>Ga0335079_10009281_pt1 | contig 11206 bp, 13 predicted proteins | sample Lox_Sample_33_FD_206719 | JGI IMG/M metagenome (GOLD analysis project Ga0335079, IMG submission 206719) | Soil microbial communities from Loxahatchee National Wildlife Refuge, Florida, United States - Lox_Sample_3.3 | ecosystem: Environmental > Terrestrial > Soil > Wetlands | place: USA... | reverse complement strand
ACCGTGTCTCCGTCCTTGACCAGGGCCGCGGCATCGGCGGCACTCAGGAATCGTGTAGCCCGCATGTGGATTCGTCCTTTACTGGTTGCCAAAGACCGGTCTTCGCTTCTCGGTGAACGCGCGGACACCTTCCCTGCAATCCTGCGTGCCCGCCGCCTCGGCCGCCGCATGGGCATGCTGATGACGAAGATCCTGGTGTATGGTCGCCAGGATTCCCTTGATGAGAGTCATAGCCCGCGGCCCGTTGGCGCAGAGTTTCGCGATCCACCCGGCGAGTTGCCGTTCCAGGTCGGCGTCATCCTCGGCGACGGCGGTGACCAGGCCCCAATCAAGCGCTTGTGCGGCGGTAATCGGCGCCCCCAGCAGGGTCATGTGCCGGGCCCGCGCGACTCCGATGGTTTCGGCCAGCCGCCGGACTCCCATCCAGCCTGAAATCATTCCGAGGGTGGCTTCCGGCGTGCCCAGCTTCGCCGAATGAAGTGCGATTCGCAAATCGGCCGCCAGGGCCAGTTCCAGTCCGCCGCCGAGTGCGTGGCCTGCGAGGACCGCGATCACCGGCTGCGGTAGGGAGGCTATCCGCTCGAATACCTGAATGCCGGGAAGAATCCAATCGCGCGCCATCTCGCGCGGCCCCAGCGCGCCCCATGCCTCGATATCGCCTCCGGTGCAAAAGAAGCGGCCGCGCCCGCGGATGACAACCGCGCGCAGCGCCCTGTCCCGTTCGATCTCCCCGGCGGCGCTCGCCAGTCGGCCGAGCATCGGCATGTTCAGGGCATTTCCTTTTTCCGGGCGATTGAGTTCGATTTCCGCCCACGCCGTCCCTTCCTGCTCGATTCGCGAGAAGAGAACCTCGGGTTCGGTTGCCATGTTCTGATATCGTAGCGATTCGCACGGCCGGGTAGGAGCGGCCCAGGATGAGTGAACCTCTGTTCTACGAAGAAGTGCCGGTGGGATTGTCGTTCGACACCGATGGCATTGTCATCACGGAAAGCCACATCGTGCAATTCGCCGGACTCTCCGGCGACTTCTTTGCACTGCACATGGATGACGACTTCGCGCGCTCGCTGGGATTCCCGGGCCGCGTCGCTCACGGACTGCTCGGCCTGATTCTGGTGGACGGCCTCAAGAATCGCGCGTCGCACCGCTTCCAGGCCGTTGCCTCGCTCTCGTGGCAATGGAACTTTCGCAAACCGATGTTTCCGGGCGACCGCATCAGCGGACGCCTGCGCGTGGCGGACAAGCGCCTGACGCGGCGCGGCGACCGCGGCATTCTCACGCTCGCCATCGAGGTGCGCAACGCCAATGGAGAGATCCTGCAGGACGGCACGAACCTGCTGATGGTACGAACGCGCCCCTGTTAAGCACTGTCAAGTTTTGTCAAACGTCCCCGCCGCGGGTAACAACGCTCCCGCTTTGGTCGTAACTCTATGCGAGAGCAACCTATGAAACTTCTTATGACCCTCTGCGGCGCCGCCCTTCTGATGTGCGGAGCCACCTATGCCCAAACCTTCGGCGACCGGATCACGGTCCGTTTCGCCACCCCGGTGATCGTGGGCGACACCACCATGCCCGCCGGCGATTGCGAGATTCAGGTGATGCACAGCAACTCCGACGCCATCGTGCTCGTCGTGCGCTCGCAGGCCGGGCCTTACACCAGCGTCCTTGCCAACCACCTGTTTGAAACCGGCGACAAGTCCGGACGTGCCAGTGTCGTCCTCGGCCGCAACGGCAATACCTATCGCCTCGATCGCGTCCTCCTGCCCGATAACACCGGCTACCAGTTGCAGTCTGCCAATTAACCCCTACAACACCACCACCGGATGGTACAGGTTGGGGAGCACCGCCTCCCCGACCGCTACCATCTCTCCCGTGCGCGTAACTGCCTTCACGTACTTCGCGGCCGGCTGCGAACGAAATGGCGATGCCGGAAAATTCCGGCCGTGGCGAATCTGCGCAGCCGTCACGTCATCCACAAACACAGCGGGAAACCCGGGCAGCAGCTTTGAGGCCGGGATGATTGCGTCGACGAGGCGCTCCTCGGCGGCCAGCGTGGAGAGCTGCTCCAACGTACGGGCCTGGTCGAGCTCGAATTCGCCGCTGGCGATTCGCCTCAGCTCGTGAAGGTGCGCGCCGCAGCCCATCGCCTGTCCCAGGTCATGTGCAATCGACCGCATGTACGTACCCCCGGAACAGTGGGCGCGAAGTTTAGCATCGCTGCCGTTCACCTCCAGAACGGCCAGCTCATAGACGTGAACCTCCACGGGCTCCAGCTCGACCTCCACGTTGCGGCGCGCCAGATCGTAGGCGCGGTGCCCCTCGACCTTCTTCGCCGAGACGGCGGGCGGCGTCTGCAAAATCTCGCCGCGGAATGGTTCGAGCCTCCGCTCTAGCTCTTCCGGGTTGAGAGCGATCTCTGTCTTGTCGCCCACCACATCGCCGGCGCGATCGTAGGTCGTGGTCGCCCAACCGAACCGGACTACGCCTTCATAGATCTTGTCGCTGCGGGTGTAAAACTGGGCCAGCCGCGTCGCGCGCTCCATCACCAGCGGCAGCACGCCCGTGGCGATGGGGTCGAGCGTGCCCAGGTGGCCGACCTTCTTGGTGCGTGCGATCTTGCGAACCTTGTTGACCACGTCGTGCGAGGTCCAGCCTTCGGGTTTATCGACTACGATGACTCCGTCCAACTGTCGTCCTTATTTGCGGCGCGCCGTACAGAGATAGCCGAGAGTGAAATTCCGTTCCCGGTCGAGGAAATCCAGCCACGGCAGGATCAGCGCCGGAGGCACCAGCAGAATCGCGGCCGGTATAAAGAGGACCCACCGCAAGCCTCCTGAAAAGAATTGTAGCCCGTTGAGCAGCCGCCGGGCCAGCAACCGGAAGTAGCCGCCCGCCGGCCTCATCTCGCAAATCTCGAATCCTGCGCGCCGGAGCACGTATTCCAACCCGTGGCGCGTGTAGCGGAAATAGTCGTGCGGCGCCTGGTGCACTTCCCACTCGTGCGGCGCCGCGATCAGCAGAATGCCGCCGGCCGTCAACGTGCGTGCGATCTCCTCGAGCGCAAGCCCGGGCTCGCTGAGATGTTCGATGGTGACTATGTTCACTGCCGCCTGGAACGTAGCGTCGCGAAACGGCAGGGCGGCCAGGTCGGCAATCGCGTCCAGCCGTCCGTAGTCCCAAGCCGCATCGCCCACCGCGAGGTCCACGCCGCAGTATCGCTGCTTCGCGAAATGCCGTTTGTATTGCCCCTCGCCCGCCCCGGCGTCCAGCACCCGGGCCAAAGGCGGCAAGCCGTGCGCAAATGCCGCCACCGCGTCTTCGATTTCGACCTCGAAGTGGAGCACGTGCCTTTTCAGAAATCGCGGCAGCCGGTAGGCCAGGCCCGAGTACCTCATCGCACCCGCGCCTCCACCATCACGGTCGAGCCTGCGCCGCATGCCGCCTCCAGCGCCGCCAGCGGCGCCGCGCCCAGCACCATCGCCAGGTATGCCAGGTCCTTCATCAGGCGCGCGCCGCTGCTCTCCGCCACGCGCCGCACCCGCCGGGCCATGGGATCGAGCGCCGGCGCGACGCTGCTGGCCAGACCCGCCGGGTTGTCGCGCAGTGAAAAATATTTCCGGCGCACCACCTCGAAACCGGCCTTGGCGAGCAGTTTCTCCAGGTCGGAATCGCGAAAGTCGAACAGGTGCCGCGGAACGTCGATGCCGTTCCAAGCGCCGCCCAGAATCCGGTACTGCCAGGATGCCGCGTTCGGGACCTGCACGATCAGCCTCCCTCCCGGCGCCAGTAGTTCGCGCGCCGCGGAAAGATACTTCCGCGGATCGTACAGGTGCTCCACCACGTGAAACATGGTGATGGCGGCAAAGCAGCCCGCCGGCAGCGGGGCGCACGCGAACTCCCCCACGACCGCGGGCACCTGATGGCGGCGCCACGCCATGGCCGCCGCCTCGCGCGAAAAATCCAGGCCCACCACGCGGAAGCCGCGCTCCCGCATCATACCGAGGAAAAGCCCGCCGCCGCAGCCCACATCCAGCAGCGGCCCCTGCGCGCCGCAATCGCGTAGCGCCCGCGCCACAAACCGTACGTGATCGCGCAGCACCAGTCGCCGCCAGGCCTCTTCCATGCGCCCTGCCGCGCTCTCGTCGGGCGCGAACCAGTAGTTGTCCGGATAGTAGCGCCGCAGCTCCTCCGCCGACGGCTGCGGATCCAGCCGCAGCATCCCGCAGGCGCCGCAGCGGACCACGTCGAACTGCCGCGTGGTGGTGTGATACAGCCGGTCCGACCCCTGCAAGACGGGCGTGCTCGCCTCGCTGCCGCAGACCAGGCACGCGCTCATGCCACCTCCCGCAGCTTCAGCCGATTCGCCAATATGAGCCGCCTCACCTCGCGCGGCGCGAGCTTCCGAATGCGCGCCACCTCCGCGCGCTTGCCCAGCATTCGGGGAAGCATGCGCAGCGCCTGCCAATCTCCCGCGGCCAGGGCGCGACCGATCCGCAGCTTCCCCGCGACCCCCGGAAAATGCGCCGTATCCCCCTCGCCGGATGCCGCCATCGCCGCGCCCGCCAGCAGCCGGGCGGCGAAATACAGCGGATTCAGCCAAAGCAGGCTCCAGGGAAACAGCTTGACGGCCAACAGCACCCGGTTGCGCTCGATCAGCTCCAATCGCCGGGCCGAATCCTTCCCGAGCGTCGCGCCGCGATGGTGCCGCACCACCGCCTTGGGCGCGTATGCGCATTGCCAGCCCGCGATACGCGCGCGCAGCCCAAGCTCCGCATCGTCGCCGTACGCAAAGAAATCCTCGTCGAAGCCGCCGATCTCGTCCAGCATCCGCTTGCGGTACATGGCCGCGCACCCGTCCGGCCACAGCACCTCTTCTTCGCGGTCGAACTGGCCTTCGTCCAGCGCTCCCGTGCCGCGGCCGCGATTCTGGCCGTCGGGAAACATCAGGTGCCCCACCTTGTCGATCCGCCGCGGATCCTCCCACACCAGCACCTTGCTCGCCGCCATGCCCACGTCCGGGCGCGAGTTGCAGGCCCGCGCCAACTCCCCCAGCCACTGGGGCCCGGCTTCCGCGTCGTTGTTCAGCAGTGCGATAAACTCCCCGCGCGCCGCGGCGATCCCCTGGTTATTGGCCGCGCAAAAACCCCGGTTCTCCGCGTTGCGTATCACACGCGCGCCGAACTCCTTCTCCGCGAGATCCGGCGAGCCATCGCTGGACCCGTTGTCCACTACAATCGTCTCGAAGCTCACGTCGCGTTGTGCCGCCAGCGAACTCAGGCACGCACGCAGCAATTCCCTACGGTTCCAGTTGACCACCACCACGCTGATCAATCGACCATGCTAACAGCAAGCGTGCGCTTCTCCGCATCTCGGCATCGTCGTGCGGCGTTGCCTGATGTATCATGGCCTAAGAGACGGGGGTCACCCTGATGATGACGGTTGGCGAGACTCTCCGCCGCGAACGCCTCAAACGCAATCTCGAACTCGACCAGGTTTCCCGTGAGCTGAAGATCTCCGTGCGTTTCCTCGAAGCCATCGAGGACGAGAATTTCGAAAAGCTGCCCGGTGGAGTGTTTGCGAAGGCGTTCGTCCGCCAGTACGGCCGCCTGCTGGGTCTCAACGACGACGAACTTACCGCCCTATTGCAGCAGACCCTGGAGCCGCCCCAGATGGAGTTGTCCGAGCCGCACCGGCCTGCGCGAATGGGCCCGCCTCCCATCCAGGTGCCCCGCATGGAAGAGTGGCAGACTGTTGGCGACCGCGGCTTCCACTGGTCCGGCTCGCTTTCCGCGGCCATCGTGGTCGTCCTCGTGATGCTGGTCTGCTCCGGCGTGTACACATGGCTGCAGCGGCCGCACAACCCTGTTTCGGCGCGCACTCCCGCGACGGCGGCAGCGCAGTTGCCTGCCGCTCCGGTGACGCAACCCTCCACAGTGGCCCAGTCGACGCCTGCTCCGCCGCCGGGCGATCAGGCGCCAAATCCCACTTCCCCGCCGGCCACGCCAGAGACGCAGCCGGCGGCAGCGATTCCGTCGCCGCTCGAAACGTCCGCGGCGCCCCAGCCCGTCCCGGCAGCGGCCGCGAAGCCGGAACCGGCATCGCCCGCTCCGAACCCCGCAGCCACGGTTCACGTGGTGATCACCGCGGATGAAGCAGTCTGGGTATTGGCCCGCGTGGACGGCAAGTTTGCTTTTACGGGAACCATGGAACCGCAGCAGACCCGCTCGCTCGATGCCGTCGAGAACGTGGTTCTGCGTCTCGGCAATGCCGGGGGCGTGAGCATCACTTTGAATGGAAAGCCGGTCGGGCCGGTCGGCCCCAAGGGTCAGATCCGCACGATTCAGTTCACTTCCGGCGGCTTCCAGATCGTACCCGCGCCCAAGCCGCCTTCCGACGGCGCTCCGCCGGTGGCGCGCCTCTGACGCGCCAGGGCCCTCTGCCGCCTGCGCTCCAGTGCGATCAATTCCCGGCGCCGGCGGTTCTTGATGCTCTCGTCCACGCGGTGCCAGAATTTGGCGAAGTAGCTGACCGCCGAGGCAATCGCGAAGAATACCACCGCCCACATCAGAAACAGCCCGGGACGCGCCAGCGCGGGATGCCGTACGCTCAGCATCACGCACGAGATTGCCACCACCTGCGAGAACATCTTGGTCTTGCCGAGATCGCTGGCCTTGATGGTGTATCCTTCCGCGGCGGCGATGCTGCGCAGCCCCGAAACTGCGAATTCGCGGCCGATGATCAGAATGGCCATCCACGCCGGCAAAACCGTAATCTGAACCAGCGAAATCAACGCGGCGGAGACCAGCAGTTTGTCGGCGATCGGGTCCAGCAGCGTGCCGATGGTCGTGACCTGTTTCCAGCGCCGCGCCAGGTAACCGTCCAACAGGTCGGTGCCGGCGGCCGAGAGAAAAATCGCCAGCGACAGCCATTCGTTGGTGATCGTCCAGCCCGCCACCTGAAACGCGACGTTCTCCTGGACCAGCGCCGCCACCAGCAGCGGCACAAAGAAGATCCGGAGAATGGTCAGCGCGTTCGGCAGATTCATTCCGTCAACCCAAATATATCAGGTGCGCCGTTTCTCTGCCCCAAACGGTGCGGCAGGAAGGCCCCTTGCATACAAACCTGATGTAGTATCGAAGTAACGGGCGCCGCCCCCTCGTGTTCCGCGCCGTGGACCGGAAGGGCCTGCGGGCAACCGACTGAAGGGAGTTCGTCTCATGAGCCTGAAGATCAATATTCGCGAGACCGCAGACGCAGTCATTCTGGATTTGAGCGGGCGCATAACGCTGGGTGAACCCCTCTCTGAACTGCGCGATTCGATTCGCGAAGCCCTTGCGGGCGATCGAAAGAATCTCGTCCTGAACCTCGCCGACGTGAGCTACATCGACAGTTCGGGGCTGGGCCAGCTCATCAGCAGCTACGCAACGGTCACCAGCAGAGGCGGCCAGATGAGGCTGCTGAACCTGCAAAACCGTGTCAACGATCTCATGCAGATAACCAAGCTGTTGACCGTCTTCGAGACCCATACGAACGAGGAAGCGGCGCTCCGCAGCTTTGCCGCGAGGAAGTGACGAACGCCAATCCGGGGTGCGTCGGCACGCAGGCCATCCGGGCCCCGCGGCTGGGCGGCGATGCATGACGTCGGCCGGACCACCAGGCGCGGTTTCCCTCCGTCCGGCCGCCATCTGGAGCGGCTGACCGGTTGCATCCCGAGAAGAGAGAACCGGAGGCTATCGCCCCGCCAAGCAGGAACTGTCGGCGTGTTCCCAGTCCTGTCCATCCTTATTCTCCGCCTCCATCGCCTCGCCTGAACGTGCCCGCCGTATGATATTCGTCAACTGGAGGTGAGTTTATGCGCAGTATCCGTGCGAGGATCCTGAGCCGCCGGAAGCTCTTCCGCCAGACGGCGGCGAGCGCGATCTTTGGACCGCTGTTCCAGGTGACCCGGGGCGAGGCAACCGCGCAGGGGCCCGTCAACCGCAACTCCGCCCCCAGCCAGCTCAAGATTACGGACATGCGGGCGTGCCGCGTGGCCGCCAACTATGACTACCCGATCATCCGCCTCTACACCAACCAGGACGTCTATGGGCTCGGAGAGGTGCGTGACGCCGGAGTCGAAGGGATCGCGCTCATCCTGAAGCATCACCTGATCGGCAAGAATCCTCTGGATATCGAAAACGTTCTCCGCCCGCTGCGCCAGTTCGCCAATCATGGCCGCATGGGCGGCGGGTACAGCGCCGTCGATACGGCATTGCACGATGTCGCGGGCAAAGTGTACGGAGTCCCCGCTTACCGCCTGATCGGGCCGAAGGTTCGCGACCGCATCCGCATCTATGCCGACACCACCGATTCCGAGGACCCCAAGGTTTACGCGGAGCGAATGAAAAAGCGCAAAGAAATGGGGATCACGTTCTTCAAGATGGACCTGCATTCCAACCTGGTGAAGGACCGTCCCGGGGCGTTGAACGAACGCGGCGTGTGCACCGCGAAGGGCCTCTGGTATCTCTGCGAGTACATTGCGGCCATACGCGATGTGATCGGCGAGGGCGCGCCGCTTGCGGCCGATCACTTCGGCCCGCTGAACGTGAATGACGCGATCGCCTACGCGAAGGCTTTCGAGAAATACCAGCTCGCTTGGGCCGAGGATATCGTTCCGTGGACCAACTGGCAGGGTCTCAAAGAGATCAAGGCCGCCACCACCACCCCGATCCTCACCGGCGAGGACATCTTCGGACTCCGCAACGGTTTCGATCGCCTGATCGAGAACCAGTCGGTTGACGCCATCCACCCCGACATCGAAACGTCCGGCGGGCTGATCGAGACCAAACGCATCGCCGACGCAGCCGATGCGGCGGGCATTCAGGTGGCCATGCATCATGCCGGGTCGCCGGTGGGCGCGTTCGCCGGCTATCATTGCGCGGCGACGTTCCGCAGCTTCCTCGCCATGGAGAACCACGCTCTCGACATGCCCTGGTGGCAGGACCTGGTGAAGGGCGTGCCGAAACCGATCATCCAGAACGGGTACGTGGCTGTGCCGGAGACTCCCGGCCTGGGGCTGGAACTCAACGACGACGTCGTGAAGCAGCACCTGCGCCGCCCCGGATATTTCGAGCCGACTCCGATGTTCGACGACATGATCGTCTCCGGATTCGCTCCCGGCGGCGCGTGGCCGCACTTCGATGAAAACGGCAAGTGGTGCAATTGCGTGTCCTATCAGTGAGGCTCAAAATGTCGAAGCATGGGTTGGCCGGCCTGTTGGCTCTGGCGTCGTTCGCAAGCGCCGCGGACGTGGGCTTCCTGCGGCGCAATCTCCCCGATGTGCGTCCGCAAGCTGACGAGTTGACCGCTGGAGCAAGCGGCGCATCCTACAAACCGCTCTTCGGGGCCGGCGACCGCGAAGCCGATCAGCTCAAGAGCATCGTCCGATACGGCGAGCTCACGCTTCGCCCGGGCGCATCCAGCGCGATCGTGGAGCATCCGGACGAAGAGCAGATCTACTATGTCGTCGAAGGAAGTGGAACCCTGCTGTACCGGCTGGAGCAATCGCCCGTCCGGCAGGACGACTTCGCCTATTTGCCGCCGGGCGTGCGCCACGGCGTGGCCAATTCATCGGCCGCTCCGCTGCGCATGATCGTAATGGGTTATCGGATCCCGGTGGGGGTCGAAGTTCAATCCACGCCGGCATTGCTGCTCGCCAACTCCGGCGACGTGGCGCTACAGGTGCTGGGCCAGCACGGCCCGACCACACAATTCAAACTGCTGATGGGCCTCACCTCGAGCAAGCGGGACAAGCTGGCCGCGGCCTATGTGATGGACAGCCTGTTTATCATGGATTTCGCGCCCGGAGGAACCAACATCCCGCACCGCCATCCCGCGGAGGAGGAGATCTACCTGCTGCTGCGTGGAAGTGGCGAGATGGTGGCCGGATTGGACCAAGCGGGCCGCGAGATCAGCCACCCGGTGAAGGAAGGCGCCGCGTTCTTCTTCAAACCCGGGACTCAGGTGGGTTACTACAGCGGCGCGCACGAAGGGCAGCCGCACGATCTCATTCTGGCCGTGCGTTCGCAGATGCCGCGCCGGTGACCGCGCGGGCCCTCCCCAGGCCCCCTACTTCGGGAACATGTCCTGCAGCGCCGCGATCTCCGGCCTCCGCCCGTACTCGCACAATTCGAATGACTCGGCGTGCCGGACACCCTCCGCCTGTGCGCCGTATCGCTTCGCCAGCGCCGCCTTGACCGGTTCGCTGATCCGCTGCCCGCGTGTCTCCGAAAGCCATTTCTTGCGCGCCGCCGCATCCTGCGGCACCTGCGCGAGACGGTCGTCCACCCATGGCAGCCATTCGTAGACTTGCGACACGTGGGCATCCAGCGCGTCGATTTTCTTATCCCAAACGTCGTCGATCGCTACCACTACGTCGGGCCGGAACGGCGCCGGCTTCTGGAATCCATCCTCGTAGTAGAGAAAGATCGGATTCTTGCGCAGGGCCGGCACGTCCGGAACCACGTTCGGCACCACAACCATATACGCGGCGTCCTGCACCAGCACCCCGGTATATCGGTGATCGGGATGATAGTCGTTGGGACGCGGCGCAATCACAATATCGGCTTTCCACAGCCGGATCGCTCGGATAATTTGCTTCCGTACTTCCAGCGACGGCAGCAGCTCCCCGTCATGATTGTTCAGCACCTGGTACTCGGCGATGCCCAGCCGCTTCGCAGATAGCTGCGTCTCCGCGTACCGGCGCTTCGCCAGTTCCGTGCCGCGCTGCGTCTGGTGCCCCGCATCTCCGTTCGTCACGGACAGAAACTTCACCGCGTTGCCGGCCTTGGCCAATTTGGCGGCGGTTCCCGCGAACTTGATATCGCAGTCGTCAGGGTGCGCACCGATCGCGATGATCCGCAACTGGCCATTGGCCTGCGTACAAATCAGTAATAGAAGTGCTAACTTTCCAATCGACATGTGACACGACCTCCCCGATCGTTCGTTCACGCCTCGTCGCGTGAATTTCATTCTCGCAGGAACCGGCGCCTGCCGATCTCCGAAATGCGGTCCGGCGAGCGATACGATGAGTGGCATGAAATCTCTTGGACTGATCCTGGTCGCCTGCGCCACCCTCCGCGCCGGAAACGATGTTCGCGCCGGCCGCTTTGTCATCGAGCCTCCGACTCCGCACCTCGTACTGGGTATCGGGATCGAGATCCAAAATGCT
>Ga0335079_10009280_pt1 | contig 11207 bp, 10 predicted proteins | sample Lox_Sample_33_FD_206719 | JGI IMG/M metagenome (GOLD analysis project Ga0335079, IMG submission 206719) | Soil microbial communities from Loxahatchee National Wildlife Refuge, Florida, United States - Lox_Sample_3.3 | ecosystem: Environmental > Terrestrial > Soil > Wetlands | place: USA... | reverse complement strand
GGCGTCAGTCAGATTTTTTTCGGGGACCGGCTGAAGGGCGTGCGGACCCTGAGCGGCTGCGGCCTTGGGTTGACTCCCAGCGGCGACGATTTTATTGCCGGGCTGCTCATCGGACTGAATCTCCGCGGGACCGGCTCCCGCGGTCTTGCCAACCAGGTGTTCGCGGCGGCCCGGTCGGACAACGTTTATTCCGACACGTTTCTCGATCTCGCTCGACGCGGTCGGCTGTTCGGTCGCATGAAAAACCTGATCCTTGCGCTGGGGCGCGAGAGCGAGGATGATGTGCGGAAGTGTACCGAGAGCTTGTTGGCCGTCGGGGGCACTTCCGGCGCCGACCTGGGAACGGGCTTCTTCCTGACGCTGTGGAATGGGTTTGGTGCTTCATGATTGTTGTCGGACAAATTCGCAAGGGCGCGTACTTCGATTCCGTGACGCTAATGCGCGTCGGCAAAGAGTTGGCCGGGCGGAAAGGCGTGGCCGATGCGGCCATGGTGATGGGGACGAAATCGAACAAGGCGATCCTGAATTCCAGTGGCCTGTTGGCCGCTCGGTTCAAGGATGCGGGGGACACGGACCTTCTCGTCGCGGTAAAGGCGGATACTCAGGCGGCGGCCGACGCGGCATTGGCGGTGGTCGACGGGCTGCTGAAACAGGCGCTTAAGAAGACCAGCGTCAGCAGTGAGGTTCACCCGACGAGCCTTGACGGTGCACTCCGCGTGATGCCCGACGCCAATCTGGCGCTGATTTCGGTCGCCGGCCGGTACGCCGGCGACGAAGCGATGCGCGCGCTCGAAAACGGGCTGCACGTCATGCTGTTCTCGGACAACGTGCCTCTGGAGAAGGAAATCGAACTCAAGAAGTTCGCTCAAAAAAGCGGTCTCCTGGTGATGGGGCCGGACTGCGGCACCGCGATCATCAATGGCATTCCGCTCGCGTTTGCCAACGTCGTCAACCGCGGCAACATCGGAATCGTGGCCGCGGCCGGAACGGGGCTGCAAGAGGTGAGCTGCATCATTTCGAACGAAGGCGCCGGCGTCTCGCAAGCCATCGGCACCGGTGGCCGCGATGTGAAGAAAGAAGTCGGCGGCATCATGTTCCTTGAGAGTTTAAAGGCCCTGGCCAAGGACCAGACCACCCGGGTAATCCTGCTCGTGTCAAAACCTCCTCACTCAGAAGTCCTGAGGCGCATCACCAAGCTGGTCAAGACGATCCGCAAACCCGTCGTTACCCTGTTCATTGGTGCCGGCACAAGAGGCGGCGGCCCATCCACGCTCGAGGAGGCCGCACTCACGGCGGTTGCAGTGGCCGGGGGCAAGAAACCCGAGGACGTCACGAAGAAGCTTGCGGCGAGAGACGCGGAACTCCGGCAAATCGCGGCGCGCGAGGCGGCGAAAAGGAAAAGGGGCCAGAAGTACGTGCGCGGCCTGTTCAGCGGGGGCACGTTCTGCGCCGAGGCGCAGATTCTTTTCAGCCGGATGATCTCGGGCGTGTACTCCAATGCGCCGGCCGGCAAGGCCAAACACCTCAAGAATTCACTGAACAGCCAGAAGAACACCGTGATCGATCTCGGCGAAGATGAGTTTACCGTGGGCCGACCGCATCCGATGATCGATTACACGTTGCGCAACCGAAGAATCTTGGACGAAGCACAGGATCCGGCAACGGCAGTAATTCTGCTCGACGTTGTGCTGGGATACGGATCGCATCCGGACCCGGCAGCGGAACTGTCGGGAGTGATTCGCCAGGCGCGCAAGAAAGTCGCGGTCGTCTGCTCCATCACGGGCACCGACAAGGATCCGCAGAACCGCAGCCGAGTCGAGGTCGCGCTGCGGAAGGCCGGGGCGATTGTCATGCCATCCAACGCGGCGGCGTGCCAATTGGCGGGCGGGATCATTCAACTCTTGGGACGGAGATGAAACTGTTCCCCAGCGAACTCAGGGTGGTCAACCTCGGGCTCTCGTCCTTCAAACAAGCATTGGACGATGTTCATGTGCCCGTGGTGCAGGTGGACTGGAAACCGCCGGTGGACGTCGATCCCGGACTTTTGAAGCGGGTGCAATCGATGCGGGTGGCGATTGAGAAGGCCAACGCCAAGGCCAGCCAGATCATTCTGAGCGGCATGCCGCAGCTCATCGGCATGGAACGGGCGCTCGATGTCATCCCGGGTATGAAACCAAACCTGCTGCTTCACGCGGGACCGCCGATCACGTGGGACCGGATGTGCGGACCGATGCGCGGCGCGGTCATCGGCGCACTTCTGTACGAAGGCCGGGCGAAGACCGCGGAAGAGGCGACGCAACTTGCGGCATCCGGCCAGATCGAGTACGCGCCCTGCCATGAACATAACACCGTCGGCCCGATGGCCGGGGTTACCTCGCCATCCATGCCGGTGTTCGTCTTGAAAAACGACGCGTACGGCAATTCTGCTTATTGCACCATGAACGAAGGCCTGGGCAAGGTGTTGCGTTATGGTGCCTACAGTGAGGCGGTCGTTCAGAAGCTCAAGTGGATGGAGGAAGTTCTGTATCCGACCTTGAAGAAAGCGATCGCCAAGCTCGGTCGGGTCGACCTCAAGAACATCATTGCCCAAGCGCTGCACATGGGCGACGAGGTCCACAATCGCAACCGGGCCGCCACTTCGATTTTTTACCGGACGATCGCGCCGGCCATCGTGACCACCTGTGATGATGCTGCGACCGTTTCCGAGGTGCTCGAGTTCATCAACCGCAACGACCATTTCTTCTTGAATCTCTCGATGCCGGCCTCGAAGGTAACCCTCGACGCGGCACGCGGAATCGACAATAGTAGCGTGGTGGTCGTCATGGCCCGAAACGGCACCGACTTTGGCGTTCAACTGTCGGGCATGGGCGACGAATGGTTCACCGGGCCGGCTGACGTGCCGGATGCCTTGTTCTTCCCGGGGTACACCAAGGCCGACGCGAACCCTGACATTGGCGACAGCGCGATCACGGAAACCAACGGGCTGGGCGGATTCGCCATTGCGGCGTCGCCGGCCATTGTGCAGTTCGTCGGGGGCAGCACGGACGACGCGATCAACTACACCCGGCAGATGTACGAGATCACGGCTGCAGAGAACAACGTTTACCAGATCCCGTACCTGAACTTCCGCGGCTCGCCGACGGGGATCGACGCGATCAAGGTCGTCGAGAAAAACATCCTGCCGTTCATCGATACGGGCGTGGCCCACAAAGAACCCGGCGTCGGCCAGATCGGCGCGGGGGTGTTAAACGCGCCGCTCGAGCCGTTCAAGAAAGCTTTCGAAGCGTTCGCGAGAACCTTGAAGAAGAAATGAGAGGAACGAAATGAACACGAAACAATTCCTGCAATTCATGGACAAGGTGCGGGTGTACGACCTGACGCAACCGTTGAGCATTCACACGCCGCCGTGGCCGAGTTACATGCCGTTGGGCATCCAGTACTTCAAACGGATCGCCGGTGCCCACATGGGGCAGGGTGCGAACGGACAAATCATCACCACCAGCAATCACGTGGGCACCCACATGGACGGTGAGATCCATTTCCACGCCAGCGGACGGTCCATCGGCCAGGTGCCGCTGGAAGAATGGATCGGACCCGGCGCCGTGGCCGACATCTCGAAAGAAGTCGGCGACTATGATCTCTATTCTGCGGAGACGATCACGCGGAACGTCGAGGTCAAGAAGGGCGACATTCTGATCATCAACACCGGCTATCACCGGTACGCCTGGGATCAGAGAGGTTCCGACGAGGTGCGGTATTTCGTGAAGCATCCCGGTCCCGGCCCCGGCTTCCACGAATGGGCGCTGGACATGAAACTCAAATGGATCGGCGTGGATTGCGGGAGCGCCGACCATCCGATGAACACGATCATCCGCAACTGGCACCCCGCCCGGTTTGTGGAAGCCGAGAAAAAGCTCAAGGCGAAGTACGGCAAGAGTTGGGACGAGATATTCCCGCCGGACGAGTATTACCAGGTCATGCATCTGAAGCTGTTCCCCAAGAAACTCGTGCACGCCGAGAACATCGGCGGCGAGATCGACAAGATCAGCAACCAGCGATGCTGGATCGGCTTCTTCCCGCTGCCCGGCATCGAAATGGAATCGGCGATGGGCCGCTGCATCGCGCTGCTGCCGCCGAAATGAACGCCTAGTGCTGCGACGCACTTGATTTGACGGGCTGGACCCGTAGCCGCAGGCTTTAGCCTGCGTTCGCGAACGCACCCATAAAGGGTGCGGCTACCCATCAAATGACCTGTGTCGGAGCACTGGCAACATCTGGCGAGAATTACGAAATGGCGAGGCCGTCAACGGCCCCTCCGTTTTGTTTCCCGCCCCCGCACGCGGGGCGTCAGCTTCTCCACAAAAAGTCCGCCATACAGTATATTTTCCCACCAAAAAGCCACTTGACTTACTTTTTGTCATATAGTAGGATTTTTATCCATGAAGACAACTCACAGAACTGACACCATTTACTTTACCGTGAAGGGGCAGGTGGTGATTCCGCGCTGGCTTCGAAAGGAATTCGATATCGAGGAGGGCACGCGGGCTGTCGTTCAGGCCACGCCCGAGGGTATCCTGCTCAAACCGGTCACCGCTGCGATGATCGAGCGCGGGTTTGGCTTGTTGAAGCGCAAGCCCGGCGACAAGCCATTTGCCGAGGAGTGGGCGGAACACAAACGGGAGGAGCGCGAATTGGAGGAGGCCAAGCTTGCCCGCCACCGTGCTCGATAGCTTCGCCCTGATTGCTTATTTTCGGGGCGAACCGGCCGCGGTGCGCGTCAAGACGCTGCTCCAAAAGGCAGGCGAGGCTGACAAGCCGCTGCACATGACCGAAGTGAATTACGCCGAGGTCAAGTACACATTGCTTCGCAAAGACGGCGCCGCGAGTTGGGACGAGGCTGCCAAAATGCTCGTGGCGCTGCCCATCGAATTCCACCCTGTCACGCGGGAATTGGCCGACGTGGCTGCGGATTTCAAGGCGCAGTTCAAGTTCAGTCTCGCCGACGCCTTTGCCGCCGCACTGGCCAAACTCCGCAACGCGGAACTGGTCACCGGCGACTCAGAGTTCAAAGAAGTCGAAGGCGAGATCAAAATCGGGTGGCTGAAATGAGCCACGGATTCACACGGATGATCACGGATGGTGCTGGAGGTTGTCATTCTGATCCCGCCGTGGCGGGAGAAGAATCTCGGTTGCATCCGGGCGGCAGTTTGAACCGCGAATGAACATTTCCCCCGTTCCACGTGGCGAATGAACGCGAAGACTGAAAACCGAATCCGCGCGGCAGTGATACTTGGCAACCCGTGGGCGCTGGATGAGTTGCGCGGGGAGATTTGCTCGAACGACCAAGAAGCCGAAGCATTCGCGGAAATCGTCGCTGACGAATACCGCCGCCGGCTTCGCGCAATGCCCCGCGAAGAGATGCTTGAGCTTTACAGGGAGTTTTATGAAAATGCCAGCGATGCCAATAAAGATTGGCTGCTGGGCGAGATCGTGGAGAGTATCGAAGCGGAAAGGAGTTGAGGAAGCGGCTGGGCTTTTTTGCGACAAGCGGCTCGAAGGGTGCCGGACGGTTGCCTGTGGCGTTCGGTCTCGGAGGAGAGGCCAACTGAAAGTAATCGCTACAATTGCGCCGAAATTGGTAAAAACATCCCCGATCTTGGATGGCAGGGCCATGACGCTACCTTTCAGCCGAGCGAATAGTGCGAGCGAGGGATCGGATGATTCGAACTTGGGAGAGATTTTTATCCCATGCGACCTCCGAGGCCAACGGATAGCCGATTTCCCCTTCTCCGTTAGATTACGGCACGTGCTGGAGAGAAGACGAATCAAACTCCTAGGCGATCTTCATGGCCTGAGCACCTCCGAATTCTCCAAGCTGGCCAATTGCGGGAAGAAGACTCTTGCAGAGCTCGTGAATTTTGTGCGGAGCGTTCACGCTGGTGTTAGTCGTACCGTGGCTGACGCCTATCAGCCGATCAAAGACGAGGTTTTCTCTGTTGCACCGAATGCGGCAAAAATCAGCGTCAGGGAGTTACCGATCTCAGTTCGGCTTAGCCAGGTTTTGGCTAAGAAGGGCATCGAAACCCTCGGGCAACTAAATGGCGTCGCGGCAGGGGATCTGTTGGCCATAGGGAATTGTGGGAGAAAAACAGTCGCAGAGGTTGTCGATTTGTTACAGCGCAGTGCCGATGGGGAGTTCGAGACTGATCAAGATGTTGACGAGAGTTCAAGTTGCTGGTTGGCTGTCCTTCTTATTGATAGGGCATTCCAGAGTTTTTCGCCGCGGAACCAGGAGATCGTTCTTTGGCGGCTTGGCGGTTACGGCGATCCACTGACTCTGGAAGAGGTCGGCTCGAAATTTAAGCTGACTCGCGAGCGTGTTCGCCAGGTGGTGGAAAAGACAATTCGAAGAATCCGCACGGGAAGTGGTCCACGCATGTCGCTTCTTCTCCGACGCATTGCAGCCGGTTGTGAGGAAAAACTGTGTCCGCTAACACCGGAACTACTCCGATTGTGGCTTGGAGAGCATGAGAAGAAGCGTCGGTTTCCTCTGTCGTTCTATGTCCGCTTGCTTCGCGACTTGAATCCAGAGATACCCGCATGGCCTAGAGGCCAAGACGGACGCGGTAGCGAGGTCGTGGGTTCAGATGCAGTGATGGATGAGTTGGAGCGCGTACTAAGGGAGAAGGGTTGCTCCATTCCGCTTAAAACCGCCTTTACCTATCTCTGCTCGGCGAATTTTCCACATTTGCAGGTGACAGGCTTCCTAGGGGCACTTAGAGCGTCGAGATATTTAAAGGTGGAATTCAAGCAGCCGGATCAACCGGAGCTCACCTTGGGTAGGCTTCGGGCGGTAGATTTGGCCAACGCTGCCCTGCAATCAAGCGGGATGCCGTTGACCCCCGAAGAAATCCTGGAGCGAGCGGAGAAGCTATTCGCGCCAAACTTAATCGACCGCGCTCCGCGCACATTGAGCAACTCTCTCACGCCGGAACAGGGATTCTATCTGCTTGGCCCGAGGGCCTATGGTTTGCGCCAGCATTTCCAACTGCCACAGAAGGATTGGTCGCAGATTAAGGCAGGTTTCGTTCAGATGCTTGAGAAGACGAATCGGCCCGTTTCCACTCCAGATTTTTTGAGTGAGTACGCCGACGAATGGGGCGCTCGTACCAACTCGTACGAGCTCGCCCAAATCTTGCGGGAAGACCAGCGATTCGTGGACTTGGGCAGGCGGCTTTTTGCGTTGGCTGAATGGGGTGTGGAAGAAAGGCCGCACATCAAAGACCTCGTCGCCAAGATTCTTACCGATTCGGGACGTTTGATGACGGCCACAGAAATTCTTGAGCAACTACAAACTTTTCGGTCGGTTTCCGGAAGTGCCATACCAACGATCCTTCGTGGTCATCCGCTCGTTCGCGACTACGGCTTCGGTCATTTTGGACTTCGGTCATGGGGCGATGCGCCAAAGAGCGAAATTGTGTCTAGTGCGGCAGCTGTGGAGCGGATCATTAGGCGTGCGGATCCTCCGCTCACCATGAACCACCTGTGTGAAATTGTGGGTATTGCACCTCACGGAGAACTCGCGGACAAGATTTGGCGAACGTGTCAGTCGCTGAAAACGGTCGTCCGCAAACCGGATGAATGCTCGCCCGAAACGGTGCTGCTTCACAAGAAGTGTCCCTTGGAGCGCGCACTGGTCGCCACCGCGAGGCAGGTCAGCCGTCCGATGCCAGTATATGAAATTCAGTGGGAACTCAACGAGCGTTTCGGCGCCCTGTTTGAAGGGCGGGCACCCGCCGAAATCGAGCGCTGCTTGCGCCAGAGCCCTATGTTTGTGCGCGACGCGGACGGCAACTTTATCTTGGACGAGCACTTCGACCAGACGGGGTTTGATGTGGCGGGAATTCGCGCTGCCTGTTTTGCCATCCTGTCGCAGGCCAACGAAATCATCGGGTGCGAAGACTTGCTAGATAGATTGGAGTCTGAGGGTAAGGGAAGTGAGGACTTGTCCCCCAGCATTTTGGCAGCCATGCTTCGCGGCAGCGAGGAATTTGAGGAAGTGGGTCACAACCGTTTTCGCGCTAAGAAGCGCGCTGACGAGCTCTCACCACAGCTCCGTGCCGCACACGACTTCTTGTTGTCAAAATTCAAAAGCGAAATCGAATCGAGGAGATAGTTATGGCCATCAAAGTTCAACCTTTCGTGATTGATGAGGCGGTGCTCGATCTTGTCGGCAACGAATTTAAGTTCGATCATGCGAAGGGACTCGCCGAATGGCTCAAGAACTCATGCGATGCTTATCTCCGGGAAAAGACACCAGATGACGAACAATTCATGATAGTTCGACTCGTTGAGGACGATCACCAACACTTGGCGCGCATGGAGTGCATCGACTTTGTCGGGATGACCAAGAAGCAGATCGATGACGCCTTCAAGCGCTTCTTCGACCCGCAGGCGGCGAAGAAAGGCGCAAAGGAGGCACAAATCAAAACGCTCGGCGGACACGGAAATGGCGGCAAATTCTACATGCGGCAGATGTTCAAGACCTCGCGCGCCATCACTTACCGCGACGGTCGAATGAATATCTTCGGATTTAACGCAAAACATCAATATGGCTTTGAGGAAGGGTTCGAAGAGTGCAGGATGCCTCTCAGGGAGGCTATGGAAAAGGCGGGAATCGACAGAATCAAGCTTCCCCCTCAGGTGAAGAGGGCGCTGGAATCAGGCGAAGACGGATTCACTGTAGTGGTTGGAGAACATCCCCAGAAAGCGAAGGGGTCGGCGAATCGAAACGCGCTTGTGGAGAAGTTCGTGATGCACCCCCAAGCACGGCGGTTGATTGCACGGCTTCCGGTTCATTTGCTGCTTAATGATGACAAAGAACCCGTCCGCCTGACCGCCCCGAAGCTGTCTCCCAAGGAGGGTTTCGAGGATGCGATCATCATTCCAATCCCCGATGAACTGGAAAGTGAGGGAAAAGCAGTCCGGTTCAAGAACGGAAAATATTCTTGGACAGGGCGATTGGTGCTGAGAACTTCCGGCGACCCACTGCGCGGGAGTCTCGCTACACTCAACACGATCGACTTCATCGGAGAGGTGGGCGTGATTGGTAGCTATCGCATCCATGAGCTTGGCGCTACCAAGTACTCCGGCCAAGTGGAATTCATCTACGGTGAATGCGAGTGCCCAATTCTGGAAGACCAACACTACGACTGCGTGCGCAACGACCGGCAGAAACTGTTGGAGAATGACCGCAGCCTAGCGCTTCTCGAGTGGGTGCGCACGCAAGTGGAGTCACTGGCCGAGAAGATGGAAACCAAACAAGTCCAAGAGAAGAAGAAACAGGACTTGAGAAACACGTCCGCTTTCAACGAGCTGTTGAACCGGTGGAAGAATCGTTTCATGGGCCAGGTGTGGGCAGAGATGTTCGCGGGCAAAGGCCCGGCTGGGATCAGCGGCCCCGGCGTGGGCGCGGTGGGAGGCGGCACAAGCATAGGACGAGGCGGCGATGGTGGTAGTTCGGGCGCGGGCCAAGAAGGGGGCAGCGAGAAGAAACGAAAGCCGCGATTCCCTCAAGTGTTGATCTCCGGCCAAGATAACGACCCGCTAGACCCGCTCGCCACAGTGCCATTTGAATGTGACCCGCGCCATCCAGCAGTATACCAACGGCCCAAAGACGTCGAGGCTGGCATCTATTGGATCAACACTTCACGCCCGCTTGCTGAGAAAATCCTAAGTGCGTATTCGGCGGATTCGGCCCGGTGGCGGGAGTATCTTTTCCAGCGGTATGTCGATATCCGACTTCGCCCACCACGGACTACCAGTGGGAGCGGCGACAGGGTTCGATCGCCTTGTTCAACCATCTAGCGCGTGCACATGCCAAGGATTTCCTCAAGAAGATCGGCCCGATTAGACCAGGGAAGGGGAACGCGACTTTACCTAAGGCGAAAAGGTTTTCTGACAACTATTTCAGCCAAGCGTATGCCAGATTGCATGCTCGCGGCATCGCGTTCACCATTACAGCTAACTTCCGCAACCCGGGTTCGGGCCGGTTTACCCATTACAGCGACAAACGGTCCCTCACGGTGCGTGAAGCCGCTCGATTACAGTCCTTCGACGACTGGTTCATTTTTCACGGCTACGAAACCGATCAAGAGCGACACGTCGGGAACGCTGTGCCCCCAGTTCTCGCAGAAGCGTTTGCACGTCACTTTGGCGAAATGGTAGCCCTAGCCTGATGCCTCGCAGAACAGATCACGTTTCGACTGATACGCGCTCGGCAATTATGCGGGCCGTAAAGAGCCGAGATGTTCGTTCCACCGAAAAGGCGCTTCGAGCGGCGTTAGTTGGGACTGGGCTTCGGGGCTGGCGTATGTATTCCAAAGACCTGCCCGGCGTTCCTGATTTCGTGTTCGTGAAGCGCAAGCTTGCTATCTTCGTGGATGGCTGCTTCTGGCACGGGTGCAGCCGCTGCTATCGAAGGCCTAAGTCTCGCCGCAACTATTGGGACGCGAAAGTTCGGGGCAACATCGCGCGGCACCGTGCGAACCGAGCGAAGCTCAGGCGGCTTTCCGCGATGACCGGGATTTGTGAATGCCGAAATGAATTCTCGGGGATCGAGTCTGGCACTCCCCATACTTGCGGTCAGGAGGTGAATAAGCCATTCGACTTGGTCCGAAGGGAGAAGACGCACGACGGCGATTCCTTTCGAGCGCGCGAAGTTGAAAGCCGACTGCTGCATTGCGCCAGAAATTGCCATCGCTCCCTTGACATTAGCTCCAGCAATCTGCTGGAGCTTGGCATAGAACTCTTCCACATCGTTGACAGGAACCGAACCGCTGTAGTCCTTGCATTCCCAAACCCACAGAAGCGAGTATTGCTTGGAATTCGGCAACCAGACCTCAACGGAGATATCGACAACGATGTCTGCGCCTCGGTCCCTAGAATGGTACGCGCGCTTACGGTAAAGACGACACTTCTTCGGACTCAATCCGAGGCCATCATTCTGTAGGAGATCGGCAATCGCATTATAGACTCTCTCCTCAAAGCTGTCGCCCTTCTCGACCGTATTCACGTCGCGTTCCTAGTCGTTCGTTTCGAGTACCCGGCAGTATGCCAATGCTTACCGGTAACGGCAAGCTCGTGATTGTCTGCCGGCAAGTTTGCCGGTAGGTCGTGCGTCGTTCGCGCGCCAACTTGGGCCACCG
>Ga0335079_10009279_pt1 | contig 11207 bp, 8 predicted proteins | sample Lox_Sample_33_FD_206719 | JGI IMG/M metagenome (GOLD analysis project Ga0335079, IMG submission 206719) | Soil microbial communities from Loxahatchee National Wildlife Refuge, Florida, United States - Lox_Sample_3.3 | ecosystem: Environmental > Terrestrial > Soil > Wetlands | place: USA: Florida... | reverse complement strand
TTTGGCTTCATTCTCGTTCTCGGCGTCCTCATCATCGTGCACGAATGGGGACACTACATTGTCGCCAGGTTCTTCGGCGTTCGTGTGGATGTCTTCTCCATCGGCTTTGGCCCACGCCTGTTCGGCTTCAAGTGGCGCGACACCGATTGGCGCGTCAGCCCAATTCCTCTCGGCGGCTACGTTCGCATGGCTGGCCAGGACCTCTCCGACATTGATGCCGGCGAGCAGAAACCCACCGGCGCTCCCGATGAGCTGATGTCCAAGCCCCGCTGGCAGCGTGCCTTGATCTCTCTTGCCGGCCCGGTCATCAACCTGATCTTTCCCATCTTTCTCCTGACGGGCTATTTCCTCATCAAGGGCGATCCCTACCCGCAATACAACGACAAGCCCCTTGTGATTCTTTCTCTCCAATCGGATTCGCCCCTCGCCGTTGCCGGTGTGGTCCCCGGCGACCGTATCGTCTCTCTCGACGGCAACTCCAATCCCACCTGGGGCACCGTCGAATCCGAATTCAACAAGGGCCTTGTCGACCGCAAGTTCAGCATCACGTACGAGCATGAAGGCGCCGCCCGTTCCCTCGAGGTCTCCACGTCCGGAATGAAGGAGCCCGAGCGCCTCTTTGGCTATCCTCCCAACACGCCCCTGGTCGGGTATCTCGATAAGAGCAAGCCCGCCGCGGCCGCCGGTTTGCGCCTCGACGACCGCATTCTGGCGATGAACGGCCAGCCTCTGAACAACTGGCAGGAGATGGTCAACGCCATTCAGAAAAATAAGGGCAATCCCGCTCAAGTCACGGTCCGTCGCAAGAATGAAACCCTCACGCTCACCATGAGTCCCGTCCTCGACAAAAACGATAAGGGAGAGCCTATATGGGTCATTGGGATTCGTCCCGGGCAGGATTGGTCCTTCCGTAAAGTCGGTCTCGTGCAGGCCTGTGCTTCCGCCTCGGACTTTTCCATGCGCGGCACCGCGGAACTCCTCTCCTTTCTCAGGCGGCTGATCACTGGCGCCGTCTCCGCCAAGCAACTCCAGAGCTTCATCGGCATCGCCAATCTCGCCGGGCAAGCCGTCCAGGAAGGCACTTTCGCGGTCATTTCACTGATGGCCGCGCTCAGCCTCAATCTCGGCATCCTGAATCTGCTTCCTATCCCCATCCTCGACGGCGGCAATATTCTCCTGCTCGCTCTCGAGGGCATCCGCCGCCGCGACTTCAGCCTCGCCTTCAAGGAACGCTTCATCCAAGTCGGCTTGGTCTTCCTCCTCGGCCTCTTCGCCTACGTCATGTACAACGACGTCCGTCGCCTTCTCCCCATCCACTCCTGATCGCTCATCGTCTAGGGGCGGCCTTGTGCCGCCTTCTTCGTCCTCGTTCCTCCGTTTCTTTGTCTATCTGCTAAGTGGTACGCCCCGCCCCTCCGATTGCCCTCTTTCTTTCCTCTTCTTTGCGTCCTCCTCGTCTCAGCGTTCCACTCTTCTCTCCTCATTTTCGACTTCCCATTTTCTATTTTCGTTCTCTTCCCGCGCCATCCCCCCACTCTCTTTCATGTTAAACTCCCCTTGAGGACCGCAATATGGCTGCCACCCCCACCCATCGCGTCTCTTCCGGCGAACGCATCAACGCCCCCGAGACCACGGGCCATCTCCAGAAGACCCTGCGCGAACGGGGCATCCGCCTCACCCGCCAGCGCCGCGTCATTCTCGAAGTCATGGACAACGCCGAGCAGCACCTCGACGTCGATCAAATCCTCGAGCGCGCCCAGAAAATCGATCCCGCCGTCCATCTCGTCACCGTCTACCGCACCATCGACCTGCTCAAGAAAAAAGGTCTCATTGACGAGCTCGATCTTCTCCATCTCCGCGGCGACCGCCACTACTACGAGACCCACGGCCCCCGCGACCACATCCATGTCGCCTGCCTCCGCTGCGGCAAGGTCCGCGAATTCGAGTCGCGCCTCTACGAGCAGCTCAAGGAACAAATTGCCCGCGACTTCGAGATGCAGGTCACCGTCTCCCGCACCGAAGTCGGCGGCATCTGCCACGAGTGCCTCGCCGCCGAAAAAAAATAATCGACTGCTTCCTTTCGTTGGCGCGGCTTTACGCGCCTTCCTCTCGACCTCCGCGAATCTCCGGTCTAGGGGCGGCTTTATGCCGCCTTCTTCTCGACCTCCGCGAATCTCCGGTGTAGGGGCGGCTTTACGCCGCCTTCCTCTCGACCTCTACGAATCTCCAGTGTAGGGGCGGCTTTATGCCGCCTTCTTCTCGACCTCTGCGAATCTCCGGTGTAGGGGCGGCTTTATGCCGCCTTCTTCGTGTACTGGCCGACCTTCAGGTCGGCTCTTTTTCTTACTTTGCACACTCTCCCGCTCCTCCGCTGCCCTCTGCCCACCATTCTCAGGTTGCGCCTTTCTCTTCCCGATCTTCTCTTTTCTCGCCGCTTGCCACGGCCGTGTTTACCCGTCACTGGCCGCCGCCCGCCGGCCCCTGTATACTCGCCTGTGAAAACGGAGTCCTCCATGTTCCGAATCGTCTACGTCAGCTCCGCCTCCAAATACTTCGACATCTCCGAAATCGACGTCATGCTCGAGCGCGCCCGCCCCAAAAACGAAGTCCTCGGCATCACCGGCATGCTTCTCTATAAAGACGGCAACTTCCTCCAATGCCTCGAAGGCGAAGAAGCCGCCGTCACCAAGCTCGCCAACACCATTTCCCAGGACTCCCGCCACTCCGACGTCCTCGTCCTCATGCGCGGCCCCGCCGAGCGCCGCCTTTTTCCCGGCATGCCCATGGGATTCCACGATCTCGGCGCCGACCCGCCCACCAACCACCCCGGCTATACCGATTTCATCGACTCGCCGCTCACCCGCGCCACCTTCTCCCTCGATCCCAGCCGCAGCATCAATCTCCTCACCCTCTTCAGTCCGCAATCCGACCCCCCCTCCCCCGCACATCACTGACTTTGTCATCCCGGCTGAAGCGACCCGGCTTTTTCCTGCCTGCCGTTTTTGGGCACGCCGGCTCGCGAAGTGGAGGGATCGCGGCGAGGTCTCAGCCACTTCCTGTTTTCAATTTGCAATCTTCCACGTTTTTTCTCGCCGTTCGCCTTGCAACACTCGCCGCTGCACTCTGGGCGCGACGCATCTCCCACTTCTGTGTGCTCTCTGTGCCCTTTCTCTGTGCCCTCTGTGATCAAGACGCCCCATCTATCGGCCACCAACGCTTCGCCGCTGGTGTCTATCTCCCCATGAACAACCTGCTCCCCGAAACGAACCAAGCCCAATCCCGCAAACTCTTTTTCGGCTGCCTCTTCATCGTCCTCGTCCCCCTGGTCCTTCATCTCGTCGACCGCCCCATGTCCGCCCTTCATCCCAAACAACCCCACTCCCAACAGCAACCGCCACCGTCCGAAAGCCCCAGTTCCTCCGGCTTCGACCTGCGCTCCATGTGAACACACTTCACCGGTAGCACAGCCATTCCTGGCTGTGCTCTTCCACCGGCCAATTTTAGGATTTCAAAGCAAATGATCTTGAGACTTTGCCATGAGCGCGGAAGGATGCCCCACCTTGCTAGCCCGGAGGAAAAAAGTGACGCGGTTTTTCAGGGCGTGGGCTCTTCTCCGCCTCTTTTCTACTTTCCAATTTCCATTTTCGCTTTTCTTCTCTCCCGCAACCTCTCAAAAAACTCTCTCGCCTTCCCGATATCCTTTGCAATCTGCGCCTTCAGTTCCTCCGGCCCCGAAAACTTCTTCTCCTCCCGCAGCTTTTTCCAGAATCGAATCTCGATCCGCTTCGGCGAAAAATTCCCCGAATCATCCAGTAAATGCGTCTCCACCGTCAGTCGCGTTCCGTCAAACGTCGGCCGCATCCCCACATTCGTCACGCTCCGGTGACTCCTCGCCTCCCCGTCCAGCACCGTCCGCGTGATATACACGCCCCGTGCCGGCAGCAATTCCTGCTCCGGCTGCAGATTCAGCGTCGGAAACGTGAACTTCCGCCCCGTCCCCGTTCCCGGCACCACTTCGCCCGTCAACACAAACGGCCGCCCCAGCAATCGCGCCGCGTGCAGCACATCTCCCTCGGCCACCAGCTTCCGGATTCGCGTGCTGGAAACCACTTCCCCGCGAATCTGCACCGGCTCGTGCACGATCACCTCAAATCCGTTGTGCATCCCCAATTCGCGCAAAAACTTCACGTTCCCCGCCTGCTTGTGCCCGAACCGGAAGTTGTCTCCCACCACCACCGCCTTCACTTCCAGTTGCCGCACCAGAATATCGTCCACAAAATCTTCCGGCGTCAATCGCGCCAGCTCCATCGTGAACGGCAGCACCACCGCCGCCCCCATCCCCATGGCCTCCAGCCACTCCATCCTCTGCCGGTTCGTCGAAATTCGCATCGGCGCCACTTCTGGCCGCAACACCTTCAGCGGCGGCGGGTCAAACGTCAACGCCGTCGCCACCGCCCCCGTCTCCTGCGCCAGCCCAACGCAATATTCCAGCACCCTTCTGTGCCCCAGGTGTACCCCATCGAAATTCCCAATCGCAATCACACTCCCCCGACCCGCCGGACCCGCCTCTTTTGCGGCGAAAGAGAGCTCTGCGTCCTCTGCTCGCCTCTGCGGTCTCTGTGGTAATTCTTTCTCGTTCTTAGCTCCAAATAACCCCGCCCACTCCGCCGCCGACGAAAAAATCCTCATCCTCTCTCTAACCGGCTCACCACCTTGCCGTAGCCGCGCCTTTTCCGGCGAAGGCGAGGCCACTTCTACTTCGAATTCCATCCCGTCATACGCCAACTTCACATGCCCATACCCCAGCTTCCGCAACCGCTCTTCCGTCGCCGCGTGCCCCAACTCGTGCGCGATATGCGTAAACCACGCCCGCTTCGGCTTCAACTGGTCCACCACCGCCAGCGCCTGCTCCACGGTCATGTGCATCGGGTGCGGCACGTCCCGCAGCGCATCCAGAATCAAATCATCCAGCCCTTGCAGCAGCCCCACGCTCGTCTCCGGCAGCTTGCTGAAATCCGTCAAATAGGCCGCGTTTCCAAACCGGTACCCCAGCACGTTCATCTCTCCGTGCAGCAGCGGCACCGGCACAAACTCCACGCCCATCAACGCAAACGGCCCGCTCACCTCGTGCAACGCCACGCTCGGAATGCTGCTTAACGTCGGCTTCCTATCAAACACGTACGCAAACACCCGCCGCAATATCCGGAACGTCTCCCCGGTTCCATACACCGGCATCGGCGCCCGCTGCTTGAAGTTGTACGGCCGCAAATCGTCGAATCCCAAAATATGATCCGCGTGGCCGTGCGTCAGCAGCACCGCATCCAGCCGCTCGATCCCCGCGCGCAGCGCCTGCGTCCGGAAATCCGGTGTTGTGTCGATCACCACGTTGTGCCCGCCGCGCGAAAGCAGCAGGGAAGGGCGCAGCCGCTTGTCCCGCGGATCGCTTGATTCGCAAACCGCGCAGTGGCATCCCAGCGTCGGCACGCCCATCGACGTCCCCGACCCCAGCACTTTCACCCGCATTTTTCCCGCCTCACTCATCCTGATCCCTCATTGTATCCGCGAATCCCCGCTGTAGGGGCGGCTTTACGCCGCCTTCTTCTGAAGCTCCGCGAATCCCCGCATTCTCTTCTCTTCCTTCTTCTATGTAGCGCTGGCCTTTATGCCAGCCTCTTCCTCTTCTTTGCGGTCCTCCGCTTTCTCCGCGCCCGAACCGGATCGTTGTCTTTCCTCTCCCCATTTTCTGTTTTCCAATTTCTGATTTCTAATTTCATTCCCCGCCTTCCGTGATACTCTCCCCCATCATTCAGGAGTCATCATGGAATCTTCCGCTCCCAAAAAGTCTTCTCTTCTCTGGCGCGTCGTCAAACGTCTCTTGATCGGCATCCTTCTCCTCGTCGTCCTCGCCGCCATCTCCGGCATCCTCTATCAAACCATCCTCAACGCCCGTGACGCTCGCCGCTATCCCCAGGAAGGCCGTTCCATCCCGCTCGGTCCGGCTTTCCCCGGCGTCTCCCTGAATCTCAACTGCACGGGCTCCGGCTCGCCAACCGTGATCCTCGATACCGGCCTCGGCGTCCCCGCCGCCGGCTGGGATCTCGTCCAGCCCGACGTCGCCAAATACACCCGCGTCTGCTCCTATGACCGCGCCGGCTATGGTTGGAGCACTCCCGGCCCCATGCCCCGCACCAGCGAGCAGATCGCCAGGGAACTCCAGGCCCTCCTCACCGCCGCCGGTGAGAAGCCGCCCTATATCCTCGTCGCCCACTCCTTCGGCGGCTTCAACGTTCGCGTCTTCACTGCCGAGCATCCCAGTGACGTCGTTGGCCTGGTCCTCGTCGACACCTCGCACGAAGATCAGAACAAATACCTTCCGCCTTCCTTGCAGGCCACCATGAAGAACTACACCCAACAGCTCGAAACCGAGAAAAAACTGTTTCCAACGCTCATCTTCTTCGGCCTTGCCCGTCTCCTGGCCACGGACGATCTCTCCGATCCTCGCGTCGACAAATCTCTCCTGAAAAAAATCAACTATCTCGAGTTACAGCCCAAATTCATCGACGCCAGCTTCTCCGAAATGCAGAATTTTGAAGTCAGCGCGCAGCAAGTCCGCTCCGCGCCCAATCTTGGCGATCGTCCGCTCATCGTCCTTTCCGCCGGACAGGCGCAGGATCCCAAGGATCTTCCCAAAGGCGTCTCGCTTCAGGAAATGCAGGACTTTCAGAAACTCTGGATCACCGACCTCCAGGTCCGCGAAAAAAATCTCTCCACCCGCGGCCAGCAGATCGTCGTCACGGACAGCTCCCACATGATTCCTATTCTCCGCCCCGACGCCGTAACTTCCGCCATCCGCTCCGTCTACCTCGCCACCCAACCCAAGCCTGCATCCGCGCCCTGATCGGGGCACCCTTGGCACAGCCATTCCTGTTTACCCTGAGCAAGTGCGAAGGGGCTGTGCTCTTCGTTCACAAATTTCCCATTGCCCTGTGGCACAGACACTCCTGTCTCTGCACCCGCTCCGGAACCTCTCAAACCGTCGGTTCCCTCCGCGCTAATCCCTTCCTCTTCTGCTCCCAAAATACAAAAGCGGCGCGAATTTAAATCGCGCCGCCCAATTCCTCATTCTGATGACTGATCGCTGACCACGAATCACTTCTTAGTCTTCATCGCTCCCTGCACCTGCGCCATCTGTGCCGCCATCGCCTTGTTGATCTCCAGATACGTCATCTTCAATTTCCCCAGCAAATCCAGAATCATCGAATCCTCTTCCGGAGCCAGGTTGCCCTTTGTCTTCGTGTGCAGCGCGTCCAGCATGTCAATCAACTCCCGCGCCGCGTCCGGATCGATCACCGGCTCGCCCGTCCGCGGGTCGGCGTACGCGCCCAGCACCATCGCCGCATTGCTCCCGATCATCCGCACCAGATTCTCAAACGCCGGAAGCCGCTTCGGGGTTTCCGCGCTCGGCGCCGCCTTCTCCGCCGCAGCAGCGGCCGCCTTTTCCTTCACTTCTTCCCGCTTCGCTTCGCGCTCCTGCTCTTCCACAACTTCCTTGCGAATTTCCCCTTCAGCCGTGAACGGCCTCCGGTCGATCACCTTGAATCCCTCATCCTGCTTGTGTTCAGACACGATAGTTCCTCTCGACATCCAACGGTAAGCCCCAGTTTATCACGGGAAGGGAATTACCTTTTAGCCCCAACCCGCTGCCGCAGCCCGCGCTTCCTCCCGGCCCTCCCTCTCTTCTATCTCCTTTACTTCCTTTGTCTCTCGCGCTTCGGTACCTTTGGTACGCCCGATTGTGTCTTTACTTCGCCCCGCCTCCCCGCAAAATAAGAGCGGTCTAACCTTTTGTCCCCCACGAGAGGATTTCCCGAATGCGCTCTTCGCGTCTGCTCCTCCTGGCTTTGATGACGGCCGCGGCCCTTTTGCTTCCAGCCGTTGCCTCCGCCGACGGAGTCACCTGGACCCTCGAAGGCGTTACCTTCAACGACGGCGGGGGCGTCTCCGGCTCCTTCAATTTCAACCAAAACACCACCGCCTACTCCGCGATCGACCTCGTCTCGACATCCGGCTCGATTCTGGGAGGCAACACGTACACCACCCAGTCCTCGGCCTTTTTTTCCACCGCCACGCTTCTTGGCGTCGGCCCCGCCCAGGTGATCGCCGGCGACTATTCCAATCTCACCTTTCTCGAACTCTTTTTCACTAATCCGCTCACCAACGACGGCGGCACCGATCCCGTTTATGCCGTTGAGATTTTCTGTGCCGACGCCACCTGCTCCGATCAAATCAAGCGCGACACCTCTGAGGGTTACGTCACCACCTCTCCCGTCGCCGCTCCCGAGCCCGCCTCGCTTCTCCTCCTCCTCTCCGGCCTCTTCGCCCTCCTCCTCTTCCGCCCCCGCGCCTGATGCGCCTCCCCCGGTAGCACAGGCTTCAGCCTGTGTCTTTTGCACTCTTCGAACCTCGCCGCTCTCTCCCCCGCAAATTGACTCCATCCCTCCCCCACACTAAGATGCCTACCCAATGGGCGATCCGCTCCCACTCCTCGGACAAACCATCTCTCATTACCGCATTCTCGAACAGCTCGGCGGTGGTGGTATGGGTGTCGTCTACCGCGCCGAAGACCTCGAACTCGGCCGCCCCGTCGCCCTCAAATTTCTTCCCGAATCCCTGGCCCAGGATCCCGTCGCTCTTGAGCGCTTCCGCCGCGAAGCCCGTGCCGCCTCCGCGCTCAACCACCCCAACATCTGCACCATCTACGAAATCGGCAAGCACGACAATCTCACCTTCATCGCCATGGAGTGCCTCGAAGGCCAAACCCTCAAGCACCTTATCTCCGGAAAAGCGCTCCCCTTCGAGCAACTCCTCGATCTCGCCGTCCAGATCGCCGAAGGCCTCGACGCCGCACACTCCAAAGGCATCGTCCATCGCGACATCAAGCCCGCCAACATCTTCGTCACCTCCCGCGGCCACATCAAACTCCTCGATTTCGGCCTCGCCAAAGTTTCCTCCGCCGCCACCCCCTCGCCATCCCAATCCGCGTCCATGGTCGGCGCCACGCTCGATCCCAACCTCACCAGCCCCGGCACCACGCTCGGCACGGTCGCCTATATGTCTCCCGAGCAGGTCCAGGGCAAGGAACTCGACGCCCGCACCGACCTCTTCTCCTTCGGCTGCGCTCTTTACGAAATGTCCACCGGGCAGCTCCCGTTCCGCGGCGATACCTCCGCGCTCATCTTCAATTCCATTCTCGAACGCATCCCCGCTCCCGCCCTGCGCCTCAGTCCCGATCTTTCTCCGAAATTCCAGGACATTCTCGACAAAGGCCTCGAGAAAGACCGCAATCTCCGCTACCAGTCCGCCGCCGAAATGCGCGCCGATCTCTCCCGCCTCAAGCGCGACTCCGGCTCCCAGTCGGTTACCGCGAAGCTTCCCGCCGTCGCCCCCCCGCAGCCCAATCGCAAACTCGGCTTCATCGCGGGAGCCGCGCTCCTCGCTCTTCTTCTCGTCGCCGGCCTTCTTTGGTACCGCAAAAATTCAGGCGCTGCTTCTTCCGCCTCCGCCGTGCGTCCCTCCATCGCCGTTCTTAATCTGCAAAATCTCAGTTCGGAGCCCGACGGCGCGTATTTCAGCGAAGGCATGTCCGACGAAATCTCCACCAAGCTTTCCAAGTTGCAGGGCATCGACGTCGCCCCACACTCCACCGTCGTTGCCCTCAAGCCCGCGGAGAAAACTCCCGCCGAAATCGGTCGCCAGCTGGGTGTCCGCTATCTGCTCGAGGGCAGCATCCGCAAGGCCGGCAATCAAATCCGCATCAATGTCCAGCTCATCGACTCCACCACCGGGTTCCAGACCTGGGCCGACGATTTCGTTGGCGGCAACCAGGACGTTTTCTCCCTTCAGGAACAGCTCGCCTTGAAAATCGCCGAAGCCCTCAATGTTCGCCTCACCCCGCAGGAGCAGCAGGCCGTCCAGCGCCGCTACACGCAAAATCCCCAGGCCTACGAGGCCTATCTCATGGGCTACGTCTTCCTCCAGCAGGAAGACAATCCCGAAAAGCTCGAAGCCGCCCGCAAATATTTCGAGCAGGCCCTGCAGCTCGATCCCAATTACGCCTCCGCCATGATCGGCCTCTCGGACGTCGAAGCCTACTACTACCGTGATATTAATTCCGTGCCTGCTCGTCATCAGCGTGCAATGGAACTCGTTCGCCGCGCCCTGGACATCGCCCCCGATCTTCCCGACGGCCACATGGCGCTGGCTCGTGATCTTGGCGCTGAGTATGACTACACCGGCGCCGTGCGCGAGGCGCGCCGTGCGATTGAATTGGACCCGGAAAGCGTTTATGGCTGGGATACCCTCTCCTGGGCCCTCGCCTACTTGCAGCCTCCCGACGCGCTCGAGTCCGAAAAAGCCGCTCGTGAGGCCATCCGCCTCAGCCCCGGCTTGCCCGGTGCGCAGTATCATCTCGGCCGCGCCCTTATGTATCAGAAACGCTTTCCCGAATCCTTCGCCGCTTTTGATCGCTGCGAGGAACTTCTCGGCGGCAAAGGCACGCTCGCCGATGGCGGCCGCGCGCAAGCCTATCTTTTGCAGGGCAATTACGATCAGGCCTTGGTGTACGGCCTCAAGTCCAATAAGACCGGCAACGCCATCACTTCCTACTGGCTCAGCGCCGTCTACGCCGCCAAGGGCGACCACGCCAACGCCCTCTCCACTCTCCAATCCGCATTCGACCGCGGCTACCGCGACTTTCCCTCCATCGACTCCACTCCCTACTTCGCCTCCCTCCGCTCCGATCTCCAGTTCCAAAAACTCCTCGCCAAATACCGTAAGTGATCCTCCCCTCTTCTCTGCATTTTCTTTTTCTCTGCCCTCTGTCATGTAGCGCTGGCGTTCCTACCCGCCCTCCCAAGAGCTTGTCATCCCGACCGGAGGCCCGCGCTTTTTGCGGGCCGCAGTCGAAGGATCAGGGCACAAGGTAGGCTGGCTCCTGTTTCCTGTTTTCTATTTTCAATTTCCTCGTTTCGCCTTACGCTATTTCTCTAGGACATCTCATCCGCATGCCGCGCAAAAAACTCTCCCGCCCCCGCAAAAAGTTTCCCGCTAAACCACGCGCCGCCAAGAAATCTTCTTTCTACAAGGATCCCGGCCCCGCCTTCGCCAAACTCGTCGCCATCATGGCCCGCCTCCGCGCTCCCGGCGGC
>Ga0335079_10009278_pt1 | contig 11208 bp, 8 predicted proteins | sample Lox_Sample_33_FD_206719 | JGI IMG/M metagenome (GOLD analysis project Ga0335079, IMG submission 206719) | Soil microbial communities from Loxahatchee National Wildlife Refuge, Florida, United States - Lox_Sample_3.3 | ecosystem: Environmental > Terrestrial > Soil > Wetlands | place: USA: Florida... | reverse complement strand
TATGCCCTGGAGCGCCTGGGATCTTTCAAAAGCAATTATCTGGGCGATTTCTGTGCTGATGGCTGGCCTTGTGGGTAAACGCTTTTTAAAATCAGACTTTGGGGCAGTGGTGGCCGGTTCAGTGATTACCCTTGCCGGCGGGACTCGTTATCTGCTTCTTCTTCTGCCCTCGGGCTTCCTGCAAAGAATGGATACGGTGGTTCACGTATTTAATTCAAATGCGGATACAGCCAATGCTCTTTCGAAGGCGCTTGTGTCCACTTGGATAGTTGATTCGGGACCTCCGATAGGATATCCATTTGCATTTTTAAGCGGAATATTTCCGCCTTACATCATTGCCCATGGAGGCGAGCCGACCATTTCCCTGTTGCTTTTAATGCTGGTTCTTCTGCTGGTGACCCGCGGACGAAATCGAGCAAGTGTTGTGATTTATGCTGTTTTATTTTCGTTCTGGGCTCTTGCGAGTGAGACGGATTTTGGTTTATTCGCAATCGGATGGATCGTTGGATTTGGAATCTGGCTAGTCCGGATTCCAATCTTCCGTTTCAAAAAGCCTGAGATTGACCGAGTTACTGTTGGATTAATAGCATCGATTCCTTTTGTCTTGATAGAGGGCGGAGTCTTCAGCGCGATTGCACAGAAGATTCTCTTCACCGATCTCTTGCACCTGGCAGCGGCATCTGGGGGGACAGTGAATAGCGCCAGCTCTTCCGGTTTATCCCTGCAATGGCCGCCAGCCATCGTTTCAGCCCACTTCGGTGCCCTTCCAGTTGCAAATCCGGTATCGCTTTTGATTGCGATTCTCGAAATGGGCCCAGCGGTTCTGTTTTTGCCCTGGCTGACGTACGATTGGTGGAAATCTCGAAAGAAAGATGACTGGTTTTATACCGTCCTGCTTTTGATTTCATGGTCAGGGCTTCTGATCATATTATTCTTTCAATATTCTTCCCAAAGGGATATTGTTCATATTACGGGATCGGCTGTCCGGGCTACGGTCCTGCTGTTGCTTTATCGTTTAGATCAATTATGGAGTGAGACCGCAAGCGTTCATAGGCGATTCGTCTTCTGGGCTGGGGCAAGTGCCATCGGACTAATGTGCATCAGCGGCTTGGTCTTAGGCGGAGTTCAATTATCTGCAACACAACAGACCATGCTGACCGATCATTATGGCGATAAGGAGGCAACTTTACTGAAAGAGGTATGGGGCCGGCTCCCGAAAGACTCTAAAATATTAGGTCCGACCTCGGAGGCGAATATCCTCACCGGACAATTAACCGGGGGTATATTAAAAGCTCCCGGCGGTAATCAAGGCCTTGTTTGGAATGAGCTGATGAAGTCTCCGACATTGAGCCTGTTGATTCAGCAGCGGTTTGATTTTGTTTTCGTTGACTCAATTTGGTGGCTGCGGCTTTCCAGTGCATCAAAGAAACAATTGGAAAATAAATGTATTTCTGTCTTTGCAGAGAGCGGCGACGATACCAGTCCATTTTTTTTGAAGATTTTGGATCTGCGCGGATGCTATTGACTTTCAGATTACCGCCTCTCGGCTTTGACTAAATTCTTTAACGTTCCCAATCCTTCTATCTCAACTATCACGTTGTTGCCATCTTCCAATTTACCAACGCCGGACGGTGTGCCGGTGAAGATGATATCACCCGGCTCAAGTGTCATCACCGATGAGATATAAGCAATCAAGGTCGGCACACTGAAAACCATATCACGAGTCGAAGCCATCTGGCGCGGCTCACCGCTGACTTTACAGGTGATGAGCGCATCCGAGATGTCGAAGTCGGTGTCAATCCACGGACCGAACGGGCAGAATGTGTCAAAGCCTTTGGCGCGCGTCCATTGATCGTCCGTTCGCTGCAGATCACGCGCGGTGACGTCGTTGCCAATGGTGTAGCCATAGATGTAACTCTTCGCATCCTCCGCCGTGACGTTGCGGGCGCGCTTGCCGATCACGACCACCAATTCTCCTTCATGCTCCACTTGTTTTGATTGCGGCGGCAAGAGAATGGTTTCATTTGGATTGATGATCGAGGACGGCGGCTTCAAAAAGATAAGCGGGATTTTGGGAACTTCGTTGCCCAGCTCTTTGGCATGTTCCACGTAATTGCGTCCCACGCAGACGATTTTGCTCGGCTCGGATGGCGCAAGCAGTTTCACGTCCGAAAGAGGCGTAGCAGCTTCCAATCTTCGGTACGCGCCGAACGGGTCGCCCTCGATCTCTCCGATCTTATCTTCCAACAGCCATCCATATTTAGGGGCTTCATTTTGTTTTTGATAACGTACGATGCGCATGGTTTCTCCAATGATTGATTTGACTGTAAGTGTAATCTTCAACTTGCCAACCTGCAACCTTCAACTTATAATATCGCCTGCGGGCGCATAGCTCAGTTGGTCGCGGAGCACCCTGTGGGTTGAGCGCTTCTCTCGCAGGGAGATTCTCACAAAAGAATATTTTGGGCGCATAGCTCAGTTGGTTAGAGTGCTTCTCTTACACAGAAGAGGTCAGGGGTTCGAGTCCCTTTGCGCCCACCTTAACAAAAAACAGGTGAAGTCAACCTCACCTGTTTTTCTATGACTGATGCTGTGAAATTCTATGGGGTGGCTGTCGGTCGTGCATGTGGATCCATCATGCCGAATCCAAAACCAAATCCGCCGGACCCGCCAATATAACCTTTATCCAAACCTTCGAGCAGCCAATTGGCTTTGTCTTGAGTCATCTTGCCGTCTGTAACAGCTTGGTTGATCTGGTTGCGGACATCTGCGATGCGCGCATTTTGGATGGCTGTCAGTACCGTTTGAATGCTAACCTTCTGTTGTTGTGCAACATCCCACAGCGATTGACCGTTCTTGAAATCCGTAGAAAGATCCGTCGAGCTGATACCAAGCGCAGTCGCGGCGGCATTCAACTCTGAAGTAGGAAGCATCTTAGTGCGTGCCGCCTGAAGGGCCTGCATCACAAGTTGCAGATTTACATTTTGCGCGGTCGCGATTTGAGATAAGGTTTTACCGCTGGCAAGTTGCGTGGATAGATCGCTCGCGGTAATTCCTAGAGTTTGCGATGCCGCATTCAATTCATCCTGACTAAGCTGGCGAGGTCCACGCGGACCGTTCGGAGCATTTCCCGGTTGACCCCAGCTATGCCGGCCCGGGGTTGCAGGTGTGGGGCTTTGAGCATAGGCAACCACCGCTCCGATACTGACGATGACCACTGCCACAGCCAGTACGCCGCCCACAATCATCCATAATTTCTTGTTCATAGTTTGAAAGTCCTTTCTAGAAATTCGACTTATGTCTCTTACTTCATGCCGGAGTATATTCCTTGGGTGTCAAGGACTTGTTGGTTTGATGTGTGGACATTATGTAAATTGAACAGCTTCATTAAGGTTTTTATAGATGGAAGTGCCATTTCTCACTTGACCCTTCTCTGCTCTCGTCCTACAATTAAATTGGTCTGACAAATCAAATTGACTCTCCAAGGAGATATAGCATGGCTGATTATTTATTCCGCGGCAAACTTGCCGAACTTGATCCCGATGTTTTTGAACTCACACAATTGGAACAGGAACGCCAAGCCCGCAAATTGATTTTGATTCCTAGTGAATCTTCCGCGCCTCATGCGGTGCGCGAAGCGTTGGCATCTGCCTTCCAAAATATTTATGCGGAAGGTTATCCCGATGAAGAGATGCGCTGGATGACCGAAGAAGAGATTCTCGATTATCCGGCGCGTTTGAGTCATTATCGCCGCAGTGGTGACCCGCGCTATTACAAAGGCGTGGAATATGCCGATGTGGTCGAATCGCTGGCGCGCCGACGCGCGGCCGAAGCTTTCGCCGCGAACGGTTATACCGCTGATCAAATCTTCGTCAACGTTCAAGCGTTATCCGGTGCGCCTGCCAACAATGCGGTTTATCAGGCATTGATTCCACTTGGCGAAACCATCATGGGACTCAACCTACTGCACGGTGGACATTTATCTCATGGTTCGTCTGTTAATCGTAGCGGCAAGTGGTTCAAGGCGGTGCATTACACGATTGACGATAACGAGCGCTTGGATTACGAAGCGATTCGCAAACTTGCGCTTGATAATAAACCAAAATTAATCATCGCCGGTTACTCATCCTATTCGTGGGTTCCCGATTGGAAGAAATTCCGCGAGATCGCAGATGAGGTCGGTGCGTACTTCCTGGCAGATATTTCACACATCGGCGGACTGGTTGCGGCGGGCGTAGTGCCCTCGCCGATTGGACACGCGCATGTGGTGATGTCAACCACACACAAATCGTTGGATGGTCCGCGCGGCGCGGTGCTGATGACAACCAATGCGGAGATCGCCAAGAAGATTGATAAAGCTGTATTCCCCGGCGAACAAGGCGGACCTCACGTCAACGTCTTCGCGGCATTGGCATTGACTTTCAAACTGGCGCAAACAAAACAATTCAAAAAACTGCAAGCGCAGACGATCAAGAACGCGCAAGCCATGGCGGATCAATTCACCAAGCGCGGACTGCGCGTCCCGTTTGGCGGCACGGATTGCCACATGCTCAATGTAGATTGTAGAACCGTCAAAGGTGAAGATGGCTCGCATCTCACCGGCGACCAAGCGGCGCGCATTTTGGATATCGTTGGCATCGTGGTCAATCGCAACACCATTCCCGGCGATAAGAATTCGCTTGACCCATCCGGGATTCGCATGGGCACACCGTGGATCACACAACGCGGCTTTACCGAAGTGACCTCGCGTCAATTAGCGGACGTCATGGCTGACGTATTGCTGGCTTGCGCGCCGCATTCCGTGGATACGCCACATAAAGGCAGAGTCAAGCGCGCGAAGTTGGATTTCAATGTGTTGAATGATGCCAAGTTACGCGTCCGCAAGTTAGCAACCGCGGCAGGAATTGATTTCAAGTTCAAGAAGAGCGGTTATCCACACTTCTATTACATTGACGATAAGTCCACATCCGGCGTATTCGAATTGAGCGGACACCGTGTGCGACAGGTTTTGGATTACGCCGCATCCAGTGATCTATCTGCACTGAAGAAAGGCAAATCGCAAGCAACCTCCATCGCGACGCCGAAGGGTGTGGTCAATGGCACGCTGACTTGCGTAGATGCAGATACATATACCTTGCAAGTGCCGACTGCCAAAGCCGGTTTAGTTGCAACGTGGCTGCGCGATCTGTCCGACGGATACACATCGTTCAATCTCAACGGCAAGAAAGATTTCGATGCGAAGCGCATGCCTGGTCCATTTGTTGTCGCAGATGTCAAAAAGGCAGGGGCGAAGCACGCTTCGCCCATCGTCACCAAAGGCGAAGAGAAGCCCTGGTTTATCGGAGTCCAACCTGAGTCGAAGAAAGACGCGACCGAGAAGCCGCCGTTCATATGGAAAGAAGTCGAAGGCGAGTTGAAGAAGACTCGCATGAATCAAGCTCATCGCGATCTCGGCGGCAGAATGGTTCCGTTCGCGGGTTGGGAAATGCCGGTCGTTTACACGAGCATCTATGAGGAACATCTCGCGACGCGTCAAGCCGCGGGTTTATTCGACGTCTCGCACATGGGCGTGTATGAAGTCAAGGGACCCGACGCGGCTTCGTTCCTCGATACGATCTGCGCCAACGATTGCGGCGGACTCTTGCCCGGCGAAAGTTTGTATTCGCAATTTCTCACGCCCGATGCGGATGTGATTGACGATACGCTCGTCTATCGCCGCGGTTGGGATAAATATTTGGTGGTGGTCAACGCCTCGAACGATGACAAGGATCGCACGTGGTTTGAGTCGGTGCGTGATGGCAAAGTGAAGATCGATAACGCGCGACCGTTCGCACGCACGTATGGATATGATGCGATCATCCGCAACTTGCGCGACCCGAAAGCGGGTTCTGATATGCGGATTGATATCGCGCTTCAAGGTCCGAAGAGCCGCGACGTTTTGCTGGCAATGGGCATGGACGATAAGACCAAAGCCCGCGTCATGAAGTTGAAGCGAACTGAGTTATGCGATGCCGTTGTCGGCGGATTCGATTTGATCGTTTCGCGCACAGGTTACACCGGCGAGAAGATGGCGTTCGAGTTGTTCGTGCATCCTGATCGCGCCGTTGACTTTTGGAATGCGATTCTGAAAACCGGCGCGCAGTTTGGCGTCAAGCCGATCGGCTTGGGCGCACGCGACTCATTGCGCACCGAAGCGGGCTTGCCGTTATACGGTGACGAAATGGGACTCGGCTCCGGCAAACATGGACAGCGCGATCTCGGCGTCGCCGAAGGCGGATTCGGTTCGTACGTCAAGCCGTATAAGCCGTGGTTCATCGGACGCGAGGCGTATGTGGCGCGCGAGAAGGAACGCAAGAGCGTGGTGGTGCGCTTCCGCTTCGATGACCAGCGCGTGCGCATGGCGCATAACAGCGACCCAGTGACCAATGCCGACGGCAAGACCATTGGTTATGTGACCTCCTGTGCTATTGACAGCGAACGTTTCTTAACGGGTCAAGCCTTCATCGAATTGCCGTACAGCGCCGAAGGCACACCGATAATGATCTATCAAGGCGGCGTAATGGATCGTCCGGCTATACCGGCGAAGGTGGTAAGTCGATTCGCGAAGTTGTAAGATAAAAAGAGTTGTGAGTGAAATAAAAATGGCGGTTCAAAAAACCGCCATTTTTATTTATCAGTTGCCCAATGCAATTTGCGTTTTAGGTCATTACAATTTTTCATTGGTATTCTTCGATCATGTTGTAAACGTCCAACAACAATTCCCGGTGCAATTCCAAGTCTTTCTGCAAATTCATTAATCTCTGCTTTACTAAAGTAACTACCTCTTGGGCCAAAATTCCTGTACTCATTTGCAGGAATTAGCCAGTCCGCCGCGAAGCGGTTGGCTTCATCTTCCTTGTTGTTTGTTTGATTATCTTCTTCCAAAAAGATATCGCGTTTACCATGCAATAAAATGTGCCCTGCTTCATGGAAGAAAGTAAACCATAGTTGGTCATCAGTTTTATATAATAGGCTTAACTGAATCAAAGCTTTAGTAGGATTAAGCCAACGCGTTGCGCCGTTTGTACGAAGTTTATGAAGTTCATGAACAAGTACAACTGCGACACCAGCTTTTCTACATAATTCAATAATTCTAGGCACAAAAACATCAGGCGACTCGTTTGTTAGCGATCTAATTTTACTAAGTGCATCTCGAAAAGCGTCGGTATCAAAGGGATCACAATTAATATTCTGAGCATTGATTTCACCTTTTCTTAGCCATACAGAGATTATTTCAGGCTCTGCTTTATAGGCAGGAGAACGGCGAAAGGCAAGGCTCAAATCATTAGTCACTGCATTCCATTGATGTGGCGAAGCGATACCGAAAAAACGCAGCAATTCATTTAGCTGATTTGTAGGCTCGTTCTGTTGTTCAATCCAACCTAAATCAATCATCTCTTTTATAGGAAACTGCTCTATCCAAGACAGAAGTTTCTCAAATGAAGAACGTTCTTGTTCGCGAGCAAGCCATTCTTGATAATTCTGTTCTCGGCTAATCCAAAAACTTGCCGGTATTCCCAAAACTTTTTCAAACTGTAGTGCTGTTTCAGGAAGAATCGCTGTTTTGCCACGAATAATTTCATTAATGGTTTTCTTTGGTCGCCCAGTTCTCCCAGCAAAATCAGCCTGAGTCATGCCAATAACTTCGAGAGTTTCAAGCAAGGTTTCACCGGGCGGTGTTACAAAATCAGGGTTATATTGATTCTTAATCATGAGTATCCTCTACGGCAAAGATCATAACTGCGGTCACTTTGGATAAATTAATGCTTCCATTATCCTTTTTTGGGATAGGATTGTTTGCAACTGTAATTAAGAGACGATAAGGATGGTCAAGATCTAATGAGATTTGCCCTTGCCTTTCACCTTTTAACTGATGCATTCTCGGCGGAGGAAGGTGACTAATTTCAGCCAGATTATTTGCGGCTCGAAGTTCGTCCAACCGACGCCGAATTAATCTTGCTCTTTGTTCGCCATAGACTTTTTGTAACAATCGGAATTCGTTACATTCTTTCGCAAATTTTGCTGTTCTGAAAATTATATCCAAAGCATCTCTACAATGTCATTCACCTTTCGGGTGAATGACATTGTACCAAAGAATCCTGCATTTTGCAAGTTTTTATTGAACTAATTTTATAGAGGCATCCTCAACATCTATGTTGTTAGAATGCATGGTTTTAAAAAACACATGGCAGGTTCCTTGATAATTGTTTCCGAGACCGTTTTATCTTCATGTCTCGCAGTATTCTTTAGCACACCCTCAACATCATCTCACTGGGTTGAATTGGCTATCACTCGTATCGATCCCGAACGTCCGAAATACCAATTACCTAAAATTTGTTGAAAGTCATAGCCGTCCACCTTGATGGCGGTGAAATTATCGTCGGTCAGCGCGATATGATGAGTTTCTGCCCCACCCGTCACTTCGTGACACCCTCCCCAAATACGAAAAGGCAAACTTTGAATGCGGATTCAAAATATTCGTTATCGTATTTGGGGAGGGACGGGGTGGGGCAAACCTTCGGGGGATTGTCCTTTACTTATAAAGTTGAGAAAATTCAAATAAAAGTAGAAAGGAATTTACCGGTATGAAAATCACAGGCAAAACAATCGGTTGGCTGATGGCTATTTTTGTATGGTCGATCTTCATGGGCGTTACCGCCATCTCGATTGGCATTGGAGCGCTTTATCCTCCCTTGAACTACATCGGCAAACCGCTGGCATGTCCGAACGGGCAACTGAGTTATCAACAGAATGTATCCAATCCGATTCCGGGAACAACTCAGATTACCGCCGGATGGACTTGCACGGATTCAAAATCAGGTTCACAGACTCCAATTGACGCCATCAAAATGAGCGTCTATGCGGGTCCCTTCTACGGCTTTGTGCTTTTCCTAATCATATGCTTCTTCTGGTATGTCAACGCACGCTGGAATTCAGATTCGCTCATCGGGAAAATCATCAGGAGGACCGAAGGCGCTATCGGCATTCTGTTGCTAGTTATCTTCATTGGCTGGATTGCAATCGTGCCCATTGCCAGTGTATTCATTGATGAGTTTGTTCCCACACCCACACCGCTCCCCGTGGACGCTACAGCTACCGCGCTCGAGTCCCTTTATCAAACGTCAATTTCTGGAGCAACCAGCGATTTTAACTCAACCAAAAAGCCACTTGCGGAATGGAATAACATTCCTATCATGGCGGAGGCAACTGCAGGGCAACAACTCAACTCGCATACATATACGTTCAAGATTCCCACAGACTCAGGAACAATCGATTCGTTTTACAGCGCCAAATTGGAATCACTGGGTTGGAACCTAGACGAAAGCGATATGCTGGGTATGCACTTCACCAAAGATACGAGCACCTTGCTGGTCACTCTTTCGCCAGCCGCGGATGAACAAAGCTACGTTGTAACGCTCGTTCTTTTTCCGTAATGTTTCGGAACCTTCATTGCGTTTCGCCCGCAATGATTCGAATCGGTCCCGAACGTCCGAAATACCAGTTGCCTAAAATTTGTTGAAAGTCATAGCCGTCCACTTTGATAGCGGTGAAATTATCGTCCGTCAGTGCGGTGTGGATTCCCGCCGATGGGCTGAAAACTGCGGTTACGTTTTTAAGCGAGTCACGCAAGGAAGCCGCGTATTGAGTCATATACGCGGCTTGTGCCGGGTCACTAAAACTAGTCACGCCTTTGGTTCCACTCAAAATCGGGTCGTGCTGTTCGGCATAGACGAAGACCGGCGTGGTCAGATACGGATAGAGTTGCAGAGTCGAAAGGCAGATTCCCGGCTGGCCGGGATTCGCCGCGGTACACGATTGATCGGCGACCGCTGAAAAATAATTATAGAAGTCAGCGGAGCCTGCTGTCGGTGCGAGCGGACCCGAACCGTAATCTGGCAGCGGCGGCACCCAACTGCTATCGAGCACGCCCTTCACTTTTGCAGAAGGCAATTGTGACGCGATCCAATCCATGTTGCTTGCCGCGCCGAAACTTCCGGCGGATGATCCGGTCACAAGAACCTGAGTTGCGTTTTTCAAATTGGGCGCTGGGATCACGCTTGAATCTTGCAGATCAGCGATGATCGCTGCGACGATCTTATGTCCGCGGAATTGCATCGTCATCCCATTTACTTGTTGTTGCGAGTCACCGGAGTAAATATCCGAACTGCAATACTTGATAAAGACCTGCGTGAAGTTAACAAAGTCAGGATTCTCTTGCGCAGATGTTGAAAAGATGCCGCCTGCTTCCATCGTGTTGGGCGCACCTTGTGAAGTCATCAGATAGTGTTGGGAACTCCAACGTAAGGAGCATGATTGACCCGTACTGCACCAGCCGCCGCCCTGAAAGTGGATAATCCAATGCGCCGCGTCCGCACCCGAACCGCGCTTGAAGTAGTAGACCGCAGGAGAGCCATCGTTGCAAACTGCCTGACGTTGAACAGCATTCTTAACCACATGTTTGATCAGCGTTGAGGGAAACGACACTACCGGCGCACTTGCCGCGCTGGTAGCGGGTACGCTCTGCGTTGTTGATGAAATCGTTGGAACTTGTTGCGGGGCTTGCGTCTCTCCGGATTGACACCCCGTTAGAAACATTGCCGCAATCAGAATCAAACTACTGATAAAATGTTTCATCGTGGCACTTCCTTCTTAACTTAAATGAAAAGATTGGTTGATTATATTACCATCATTGAAAAATAAAAACGGTCTCGTGACATTCCGAGACCGTTTCATATTTCGTCATTAATTATTTTTGCGGTGCCGTCAATATCGTTTCCGCCGATTCAAGCGAAGAATAGATCGGAATGATGGCTGGAATGCCAGTTGTTTCCAGCACATTCTTTACATCGGGGATCGGATTTAAAATCACCATTTTCCCGCCGCGCTTGTTCACAGATTTGGCATTCAACATCAACAGCCGAATGCCGATGGATGCCAGAAAGTTCACATCGGATAAATCTACGATCACGCGGACTTTTTCTCCCGAACAATAGCCCGCAAACTTGGTTTCGATTTCGCCCGTGCCGATGATATCCAATTTGCCCGCCAGTTTGATCATGCGGATTTCGTTATCCAATTTACTGAATTGCATTTCCATGTTGTATCACCTGATGTCTTGATAGGTCAGATAATTATAGAAGCCTCAACCAGAATTATTGTTAACAGCAG
>Ga0335079_10009277_pt1 | contig 11208 bp, 9 predicted proteins | sample Lox_Sample_33_FD_206719 | JGI IMG/M metagenome (GOLD analysis project Ga0335079, IMG submission 206719) | Soil microbial communities from Loxahatchee National Wildlife Refuge, Florida, United States - Lox_Sample_3.3 | ecosystem: Environmental > Terrestrial > Soil > Wetlands | place: USA: Florida... | reverse complement strand
TGTCACTCGTCCGCCCATCTTTCCTCGCGCCCCAATGGACGTGAATTCCACGTCCCGCTTCACCATTTCCGGCACCGCTTCCACGGGCTCCCCCGTTTCCGCCTCTGTCGCCATCCGGGCGACGTCTTTCGGTCCCCTCCCCGAATACTCTTGCAGCAATTCCTCCCGCACGGCGTCCTTCATCTCTGCATCCACCGGACGTACTCGCAAAGCCATCTGGATTCCAAAATATCCAAGCACCGCCACCACTCCCACGATCGCGTGCCAGCCCTTCAGCTGAAAATTGTATTCCGCCATCGCAATTCCTTCCTGCCAACCGTCTCCCTTGGAAATTCCATATTCCCACCTCTGCGGGCCGCCTGCCTGGCTCAGCTCGACCGATACGTGGTAATCGTCAATACCCTCGGCTCTCCTTTACTTTCCTGCCTGCCAGTGCTATCAGTTTCCGTACGGTTTCCTTTCCCGAAGGCCCCACATCCAGGAGGTTCCGATGCTTCCCGAAGCCGCCCTCAGCGATTTTCGCGCCGCCATCCGCGGACCATTGCTCCTCCCTGGTGATTCCGCCTACGAAGACGCCAGGAAAATCCACAACGCCATGATTGACCGCCATCCTGCGCTCATTGTGCGCTGCGCTGGCGTCGCCGACATCATCGCGGCCGTAAAGCTCGCCCAGAAACATCGGCTCCCCGCCTCCGTCCGCGGCACCGGCCACAACGTCTCTGGCATCAGCCTGTGCGACGATGGCTTGGTCATTGACCTCTCGGCCATGAAAGGCATTTATGTCCAGCCCGATGAGCGCAAAGTGCGCGTCGAGCCGGGAACTACATGGGCCGAAGTGAATCATGAGCTGCAAGCCTTCGGCCTCGCCGCCACCGGCGGCTACGTCGGTTCCACTGGCGTCGGAGGCCTCACGCTAGGCGGCGGACTCGGCTGGATGGTGCGCAAGTATGGCTGCGCGCTGGATAATCTCCTCTCCGCCGATGTCGTCACCGCTCAAGGCCAACTGCTTCGCGCCAGCACCTCCGAGAACTCGGATTTGTTCTGGGCCATTCGCGGCGGCGGTGGAAACTTTGGCATCGTCACTTCCTTCGAGTTTCAGGCTCATCCTGCCGGTACCGTTCTCGCCGGCCTCGTCCTTCATCCTCTCTCCAAGGGCCGCGCAGCGATGCGCTTCTGGCGTGAATACGAGAAAACCGCCCCCGAAGAAACCAGCAACAGCACCGTCATCTTTACTGCGTCGCCCGAGCTTCCTCTGCCAGAATCCCTCAAGCGCGAGCCCATCGTCGCTCTCGGCGGTGTTTATGTCGGTCCGCTCGACGAAGGCGAGCGCGCGCTCCAGCCTCTTCGCTCCTTTGGCCCTCCCGCCGCCGATATCTATCAGCCCATGCCGTACAGCGCAGCGCAGACCATGGCTGACTTCCTCTGGCCCAAGGGTTTTCTCAGTTACTGGAAATCCAGCTTTATGAGATCACTGAGCGACGCCGCCATTGATACCATGCTCGACTTCTACGCCGCCGCGCCTTCCCCCCGTACCGTCCTCGTCGTCGAGCACGATGGCGACAGCGCCTGGAGTCGCGTCCCGGAAGACGCCACCGCATTCGGCCATCGCAATTGGCCGTACAACCTGGTGGTCACCACCATGTGGTCCGACCCCAGGGACACTGACGCCAACATCCGGTGGACACGCCAATTCTGGGAAGCGATGAAGCCCTTCCTCGCCGACGCCGCCTATGTCAATTATCTTGGCGAACTCGATGACGCGGGAATCCACCTCGCCTACGGCCCGAAGTACGAGCGCCTTGCTCAGCTCAAGGCCAAATACGATCCCGCCAATTTCTTCTCCATGAACGCCAACATCAAACCCGCTCGCGCCGCCTCCTCCGCCTGATCCCCCTCACCGCCGCTGGCGACGGGCCTCGCGTGGCGCGCCGTCCACTTTGTCATCATCCTTCTCTGCATCAACGCCGAATCGCCCCTCGCGCCTCTCCGCAAAGGCCGCGTCCTGAGCACCCTAAGCCTCAGCGCCCTCGTCATCCTCCTCTCCGTCACTATGCTCGGCTGGTCCTTCGCCTCCTGACCACGCTTCATTCTTTCCCAGGCCTCTGTTAGAATCCTGCCAATTTCGCCGCATTCTCACGGAGGAACCAATCCATGCATCATTTCCTGCCTGTTGCCCTGGGTCTTTTTGTATTCTTCGGCCTCGCGATCTCCTCTGGCGCCGCGCAGGCCCCCTCCGCAAGCGAGGCCGACAAGCGCGCCGAAACCGAAGTTCGTCGTCTCAGCGCCCTTGAAGTTCAAGCCTTTCTGGATAAAGACCCAAAAGCCCTGGCCAACTTGTGGTCCGACGAGTTTGTCGTCACCAATCCGCTCAACAAGTTCGTGAATAAGCAGCAAGTCCTGGGTATGGTCCAGTCGGGCTTTCTGGTCATCACCGCTTTTGATCGTCAGATTGAGTACCTTCACGTCTACGGGGACATCGTGATTCTCGCAGGCAGCGAAACCGTCACTTGGGGAGGCAAGATGCCCAATGCGGGCAAGACAGAACTTCTCCGCATTACCGTCGTCTGGCGGAACGAAAATGGCCAATGGCGGGAAATCGCGCGTCACGCCAACATTGTCCCCCAAACCTGACGCCGGCTCACACTTCAGTTTCATTCGCAGCCGGGAATGGAGTTTTCTAGTCCAGTCAGGTCTTTCTGGGAGGTTCGCATGAAGTTTGCCAAAATCGTCTTCTGGATTGCTGCCATCTGGGGCCTGCTCATCATCACGCCCCTCTATTTCATGTTCGATCTCATCGGCCGCCAGGATCCCCCACCGATCACCCATCCCGGCTTCTTTTACGGCTTCGTCGGCGCCGCTTTCGCTTGGCAGATCGCTTTTCTCTTCATCGCCACCAATCCCGTCCGCTTTCGCCCTCTCATCATCCCCTCCATCATCGAGAAATTCTCTTATGGCTCCGCCGTCACCGTCCTTGTCCTCCAGCACCGCATGCATCCCTCCGATATGCTCTTCGCCGGAGCCGATCTCCTCCTCGGCCTCCTCTTCCTCACCTCCTACTTCCTTACTCCCGCGCTGGCCCGCATCTCAAATTAGTCCGCCTCCCGCGACCTTTGCCGCGGGCCAACTCTGGGCTAGAATCAATTCCGTTACTGGTGAACTCTCACAATGTCCGATTGCGCGCCCTCAAGTTCTGTTGTCCTCACCATCGGCCACTCCAACCATCCCATTGAGCGCTTTTTGGATCTTCTCAAAACCCACTCCGTTGAAGTCCTTCTGGACGTTCGCTCCTATCCTTACTCGAATTATTCCCCGCAATTCGATCGCGAGAAGCTCAAGCAAACCCTCGCCGAATCCGGCTTCAAATACCTGGATTTGGGCCGCGAACTCGGCGGCCGCCCCGAAGGTGCCGAATTTTACGATGCCACCGGCCATGTCCTCTACGACCGGCTGGCGGCTTCCCCGATTTTTCTCGAAGGGCTTTCGCGCCTCCAGAAAGGCATCGAGAAATACACAGTCGCGATTCTCTGCTCGGAGGAAAATCCCGCCGTGTGCCACCGAGCACTCCTCGTCGGAAAGGTTCTAGGAACTCGTGGGTACAAGGTGGCGCACATTAGGGGAGACGGAACTATCCAGCCCGACGCTGAAGTCTTCGCGTCCTCGAACCCGGCGGCAGCCCAGTCGGAACTCTTTGCCGACGCTAAGGCTTCACGATGGCGCTCCATCAACGCCCGGGTGCGTCAAACGTTCTCTTAAAAGGCCACCCCTGTAGGACGCTTATCTCCTTGCGCTCAATGGGTTAAAGCGTTTCGCGATCTTGGTTCTAGTTTACGTCTAGTTGTTTGCGATGGGTGGGGGACGAGAGACGTCCCGTGCTTCCCGTGAATGAAAACCTCAAGAGCCAGATTTGTTTGCCAGCCCCCAAGCCGCTAAGATCGTGGACGCGATGCAACAAAGTACGCAGCAACAACAAGAAGACACGGCCCTGGCTGCGGAAGGAGTGCAAGTGTACGACATTCAAGCCCTCACGATCCGCGCCCAAGAATTGAGCCAATCCGTAGATCGGTGGAACACTGCGATGGTCTGGGCCTTGGTTTTCACTGCCCTAGCTGCAATCGCAGTAGTTGTCACTACGCGCATTGTACTGACGAAGGCGAAGCAACTAGCTCAGACACAGGACGCCTTGATTCGAGCCAAGGACCAGAAGCTCGCTCTGGACCTAAGGGATAAGGACCTCAAGATATCGGAAGCCTCTCTCGAGGCAGCATCAGCAACGGAGAAGGCAGAAAAAGAGAGACTGGCGCGGCTTGAGCTTGAGAAACAGGTCGCCCCGCGACGACTAACGGGAACGCAGAAGACGACAATGGCGGATCTTCTTAAAGGCAACTCCGCCGCAATCGTAGTTGTGTCGGCGATAGTTGATGCAGAAAGCTCAGATCTCGCAGATGACTTCGACACAGCTTTTAAGGAATCCCACTGGCAAACCTTGAGAATCAAAAATCGGATTACAGAAGATCGAGGGGTCTCGCTCGGAACAGTGGGAGGCATTAATACAATTTTTGTCAAAAGGGTCAGTGATGCGCTGACGGCCATTGGCGTTCCACATGAGGATGTTTCTTTTTCCGCAGACGACCATTCCATATCCCCCTGGTTTCAGCCAGGAGTGTTATATCTCGTGGTCAACCACAAACCTGAAGTCGTCACCGGCCCAAGAAAAGACTTGAGATGAAGAGCTATTTGAACCTTGACAGGGCACGCATCGAGCTATACGTTGGATTTAGGTCGATAGGTTCAGCAATAAATCATCGACCACGACATGGGATATCGTCCACTTTCGGCCAAGCGTTCCGCCGGCCGAGAGGAACTCCACGTTCCTCCCACTCTCAACCGTTCAAGACTTCCACTTCCCTCTCGCCGCCGCCTCCGCCCCTCGCCCAATCCGTTCGAAAGATACCACAATCTCTATTGACATCCATGTTATAATAGTGTATGTTGTTTGTGACAGATCGTCGCACTGCCACCACCCGCGCTTCCCAGGGAAGTCCCTTTGCCCGGGATTTTCCACCCTGCTCCTCTGTGAACTCTGTGTCCTCTGTGGTGAACTCTGTCCGCTCCCGCAGCTTTCCGCATCCACAATTCCCTAACTCCCCTCTTTTCACACGCTCGCTAAAATCCCGGCAGCGTGTCACTCCTCCTACGCCAAAATCTCGACCTTCCACCCTCCAACCAACTCCTTTGTTCTCAACATCTTCCGCACTCTCGCAAAACGGAATTTTGCTCCAACCGCTTTTCTTTCAATCGTTTGCGCACTCTTGCCCAAAAACAGCCGGGGTAGGGGTACACCCATCTTCCCATTTCGGAACTGCTCCCCTTCCTTGTCCTCCTCGTCCCCATCCTTCTATAATCCCGCCGCACCCTCAACCTTGGAGGCCTTCTAACGTGCCCATCGGAACCGCTTTTCACGAACGCACTTTCCCCCTCTGCGAAAGCCTCAGCTATCGCGAGTGGTCCGGCTATTACACCGTCAGTGTCTACGAAATGCACCACGAGCACGAGTACAACGCCATCCGCAACTCCGCTGCCCTCCTGGACATCTCTCCGCTCTTCAAATATCGCGTCACCGGCCGCGACGCCACTCGCTTTGTCAATCGCGTCATCGCTCGCGACATCAATAAGGTTGCGTTGGATCAGGTCATCTACTGCTGCTGGTGCGATCCCGAAGGCAAGGTCATTGACGACGGCACCATCACCCGCCTCGGCGAAAATGACTACCGCTGGACCGCCGCCGATCCCAGCCTCCGCTGGTTCCGGCAAAATGCTTTCGGCCTCGACGTCAACATTGACGACATTTCTGAGGAAACCGCCGCGCTCGCTCTCCAGGGACCAACTTCCGGAAGATTGCTCCATGCCGTCGCGGGCGCGAATGTTTCCAACCTCAAATACTTTCGCGTCACGCACGGCAAAATCGCGGGGGTTCCCGTGGACATTTCCCGCACCGGCTACACCGGCGATCTCGGCTACGAAATCTGGATTCCCCGGAAGGATGCCGTGAAAGTCTGGGATTCGTTGATGTCTATGGGAAAAATCTTCGATATTCATCCCGCGGGAATGATCGCGCTTGATATCGCGCGCATCGAAGCTGGCCTCATCCTGATCGAAGTGGATTACACTTCCAGCAAGAAATCGCTGATCGCATCGCAAAAATATTCACCCGCGGAAATTGGCCTCGGCAAACTCGTGGATTTGAAAAAGGAGAATTTCGTAGGCCGCGACGCCCTCGCCTCCGAGGCCAAAAAAGGCGGCCCCTCGCGCGCTCTCGTCGGACTCGAAATCAACTGGAACGAAGTCGAATCACTCTACGAAAAAATCGGCATGGCCCCGCAAGTTCCCGGCATGGCTTCGCGCGTCTCCGTGCCCGTCTATCGCGCCGGCCGCCACGTCGGCAAAGCCACTTCCACAACCTGGTCGCCCACGCTGAAGAAAATGATCGCGCTCGCCTGCGTGGACCGCTCCCATTCGGCGCTCGGAACTACTCTGCACATGGAAATGACCGTCGAAGCCGTCCGCCACACCGTTTCCGCGAACGTCGTCCCGCTTCCCTTTTTCAACCCTCCGCGCAAAACCGCCACCCCGGTCCTCTGATGAACGCACTCCACAAATCCGTCATTCTGAGCGAAGCGAAGAATCCCTCTTTTCTTCATACTGGAGAGTCTTGTTTCGCCCCAGTGAAAATGGCATCACCTTCCGTAGCTCACTGCACCAGCCGGTTGTATTTCTTCAGCACGGCGCGCAATTCGTCGTGCGGCAGGGCGATCACGCGATGATCGTTGATTCCTGTCATGGTTTCCGCAGCCACCATCGCGTTGATGACGGCTTCTTCGGTCGCGTCCACGACTCCCTCGAAGATCGGATTAAGATCGTCATTCGGCAGCATCTTGACGTCGAGAATGTTTCCTGGTTTTTCCGCGCCGGGATTCGCCGTGGAGAACGCAATGAAAATATCTCCTGAGCCGTTTCCGGAAATGCTGCCATCGCGCCCAAGTCCCAGCGTCACGCGCCGCGCCAACCGCTTCAGCTGCGTGGGCAGCAGCGGCGCATCCGTCGCCACCACCACGATGATCGAGCCGCGCTCCACTTCGCCGAATGGCGCCTCGGCATACGCTGGATCCTGCGGAATTTCCTTCCCGACGGGAACTCCCGCGATGCGCAGATTTCCCCGCGTGCCGTAATTGCATTGCACCAGAACTCCCACCGTGAAATTCCCTTCTTTCGTCTTCACCACCCGCGACGAAGTTCCCGTTCCCCCTTTGAACTCGTTGCAAATCATTCCCGTTCCGCCGCCGATGTTGCCTTCTTCCACGTGCCCGCCGTGTGCCGTATCAATCGCGTGGAACGCATCCGCCGCCGTCACGTGGAATCCATTGATGTCGTTCAGCCAGCCATCCCACGTTTCCGCAACCACCGGCAACGACCACCAATATCCCGTGGGATCCGGCTCCCCATGCTCCACGCGCCAGCGAATCACCGCGTCGCGCACCACGCCAACGCTGTGCGTATTGGTGATCATTACCGGGCCTTCGAGAAAACCGGATTCCTCGACCCAGGTTGTGCCGGTCATTTCGCCGTTTCCGTTTTGCGAAAACCAGCCAGCAAAAACGGCGTCGCTCATGGAATTTTTTCCGCGCGGAAGAATCGCGGTCACACCGGTTCGTACGGGGCCTTTGCCGATCACGAGTTTCCCTTCGCCGGAAATCAACGTCGTGTAACCAACAAGGACGCCGGGAACATCGGTGATGGCGTTGAACGCGCCGGGCGTGCCGTCAAACGGAACGCCGAGGTCGCGCGCGCGTGGTTTCGGCGAAGAATTTTCCTGCGCAAAAACAAAACCGGGGATCAGCAGAATGCAAACTGCGAGCAACACAAAGCGGGGATAAGTGCGCATCAATATTTTCTCCAAAAATGTTCGAGCAGATCGGCAACAGGAACCGAAAGAGTGTAACGCAAGTCAGGCGGAGAAAACCTTGGCGAGAGCTATTTCCAGTGCGCGGGCGATGAGCGCGCATTCGCTCGAATTGATGATGAAAGGAGGCGCCAGGAGAATGTGGTCGCCGCGCAAACCGTCCACACAGCCTTGCGTCGGATAGACGAGAACATCCTGATCGAGCATCGCCTGACGAATGCGCTCGGCGATGTTTTCGTCTCTTGGAAAAGGTTCGCGCGTGGATTTGTTCTTCACGAATTCGATGCCGAGAAGGAGGCCGAGTCCGCGAATCTCTCCGATATTTGGATGTGACGCAGACAGAGAAAGCACAGCGCGCAATTCCTTCGCCGCGGGAGCGACACGTGCAAAGAGATTGTTCTGCACGAGGTAATCGAGGACGGCGTTGCCTGCCGCGGCGGAGACGGGATGAGCCTGGTAAGTGAAACCATGCTGGAAGACGCCACTGCCTCCTGCGAAAACTTCGGAGACACGCTTCGAAACGAGCACGGCGCCGAGAGGTGCATAGCCGCCGGCGATTCCCTTTCCGACAAGGATGAGATCGGGCGCAACTTCTTTCTTCTCATCGGACCAATGCTGAACCGCAAAAGGCAATCCGGTGCGGCCCATGCCGGACATGATTTCATCGGCGATAAGAAGGATGCCCCGTCGTTTGCAGAGTTCCGCGATGCGTTGAACGTAACCATCCGGCGGCGCAGCAGCGCCGAGAGTCGCGCCAACAACCGGCTCGAAAATAAATGCGCAAGCAGTCTCGGATTGATTGTCAGCGAGAAATGCTTCGAGATCTTCGGCGCAAGCAATTCCGCAAGAAGGAAAAGTCTTGTCGAAAGGACAGTGGAAGCAGAAACAGGGAGCGATGTGTCCCCATTCGGCGAGAAGCGGAGCGTAGGGTGCGCGTCGGGCGACATTGCCACTAACGGTCATCGCGCCAAGCGTGCTGCCGTGATAGCTCTGGCGGCGTGAAATCACTCGGAAGCGCGAAGGTTCACCGTTTTCGAGATGGAATTGGCGCGCGAGTTTGATGGCCGTTTCCGTGGCTTCGCTTCCTCCGGAAGTGAAATAAACGCGGCCGCCGCGGAAGTTGAGAGGTGCGAGAGCGAGAATACGCTCGGCGAGTTTTTCGGCGGGCTCGGAATGAAATTGCGTGGTGTGCGCGAAAGCGATTTTTTCCGCTTGCGCAGCCATAGCTGCGGCAACTTCTTTGACACCGTGGCCAATGTTGACGACGGCGGCCTGGCCGGAAGCGTCGAAAAAGCGGCGGCCAGTGGAATCAATGATCCAGCAGCCTTCGCCGCGAACGGCAACGGGAAAGGACTTCTTGAAATTGCGAGGAAAAATTGCGGAAGAGTCCGGCATAGTGGCTCGGAATTGTAGCAGGGGATGTGCACTGAGCGCTTTATGGGAAGAGCACGGACTGAGGTCCGTGCCACCGTCAGGCTATTCGTAGTGAAGGGCGACCACGGGATCTACTTTGGTGGCGCGCCGCGCGGGAATGTAGCAGGCGGCCACGGCAACGATAGAAAGCGCAAGGGCAGCTCCTGAAAGTGTCATTGGATCTGTGGCGCTAACGCCGAAAAGCAAAGTCGCGAGCACTTGACTGAGCCCCAGTGCACCGGCGACACCAATCGCCACGCCGAGGCCAGCGAGCTTCAATCCGTGCGAAAGAATTTGGCGAAGAATATCGAACTGTTGCGCGCCGAGCGCAACGCGCACGCCAATTTCTTGCGTGCGTCGCGTGACGGAGAACGCGAGCACGGCGTAAATACCGAGGGCGGCGAGAAGAAGTGCGAACAGAGCAAACCCAGCGAGCAGAGAAGATTGCAGCCGGCGCGGCGCCAGATAATCCTCGAGCATTTGTTCGAGCGGCATCACGTTGGTGATGGGCTGGTCTTTGTCGACCGCCCAGATTTGCTCGCGGACGTCGTTGGCAAGGGCCATAGGATCACCGGAAGTGCGCACAGCCAGATAGGATGGCGTGAAGAAGTCATGCTGCTGGTAAGGAAAATAAATTGTGGGTCTAGGCGGCTGGTCGAGGCCGGCCTGGCGCACGTCTCCAACGATTCCAACGATCGTGATCCAGGGCTGAAGAGTGGATTCGTCACGCTTGAAGCGCGTTCCAACAGGATCCCCTCCTGGCCAGAAATCTTTGGAGGCCGTTTGATTAATCAACGCAACGGCCTGAGTGCCGGCACCGTCGCGGTCGCCAAATGCGCGGCCCTCGATCAAACTCATCCCGATTGCCTGGATATATTTCGAGCTGATCATACGCCAGTTCGGAATCATGGCATGGCCCGGGAGAGGAGCGGGGCGGCCCTCGATGATTATGCCGCTGGCGCCGCCCCAATTTGTGAGCGGGAGCCATGTTGTGCAGCCAGCGGCCACGACTCCGGGAAGATGATTGATGCGCCCAAGAACCTCTTCGAAGAGGGCGTTGCGGCGCGCTACATCATCGTAGTTTGGAGAGGGTAATTCAATTTCCGCTGCGAGAACGTGCGCGGGCCGAAAGCCCGGATCGAGATCGAGGACGTTGATGAGGCTACGTAGCATCAAGGCTGCGCCGGAAAACAAAACGAGGGCGAGTGCGACTTCAGCAACGACGAGGACATCGCGCAGGCGCATCCCGGCGGCGATCGCACCTCGAGTGTTGCCCTGCTTAACCGCCGTAGCCAACCCGAGGCGCGAGACGCGTAGGGCCGGCACGATGCCGAAAAGCACTCCGCACAGAATGGAAATAGCGAGCAGAAACGCCAGGACTGCAGGATTGATTCCGGAGCCTTCGATTGGCGCGAGGCCATCCGGAACAAGACTTGAGAGAAAAGGCATTGCCGCGATGGCAAGGAGCAAACCAGCACACCCGGAGATGCCTGAGAGGAGGATGCTTTCCGTCAGAAGCTGACGAATTATTCTCGCCCGCCCTGCGCCGAGGGCCATGCGCATACTCAGCTCTCTTTGCCTGCCTGCGGCACGCGCCAATAGAAGATTGGCGACATTGGCACAGGCAATCAGAAGGACAAAACCCACCGCGCCGAGCAGAACAATCGCGGCGAGCCGCGAACTGCCTGCCAGGAGGTCACGGAGCGGAACTGCGTAGGCGCCGACTTTTGAGTTGGTATCTGGAAATTGTTTCGCAAGCCGTTGCGCGATGACCGAAAGATCGGAGTTCGCAGACTTGAGCGAGACGCCCGGCTTCCGCCGCGCGATGACGTGGAGAT
>Ga0335079_10009275_pt1 | contig 11209 bp, 10 predicted proteins | sample Lox_Sample_33_FD_206719 | JGI IMG/M metagenome (GOLD analysis project Ga0335079, IMG submission 206719) | Soil microbial communities from Loxahatchee National Wildlife Refuge, Florida, United States - Lox_Sample_3.3 | ecosystem: Environmental > Terrestrial > Soil > Wetlands | place: USA... | reverse complement strand
CCTGGGGTACCAAACACTCCGCTGAGGCCAAATACTCCACGCTATTTTCGACAGGGCGGGCGGCCATTCCGGCTGGCGGAGCGCCTTTTGGTCGCTTCTGCACCACAGGGCGCACCGGTATCACCAGGCGCAAAGCGTAGGCGAGCACGCCGACCGCGGCGCTCATGCCGGGCCCGGAGCGGCATGACGCTAGTCCGCGATGCGGATGCGCAGGCGGCGGAAGCCCTTGCCCTTGCTCTCGATCTTGACGACCTCGATCCGGCCGACCTGGCGGGTGGAGGCGACGTGGGTGCCGCCGTCCGCCTGCTGGTCCAGGCCCACGATGTCGATGATCCGGACCTCCTTGACCTCCGGCGGCACCAGGTTCGTGGCGGTGCGGATGATGTCCGGCAGGGCGAACGCCTCGTCCCGGGGGAGCACCCGCACGTCGATGCGGCGGTCCGCGGTGACCTCGGCGTTGCAGGCCGCCTCGACCGCCTCGCGGAAGCCGGGCGGGACTTCCGGCAGGTTGAAGTCCATCCGCGCGGTCAGCGGCTCCATGTTGCCGCCGGTCACCAGCGCGCCGAAGTCGCGGAACACCACGCCGCACAGCACGTGCAGGCCGGAGTGGGTGCGCATCAGCGCGGTCCGGCGGTCGTCTTCCAGGGCCCCGCGGACGGCCGTGCCCACGACCGGCAGCGGGTTGCCTTCGGCGGGTATCAGGTACAGGTCATCGCCCTTGCGGGCGTCCACGATCCTGGTCTGCACGCCGCCCCACAGCAGCACGCCATGGTCCGGCGGCTGGCCGCCCCCGCCGGGGTAGAACGCCGACCGGTCGAGCACGATCCCCTCGGGGCTGGCCGCGAGCACCTGGGCGTCCCACTCCCGGAGCGTCTGGTCGTCGAGTTCGAGCCGGTGCGTGCGCCATTGCGTGTCGTCCATGACGGAAGCCTACCGGCGGGCCCGCGCCCGCCCGGCTAGTCCGTCCCCGGAGCCTCGGCGGCCGGCGCAGGCAGCGGCGCCGGGGCGGCCGGGGCATCCGCGGCGGCCGGGGCGGTCAAAGGCGCCGGGGCATCCGCGGAACCCGAAGCGCCCGCTGCGGCCGACGTGACGTCGGTCCCCGGCGCGGGCTTCCTGATGCACGCCAGGCCCAGCGCCAGGCAGGCGAACGGGACGGCCGAGAGCGTGTACCTGTAGTCGAGCTCGACCAAGGCGATCGGCACCACCAGGTTGACGGCCGCGACGGCCCAGGCCAGGCTCGCGTACCGGCCCCAGCCTCGCCAGCGCCGGATCACCAGTACCAGCCCGGCCGCCATCACCAGGAAGAAGACCCAGCCGGGGAACCACACCGGCAGCTGGTACAGGAACATGAAGTACGCCCACGGATAGACCACGTGCGTGTTCGAGTGGGCGTGCGCGTACCGGTACTCCCAGTACCTCATGTAGGGGGCCATCGGGCTGACGTGCGGGGCCACGGTGAAGTGACCCGACAGGTAGTCGTCCGGCCGGTCGGTGGCGAAGAAGGTTAGGAGCACCTCCTTGCCCACCGTCTTGAGGTAGTCCAGCGGCTGCGCGAGGATGGCCCGTTCGGCGAACTGCATGGCCAGGCTGTTGTTGTACGCGTTGATGCCGGGGTGGGCGTTCACGCGGTACCAGGCGCCGGCGTCCCACAGGTATTGGGCGGGGGTGCGCTCGTGCAGCAGCGCGTCGATGGACCAGGCCGGAGCGGGCGAGGTCGGGTGGTCCGGCTGGTTCTCCGGGCAGAGCGCGACCAGGCTGGCGGGCGGCTTGATGACCGCGCAGTTGGCGAACGACGTGGTCCGCGACCACAGGAACAGCCCGGTGCTGTTGGTGATGTTGAGCTGGCCGAACTCCGAGAAGAAGATCAGCGCGTAAATCGCCAGCGGGACCACGAACGCCGCGAGGCACGCGGTGAGCACCTTCCAGCCGACCCGCTGGATCAGCAGGAAGACGAGGATGACCACGATGACCGGGGCGCCGTTGCCGCGGATGACCGAAGCCCAGGAGACCAGCAGCCCCACGATAGCGGCCTGCCAGATGGCCGGCTTGGGCCGGACGATGAGGATCGCCACGGCGATCATGAGCACGAGCGTGAACAGGGTGTCGGGCAGGATCGAGGATTCCAGCCAGATCTGCCGCGCATCGAACAGGGTCGGCGCGGCGGCCAGCGTCGCCCCCCAGGCCGGAAGCCCCCGGGTCCGCAGCACCCCGTAGATGATCGCGCCGAGCCCGATGCCCATCAGGTGCTGCAGCGTGGTTACCAGCAGCAGGCTGTGGAACGGCTGGAGCAGGTGCAGCATGAGCGGGTACCCGGCCGGCCTGAGCTGCGACAGCGGCAAGAGCTCGACGCTCTGCTTCAGGTACGAGAACGAGTCCTGGATGAACAGGGCGGGTTTGAACCCGAGCGCGGCGATGACCCGCGGTATCACGGACAGGCAGGCCACCACGGTGAACAGCCGGTGGTTCCGCCACAGCGCGGCGGGCGTCAGGCTCGCCGCAGCGGATCTGGTCCAGGCCACCATGGGTTCGAGGTCCCAGGCGATCTCCGGTGGCCACAGCCGCCAGCTCCGCTGCCGATCCGGCGCGGCGCCGCGGTCCGGCGCGCTGCCGTCGTCCGCGCTGCGGCGCTGGCTGGTCCCGAGATCGGTCAACGGTTTCCCTCCTCCTGGCACCTGAACAATAGTTGGTTACCATGCGAACCGAGAACCATACCGTCGGCTCGCCGGACCAGGCGCCGGCGGGCCAGGGCCACGCGGACCCGGCCCCGCCGGATCATGAGGTCAGCCGGACTCCGCTGGACGCGGCGCGCCTGGCCCGCGAGGCCGTCCGGCCCGGCGGCCTGTGGCGCGCCGTGGAGGTGGTGGGCCGGACCGGCTCGACCAACGCCGACCTGCTGGAAAGAGCCCTCGGCGGCGAGCCGGAAGGCGTGGTGCTGGCCGCCGAGGAGCAAAGCGCCGGCCGCGGCCGGCGCGGTCGCACCTGGGTGGCTCCGCCGCGCTCCGCCCTGACGTTCTCCCTGCTGGTCCGCCCGGCGGCCGTGCCGCCCGCCCGGCGGGGCTGGCTTCCGCTGCTCACCGGGGTGGCGGTCGCCGCGGCGGTCACCAGCGTGGCGGGACTGCCGGTGACGCTGAAGTGGCCGAACGACGTACTGGCGGACGCGGGCACGGGCGCGGGCACAGACGCGGACGCGGGCGCGGGCGCTGGCGCGGCCAAGCTCGCCGGGATCCTGGCCGAGGCGGCCGGAGACGCGATCGTGGTCGGCGTCGGCCTCAACGTGTCCGCCGGGCCGGCCGAACTGCCGCCGCCGGGCCCGGGCGCGCTGCCCGCCACCTCGCTGCGCGTGGCCGGTGCCGCCGTAGCCGACCGGGAGCCGCTGCTGCTAGCGATCCTGGACGGCTTCGAGCGCCGGTACCAGGCCTGGCGGCAGGCCGTCGGCGACCCGGAACGCAGCGGGCTGCGCGCCGAGTACACCGGGCTGTCCGGCACGATCGGCCGCCGCGTGCGGGCCGAACTGCCCGGCGGTCAGGTGCTCTCGGGATTGGCGGTCGGCGTCGACCCGGACGGCAGGCTGCTGGTCCGATCCTCGCCGGGCGCCGAAGTCCCCGTGGCCGCCGGCGACATTGTCCACCTGCGCTGAGACTCCGAATCCCCGGTGCGGGGCGCGCAGGCCAGGGCCGCCGCCAGGCAGGCGGCGGGCACCGCGGGCACCAGGTAGCGCAGGTCGAAGTCCGTGATCGCGGGCGGCACGAGCAGGATCGTCACGGCGAACGCCCAGGGCAGCGCGGCGCCCCTGGCCCGCCGCCGGGCGATCATGACCGCCAGGGTGCCGAGCAGGATCGCCCCGAGCAGCGTCCCCCGCAGGTACGCCCAGCGCTGGTAGCTCACCAGCCACGAGGCGAACGGCTGGACCGCGCGGGTCGGCGCGGGGCGCCCGCCGTTGTAGGCGGCCTGGTCCCCGGCCACCGTCCCGCCGCCCGGGGTGCGCATGGTCGCCGGGACCCAGGCGGTGGCCGCGTCGGAGAACTGGTACCGGTCCACGATCCCGGTGTCCGGGTGGACCGGCCGGTCCCAGTAGAAGCTCAGCGCGAAGTCGTGCGCCACCGCGGCGAGGTACCCGCCCGGCTGCGCGGCGATGGCCCGCAGCGCGAAGTCGAGCGCGAGCGCGTTGGTCCGCGCCGAGAACCGCCCGCCGGGCATCCGCAGCAGCGGCGAATTCCCGTCCCAGATGTACAGCGACGAGGCGATCCGCGGGCCGCCGGGCGGGCACAGGATCGCCTCGTCGGCGGGCGGCTTGATCACCGCGCAGTCGGCGAACGACATGGTGCGCGACCAAAGGAACACGCCGTCGCTCCTGGTCAGGCCGAACTGATGCCCGTGCAGGTCGAACAAGGTGGCGTAGGCCGCGACGGGCAGCGCGCCGGCCAGCAGCGCGGCGGCCACGGCCACCAGGCTGGCCCGCCGGATCAGCAGCGCGGCCAGCAGCACCGCCAGCAGGGCCAGCCCCACCGGCCAGATGATCGCCGACACCCCCAGCAGGAAAGCGGCCACGGCCGCGAACGCCGGCCGCCGCTCGCCGGGTGACCGCAGCATCAGGTACAGGACGATCAAGACCAGGAAGCCGAACGGAATGTCTGGCACGATATCGTGTTCGAGCTGGAGTTCGTACGCGTCGAAGAGCACTGGGACGGCGGCGAGTATCGCGCCCCAGGCTGGGAGTCCGTACCGGCGGGCCAGCAGGTAGATCAGCGTGCCCATGGCCAAGCCCATCAGGTGCTGCACGGCGGCCACCAGGGCCAGGCTGTGCAGGGGCCGGAGCACCCACAGCATGAAGCCGTAGCCGCCTACCCGGCTGGGATCCAGGGTCAGCCGCAGCCCGGTGGCCAGGTACGAGGCCGAGTCGCCGCCGAACCAAATGACCGGGCGGAAGGCCAGCATGGCCACCACCCGCAGCACCACGGCCCCGGCCAGCACCAGCCCGAACAGCCAGTGCTCGGCTATCCCGCTCGCCGCCGGGGCGCCTTTAAGGCGCTGCCTTCCCTCGTCGCTCGTCGCAGGCTCCTCGCACCTGGGGTGGGTGTGTGGGGCAAACAGAGTCCAGACAGCGCCGCGCCCCTTTGGCTCGCGGGGGAGTCCAGTCGCCGCCGGCGCCCTTTGGCTCGCGGGAGGCCGTGACGTGCCACTATTTGCCGTATGGCCCAGGATTCCTCACTCACCGACGACGAGCAACTAGTGTTGCGCATTCACCCGCACTGGAAGACGCTGATCCGGCCGCTGGTGGTCGCGGTGCTGGTAGTGGCGGTCGCGCTGGTGGCGGAGGTGCTGATCCCGCCGGGCTCGGCGGCGCCGCTGGTGCGGCTGGTGGTGGCCGCGGTGGCGATCCTGGCCCTGATGCTCTGGCTGATCGTGCCGGTGCTGCGCTGGCGGACGACCACGTACGAGCTGACCACCCGGCGGCTGCGGCTGCGGGAGGGCATCGTGACCAGGCGCGGCCGGGACATCCCGCTGGCCCGGATCAACGACGTGTCGTTCCAGAAGGGCCTGCTGGACCGGCTGTTCGGCAGCGGTCGGCTGGTGGTGGAGTCGGCCGGGGAGCACGGCCAGATCGTGCTGACCGACATCCCGCGGGTGGAGTTCACGCAGGCCACGCTGTTCCAGCTGGTGGAGGAAGAGCAGCGCAGGCTCGAGCGGAACGAGCGCAACCAGCCCTAACCAAACTGGCACTGAACCCGCTAGCCTGCACGGATATGGAGACGATCAGGGTGTCGCGGCATCCCGGCGGGGTGGCCGAGATCATGCTCAGCCGGCCCGAGGCGATGAACGCGGTCAGCACCGTGATGGCGGGCGAGCTCGCCCGGGCCTGCACCGAGCTCGCCGCCTCGCCCGAGGTCCGCGCGGTGGTACTCAGCGCCGCCGGGGAGCGCGCGTTCTGCGCCGGGGCGGACCTGAAGGAGCGGGCCGGCATGACCGACGCGGACATCCTGCGCCAGCGTCACGCCATCCGCGCCGTCTTCGGCGCGATGCTGGCGCTGCCGCAGCCCGCCGTGGCCGCGGTGCACGGCTTCGCCCTCGGCGGCGGCTGTGAGCTGGCGCTGTCCTGCGACCTGGTGGTGGCCGACGGCACCGCGGTGTTCGGCCTGCCCGAGGTGACGGTGGGGCTGGTACCCGGCGGCGGCGGCACCCAGCTCGCGCTGCGCCGGCTCGGCCCCGGCCGGGCCGCGGACCTGGTGCTGACCGGGCGCCGGGTCGGCATCGACGAGGCGGTACGGCTCGGGCTCGTCGACCGGCGGGTGGCGCCCGGCCAGGACGGTCCCGCGGCGCTCGAGCTCGCCGGGCAGATCGCCGCCAACTCCCCGGTGGCGGTCCGGGCGGCCAAGCGGGCGCTCCGGCACGGCTGGGGGGTTTCCCTGGAGGCCGGGCTGGACGTGGAAGACGCCGCCTGGCGGACCGCGGCCCTGTCCGGCGACCGGCGTGAGGGGATCGCCGCGTTCGTCGAGAAACGCAAGCCCGACTGGCCGGGACAGTAAGCCAGTCCGTTCGGGCTATTTCTCTAGCAGCACCGCGGCCGGCTGGCCCGGCACCGTCCCCGGCCGGCTCACAGCAGCGGCTAGCCTGGAGAGGTGAGCTGGGAAGAACTGCCGGACCGCATCTCGGTCCGCGAGGTCGGGCCGAGGGACGGACTGCAGAACGAGGACCCGGTGCCGACCGAGGCGAAGGTCGCGCTGCTCGACCGGCTGTCCGCGACCGGCGTGCAGCGGATCGAGGCGGTGTCGTTCGTCCGGCCGTCGGCGATCCCGCAGATGGCCGACGCCGAGGAGGTCTGGAAGCGGGCCACCCGGTCGCCGTCGGTCAGGTACTCGGCCCTGGTGCCGAACCTGCGGGGCGCCCAGCGCGCGCTCGACGCGGGCTTCGCCGAGCTCGAGGCGGTCGTCTCGGCCTCGGAGACGCACAACCGCAAGAACGTCAACCGGTCCACCGGGCAGTCGCTCGACGAGATCGCCGAGATCATCTCGGTCGCGCACCAGCGCGGCGCGACGGTGCAGGTCATCGTGTCCACCGCCTGGGGCTGCCCGTACGAGGGCGACGTGCCGGCAGAGCGCGTGGTGGCGGTGGCCGGGCGGGCCGTGGCCGACGGGGCGGACTCGGCCTCGTTCGGCGACACGACCGGCATGGCCACGCCCGGCCGGGTCCGCGCGCTGATCGGGGCGTTCCGTTCGGCCCACCCGGAGGTGGCGCTGAACCTGCACTTCCACAACACCCGGGGCACCGGGCTGGCCAACGTCCTGGCCGCCCTCGAGCTCGGCGTGGCCGACTTCGACGCCGCCGTCGGCGGCCTCGGCGGCTGCCCCTACGCGCCGGGCGCGACGGGCAACATCGCGACCGAAGAGCTCGTGTACATGGCCGAGGACATGGGGGTGGCGACCGGGATCGACCTGGCCGCGATGATCGCCGCCGCCGCCGAGGCCGAAGGCATCGTCGGCCGGACCCTGCCCTCCCAGGTCCTCCGGGCCGGTCCCCGCACCACCACCATCCCCTCCTGAGGGATCCCTCGATCCCGCTTCCCTCTCCGACCCCGGGATCTCCCCCATGATCCGGAAGGATTTTTAGTCTCCCCAGACAACTCTTCGCGATCATGGAAAAGCCCGCTCCGTGAGCCCGGGATCCGTCCCGATCCCGCGAGCTCCTCCATGATCCGGAAGGATCTTTAGTCTCGCTGGACTAAAGATCCTTCGCGATCATGGAAAGACCGCCCCGCGAGCCCAGGTTCGGCCCCGCGCGTGGGAAAAGTTTTACCGTTCCTTTACTATTTACTCATGACCCGCGTGCTCCTCGCCGAGGACGATACCTCGATCTCCGAACCCCTGTCACGCGCGCTGCGGCGCGAGGGATACGAGGTCGACGTGACCGCGGACGGACCCACCACGCTGGACCGGGCCCTGGGGGAAGGCGTCGATCTCATCTTGCTCGACATCGGCCTGCCCGAACTCGACGGGCTCGAGGTATGCCGCCGGGTCCGGGCCAGCGGGTACGCCGTCCCGGTGCTGATCCTCACCGCGCGGGCCGACGAGGTGGACACGGTGGTCGGCCTGGACGCGGGCGCCGACGACTACGTCACCAAGCCGTTCCGGCTGGCCGAACTGCTGGCCCGGGTCCGGGCGCTGCTGCGGCGGGGGACGGCGGAGGGTTCGGCGGCGCTCGGCGTGCGGATCGACCCGGACGCCCGGCGAGCCTGGCACGGCGATACCGAGCTCGACCTGACCACCAAGGAGTTCGACCTGCTCTGGATCCTGCTGCGCGACGCGGGCAAGGTGGTCACCCGCGAGCAGATCATGCGCGAGGTCTGGGACGCGAAGTGGTGGACGTCCACCAAGACGCTCGACATGCACATTTCCTGGCTGCGCCGCAAGCTCGGCGACGACGCGCACAGCCCCAGGTACATCACCACGGTCCGGGGCGTCGGATTCCGCTTTGAACGCGGCGACTGACCCCGCGGGCCCGGGCACCGCGGGCCCGAGGCCCGCCGCGGGGTGAGCGATGCGCAAGAGGCTGTGGCTTTCCAGCTTTGCCGTGGCGCTCATCGCCGTGCTCATCGTGGGCGTGCCCGCCCTGGTGGTCGGGGTCGGCCGGGGGGCGGCCGCGCTGGCCGTGATCGTCGCGGCGATGGTCGTGGCGGCCGCGCTGGCGGGCTGGCTGACGGCCCTGCTGGCGCGCCGGATGTCCCGGCCGGTCGAGGAGCTCGCCGAGGCGGCCGCGCGGCTCGGTGCGGGTGACCCGCGCCCGCTCGGCCGCAGGTACGGGGTGGTCGAGCTCGATCAGGTGGCCGACGGGCTCGACACGTCCGCGCGCAGGCTGAGCAGCCTGCTCGCCGCGGACCGCGAGCTCGCGGTGGACGCCTCGCACCAGCTGCGCACCCCGCTGACCGCGCTGTCGATGCGGCTGGAGGAGATGATCGCGGCGGCGGATGACCCCGACGTGGTCCGGGAGGAGGGGCACGCCGCCCTCACCCAGGCCGAGCGCCTGGCCGACGTGGTGACCCAGCTGCTCAGCCCGGCCCGCCGGGCGACCGCGGCTTCGGCCGCCCTGACCGGCATCGACGAGATCGTGCGGCAGCAGGTGACCGAATGGGAGCCGGCCTTCCGCCGGGTGCACCGCAAGCTCGTGGTGATCGGCGAGCGCGACCTGGAGGCGCACGTCACCCCGGGCGGGCTGGCCCAGGTGCTGGCCACACTGCTGGATAACGCGCTTATGCACGGCGGGGGGACGGTGACCCTGCAGACCTCGCAGAGCGCGCGCTCGGTGATAATCGAGGTCAGGGACGAAGGTAAGGGCGTCCCGCCGGAGCTGGTGTCCCGGATCTTCGAGCGGAGCGTCAGCGGCCGTCCGGAGGGCACCGGGCTGGGGCTGGCGCTAGCCCGGACGATGGCGGCGGCCGACGGCGGCCGGGTGGTGCTGGTCAAGCCGAAGCCCGCCACGTTCGCGGTCTTCCTGCCCCGGCACCCGCTCCGGCCCGGCACCCAGCCGGTCCGCGGCCCCGCATAGTGCCAGGCCAGGGCCAAGGCTCCGCGAAAAGGGCTAGCGGCGCGGCGCGTCAGCCGGATCGAGCTGCTCCCACAGCAGGGCCGCGGCCTCGTCGTTCGCCTCCGCGGCGTCGACCACCCCGGAGATCGCGGCCTCCCCGGCGGCCACGCCGGTGCCCGGGGCGCCGGCCAGGAAGACCCACTTCTTGTAGGAGAAGTACCGGAAGATCGTCCCGAGCCCGGTGCCGACCACGCTGGCCGCGTTGTAGGCCAGCGCGCTCTTCATGTCGAGCCCGTAGGTGGTGATCGCGATGACGCACTCCGCGATGACCAGCCCGACGACGTTCAGCGCGACGAACAGCACTCCCTCGCGCAGCAGCGCCTGGTTGACCCGGTGCCTGAAGGTCCAGAACCGGCTGCCGAGGTAGGTGACCACGGTGGCTGCGATGATGGACAGGCCCTTGGAGATCATGGGCCCGACGCCGAGGTGGACGTGCAGGTAGGCCGCGCCGCCTAGGTCGATGACCGCGCCGATCAGCCCGACCACGCCGAATTTCGCCAGCTCGGGGATCAGATCGGTGACGCGCTTGCGTAGGCTCACCAGCCTGGGCATACGAAACGGTCCTTCCGGGACGGCAACGCGGGAGCCTGCGCGCAACCCCCGTGCAGGCTCCTGACGAGAACCCGCACATGCTACCCGGCCGTGTCCGGGCTAAGCCTCCGCCTTGGCTGAGGCGGAGCCATAAATCGGCTTACGGTCTGCTAACCGTCAGGCCGCGAGCACCGTCAGGCCGCGAGCGTGGTCTCCCTTCCCGTCCTGGCGATGGCGTGCCAGATCAGGTAGACCGCGGCCGTGATCACGAACCCGACCTCGAAGGTCAGGTCGCCGACGGCCGGCACGTGGGTCGGCACCAGCCCGACGTACTTGGTCTGGTTGGAGAACAGCCAGATCGACAGACCCATCCCGGCCAGCATGGCGACCGGCCCGGCCCAGTTCGTCCGCCTGGTCGAGAACAGCAGCGTCTCCTCCGGGTTGCGTCGCAGCCACTGGTCGCAGAAGTACACGGCCAGCCACGGGGCGATCCAGTACGCGATGATCAGCAGGAAGTCCTCGTACTTGGTGCCCGCGTCGTGCAGGCCGCTCCAGGCCAGGAAGAACCCGATGGTGCCGAACCCGAGGGCCACGATCGCGCGGCGCAGCCCGAGCGGCAGCTTGATGCCGATCGCGGTGAACGACAGCGCGCCGGAGTAGATGTTGAGCACGTTCGCCGATACGGCGCCGAGCGCGATGGCCAGCAGCGTGAGGTCGGCCAGCGGGGTGGCCAGCAGCCCGGTGAAGCCGCCGGTCGGGTTGGTGTCGAAGGCCTTGACCGCACTGGCCACGGTGCCGGCCGCCGCGCCGACGACCTCGAGCAGCGCGCAGGAAAGGAACAGCCCGAGCCCGGACCACATGGCGATGGCGCGCTTGTTCGTGTCCGGCTTGAAGTAACGGGTGTAGTCGGCCGCGTACGGGTTCCACCCCACCGCGTAGCCGAACGACGCGCCCAGCGTCAGCAGGAACGCCCCGGGGATGGTGTGGTGGGACGCGCCCGGGTGGGCCTTGCTCAGGATGACGCCGGAGGCGATCAGGAAGATGATGGTGAGGATGGGGAAGGCGTACCGCTCGAACAGGTGCACCAGGTTGTAGCCGAAGA
>Ga0335079_10009274_pt1 | contig 11211 bp, 6 predicted proteins | sample Lox_Sample_33_FD_206719 | JGI IMG/M metagenome (GOLD analysis project Ga0335079, IMG submission 206719) | Soil microbial communities from Loxahatchee National Wildlife Refuge, Florida, United States - Lox_Sample_3.3 | ecosystem: Environmental > Terrestrial > Soil > Wetlands | place: USA: Florida... | reverse complement strand
GCCACCGGCGCCACCAGCAGCCATCCGCGCCGCACGAAGAGCACGCACAAGAGCGCCACCGCGATGGCGAAGTGCGGACGGCATCCCGGCGCCAGCCCCAGCAGGATTCCCGCGAGCAGCGCGCACAACGGCGTATCGCGCGCCAGAAAATACAGCCCGCCCGTCAGGAAGCAGAACCCCGCGGCGATCGCGACTTCGTACACCATCGGCCGCCGCAGCAGGATCGGCGTGAATTGCGCCAGCCCCAGTCCCGCGAACGCCACCCCGAGCAGCCAGAGGGGCACCCGCACGCCGGACAACTCCAGCAACAGCACCAGCAGCAAACACGAAAATGCATAGCCCGCCGTCACGAACAGCACCACCGCGAAATTCTCCGGCAGGCTTACATCGGCCAGCAATTTCGCCGGCACGAAGAGCGCCAGCGCGGGCACGGGTCCGAAATACAGGTAGTACTTCCCGTGATACAGGCTGGCATCGTGCTTACGGAGTGCGGCATTAGTCAGCGGGTCGTACGGATCCCGCAGCGCCAGTAGCTCCGGCGGCGGGTCGAGCTTCATATACAGGTGGCCGGAGAGGAAACCGTCGGCGAGAAGGTTATAGTGATCCACCTTGTCGTTGCGCCACTCGAACGGCCCCCAGCTCGAAGTCGCCGTCCACGAGTAGAACCACACAACCGGCGCCGCCGCCAGCAGCCAGACCCCGATCTCCAGCCGGCGCCGCACTCAGAGGTATTTGACGAACAGCACGGCGTTGCCGCGCTCGTTGTACAGCAGCTCGTCCACCATGTTCTTCGTGAGCAGAATGCCGAATCCCCCCGGCCGCTTCCCGGTCTCGGCGCGAACCTCGACGTGGCGCGTCGGGTCGTCCTCGGGATTCGAGATGGCGGCGTGCGGCAGGAAGTCCAGCGAGAAACCGGTCCCGGGATCGTGGACGTGCCCGATGACCGAGCGCCCGGTGCGTAGGAGCGAAGTCCGGACGCGCTTGCGGGGGTCGCTCTTGCCGCCGTGCTCGATGGCGTTCATGAGCAGCTCGCGCATCGCCGCGCTGACGTCGTCGGCGAAGTGCTCCTCCAGGTCGCCGAGCATCTCACGCAGAAAGTGCGTGGTGCGGTCCGCGGCATCGAACTTGCACCGGACGTCGAGGCTGATCCATTCCGGGCGCGCCGAAATTACCCGGATGTCGTCCTGCCAGTCGGCGGCCTCGAGGGCCTGCTGCACCATGTCGGTGAGCCCCCCACGCACCAAAGGCTGATGGAAGTAGCTGTAGGCCCTCTGGCGGATGGCCCGGATCACGCGCTGCGGGTCGCGCTCTCCAGAGAGGATGACTTTAGTTTGAGGCCGTATAGAACGTACTTGCCGCAGCAGCTTGAGCCCGTCAAACCCATTGCGTCCCTGGCCGGCCAACAGGACGTCAATCGGCACAGCGCGTAATCGCTCGATCGCTTCCTGGGCGTCGTAAGCGTCCTGAATCATACGGTCCTCCCGCTTCAGGAGCCCCCCCAGGGACTCATGAACCGCTGGGTCCGCGTCGATCAGTAGCAGGCAATGCGAACTCAATTACGCCACCACACTTTAATTTATCAGGCGATAAGCATACCATGAGGGTAACGGTCCCCTCCACCGAGGGAAGGGAGGTACCATGACTCGATTAAAATTTGGTAACCTTCGCGGATTTGTTTGCATCTCAGCTACCAAGGTGAAATCCGCAATTCTCGCGCTTGTCGTGTCTTCCGCCGCCCTGGCGCAGATCTACCCCCCGGGAGGCTACCCCGGGCAGACATACCCCTACCCCGGCCAGACCCCCTATCCCGGGCGCATGCCCGGCACCGGTATTCCGATACCCGGACGCAGCGGTAAACAGCAGCCGCCTAAGTCCAAATCTAACCAGCCGCTGCCCAACTTCCGCGGCGCGCTCAAGGTCATGGACGACAAGTCGCTCAGCATCGAGCTGGGCGACAACCGCGTCATGGATTTCAAGCGCACCGGCAGCACCAAGTTTTTCAAGAGCGGCGACGAGGTCAAGGACCCGAAGTTCAACATCGGCGATCAGGTATCGGTGGAGGCCCAGGAAGATCCCGGCGGCACCATGAGTGCCGTCAACGTGTACTGGGAAAAGGCCGCCGCGGGTGCCACCACCACTAGCAAGCAGTCGGACGACAGCACCCCCGACACCTGGAAGGATTCGCCCAGGGACGCGCCCAAGGCGGGAAGCGAGCAGCGCCCCACCCAGAGCACGCAGTCCATTCCCCCGCTGGCCGACGATCCCGGTCCGCCGAAGCTGAAGCGCGGCGGAGTCGCGGACTCGTCGCGCGAAAAGTCCGCTCCGGTGCCGCAGCAGGAAACCGCCCAAGTCTCGCAAGCGCCCTCCTCGGCCTCGGCGCCCGCGGTCCGCGGCACGCCTCCGCCCGAGGAGAACCGCCCCGTGACCATCATCCGCGGCGACAATGACGATGACCCGAGCCCCCTCCGCGCCTCGCTTCCCAAAGACGAGCCGCTGATCCGCCGCGCCGCCGACAGCGCCCTGGAGTTCACCGAGACCCTCCCCAGCTATGTCTGCACGGAAATGATCGGGCGCTACTACAGCAACACGCGCCCCGCGAACTTCCAGCCCATCGACGTCGTCTCCACCGAAGTCATCTACGAGAACGGCGTCGAGCAGTACCGCAACATCCAGATCAACGGCAAGCCGACCAAGAAGAAGATCGAGGAGACCGGCGGCGCCTGGAGCACCGGCGAGTTCGGCACCGTGCTGATCAATCTCTTCAATCCGGCCACCGGCGCCAATTTCCATTACCGCCGCGATTCGCGCGCCGGCTCCATCATGGCCAAGATGTACGATTTCGAAGTGGCCCGCGAAAACTCGCACTGGGATATCCACGCGGGTTCGCAGAGCTACATGCCGGCGTACACGGGCTCGATCTGGGTCGACCCGCAGACCGCGCGCGTCCTGCGCATCGAAATGGAAGCCAAAGGCATGCCCGGCGAATTTCCGCTGGACCACGTGGAATCGGCGACCGACTACCAGTACGTCCGCCTCGGCGACGCCAAACAGTACCTCCTGCCCGTGCACTCCGAGGTGTTAAGCTGCGAGCGCGGCACCAGCAACTGCTCGCGCAACGTGATCGATTTCCGCAATTATCACAAATACACCGGCGAATCGACCATCACCTTCGGCGACACCGTGAAGAAGTAACGCGGGCCTCCCGGCCCGCATTTCTTCTACCCCACTAACTCCTCCGTCAGCGTCTGCCACGAGGCCGCCGCCGGCGGCGCCTGAGCCTGCGCCGGTCCCTCTGCCGATTGCATCCACGGAAGGTGGTAAACCAGGCAAGGGGTTTCGTCCCGGATCACTTCGACGTTCCTTTCGCCATGGAACAGCGCCAGAATCTGCCAGCCGGCCGGATACACGGGCGGCCGCAGCTTGGCGATCGCGCGCGCCAGCGTGACCACCGTGAGCTCGTCCATGTTCTGCAGCGGATCGTCCAGGATCAGCAGCCTGAGCGCATTCGGCAGCCGGGGCGCCAGCAGCAGAAACAACACCATCGCAAATGCGTTCAGCTCCGCGGTATTGAAAAGCAGGTCCGCCCGCGCCCCGCCCGCGGTCGTCAGCCCCAGCGCCGGGTCGACGCCCGCCACGTCCGGAGTGATCTCGATATCGCGATACGCCCACCGCGCCGGAGTCATCAGGGCCAGCAATTCATTGAATGCCGCCAGCAGCTCCGCCCGCTCCTGCTGGTCCCGCGCCAGCTTCAGGAAGAAACTCTGCGGCAGCTCCTTGGATAGCTCCAGAAACTGCCGCGCGTCTTTCACCAGCGAGGTGATGCGCGCCAGCGCGTCCGCCTCGCCGCTCCGCCCCGCGGTCGTTTGCTGGAGGCGCTCGCACGCACCCGTGATCTCCGCGGTTTCCCGGATCGCCTGGTCCAGCCCGCCTTTGCGCCCGATCACCATGTCCACCAGCGTTTCTTCGTGATCGCGTGCCAGCGCCCGGTTGAAACGAACTCCCAGGTCCTCGCACTTCGCGCTCGCCAGGCGTTTGCCCACCTGGTTCAAAGCCTCGACTTCCCTCGGAGAGAGCCACCGCCGCACCTTGGTCGGCTCGCTCCCGGCCGGGCTCGCCTCTTGCGGCGCGCGCTGCTGCCACGACTCCACCCGCGCCCGCGCGTCGTGCAATTGTTCCGCCAGCGTCGCGTTCCTCGCTGCCGCATCCGGTTGCATCGCCAGCAGGAACGCATCGTCGCCTTCCGGCTTCCACCCGCCTGCTCCGGCTGCCTGGACCGCCGACGCGATTTCCCCGTACCGCGAAGTCAGGTCGGCCAGCGCCTGCAGATCCAGCCACCTCCGCAGATCCGCTTCGAAGCTCTCTCCGCGTTTCGTGCGGCCCGTCGCGATCCACCCCTGGAACTCCTGGAAGACGAGTTGCGCCGCCTTTAGGTCCGCCACCAGCAGCGGCAGCGATCCGGCCAGCGAAGTCACGTTGGCCTGAAATTGCGAGGCCGCCTGCGCCAGCGCCTGGCGGTCGCGCACTTTCAAAAGCGCATCCATGCTCTCGGCGAGTGGAGAATGCAATTGCGCCAGCCGCGCCATGTCCTCCGGTCCCGCGGGAAGCAGGGCCTCGAGCGACGCGCGCTGCAACTCCGCGGAAGCGGCATCCGCACCGTCCGCGGCAGGGGTCAGCGGACCCAGTTCGCGTACCACGAACGTGGCGATCTCCTCGTCGGTCAGGGTACGGCTGCCCGTGGTTCCATCGGCCGGCCCCGTCGCCGCCTCCGCCCGCTTGCGCACATGCTCGGCAAGACTCTGCCAGCCCGCGCTCACCTGCTTGCGCAGGTTTTGCAGGCCGGTCAGCCGGTCCGCCTCGCCCGGCGAAAACGCGCTCAGGAAAAGCGCCGCCCGGCCCGCCGGCTGGCTGCGAATCAGCTTGTCCATGAACACCTGGTCGATCCGAAATGAGTTGGCCTGCACGCCCGTGTCGGCCGGCGCTCCCTCGCGAGTCACGCTCCCGGGCGCGATCAGCACTCGCGTCCTCACCTGCTCCTTGCCGTCCAGCAGAGCTACCTCCGCCGCCGAAGCCTTCTCGATCCCGCCATCCGGCACCTCGGGCCCGCGATGCCGCACGACCAGGAAATAGTTCTTTTCCCCGCCTTCATCCAGCCGTTGCACCCGGTTCGTGAGCAGCAGTTCCAGCGACTCTGCCAGCGTGGACTTTCCCGAACCGTTGTGCCCGTGCACCAGGTTCAGCCAGGATGCTCCGTCGCACTGGAACTCGCGAACTCCCGCCAGCCGGTAGTCCTTCAACTGTAGCCGCAACAGTTCGCCGTCCGTTCTCCAGAAACGCCCGGAATTCGAGGGATCCGGTTGGAACACCCCCCGCTGAAACCACTTCCTGGTGTCCCGCAGCAGCCATGCAAAGGCGCGCCGCAGCGCGGAGTCCGGCAGGTCGGGATGCGGGTCCGCATCCAGTATGCTCAAACCCGCCAGCCGCAGATACCCGGTCTCGCGCGCGATCCGCGTGAGCGCGGAGCGCAGCGAGGCCGGCGTGCCGCTCCCCGACTGGCCGGAAACCAGCAGCACCAGCTCCACCTGCAGCGCCAGCTCCCGCGGTCCGCTGCGGGACTTGCCTTCCGCCGCTTCGATCAGAATCTGCCGCACTGCCGCCGCGCGCTCGATTGCGCGCAGCCAGGTCGCTTCCGGGTCCGTGCGCGAAATCAGCTCCACCAGCCCGAGCGTGCCCAGCCCGGCATCGTACACCGTCATCGCCGGCTGAATATCGTAATATTCTCCGATTCGGATCCGCTGCCCCGTGACGAACGCCGCCGGCTTCTCCGCGCTCCGGTTCCGCAGCGCAGCCACATCGGCGCAGCGCACCAGGCCGAAGCGCTGTTCGAGCGCGCCCGCAAGCGCGCCGATCGGGTCAGGCGGACCTGGTTTGCTCATGGTATTCAGGCCCTCCCAGCATCGCTGCCGGACCGGCTTCGTTGAATCGATCCTCGCCGAATGCGGCCCACCCCCACACCGCGCGCGCGGAGGGTGTGTCCACCGGCTTGCGCACGTCGTTCTTCGTCCACCACGGGATCGTCTCCGGCCGCAGTTCCCAGATCTTCGGCTTGAGCGCCGCGAACGGCCGCGGCGGTGCGGTTCGCGGGAACAGCCGCCGCTCGGTGCCGAGCTCGATGGACAGCAGGCGCCGCACCGTCGGCTCGCTGCCCGCGCGCGCACCCGCATTCGCGCGGAACCGGACCGCCGGGCCTGCCGCCTGCTCCGCCACATCTACGTCCGCGTTCGAGACCGGCCACGCCCCAGGCGCCACGCCCAGGTACGCCCCCGCCATCCGCCGGATCGCCAGCTCCAGGATCGCTCCCCAGGCGCACCACTGCGGATGCTCGCACATCGGCGCGTACCAGGGATATCGGGCCGCCGCGTACACCGCGAACGCCTCGCTCGGATTCCGGTGCAGGCTCTCCGCCACCTGGTATTGCCGCATCAGCCGCCGGTGAAATACCGTCGTCCAGTTCGTCATCCGCTGGTACTCCCGCCTCGCCGCCTCGCCGTTCGCCTGTTCCCACTGCCGCGCCTCCTGCTGTTCCTGTTGCTTGAGCGCGGCGAATGAGCTCACGAGCGCCCTCGCTTCCTCCTCTGGGCGTGGCCGCTCGAAAAGTTGATACGCAATGCGCGCCACCTCCGCCTCCAGCGCCTGCTGTTGGAGTTCCCGCGCCACCAGGTGGTACGTCCAGGTGAACAGCTCATCCAGGTGCGGAAACGACTGCTCCTTCTCCAGGTAGAACGTGAGCAGGTTCGGATGGTCGGTCAGCTCCAGCCCCGGTTCTCCCGCCGCCCGGCTGGACGCGCGCAGAATCTCCAGCCCGTGGAAACTGCGCGTCTGTTCCACGTCGGTGAAGAACGCCCGCGACGCCTCAGCACCTGCCGCGGCCGCTCCGTCTTGCGTGCGCGCGCGGTATCCCGCGATCTCCTCGTACACGGTGCGGAACGTGTCGTGAATCACCGGATCCGCCGCGCTGTACCCCGCAAGCACGACGGTGCGATGCCTTAGCAGTGTGCTGAGATGATCCCGCGACCACGAATCCTCACGCCAGTTCTGGATTTCGCGGAACGTGAATACGATGCTCGGCAGCATCCTGCGAAAGCGCTCCGGGTCGCCCGCGCCGCGCGCAATGCGATATGCCGCCACGTCGCCGTGAATCTTGTGGATCGTGGCCGCTTCGTGCGCGTCGCCGTAAGTGAAAAAGTCGGCGGCGTCCTTCACCCGCGTAAAGTGGCGATAGCGGCGGTTCAGCGGCAGTTTCAGCCGCTGTGCCTTCGCCAGCGGATTCTCGACGCTGTCCGTCCACAGCTCCGGCGGCGGCGAAAGCGGCAGCATGCCCGCCATCCGGAACGCACACTCCAGCAGCAGATCGTAATTCGTCGTCACCAGCGTGGGACTCAGCCCCTCCGCCGCCAGCCACGCCAGCACGTGGTGCCTCGGCCGCACGCGGCCTGCATGGGAGATCACCTCGTCCAGGTCCGGATGCATCGGCTTGCCGCACATCACTGTCTCGCTGGGGAACCCGAGCGTCTCCAGAAACAGCGCCTTGCCGGCGACAATCCGCTCGCGCGCATCGGGGTGCTCCAGAGCATGCTGCCACAACGTCAGCAGCCAGTCGAGATCGATCGGGTCCAGGCTGGCGGCATCCGAGTACCGCTTCAGATGCTCGTTCTCGCGCGCATTCGCCGCCGTGAAGAATTCCGGAGCCGGCCGCTTTGCGGCAAATCTCGCGATCAGGTTTTCGAACGCACTGCACGCCCAGTCGTTGATCTGGTAGTAGTTCTGAGACAGCGAGCTCAGCGTGGCGGAGAGCACCGAGGGGCGGCCGTCGGCCCGCTCGGTTTTATCGAACAGATCCGAGAACCCGGCCTTGGATTTCTCCAACGAAAACGTCGTGCGCAGGCCGGTCCTCAACCGATTTCCCAGATCCGCCAGTTCCGCGTCGCCGGATGCCGCGGCATGTTCCGTCAAGGCTTCCAACCGCGCCAGCAGGCGGGCCACCAGCAACTGCGCCGTGTTGCCTTCGCTGTCCAGCGAGTAACCCGCGCCGATGAAGAACACGACCTCGCCCGCGCAGATCCGCGTCGCGAGGCGTTCGAGCTGGTCCTGCCGCGTTTCCGGTTTCATGCGGCGTCGGGCCGTTTGCCGAGCTTGCTCGAATACAGCGTCTCCACCCACGCGGCCCAAAGCGGCGGCGGCGACGTATTCGGATGCCGCGCGGCGAGCGTCTCCAGCACGTCTTGGTCGGACGGGATCCTGAGTTGTGCGCCGATTCCCGAAAGCGCCGCTTCGTCCCAAGACTCCAGCACGCGCCACAGCTCCGGAGATTCGATCACCGCGAGATAAGCCAGCCGCAGGCGATCCCGGCCCGCCGGCAGCGCCCGGGTAACCGAAAGATCGATCGGCCACGCGGAAATCCCGCCCCTGCGCAATCCGCAGATCACGCGCGCCCCGTCCGGCGTGACTGCCAGTTCCGTCGGCACCTCGTTGCCCAGGTTCACGCTGCGGACCATCGTGCCGCTGGCCAGGTCCCACACCTTCAGTCCGTCCGGATGCCCGGAGACCGCTTGCCGTCCGCCGGGGAGAACGCTCAGAGCCTCCATCCTCGGCGCATTCACCGTCGAGATGATCTGTCCGCCATCGATATCTCGGATCACGAATCCATCGTTTTTCCAGGCGATCACACGGGACCCGTCCGGCAAGGCGCAGAGTCCGATCGCGCCCAATGGGAACGACCGGATCTTCTTAACCTCCCCTCCGAAATCCCAGACCGAAAGTTCGGCGTCCTGCGCCACGACGGCGAGCCCGCTGCCCGGCATCACAACGAGGTCGTTCACTGGCCCATCTGTGATCGCATTGCTCAAGTTTTGCCCGGTTTCCAGGTCCCAAAATTTGACGCTCGAATCCGACGAGCCGGAAACCAGCCTTCGTCCATTTTCCGTAAACGAAACCGCGGTTACATCGCTGGCATGTCCTTCCAGCAAACGCAGCGCCCTGTACCTGGCAAGGTCCCAAACCGTCACCGTGCCGTCCCCGGATGCCGTTACTGCGAGCTTCCCGTCGGGGGAAACTTCGAGATCGAAAATTGGGCGGCGGCTGCGTCCCGCTAGAGCTCCGGCGGGCTTGAGCGTCAGGCCGTCCCAAACGATCGCCATTCCATCCGCGCCGCCCGACAGCACCAGCCGCCCGTCGGGTGTAACCGCCACCGCATAGACCGGCCCGTCGTGTTTTGCCGGAAGCTCTCCGGCTTCGCGCGTCCCCAGCGGTGCCTCAACCACCCGCCGCAGCCCGCGCACGATGTCTTCGAATGCCTCGTCGCGGTTGTCCCAGGTAGTTACCGGCTTTGCCATGGTCGGCAGCGCGTTGTATTTCGCCAGCGGCGACTGAAACCAGTCGCATGGCCGAAGGACGATCGGGATGATGACCTTGGACTGCTGCTGCGAAATCGCGAGTTCCGTCTCCTGCTGCACATACCGCGACGATATCGAGTCCGGAGACACCAGGAACAGTGCGATCGAGGCCTCGGTAAGCAGGCGGGGCAGTTCGGCCGTGAAGTCGTCTCCAGCCTTCAGCGACACCAGGTCGTAGTCCAGCGCCAGCAATCCCTCGTCCACCAGCGGCTGAAGGTGCTTGACCAGCCCCTCCATCAGTTCGCGGTCGCGGTTGGAGTAGGAAATATACGCCCTGACCGGATTCCTGGCCGCCATCTCCGATTCACCCTCGCGCGTGCTGATGCGCCTGGTAGTGCTGCCTTAGCAAATCCTTCCCGTAATCGTTGCCGTTCGGCGTTCGCACCACGCAGTGAATATGCTGCCGCGTCGGTGCCTTCGGATCCTTCGCGAACCGCGCCAGGTTCGCCGGACGCTGGTGATCGAACTCGATCAGGATCACCGGGCTGTGAATCCGGTAGTAGTACACGCTCGATGAATCCGCCCCGCCCACCCACGCGAACCAGGTGCGGTCCAGGTGCCGCTTTACCTCGTCCATCTTGATCCGCGCGTGCCCGTCGTCCATGTTGCCGACGTACAGATCCACCAGCTCCGCCAGGCGGCCCCGCTGCGCATTGGAAAACCCCGCGGCGGGCGCGCCCGCATAGTCCAGGACCACGTTGTCCTTCCACGCTTCCGTCAGGTTGTAATTATCGGTCTTATTGGGATTCAGTATCGCCCGGTTGCGCAGCGGCGTATCCAGCGCCAGCAGCATCTCCAGCCCGCGGCTCTGCTCGTCCTGCAAAATCGACAGCCCTTTGTACTTGCCCGAAGGCGCCGTCACCGGCTCCGACCCCACGAACAAGGGCGTCATCACCACCTGGTCGCCGAGCACGAAGTAGTTGACGATGGCGTGATGCCCGTCGAGCTGGAAGCCCCACGGCTCGGTGGCGGAAGGCTTGCCCATCACCGTGAAGTAGTAGAACCACTCGCCCAGGAACTCGTGGTCGTCGCTCAGCTCGGCGAGCGTCTCGTTGAGCTTCATGATGTCGCGCGTCAGCTTCAGCCCGCGCGCGCTCAGCGCCGCACCCAACAGCCCAAACGCCGCGTCGCGCTGGCGGTCGGTCATCTCTTTGAGGCTGACTCCCTGGCGCACGTAGAAATGCTGGTTCATCCACTTGCGCCACTCCGGATCGTCCACCCCGAACATGGCGCGCCCGCGCTGCTCCGCCGTCAGGCTGGCCAGGAAGCGCTCGGCCGCCGTGCGCACGGGCGCCGTCGAAACGCCCGTCGCATGTATCGGGAATAGTCCCGGCTCGACGCTCCCGTTCGCCGTGATGCCCGTGAACGGCTCCGCCAGGCCCTTCCGCTCGTAGTCCGCCGACATCTTGCGGAAACGCTCGGCCATATCGGCGTTGTTCTGGGGAAAGGCGCCAGGCGCAAGAAGAGCGCCCGGGATGATCTTCGAAAGCAGCGTCCGGCGGGAAACCGTCGGAGGGTGGTGATGATGATGCATACCGGTTCGGCCAGTATACATCGAACCGCCCGCGCCGCTACAGGAGGGTACTTAACCGCCACCCGGGGTCTGACCACTCGGTCCCAAGGCGCATGTACTCTTTTTCAGCAAGTCATCGCTAATCGCCGCGTGGACAGAGCGGTCTGACCCCGGTCTGCCCCCTCGGGATCGGCCGCGTTCCCCAATTCGGTTAAGCACCCCTACAGCGTCTTCTGCACCGCCGCCAGC
>Ga0335079_10009272_pt1 | contig 11212 bp, 2 predicted proteins | sample Lox_Sample_33_FD_206719 | JGI IMG/M metagenome (GOLD analysis project Ga0335079, IMG submission 206719) | Soil microbial communities from Loxahatchee National Wildlife Refuge, Florida, United States - Lox_Sample_3.3 | ecosystem: Environmental > Terrestrial > Soil > Wetlands | place: USA: Florida... | reverse complement strand
TCAGTCATTTCGACGCCCTGTCGCACACTTATTATGATGGCCGTCTTTATAACGGGTATCCGTCTACCGATATAACCGACAACGGAGCCAAAGTTCTTGACACGGCCAAATATGGCGACGGCATTTTTACGCGTGGAGTGCTGATCGATATTCCCGGGCTGCGCGGATTGCCGTACCTGCCCACAGACGCCCTCATCACCGCTCACGAGCTTGATCAGTGGGAAGAGAAGACCGGAGTGCACGTTCTCTCCGGTGACGCCGTTTTGGTCCGAACCGGCCGGTGGGCATTGCGAGAGGCAAAGGGGCCGTGGGACATCGCCAACACGTCGGCCGGCCTCGCTCCGTCAGCCATGGTATGGCTCCGCCAACGTGATGCTGCGTTCCTGGTCAGCGATGGCGCGCACGATGCGCTTCCCGCCCCAGTGGAGGGAGTTGATTTCCCGATTCACGTTCTCGCCATTGTGGCTATGGGCATGCCACTCGCCGATCAGTGCAATCTTGAGGACGTTGGCCGCGAGGCGCGCAAGCTCAACCGCCAGACATTTCTGCTGACACTTGCCCCACAGCGGATCAAGGGCGGAACTGGATCGCTGGTGAATCCGATCGCAACGTTCTGAACTTCAGAGGTCATTAGAGCGGTGATTGCCTTTACTGCTAAGCAGAAATTGTACGGGAATGTCAGATGAGGACGGCCGACAAGATCATCAAGAACAAAGTGGGCTTGCTGAAGCTGCCCGAGATGCTAGCCAGCCTGATCCAACCTTAGGGTTGCTCGTCACGCCCACGCAGCGCGGTGGCTGGACCGCCTCACTCCAATCCTTCAACGATGCACAGGCTCCCTAGAATCCGAATCGTGCTATAAGCGTAGGTCTTGGGGCGCACGGCGTAGGCAACCCGAATGGGCGTCATGAGACCTGCCTTTTCGGCCGGGTCAATCGCCTGCAACATAGTGCGCTGGCCTGTGGCGACATCAATGCGGTAGATGCGCGCTGACGACGGTGTCGATGAGTACGTGATTAAAGCCCGACCGTCTTCGGTCCATTCGGAGAATTCTTCCTGCGGCTCAACTCCGGGGATAACTTCCAACTTTTGGGACTCCCGGTCAAACACGACAGCTTCAGCAGCGGCATTACGGCCTGCGATCCGCTTTCCATCCGGGGCCACGACGGCGCCGACAAAATCGGCAGGACCCAGGGCCTGCGGCTTTGCGCCTTCCGTATCCATTTCGTAAGTACGCAGCGGCTGCCCCTCGGTCGCACCGGTCAGCAACAGATGCTTGCCGTCGGGGAACCAAGACACAGTCCTCAAGCTCGTGATCTCCCCAGCCGCTAAGCGGCGGCTTTCTCCTGCTCCAATCGGGTTCAGGGCAACTTGCGGAGGTCTCGTCAATAGGGGCCCGGCGACCCATGTTCCATCCGGCGAGAATCTGGGCTGCGAACCCGGTCCCAGCGCGACGGGTGCAGAACCGTCCAGTTTGCGGTAGACCTGAAGGTAAAGTGGCCCAGCGGGTCCTCCCCACTCGAGGTATACGACTGCTTTTCCATCCGGCAAAATATCGCCCAGAAGAGAAGCGTCAAACCATTCCAGGCGCCTTCGCTCCTTTCCAGTTACCGGATCGATCCCTATGATTTCCGGCTCTTGTCGCTCAACCGACAGAAGCACTCGACCGTCGGCCGCGATGTCGAGAAGACGAATACTTTGCGGTGCGGCGAGGACGGCTCGCTGCCTTCCTGCGAGGCTCACACCGTAAAGCTCCCGATCGGTCGTCACATCGGCGGCGGTGAACCAGACTTCCTTGCCGGACGGCGTCCAAGCCAGACCCTGGAGGCTACCGAATTCCTGAGACAATTGCTTGTGATTCCCAGTCTCATCGACGAATGACACCCAGCCCCGGTCATCGCCGTAGACCGGATGTTCCGCAAATGCAACTTCCTTGCCGGATGGAGACACTCTTACATAGTCGAGGTAGCCAGCTGTCGTATAAATAACTTTGCCCTCCGGATACTCAAGCTGGACCTTTCGGTTGGCTCGACGCACGATGGCGAGGGTCTTGCCGTCTGGTGCATAGTCCGCCGCGATGACCTCCTTCGCCTGAGCGCGCGGTGTACCTCCTGTCATCTGCGTCTGTCCCATGGTTCCGTACAAGAACCACGAATCCTGCACGCGGTCCACTGCGACTTCCATGTCTCCGGTCGAAGAAAGAGCGAAAAGTGCTGCGCTCGGAAGGTCTACTTTCGTCGATTGCGGAAATTCCGCCCGGACCGAGTAGACTTCCAGCGGGTCATTATTCCACTGCGCGCTGTAGACGACCGTTTGTCCGTCCTTCGCAAACCGGGCGTTCGAGGGAAAACCTTGCTGATAAGTCAGGCGGGTGAATTTTGGTTGTGGTCTTACTGCGGAGCCATGCGCGACTGTCCAGACGGCCGCGACCAAGGCCAGCGCACCAAAAACCGCCACGGCCCACGGCAGCCAAGCGCGGTCGGACTTAGCCGGCTCGTCGGCTCTTGTCATCGAGCGCGCCGAGATCTCTGAAGACGATCCGCTTAGCGATTCAACTGCAAACGCGAGATCGCTGGCTGATTGGAACCTGCGCTCCGCATTTTTCTCCAGGCACCGGCCCAAGATCCGCTGCAGCCCCGGTGGGCCATTCCAGGCGGTTTCGCTTAGTTCCGGCGGCTCTTCGCGCAGGATTGCGGTCATCGTTTCCGCCGACGTGTTGCGCTTGAAAGCGCGCTTACCGGTGAGCATTTCGTACAGCAACGCGCCGAAGCTGAAGATGTCGGATCGCGCGTCGGTCGCATCACCCCGCACCTGCTCTGGCGACATATAGCCGACCGTTCCCATAACTACGCCCGGAAGCGTAGCGGGACTTGTTAGCGTGACCTCAGTGTTGCTGCCCTCCCTTGGGTTCGCCAATTTTGCTAAGCCGAAATCCAATATCTTGACCCGGTCGTCCCTCGTGATAAATATGTTCTCCGGCTTCAAATCACGGTGCACAATTCCCTTCACATGCGCGCCCGCAAGTCCCTGCGCGATGCTGCGGGCATAGTCGATGGAACACCGCATTGGCAGCGGGCCAGCTTCCAGGGTTTCCCGCAAAGTCTTCCCTTCAAGCAGCTCGCTGACTAGAAAGGGTGCACCGTCGTACGTACCGATGTCGTGGATTCCCAGAATATTCGGATGATTTAAGGCGGCAATTGTGCGCGCTTCCTGTTCGAAACGCCGCAGCCGGTCCGCGTCCTTTGTCAGCGCTTCGGGGAGCACCTTGATCGCCACATCGCGGCCGAGCCTCGTGTCGCACGCGCGGTACACTTCGCCCATGCCGCCGGAACCGAGCGGAGCAAGAATTTCATATGGACCGAGCTTCGTGCCAGGGGTTAGAGCCATGCGTGCGCGCAATTATAGCCTGAACATCATTCTCCAAGCGGAACCAGGGCGGTTCGGCAGTGGATCCGTTTGCCCTGTCATTCCGAGCCACCTTCGTTTGGCGAGCGCGGGATCTGGGCGCAACTTGCAAAATGCCGCGCGTTTCCTGCCGGCAATGAAATCGCGTTGGTCGCGCATCCCTTTAGAGGCAAACTGACCCACTCCCAAAGCGTAATTCTAATTGACAAGCGTACTCGCCTTATTCATACTGTCCCCGCAATTACGGCCCGCGATAGTTCAGGTTTGCCGGCCGTAAATCCCCCGCCTGCTACAACCCGGTTGTGAGGGTTATGGCAGTTTACCTCGTACGAACAAAGAACGAACTTACTCATAATTCGGAATGGAACTTGAGCCGGGCTGCTGCGCCTGGCGCAGACTCCATTCTCAATCTCGATTCCGTTCTAACGAGATCCCAACCGTCAACCGGCTTCTTCGGAGGTTTCGCTATGAGGCTTACCGGCTCCGGGCGTTTCGTTCTGGCCTTTCTGATTGCAGCAGCCCTCTGTTGGAGCAATGTCCCGGCGCAGGCGCAGGTGATTCTGCCTGGTAACCCGTCGACAGCGACTCCGCTTGCACCCACGACGATCATTCAAAATACAGCAATACCGGCGCTGCCGCCATCCCTCGAGCAGGAAGCCCGCGCAGAGATTGCCGCGTTGCGCGGCATTCCCGACGACACTCTGAATGACTACTGGTCGAGAGGCGAGATCCGCGCCTACATGTTGTTGCGTGCTTTGAAGGTCGGCAATGAGCAGGTTTCGCAGTACGGCCCCGGGGACGCCGCGATTGCAAGTTATTTCAACGTTTTTGTCTACGAGGAGAACCAGGAAATCTTTCAAACCGCGCTCACCCTCTTCAACAACTTTGAGAAGAACCCGTGTACCTTCAGGTTGCCGGGCGGAATCGGCAATGACAATGGCCAGGACTATCTGAACGAAGACGGCGTTACAACGTTCTGCAACACCCCTCCGCCGCCGCCCATTTTTGGAACCTTTGTCTACGTACCGGTGCCGCCGGCAAGTCAATTCTGGTCATGGGCGCAGGCCATCGTAATCAATAAGCATCTGCACGATTGGGGGTCCGAGCTTTTTAGCAACTATGCAGACCTGTACGCACCTCCGACGGGCATCGTAGAGGTAATCAACGCTGGAGGCGGATTCACAACTTACGATCCGTCCTCTCTGACCTCAGCGGGCGCCGCTGAATATGTGGGTTCGCTTCAGGAAATGGATGAGGGCGTGGCGTTCCTGGTGAGTCAGTTTACGCAAATCCCGGCGACTAATCCGAGTCCTGCCCAGATGACTCTCGACAACGCCGCCGGAGTCGACCTTGAAATGGATCTAATCGACCACGGAGTTCGGGAAATCATATCTTCTGATATCACCACCGCGTCTAAGCAAGTGCTCTCGTGGTCTGAGCTAGCGGATTTACAGGCGCTTGGCGAAGATACCTCCGAGGAATTGGGAGCGGTGGTCATCGAAGGAGCCGAGACCGGGGTTGGCCCGATTCTTATCGCGGGGGCAATCACTGGACTGAACATTCTGCAGGGGATCGAGGACGGCACCGTCGCCAACGATTTGGTTCAGATGGGGAACTGTGCGCTTTACTCCGATTGCACGAGCACGCCCAAGACGATTTCCGACTACGCGAAGGACACCAATGGGGGCCAAGCGATGATGCTCCAGGCGGTGCTCAGGGCAACCATGCCGTCGTTTTACCTGCCCCGGTACAATGATCCCGCATATGGAACGCCCCCGAAACTGGGCCCGATTTTCCCCAGCGATCAGACTTTTCTGGTAAATGGCGTACCCGCGAAGACGTTCCAATACAAGGATTGGAACGGGAATGTTTTCACTGCATCGGCTGCCTACGGCTGGTTTGCTCGCCAAGCGGTATCGCCACCCGCGAATTTCCCGTCCGGTCCGGTTTATTCGTCCGCCATCGGCTATCTCGCGCCGAGTACCAGCTCTGCAAATGGCGAGGAATGGTACGCCTGGCTGGACGATTATGCTTTTTACGCCCAACGCGCGGGAGTTTTTGTGGGATATGGTTTCGTCGAAGCGTGCCCGGGCGGAGTCATTGGCCCAAACGGCAGTTCGTTCAGCACGGGCGTTTGCCTGCAGATTCAACCCGTCGTTCCGGTCCAGGCCGGCGATCAGATTTCAGTTGGCGGTCAAGTGAATTCGGTGAGCAGCGTCAGTCAAAGTCAGGGTCTGACTTATATCGATCCGACGTACGCCGTTCCGAGCAACCCTGGGGCGCTTAGTGTATTCCTTCTAGCCCACCCAGATAACACTTGCCTGACCTCGAGCTCACTCGACATCAACGGTTCTCCGCGGTCGGGAGTCAACGGACCCGACTGCGTCATGGGGAGCATGGGCATCAACACGACAATCTCCGGGGCAGTTTCGGTGGTGCAGCCGACAGCAGAGGCCAGCTTTGACCTTTCCAGCCTCACGGAATACTACGGAGATCCACCCTTCAGCGTGGCGACCATACCGTACTGGTCCTCGGTGAGTAACGGCGCAGTGACGTTCCAGTCATCGAGCACCGCCTGTTCGGTCACCTCCGATGGAACGGTCACCATTACAGGACTGGGCACATGCACCATCAAGGCCACTCAGGCAGCAACACCTATCTACAAGGCGCCGTCCCCCATTACGCGTTCGTTCTCTATCAGCGCCGGGCAGCCGGCAATGGCCATCTTTGCGCCAGCTATTCTATTGGGCAATTCTGCCGTGATCACCGTGGCAGTGGAAGGGTTGGGCGGTGGCACGGCCACCGGGAAGGTGTCGCTATCGGTGGATAGCTCGTTAGTGGGGACTCAGGCTTTAAGCGGCGGCCTGGTTTCCTTCACACTGACCAACCCCAGTCTCGGCAGTCACAGCTTGTCCGCCAGCTTCTCGGGGAGTCCAGCGTCCGACTTCCTTGACAATTCGGCAAATGGCACGTTGACCGTGGAGCCGAACTTCGGTACGGTCACCGTTGGCGCCGCGCCGCCTCATGTCCAGGTGACGTATACATTTAGCGCTGCTACTCTCCTTTCCGCGGTCAACATCCTGACCGAGGGTGCTCCTGGTCTCGATTACACGGATTACGGCGGCAGCACTTGCCAGGCGGGAGAGTCCTTTACGCAAGGGCAGAGCTGCGTAGTAAATGTGCAGTTCGGCCCGACGGCCGCAGGGGCGCGCCCGGGCGCAGTGACATTGTTCGCAAACGGTAGCACGACGCCGTTGTTTACGGCTTATTTGAACGGCATCGCGAAGGGGGCGGCGATCACCATCGACCCCGGCGCTGAAACCGTTATTGGTTTGACCAGCGCGAGCGGAGTGGCCACGGATGGAGCGGGCAACATCTACGTGGTCTATCCTGGGCTTGTTTCCAAGCGGATCGTTGGACAAAACCCGCAAACCGTCACCGCGGGATTGCCCTCGCCCAAAGCCGTCGCTGTCGATGGCGCCGGCAATGTGTACATTTCGGATACGGCCGATAACAACGTGATCATGGTTCCGAATGAAAACGGAACGTTGAACAGCGCCGACAAGTCGGTGGTGATCCAGGGCATTGGCACGCCCGCCGGATTGGCAACGGACGTTAACGGAAATCTATACGTGGCTGACAGTACAAACGGCATTGTCTGGCAAGTGCCAACCGGCACCGGTTCGGCTATCGCCGCGCTCTCCGGCCTGAATGGTCCGCAAGCGGTGGCGGTGGACGGGAACCTGAACCTTTACGTAGCCACCGACGATAACGCTGTCACCGAATATCCGGCGGGTTACACACCGGGCGGGAACATTCAGCCAATCGCCATGGGAAATGGATATTCGCATCCAGAGGCCGTGGCTGTCGATGCTTCCGGCACTGTGTATGTGGCAGATACCGGGAACAACCAAATCGTAGCCGTGGCTCCGGGCGGCGCCTCGCAGTCGACGCTCCCGATCGGCGGTACCCAATTTGGCAGCTTTTTCTCGGGGACCATCGCGATCGCGCTGGATTCGGCGAACAGCCTGTACCTCGCTGACCCGAGCGCAGGATTGGTGAAGGTCAACCGAACACAAGCTGCGCCTCTGGTTTTTAGTGCGGCTAACAATACGGCCAGCGCATCTCAGACGGCGACGGTAACGGATGCAGGAAACCAGCAGCTCAACATCATAAGTTACTCCATCACCGGCAGTTTCACGACGGTCCCTGCTTCGACCGGAACAAACTGCTCAGAGGGAGGGCACGTTGCGGTGGGGAAGGCGTGTCAATTTCCGATTGTGTTCTCACCGACTGGAGGAACGGGATCATCCGGTACGTTGACCGTGAACAGCAACGCGCCCGGCTCGAGCGCTACCGCATCGATCAGCTTGACAGGGTTGATTGTGGCCAGCCAGACCATCAACTTCACCACCAGCCCGCCCGCAACCACGACGAACACCAGCGGCGGAGCATTCAATGTGGCCGCTACCGCCAGCTCCGGACTGCCGGTCATCTTCTCCAGTGCGGGAGTTTGCACCAACTTCGGCAGCCTCTATGAGATGACCGGAACTACGGGAACTTGCTCCGTCATCGCATCGCAGGCCGGAAATGCGAATTATGCGCCTGTATCGGTCACATTGGTTACGAATGTCCTGAACAGCTCGTTCGTGTACTGGACCAGCCTGCCCGCGGTTACGGTCCTCACCAACACCAATTTCACCGCCTCTGCAACCGGAGTATCGCAACAACCAATCAGCTTCAGCACTTCGGGCCCGTGCGTCTACGACTCCGAAACGAATTCGGGGGCAGTGTATACCGGAACGTTCACCATGAACGGCATCGCCGGCATCTGTACGATCACCGCGAATCAGTCCGCCGGAGGTGGCTTCGTAGGCTCCTCGATTAACGCTACAGTGGCGCCCGTCAGTTTCCAAACCATCACATTCACGCAAAACGCACCGGCCAGCGCCACTTATGGCCAGAGCTTTACCGTGGCCGCAACGGCCAGCTCCGGATTACCAGTAACCTTCAGCGCTGCGGGTGCTTGCACCAACACCGGCGCGACCTTCACGATGACCGGCAGCTCCGGTACGTGCTGGGTCACCGCCAATCAGGCTGGAAATGGCAGTTACTTGGCTGCAACCTCCGTGACGGAAACGACGTCGGCGCAGCCCGCCCCGAGCGTCAACTTTGGGAATGTCAACGCTGGAACGATCTCTTCGCAGACCATAACCTATACCTTCACATCGGCGGCAACCCTCTCAGCCGTGAACGTGCTCACGGACGGCGTGACGGGGCACGACTACAGCAGCGGCTCGTCCACCACATGCAAAACCGGTGTCGCCTACACCGTCGGAGAGCATTGCAAGATTCACGTGTCGTTCAAGCCCTCGGCAGCGGGGGTGCGCGCAGGCGCCGTCACTTTGTTCGCGCAGGGAACGAACTTGCCACTGCTCACCGCCTATTTGAGCGGCATCGGAGATGCGGGCGAGATGGTCATTGATCCAGGGCGGAAATCCCGATTCGGCACCCTCGGAACTCCTCGTGGCTCGGCCTTGGATGGAGCGGGCAATGTCTATGTAGCCGATTACGCGAACAACCAAGTGGTTAGAATCGCCGCCAACGGCAAGACCGAAAGCGCGGTAGTAACTGGGCTCAGTAACCCGAACTGGGTTGCTCTTGACGGGGCTGGCAATCTCTACATCTCGCAAAGCGGCAGCACGGGCATGAACGGAGCCTTGTTCATGGTGCCGAATGAAAATGGCGCCCTAAACCCCGCCGACATGGTGACCCTGAGCTATCCTGGCCTCACCACTCCATTCGGCCTGGCGCTGGATGTGAGCGGCAATTTGTATGTAGCTGATTACAGCGCTGGCACTATTAACTTGCTGCCGAGTGGCGGCGGGACAACGGGTACCGCCATACTTTCCGGCTTGACCACACCGACCGGAGTGGCCGTGGATTCGCAGGGAAACCTCTACGTCTCCTCGTACGCCGGCAATACCGTCAGCGAGTATTTCGCAGGGGGCTTTCAAGCAGGTGCGGACGATAGCGTGCAGGTTGGCAGCGGATATAACGGCCCGGAAGGAATCGCAGTAGACGCCGTGGGCAATGTCTATGTAGCGGATTTTGGTAATCGCAGTATCAAGTTAGTTTCCAACCCCGATCCGCAGTGGCCTCTTGATACCATCCCGCAGACAACGCTGGTGGCAGACCTGAACGGCCCCTATGCTGTTGCCGTGAACCCTATGGGCAACCTGGTGATATCCGACCAGGGCAACGTCGATTACTTGAACCGTACGACTGGGGTATCGGTCACCTTCCCCCCCACGTCTCTATTCGGGAGCAGCCCGCCGCAAACGCTGACGCTGACGAATGTGGGGACATCTGAAATCGACGACATGAGCGGAGCCTTTACTCCTGAGTTTCAGACTGACATCTTGAACAACTTCAATATCCTGTATCCCGGACAGCAGATTTCGGGTTCCGTGACCTTAGTTCCGGGCGACGGGCCAGAGTCTATCGGGCCGGTCACAGGAATTCTGCAGTTTGTCGATACGGCAGTCACCGGCGGCGGCACTCAGACCGTTTCTCTGTCAGGGACGGAGGTATTCCCCAACAGCATTACCTTCACGACCTCCGCTCCGGCGAGTGCCGTGGTGAACCAGAAATTCCAGGTCGCCGCTTATGCCTACGGAGCCCCCAAGGTGACGTTCACCAGCGCGGGCGTCTGCAAGAACACGCACGCGGTCCTCCAGGCCGGCGGAAGTTATCTCTCCACATACACCATGACCAGCGGCACGGGGACCTGCACGGTGATCGCCAGTGTTCCAGAAATACCAGCGCCCACGTGGTATGGCGCAGACTCGGCGACACAGGTTGTCGTCGCGAGCCAGAAGAAGCAGGGCATCACGTTTCCACAGCCGGCGAACCAACCGCTCAGCGAAGGAACTTACGAACTCACCGCTATGGCCAGTTCAGGTTTGCCAGTGAGTTTCATATCAACCACGCCTAAGGTGTGTACGGTGAGCGGCAATGTGGCGACGCTACTGACAACAGGAACATGCACGATCCGAGCGGTGCAGCCTGGCAACAGTAACTATGCGGTGGCAGCGCCGGTGATCAGGAGTTGTTCGGTGCAGTGAAATCGGGAAAGCGGATTACCCATGAACTATGCTGGGATAGTGGGCAGTTGGCAATAAATCTCGATAGCACTCATAAGGCTCGGAAAAGCGGAGAGGCCGCGCAAGCTTGCCGTCTGCTCCCAAGAACTTATTTCAGTTCTGTGAAGATGGCGTGCGGGCTTCTGCCAACCGCCATTTCAGTGTGCGTACGGTTGTGGGGCGTAAACCTGACCTCACCGATCGTGTGCGAATTCACGACTGACCGTCCGTCTGGAGCGGATAATTTCAAGTCACCTGCCTCAAGGAACAGCGCTACGATATCTTTGTCGTGAAAGTTCATTGGGGTGGCCACGCCCGGTGTCCAGGTGCAATCCCAAACGATTACGCGCTCACTCTCCAGAATCTTCTTCACGCCTGGCCTTGGAAAGGCCAGGGGATAGCCGGTGGTGTTTTCTATGCGCGCGCCTGAATGGTCTTTCAAATCAATCACGATCGATCGCTCACTGATTTTCGTCGGCGCGCCCATGCGCAGAAAGGCAGCGTTGCCTGAGAAGGACACAACGACGGCATCAAACGCCCGCGCAGGTGCGGATTCCGTGACATCCCAAACCACAACACGATCATTCTCGAGAATCGGCTTCGATGCCGTTTGTACAGCTGCCTCGGCTAGCTCGGATCTACCGGGCTTGTCAGCGCGAACG
>Ga0335079_10009270_pt1 | contig 11213 bp, 7 predicted proteins | sample Lox_Sample_33_FD_206719 | JGI IMG/M metagenome (GOLD analysis project Ga0335079, IMG submission 206719) | Soil microbial communities from Loxahatchee National Wildlife Refuge, Florida, United States - Lox_Sample_3.3 | ecosystem: Environmental > Terrestrial > Soil > Wetlands | place: USA: Florida... | reverse complement strand
CAGCGGTCAATCGACTTTTGACGATCTCTCCTTTCGCCGGAAACAGGATGCGCGCGACTATCCCAGCACGCTGGAGTTCGGCCTTCATCAGGGATTGCAGTTTCCGTCCGGATTCAATTCCGGGCAGCAGGTTGATCTCATCCTCGACCGCATCGCATTGCCCTACTCGCAGATCAAAAGTTTCGACGAACTGCCGATTCCCTTTGCGTGCGTTGCTACCGACCTCGTCACCAGCAGCGAGCATGTCTTCCGAAGCGGACCGCTCGACATCGCGCTGCGCTCGACCATGTCGCTGCCAGGGATCTTCAGTCCGGTTCGGTATGAAGGCCACGTCTACGTTGATGGAGGACTGCTGAACAATTTTCCTGTTAGCGTTGCCAAGCAAATGGGCGCCGACATTGTTCTCGGTATCCATCTTCAGGTGGCGCCGCTGAAGTCCGACGTGCCTCTCTCCAGCTTCAGGGTGTTGGGTCAATCGATTGAGGCGGTCATTGCGGCGAACGAGCGCGAAGCCATGAAGAGCGCCGACATTGTGATCTCGGTTCCGCTGCAAGACTTTACTTCGATGGACTACAACAAGGCGGACTCGATCATCAAAGCTGGATATGATGCGGCGGCCGCAAATTCCGAAAAGCTCTCAAAGCTTTCGGTAGACGAAGAGACCTGGAGCGCGTACTTGGCTGAACGCAGTGGCCGGCTTGTCCAGACGCCGACGCCGCAATTTGTGAACGTCACTGGAATAAGTCCTGAGATTGCGCATCCGATGGCTAAACAAATGTCGGATTTGGCCAAACAGCCCGTTGACTCAGCCAAGGTCGATCACGAAATTTTAGAACTAAATGGCACAGGCCCATTCTCCAGTTTGAATTACTCAATGGTGGAGCGAAATGGAGAACCAGGCTTGCAAGTGGAAGCCCAGCAAAAACCTTATTCCCCGCCGATTGTCCGACCTCTCATTGTGATCGATGGATCGGACTATAACGACGTTTTCTTCAGCCTCGGAGCACGGATCACGTTTCTTAATTTCGGCGGGTATCGTAGGGAGTTACGCAACGACGTGATGGTCGGTTCGCAATATGAAATCGCGAGCGAATACTACCGCCCGTTTACTCCTGACAGCAACTGGTTTGTGGCGCCTCGAGTTGGGATCAACAGTGTGCAATATCCGCTTTATAACCAGAGCAACCTGCTCGCCCTGTACAGAAACCGCTCCGCATTGGGCGGCTTTGATTTGGGCTATGGGTTCGGTCGGACTGGCGAACTGCGCATTGGATATGAAGGAGGCTATCTACATCTGTCTCCGCAGATTGGCAATGATGCGGAATTGCCCACCGTTTCGGGACCGACGGGCGACGTGAAATTGCAGTACGTACTCAACAAGCTGGACGATCCCATCGTCCCTCGCAGCGGAAACTTCGTGAAAGCCTATACCAAGTACTTCAATGCCAACCCCGCGGCACCGCAGGGATTTCCAGTCTCGGAGTTGGAACTCCAGAATTTCTGGCGTATCAGCAATCCGTCTTCGCTATTTCTGAATGGTTATGGTGGAACAAGCTATGGCTACAAGACGGGGATTCCGGCGTTTGCACTCGGGGGCACCACGCGCTTTGTGGCATTTGGCCAGAATGAACTGCTGACGAATCAATACTTCATGTTCCAGACGGGATATATCCGGAAATTGCTGCAAATGCCACCATTGCTCGGCAGTACCATCGATTTCCTGGGCATGTTCGAAACCGGAAAGACCTACCAGCTTCCTATTGGGCCCAAACCGCCGGACTTGCCGGGAGATGTCGCCGGCGCCCTCATCGTAAACACCCTATTCGGACCAGTAGAAATCGGAGGCGCCGTCGGGGACTACGGGCATGCGAAGTTCTTTTTCCAGGTCGGCAGAATATTTTGACAAGTATTGAAATTTCGTCTGTCCTGTCCATTGATGAACGAGGGTGTTCGGGTTCGAACAGGAGGAGCGGACCATTTACTCTGTGATGGCCATCAGTTCTGCTAAACCTTCTATATTCAGCTTAGACCGAGCCAAATGCCGACTCCGTGTGGATCGTGAATTGCTTCACAGTTATTACTCGGCAAGCTGCACAAGCCACCACAGAACACGCATGACCACGCTCATCCATGACTTCCGATATGCCCTCCGGCAACTCAAGAAAACCAGCGGCCTGACGGCGATTTGCGTCCTGACCCTCGGCCTCGGCATTGGCGCTAATACAGCCGTCTTCAGCGTGATGAACGCAGTTCTGCTGAAATCGTTGCCGGTTGCTGATGCCAATCAGGTCGTTTATCTCAACACCTCCGACTCGCCCAGGCGAACTGGTACGGTCGACTCCCACGAGACCTTCCCCTACTCGGTTTATGACGCACTCCACAATCAGCACGGGCCGCTCTCGCAGGTCATCGCATACGTTCCGCTCTCCGGGAACAAGGTCGCCGTGCGGTACGGATCGCAGCCCGAAGAAGCCGACGGTGACATGGTCAGTGGAACATTCTTTTCCGGTCTTGGCCTGAAGTTTGCCCGCGGCCACGGCTTGACCGAGCAGGACGAAGCGCAACACGCTCCCATCGCTGTGATCAGCTACAACTATTGGAACCGGCGTTTCGGAAAAGATCCTGACATTCTTGGGAAAACGCTTTTCGTGAATGGCGTGCCCCTCACCATTGTCGGCGTCTCCGCTGAAGGTTTTGAAGGTCTCGAGCCAGGCGGCTCAACTGATTTCTGGATTCCGCTGCAGAGCCGCGCGGAGCTCAACGCCTGGGGCAATCCTCCGGAGAATGGCAAAACCTATATCAACAATCCGACGTGGTGGTGCCTCCGTCTGGTCGGACGCCTTGCTCCCGCCGTCAGCAAAGCTCAGGCCGTTGCCCGTCTGCAGCCCTTATTTCAGACAGCCGCCTACATCGGACTCGGTTCTCCGCTCCCAGGCGAAGTACCGCCCACAATTTCACTTCAGGACGCAAAAAGCTTTCCCGGATACGAAACGGAATATGGCCATCCTTTGAAGATGATGATGACGATGGTCGGCTTCGTGCTGTTGATCGCGCTGAGCAATGTCGCCATGCTGCTCATGGCCCGCAACGCAGCGCGGCAGCGCGAATTCTCCCTGCGCGTCGCGCTCGGTTCGGGCCGCTGGCAACTTTTCCGCCAGCTTCTCACTGAAAGCCTGTTGCTGGTCCTGGCAGGCGGCGTCGCTGCGTGGTTTTTCGCCAAGGTGGCAACCAACGCGCTCGCGCAGTGGGCAAACATCGAGGCCACGTTGGCTCCGGATCACACGGTCCTCGGCTTTACCCTCGCAGTTCTGATTGCGGCAACGCTTCTTCTCGGCGTAGCACCGCTTCGCATCGCTCTCGCTGCCGGGCCGGCCCTTGTGCTCAAGACTTCTTCGGCAACCTCATATACTGATCGCAGTATCGCCCGCACCAGCCGAACGATTGTCGCTTTACAGATGGCACTGGGAGTGGTTCTGTTGGTCGGAGGAGCACTTCTTGTTCGCACCCTCCGCAATCTTGAGAACACTCCGCTCGGCCTGCGGGTCGACGGACTTGTCGTCTTCGGCGTCAAGCCGCAGAGCTTCCACTCGATTCCCGAAAGCATCTCGTTTTATCAGGAGCTCATGCGAAAGTTACGAGCGCTGCCCGGTGTCGAATCCGCCACTGTGATGGAAGAGCGCATCGGAGCCTGGTGGTCTGATAACAGCGCCATGATGGTGGATGGCAAGCTTCCCGATGGTCACGGCTCGTCTACAACCGTCCGTAGCAATGTCGTGGGCGCCGATTTTTTTCACACGCTCGGAGTGCCGATCCTTGAAGGCCGCGATTTCGAAGACTCCGACACTGCCAGTTCTCCGCACGTTGGCATCGTCAACGAACTCTTTGCCCAGCGTTTCCTGCCGAATCAGAATCCGATCGGCCATGTCATCGGGACCGACGATGACCAATACAAGATGACGATCGTCGGCGTGGTGAAGAATCACAAATACCGCAGCATCGATGAAGAACCCATTCCGATGGCGTGGTACATGTATGCGCAGATTCCGCTGCTCGCGAAAATGGATGTCGAACTGAGGGTCAAAGGGGAGCCTCTCAGCATTCTGCCCTCGGTGCGAAAGGTCGTGCAGCAGATTGATCCGAACCTGCCGTTGATCCAGCCCATGACGCAGCGCGAGCAGTACGACACAACAATCTCCCGACAGCTACTGTTTGCCCGCCTCGCGGGATTTTTCGCGATCCTCGCCGTCGTTTTGGTTGCAACAGGGCTATATGGAACTCTCGTCTATCGCGTCAACAATCGCACCATCGAGATCGGCGTCCGCATGGCCGTAGGCGCGCGGCGTTCACAGGTGGTATGGATGGTGTTCCGCGACAGCCTGATCCTGACCGCTATCGGCGCGATGATCGGAGTGCCCTTAGCCCTTCTCACGGGAAGAGCTCTGGCTTCTGCGCTCTATGACGTGAAGCCAAACGATCTGGGTAGCGTCGTATTTGCTCTGGTAGGCATTGCACTGGTCGCGATCGGCGCAAGCCTGATTCCAGCCCGCCGCGCCGCCGGAATCGATCCGCTGACTGCCCTTCGCTCTGAATAGGGAGCTCGTGCGGCGACGGACGCCTTCGACCGTTCAGCCGCCTCGGAGCAACCCCTAATAGTAGCGGCTGCTCTGAGCGGGAAATGAAAGTTTGGCGAGGAGATCCGTACCTGCCGGATCTCCTCTGACCCTTTACTCGCAAACGTCGTTACTGGACGAACGAAACGCCGTCGAGTGAAGTGAAGCACTGGGCGTTGCTGAAGGAAGTCTCAGCCTGAACGATCACGACGCCACTGGTCTCGATGATAAGCCGCCCCTTGGTCGCGTTGCAGAGATCAACGTTGACGTAAACATTGGTATTTGGACGGAACCTCGGTCCCAAAGTAAACGGTTGTGTGTTGGTGCCGCTCGTGGCAATGGCACCCTTGAAATACACACTCCCCCATGCATTTGCTGCTGCGGCAACGCTTGTGCTGAACGGGCCGTTGGTCCAGCCGTTCTGCAGTGTAAGACCCGAGTAACCGGTAGGAGTTGTTGCATACCACGCACCGTCGAGTGATGTGAAGCACTGGGCGTTGCTGAACGTTCCGCCCTCGGCCTCAACGTCAACAACGCCGGCAGTCGTAATATGCAGCCGCCCATTGTGGGCGTTACACAAATCGACCGGAATGTAGACATCGGTCTTTGGACGCGCCGATGTGGGCACCGTGAATGCCACTGGATTGGTTCCGGTCGTGGACATGGCGCCCTTGAAGTGGACTCCTCCAGAGATGACCCGAATCGCGGGAGTACTGGTGCCAAAAGGGGCGCCAGTCCAGCCGTTGACCAGCGTCAGATTGGTGTACCCGGTGGAGTTCAGCGCGAATTGAGCGCCGTCGAGCGACGTGAAGCACTGAGCATTGGTGAACGAGGTCTCTGCCTGGACCGTCACGGCACCAGTGGACTGAATGATGAGCCGTCCCTTGGTTGCATTGCACATGTCGACGGGGACGTACACAGTGGTTGAGGGACTGAGCGCCGCAGGCAGCGTGAACGCCAAGCCGGTTGTCCCTCCCTCGATTGATCCTCTGAACTGGACGATGCCGTTGGATTCCTGCACCATCGCATGGCTGGTGGTGAATCCAGCATCGAACCAGCCATTTTGAAGGACCAACTGCGTTGGACCAGAAAACTGGGCGGCAGCCAACGTGCTGGCGAAAGTGACACAAGTTACGAGCAGGAGTGCGCCCAGCAGCATTCCGAACGCGCGTCGGATAATGCAGGGCATTTGCGCAAACAATTCAGATTTGTTCATAACTTTCCTCCTAAATGTTGTCATGTGTTTTCATCGACCTTTATGCCTTTGAGATAGCCGCTCTTCGTACTGCAGTACTCGTCTGGAACGCGCATCGGCAGACGCGGGTCATGTCGCACAAAAGACGCGTTAGGGGGATTGTTAAATAGCAACACACGAAGTATGTTGAGGCTGCGCTGAAAGGTGCACTCCAGTCTGATCGCACACAAGCTTTGGTGACCTTTTCGCAGTCCGCACACTGCGCGCAGGATACTGTCACAGCCCGTCTCCGGCGGGGGCGTTCTTCGCCGCACAATGCCGTACTAATTTTGACTAACGGCTAACGAAGGTTTGGTTTCGTTGTAGGCGCTCTCTGGGCTGCTACTCGACGAACCAACGAGGGCAATGGAAATCGCAAGTATCCCCAGATACTACGACCGTCCAACGGAATTACACCAAGGAAGGGGCCCCAAAAACTAGTTTGGAACATACGCGGGTAAGATAGCCCTGTCAACGTGAAAAATTTTGCAACGGTGCGTTCCGGGCTTGTTTTCTTATGCCTCAGGAAATCCTACTGAGAGGCGCAATTTTTCGGTCCCGAGGTGATACGGCCGCATGCTGAGAATCACTACCGTTAGGGCCTTCTTCGGCTGTGGTACACTCCGCGCGTAAATCGTTTCAACCTGTCAGGAAGAAAACCAAATGATGCTACGTCGAATTCCTATGTCTGCGGTCGGAATGGTATGCGCTCTTTTGTCGATATTCGCAAGCGGACAACAGCCGTTGCCAACTCCACGGGCGATCATTGTCGATGATGAGTTCAACATCAAGAATGTCGATGATCCGCAGATCAGCGCCGATGGAGCTTGGGTCGCGTACACCGTCGAAACTGAAGCCCTAAAAACAGACAAGAGTCATACGCAGATTTGGATGGTCCCATCAGCCGGAGGCGACGCGGTCGCGATGACTGTTGACGACGAAACCTCTACGCATCCGCGGTGGAGTCCAGATGGAAAATATCTCGCCTTCTTATCTGGCCGGAACGATGGCAAGACGCAGATCTACCTGCTAAACCGGCAAGGCGGCGAGGCGCAGAAGATGACGGATACCGTGCAGGACGTGGAGGATTTTGCATGGTCGCCTGACAGCAAGAAGATGGTGCTTGTTCTGCGCGACCCGAAGCCCGAAGAAGTAGAAGAAGCAAAGGAAAAGTCGAAGGACGATTCCGGCGACGACAGCACCGACAAAGGTTCCGATTCGAAGAAGAGCAAAACGCCGAAGCCCTACGTCGTAGACCGCTATCTGTTCAAGGTGGATGAAGTTGGCTATCTCGATCGCCGGCGCACTCATTTATATGTGTTCGACATTGCAACAAAGAAGATGACGCAGGTGACCTCAGGAGACTTTGATGATCAGTCGCCGGCGTGGTCTCCGGATGGAAAGTGGCTGGCATTTTCGAGCAAGCGAACATTGCCTGATCCGGACCGGAACTACGATAGCAACATTTTCGTTGTGGCCGCGGACAACACGGACAAAGGCGAGCACCTGACGCAGATCACGACCAATGCCGGAGCGGAAGCAGAGCCAGCATGGTCTTCGGATGGAAAGTGGATCACTTATGTGACGCAGCTCGATCCCAAACTGCTGGACTACGCGACGAAGCATGTGGCGATTTCTCCGGCAACCGGGGGTGCGGCGAAGGTGTTGACGAAGGTATTCGACAGGATGGCGAGCACTCCGCGATTTTCGCCGGATGGAAAGTTCATTTACTTCATCGCCGATGACGATGGAACGCAGAACCTCTGCAAAGTTCCCGTCGCTGGCGGTGATGTCACTCGCGTCATTAGCGGACGGTTGATGCTTTATGCCTACACTGTCGCAAAGAACGGAGCAGTCGCTGCGGCGATCACAACGCCTGAGCGTCCGGTGGAAGTTTTCACCTTGAATGCAGATGGAGGTGAGCCGAAACGCATCACGCAAACGAACGATGCATTGATGGCGCAGTTAAAGCTGACGATGCCTGAGTACGTGAGCTTTAAGAGCAAAGATGGAACACTCGTTCACGGGTATCTCTACAAGCCGCTAGACTATGTTGCAGGGAAGAAATATCCGGCGATCTTGCGGCCACATGGAGGTCCAGTGTGGTCGTATTACGCGGAGTTTACGCATCTCGCACAGCTGTTCGCGGCGAATGGATACGTGGTGCTGTTTCCGAATCCGCGCGGCTCGACCGGACGCGGCGAGGATTACGCCAAAGCGATTTTTGCCGATTGGGGGAATAAAGATTTCCGGGACGACATGGCAATGGTGGATTACGCGATCGCGCAAGGCTTGGCTGATCCGGAGAAGTTAGGCGTTGGCGGTTGGTCGTACGGCGGAATTTCGACAGACTTTATCATCACCCAAACGACGCGCTTCAAGGCGGCAATCTCAGGCGCTGGCGCGACCAAGTTCGATTCCATGTACGGACATGATCAGTACGTGCTGGATTACGAGACGGAACTGGGACGTCCGTGGGAGAAGCGTGATGTGTGGGACCACGTGTCGATGTACTGGAAAGTCGCGAATGTCACGACGCCAACTCTGTTCATGGGAGGAGAGGTGGATTGGAATGTCCCGATCCTGGGCGGCGAGCAGATGTATCAGTCGTTGAAGAGTCTCGGCAAAGAGACCGAGTTGGTGGTTTATCCCGGCGAATATCACGGATTCAAAACGCCAACACATCTGAAGGATCGCCTGGAGCGCTACCTGTCGTGGTACGCGCATTATGTGAAAGCGGATGGGACGCCAGCGCGGCCGCAGCAGAAGAAGGACGAAAGCAAAAAGTAGTTCCGAATTGGGAATTGCATTGGTTTGGGGGTATCCCCCCTCCCCCTCGGTCTATTGGAATCATCAACTTAGCGGGCAATAATATACTTGACAAATCAAACTCATGTGTTTATTATGAGACGCATGGACGGCAAGCAAATGAAACCAAAGACTTTGCAAGATGCGATTCTGTTCTTCTCGAATCCGGACAATGCGCTGGAGTACATGAAGCGTCTCCGCTTTCCCGATGGCGTCGTTTACTGCCCTCGGTGCGGTCGGACTGACGTTGTGTTCCTGAAGAACCAGCGCAAATGGCAGTGCAAGTCCGTCCATCCGAAACGACAGTTTTCCGCCAAGGTTGGAACCGTGATGGAAGATTCTCCGATTCCTGCGGACAAGTGGCTTACTGCTGTCTGGATGCTCTCGAACTGCAAGAACGGCGTCTCGTCTTATGAAGTGGCGAAGGCTATTGGCGTTACCCAAAAGTCGGCATGGTTCATGCTTCACCGCATCCGCTTGGGACTCTCGCTCAACGCTAAGAAGTTCGGGACCAAGCAAAAGATTGGCGGAGGTTCTGGCCCTGTCGAAGTGGACGAGACTTTCGTTGGTGGCAAACTGACGAACATGCACAAGGATCGCCGCGCACGGTTCGTATCTGAGAAGGGATACGGCACTGGCGGTTATGTCGGCAAGACTGCTGTCATGGGAATGCTTGACCGCGATCTGCGCACCGTTCGCGCCAAGGTGATTCCAAACGTAAAGCGCGAGACTCTTCAGGCTACCTTGCTGTCTGAAGTGAAGCACGGCTCCAAGGTTTATACCGACGAAGCGGTAGGCTATGACAAGGTGAGTTATAACTTCGTCCATGACGTTGTGAATCACATGGAGACTTACGTTAACGGGCAGGTTCACACCAACGGAATCGAGAACTTCTGGAGTCTGCTTAAGCGGACCCTGAAGGGAACCTACGTTGCTGTGGAACCTTTCCATCTTGAGCGCTACGTTGATGAGCAAGTTTTCCGCTACAACCACCGCAAACATGAAGACAAAACTCCAATGACCGACTTGCAGCGCTTCGAAGCTGCATTGCCAATGTTCGCTGGCAAGCGCCTCACCTTCGCGGAGGTCACTGGTAAGGACGGAGAAACGCCGTTCTAGTCGGTTTTATCGGCGGCGCGGGCCTCGGAGGAAGGTTTCTGTTTAGCCTTCCGCTTCTCTGTTTTGGCGGCTTTCTCCGCATCCAACTCCGCTTTCAGTTCATCATGCGAAACCTTCATCAGGTCGCGCATGGTTCTATCGAAGCGGTCGAACTCTTTGTCAGAGTCGGATCGGCGGCAATCAAGTCTTTCCATGTCGGAATTGCTCCATGATTTTTTATGTAGTCGTTTATCATTCTTGCGAATATCGCTATACCCTCTTTGGCAATGTGCAACTTAATATGAACATGCCACTCAACGCGAGTAGGGTATCCGACCTCTGTTTTGATGAATATATTCTTTAGCGGTTCGAATTCTTCGCCAAAAGAGTCTGGCGACACTAACTCCCTGTGATAGGTCCACGCGATGGCATCAGCCGCTTGCAGAGCATAAACTCTATCGTCTGAGTCGGAAGCCATCGCCCCAGTAAGGTCTTCTCCCCTGGATTGCTCCAATTGAATCTCTACAGCATGAGCAGCGGTCATTTGTTGATGGAGGTTCTTACGCCCCACGTCAACTAAATAGGCTATTCGGTTATTTAATTTCCATATGATCGAGGCGTCTTTATTCAAGATAACTGCACTGAAAAACGCCAGCCCATAAGGGCCAATTAGGGTGTCGGATACATCCTTTGAAAGTACAAAATTGAAGTCTTCTCGCCTAATTCCAATAGACAGGCTGTATCTCTTGTAGCGGTTAATTATTTTGGCAACAGTAGTGAATAGAGCCTTCTTCATCTCCGGCTTCATAGTGCAATGTTTGCCATACGGTCGGACGAAGTCTGCCATGTGCAACTTGTCGATTCGAAATTCCTTTAACAACTTTCCCCACTCTGGCTGAAAATCGATAAACCTCGGCTTACTTAACAATACTGCTCCCACGACCGCGAATTCCGAATCGTCATGGCTGCCGCTGTCGTCGCAGTAGCAGGTGAGTGCCAGCGACATTTTTCTGGGGTCTCGGGAGCGATGCATTAAGAACCACACCTCCTCTGCATAGCGGCGGCTAGACCTCATCGCGCAGCCCCGCTAGGGACATCTTCACACTTGCGGGCTGATTCCGCAAGTATATTAATGCCACTTAGCGGGAAATCTCGGGAAAAATCTTTGGGCTCAGTAACTTGCGGGCAAAATCTTCAAAACATTGGGCTTCGGGCTTCTGGTTCCGGGCTTCCGGGAAAGCTTTTACCACAGAGAACACAGAGAGCCACAGAGAAAACCGCGCTCCGCAGCGTTTGATCGGTACCCCCGCCATATCGGGGTTTTCAAAGATCGGTTGATTTTGTTTGAGGATTTAACCGCGTACTGAGCACTGGTTTCAATCCCGAAAACGAAGCCCCCATCGAACTGTGGGTCCGTGGAGGCTAGCCACAAACTGCGGCTAAACTACTCTCTCAAAAAATGG
>Ga0335079_10009268_pt1 | contig 11213 bp, 10 predicted proteins | sample Lox_Sample_33_FD_206719 | JGI IMG/M metagenome (GOLD analysis project Ga0335079, IMG submission 206719) | Soil microbial communities from Loxahatchee National Wildlife Refuge, Florida, United States - Lox_Sample_3.3 | ecosystem: Environmental > Terrestrial > Soil > Wetlands | place: USA... | reverse complement strand
CAGGGGAGGCTGCTGTACAGGGGATACGACATCGCCGACCTCGCGCCCAAGTCCACCTATGAAGAAACGACCTTTCTCCTCTGGAACGGGCATCTGCCGACCGCAGGCGAGCTCCACGACTTTTCCACTGACCTGAGGGCGAAGAGGACGGTGCCGGAAGGAGTGCTTTCGATCATGTCAAGCCTACCGAAGAACTGCGACGCCATGGACGCGCTGCGCGTCGGAGTCTCCGCCCTGGGCATCTTCGACGACCCCATGTACCCGCCACAGGAGAAGGCCCAATCAATCGCCGCAAAGATGGCCACGCTGGTCGCCGCGATCCACCGGCTCAAGCACGACCAGGAGGTTATCGCGCCGAGGGACGACCTCGGATACGCATCAAACCTGCTCTACATGGTGACAGGGGAGAAGCCGCACAAGGATGACGAGAAGTTGACGAACGCGCTGCTCATACTCCATGCGGACCACGAGCTGAATGCTTCGACTTTCACGGCCAGGGTCATCGCCTCCACGCTTTCCGACGTCTACTCGGCTGTGACGGGGGCCGTGGGTGCCCTGAAGGGCCCTCTGCACGGCGGCGCCAACGAGAAGGTCGTCGAGATGACGATAGAAATCGGGACGCCTGAGAACGCAGAGTCCTACGTCGACGCCATGCTGGCGAAGCGGCAGAAAATCATGGGGTTCGGCCACAGGGTGTACAAGACCATGGATCCAAGGGCAGCCATCCTCAAGGACATGGCACAGCACTTCACGAAGACCGAGAAGGAGAAGAAGGTCTTCCAGATACTCGAGAAGACAGAGGAAATGATGAAGACCTGGAAGAATCTCTACCCCAACGTCGACCTCTACTCTGGGCTCGCCTTGAACCACGTAGGGGTGCCCAGCTACCTGTTCACCCCGGTCTTCGCAGTCGGACGCGCCCCAGGCTGGCTGGCTCACATCCTTGAGCAGTATGCTGACAACAGGCTCATCAGGCCGAGGGCGGAGTACATCGGCCCGACCCATGCCGAGTACGTCCCCATCGAGCACAGAACAGCATCCGCGGTCATTAAGCATTGAGGGTCGAGGCGCTAGTCAAGCGGTCGCCGGTAACGATAGGCTCTGGGGCGACCATCCGTCAGGCAGCGGAGGTCTTCGCCAGGGAGAAGATCGGCCTGCTTGTCATCGCCGGTACTGTAAGCCCAGTCAGGGCGCAGGCGGTCATATCGGAACGCGACATCGTCCGTGCCGTAGCCAAGGGCACAGCGCTCACCGCTCAGTTGGAGAGCGTCGCAACAAAGAAGCTGGTCAGCGTTAAGCGTTCGGACCGGGCATCGAAGGCAGTCCGCTTGATGGCGGACAACGGAATCAGGCACCTGGTGGTGGAGAACGACGATGGGACACTCTTCGGTGTGCTTTCTATACGAGATTTCTTCCGGGAGGCCAAGCTCCTCGACGGCTTCCTCAGGGCGGAAGCAGAAGAGGTCCACGGCGTCGACTGAAACCGGCCCTGTTTCATGTGAACTCGTGACGCCAATCTTAAATAGCGTGAAGGGCTCCTGAGCTTCTCCATGGCACTTTTTGGGGACATAGGCACAGTCTTCATCATGGCCCTCGTTGGCGTGATGTTCACGCTGCCCGTGGTGATTCTCCCCCGCCTCTTCGCCCCGAGGCACCCCAACCCAATCAAGGGGCTCCCATTCGAGACCGGCCAGGTCCCCCAGGGGGCTGGCAAGATGCACTTCATGATGCAATACTACGCCTACCTCCTGATGTTCATCGTATTCGACGTCCTTGGAATGTTCCTCTACGCTTGGGCGGCAGCGTACAAGCCAATGAACCTGGGTCTCTCCTCCGACTGGATGGTCACCCTGTTCATGGCGATGCTCTTTGTCCCGATGGCATTCGCCTTGGTCCTTGCGGGGAGACGCGAACTGTGGTAGTCGCGCAGCAGCAAAAGACCGGGGCATTCCAGGTCCTTGTAGGCAAGATCGACGACATCCTTCAGTACGCAATAGGGGACCCGATGCGGTACCTGGCCAACTGGGGGCGTCTCTACTCCCTATGGCCGGTCCACCTCGAGACGGCCTGCTGCGTTCCCCCTGACACGGTCATTCTCGGGGACAACAAGTCAATTTCAGAGTATGAGCAGGGGAATTCGGTGACATCTGCGTCGGGACTCGTTACGGTCACCAAGACTTTCCAGAGGCAATACAGCGGGAACCTACTCGAGGTCACCGGGCATGGGATGCTCCCGATCCTCCTTACGCCTGAGCATCCGGTCCTGACCGCTTCGCGAACGGTAAAGGGCGGCAAGGGCGAGTACCTGCCTGGAACCACATGGAAGAAGGCCGAAGAGTTGGTGAGCGCGCCTCCGCTAAGAGTGAATGGAAAGCTCGTGTATCCCACCAGAACACACGATTGCCTCTTGATTCCTCGGATAAAGGGACATCTCGACCTGAACGGAATACCTCTGGGTCCTTACTCCACGAGCCGCGGCCTTGCAATCCTCAAGGGCCGAGGGGAGACTCCGCCGTTAGAATTCCCGCTTACTCCCAAGACCGCGTGGCTGCTCGGGATTTACGTCGCCGAGGGCTGGACAACCGAGAACCACGACGTCTTCTTCTCTCTGGGGAAGGACGAGGTGCCCCTCGCGAGGCGCATTTCGGACTTAGCTAGGTCACTCGGCTATTCGCCGCAGATTAGGGAAAGGGAGAATGCGCTGGTGGTAATGTTCTCGTCTAGCATCTTGGCGAGGGCCCTTCGGGAATGGTGCGGACACTTGGCAGAGAGCAAGAAGATCCCTGACTTCATTCTCCACCACAAGGACATGTCTCTTCTGAACTCGTTCCTTAGGGGCTATTACAAGGGTGACGGGAACGTGTCTGTAGACAAAAGGGGACCTGTCTTCGACCGGGCAAGCACGACTTCCAAGGTCCTAGCTTTGCAGATACAGCTTGCGTACGCTCGATTGGGCTACTTCGCCCAAGTCAGGAGAGAGCCCCGTGAGGGAACAACCGTAATCGAAGGTAGAACTGTGAAGACAAAGGATGCCTATTCTCTGTGTCTGCTTACCTCGAAGAGGAACGCGGCTAACTTCCGAATCAATTCTGATTTCGTCGTCGTTCCGATAAGGAAGATTACGAAGCTCCCCTACTCCGGAGAGGTTCGGAACCTCGAGACCTCGGACAATACCTATCTCGTCTCGAACGCTGTGGTCCACAACTGTTCCGTAGAAGTTGGGGCTGCCGCAGGCTCGAGGTTCGACATCGAACGCTTCGGCGCACTGGAGGCGTTCGGCTCCCTCCGTGCGTGCGACCTGATCATAGTAATGGGCACTGTCACCCGTAAGCTCGCGCCACGACTCAAATTGATCTACGACCAGATGGCAGAACCGAAGTGGGTAGTGGCCATGGGAGCCTGTGCCATCACCGGCGGCCTCTATTTCGACTCCTACAACGTGCTTCGAGGGATAGACGACATAATCCCCGTCGACGTCTACGTCCCCGGCTGCCCCCCGAGGGCCGAGGCGCTGATCCAGGGGTTGGTGCTCCTGCAGGAAAAGATACGCAGGATGCCGACCCTAAGCGGCAGGTGACGCCGGCGTGAGCAAGCCGAACATTCAACCCGCGCCAGCCGCAGCTCCGACGCCACCCGCCCCCACCGCACAGCCCCCAAAGCAGACCGCTGCTCCGTCTCCCGCGCCTGCGCCTTCTGCCCCACCGAAGCCTGAACCGATAAGGGCCAAGGGCTACGCGTCAAAGATCACATCGCACTTCCCAGACGTGAAGGTGGAGTGGATGAAGGAGAGGCGCCTGAAGCTGTCCATGACCCCATCGAGAATCAGGGAGGTGGGCCTCTTCGCCCGTGACACCCTCGGCTTCGACCACATCAGTACGGTCAGCGGTGTCGACTGGATCGCAAAGAACCAACTGGAAGTGGACTACTTCGTGGGCTCCTCGACGCCCGGCCAGGAGGACTTCATACTTGCGTTCTCGGAGCTGGTGGCGCGGGACAACCCGGTCGTCCCGACGCTGATAGACGTCTGGAAGGGGGCCGAATACCACGAGAGGGAGACCCACGAGATGCTCGGCATCAACTTCCAGGGCCACCCCAACCAGAACCACCTCCTGCTTCCTGAAGATTGGAATGACCTCCCGCCGCTCCGCAAAGACTACGTCTCGCCTGGCAGATGACAATGGCAGCCCAATCAGAATACTCGCCCGATTCGGAAAGGATCATGTCCGTGTCTCTTGGCCCTCAGCACCCGGGCGCGGGGCACTTCCGCATCAGACTCTGGCTAGACGGCGACTACGTCGTCCGGGCGGAGCCTGACCCGGGGTACGTTCATCGTGGAGAGGAGAAGATGGCAGAATACCGCAACTACATTCAGAACGTTCCTCACCTCGAGCGCCCCGTCATCCTTGACAGCTCCAACATCCTGTTCGCCTACTCGCTGGCGGTGGATGAGCTCATGAACAACAAGATCCCCATCCGCGGACAGTACCTGCGCGTCATCATGTCTGAAGCCAACCGCATAATCTCAGACATGTACTATCTTGCCATTCAAGGTTACTTCATGGGGCACACAACGATGATCACGTGGTGCATGGGGGATAGGGACTTCTGGATCGATTTCGCCGAGCGCATCGGCGGCGCACGCGTCACGTACGCCTACATAATCCCGGGCGGCGTGCGCAACGATATCCCCGCTTTCGCCATCGAGAAGGGCCTGAAGACGTGTGATTGGTTCGACAAGAGGATGGACGAATACGAGAAGATCTTCTTCAGCAATCCCATGGTTCATCAGAGATCTGACGGCGTGGGTGTGCTCTCCAGGGACGACGCCATCGCTCTCGGGGCAACGGGGAACGTCGCCAGAGCCTCGGGTCTCTCCCTCGATGTCAGGAAGGATGAGCCCTACAGCTCCTATGAGGATTTCGAGTTCAAGGTCAACGTGCTCAACCAGGGCGACTCGTGGGCAAGGGCTTACTCCGCTCTCCTCGACATGAGGGAAGCGGTGAAGATCATACGCCAGGCGCTGAAGAAGCTCCCGCTCGGACCCGTTAGGCTCAAGCTCGGCCCCCAACCGAGGGTCCCCGCAGGAGAAGTGTATGCCCGGACCGAGGCGGCCAGGGGGGAGATGTCCTACCACATAATCAGCGACGGCTCGCCCAGGCCCTACAGGCTGAAGATTGGGGTTCCCTCCGCCAAGAACCTGAGGGTCCTCCCTCACCTGCTTAGGGGGGTCCACGTGGCTGACATCCCCGTCATCTACTGGGGGCTGAACTACTGGCCGGTGGAGAACGACCGTTAGGGCTTAAATCAAACTGTATGGAATCCATGTAGCTCGATGGCATCCCCCTTTTCTATTCCAAGCTCGATTGACAGGGATTTCTGCCCAAAGACCAATCTCTTCCCTCGCCGATTCGATGAATGCATGAACCTCGTCGTGGATGGCGGATTGGAATCCATCGGGCGAACAGTTGAGCATCGAAGAGCCAGAGGATCTCGATTCTGCCCGTGATGCTCTGACCCCGGATTCCGCTTCTGCTAGGTCGCTGCTTCCTCCAGGCCGGGCGATAATGCAACCCAAGTTGATTCTAATGGCAAGAACCAGGAGGTGAGTGCCCAACATCAGGGCACGTACATCGGCCTTTCGCTCCTCCGGAACAGGTAGACGCCGAGCAGAATCATCACGCCTCCGGCGAACTGCGCCGGGGTTATCTGCTCCCCAAGGAACACCAGGGCGAAGACCGCCCCAAATATGGTCGACGTGGACCAGACGAGCAGCATCCTGATCGCCCCCAGCCTCTTGAGGGCGGCCATGAACATGAGGGTGGCCACGGATACGCAGACTGCCAGGAGGATCAGGGCGAACGTGTCGAACGGCGTGAACCCGAAGGGTATGCCCGCCACCAGGGCGAAGGACGATAGGACGAGCCCACCCAGCAGGTTCCTGAACTTGCTCAAGCTCGACACATCGAATCTCCTCGTCGCGACCGCTATGAGGTTGTTTTCGATAGCCCACCCCATCGTCGACCCGAGGATCAACACGTTCCCGACCAGACCTTGGGCAAACTCTACGTGCGCAAGGTCAAGGTCTGTGGAGACGACGACTATCCCTGCGAGTATCAAGAGCCCCCTTGTCGCCTGCGCCCTTGACATCCTCTCCCCGAAAACCCAGTAGGCGATGATGGTCGTGAACAGGATCTCACCATTAGCGAGCAGAGACGCGTTGACGGCTGTGGTCTCGCTCAAGCCTATTATGAAAGCCAGGGGAGCCACCAGGGCGCCCACAAGACCAAACAGCACGATGTAGGGGATGCTCCCCTTCGCAGGTTTCAGCCTCGGCTGGTAGAAAACGAGCATGAGACCCGATAGAACGAAGCTCAGGCCAGTAATGGTCACTGGGTCGTTGTTGCCAAGGAGGAACTTCACGATGGTGGGCTGGGCACCGCCGCACACGGAGCCGACTATGGCGTAGAGGTACCCTTTGGATGTCTCGGTAGCGGGCCCCCTTTCACCCATGTCTTGGTCCGCGTGAAGAAATGGCGTAGATAACCATGCACCAGACGTAGCCAATTCCTATAACACCGCGGCGATTGGGCTGCGCCGTGGCTTCAGACGCGGAGATGCTAGCCGAGCTTCAGAAAATAAGAGAGCTCCTTACGCCCAAACCTGCGCCACCTGCGCCAAGCGGTTTGTCAGCGGAGTTCAAGGCTTTCCTCCAGAATTACAAGGTCCTTGGCCTCGCGGTCGCCTTCATACTTGGCGTTTACCTCGGTGGGCTCGTCCAGGCTCTTGTCAAAGACCTGCTGCTCCCTGTAATCGGTATCGCCCTCAGTGGCATTGGAAACCTCAGCACGTACACTGTTCCATTCGCCAACCAGAGCTTCCAGATCGGCGACTTTCTCATCGCCCTTATCACATTCCTCATCGTCGCCCTCGTCATCTTCCTCATCGTCAAGATAGCAAAGCACTACCAGATCGACTAGGAGCTCTCCCTCGGTTTTTCTCCGGCCCCTATCATGGTGTGTTTCGTTAAGCAGAAAGTCAATCGTTCTTGCTATACTCGGTATTGTCCGCTTCAGCGAATATCAGTCCGGACATCACGATGAGCAGCAAGTTCGAGAAGGGATGGAAGGCTCAGGAGAAGGAGCCCTTCAGTAAGCAGGTCCGCGACACGGTCCGCGGTCCCCAGCCGATGCGTCCTCAGATCCAGAAGGCTACCCAGCAGCTGACTGGGGAGATCAACCGTCTGGACCAGGCGATGAACCGGCTGAAGCAACGCGAGAGCTCCATCTTCAAGAAGACAGTAACTGCTGTTCAGGCACACGACCAGGAATCGAGTAAAGCGTACTCCAACGAGCTCTCCGAGGTCCGCAAGATGGAGAAGATCGTCACGCAGTCCAAGATCGCCCTAGAGCAGATCACCACGAGGCTTCAGACGGTCACCGACATCGGAGACTTCGCAGCCACAATCGCCCCGGCCATCGGGGTGATCAAGAACGTGCGCGCCACCCTAGGCGAAGCGATGCCGGACGCCCAGGGAGCACTAGGCGAGATCGGTGCCCAGCTGAACTCCATAATGGTGGACGTTGGCCAGATAACAGGCACCTCGTTCTACCAGCCGGAGAACAGTGAGGAGGCAAACAAGATCCTGGCGGAGGCTTCGGCCATCGCCGAAAAGCGCATGGCAGAGTCCCTGCCCGAAGTGCCGAACAACACGAGCCAGTCCGTCTTCACAAGCGAATAGGCAACCCAGGCAGCTCGGCCTCGGCCGGGCGGCCTCACTTTTCTGTTTACGGATGGTTGAGACGACTTCATGCCAGGCGACCGAAGGGTTATACATGGATGATTCAAACCGACCGAGCGTTTGCCCAGCATGGCCATGTCCGACTACGACGTGATCATAGCGGGCGGGGGGATGGCCGGCCTCATCACCGCCGCCTCCATCGGTTACCATTCCAAGGGGAAGGCTCGGATCCTGGTCGTCGACAGGAACAAAGAGAGCGAACCGGGAAAGAAGACCAACAACGGGTGGACCTGCGGCGATGCCACAAGCAAAAGGTCGTTGGACTATCTTTCCGACCACATCGGCATCAGGTACGGGCCTCCCGAGCTGGAGCATCCGGTCAACGGGGTCTACCTGTACTCCCCGGACAGGAAGTCGAAGGTGCTCTTTGAAGGAGAGGGGTACCTCTTTAACAGGAAGCTCGCCCCTCGGAGGCAGGTAGACGACGCCAAGAAGTACGGGACTGAATTCATCTTCGGAGCGACGGCAGAAAGACTCCTATCGGACGACGGCCGGATATCGGGGTTCACGGGCAGGAGGTCTGATGGGTCCAGTTTCAGCTACACGGCCAAGGTCACGATTGACGCCACGGGTTCGTCTTCGACGCTCAGGAGGTTCATGCCGATCTCTTCCCTCATTGAGAAGGACATCGACCCCGACGACGTGGTCGGGACGGGGAGGTACATCCTGGACTTCGAGCCCGCCATGGACGACCCAGCGTTCTTCTCCCCCGACTACTGCATCATACACCTCGACCAGTTCATAGCGCCTGCCGGTTACGCCTGGGTGTTCCCCAAGGGGAAGAAGAAGGTCAACATAGGCCTCGGGGTCTCCCACTCCGGGCTGGCCAGGAGGAACAGGAGGTTTGGGCTCAACGACAACCTGCAGAGCCTGATAGACAAATACCTCGCAGACAACCCTGTCATCAAGAATTTTTCACAGCCTTCGGACGACGCCAACTCGGGGAACACGAAAGGGAATTGGCAGGTCCCGGTTCGGCGCCACAACGACTGCATGGTCACCAACGGCTTCGCCGTGGTAGGTGACGCCGCCTGGATGCCGAGGCCCATAGACGCTGGTGGCATAAGCCCGTCCATTTACGGAGGGACCATACTCGGGAGGGTCGTGGCCGAGGCGCTGGAGGCAGGGGACACGAGCGAGACAGGGCTCTGGAAGTACAACGTCGATTACATGAACACCCATGGCTACCCAATGGCCAGCTTCGAAGTCCTCAGGCGATATCTGCAGACGGTGACCAACGACCAAATCAACTATGGGATGAAGCACTTCCTATCCGAGGAGGACGTCAATGCCATTACAGAAAGGAAGCACCCTGAGTTCAACCAAGCGCGCTTCATGAACCCGACGATGTGGTTCAGGGTGCTCGGCCAGCTCTCTCTGGCGAGGGGGCTCCGCTACACGGTCGACAAGAGCGCCGCGCTCGTCGAAATCAACCACTCCTACCCCGAGTCACCGAAAGGGTTCGCAGAGTGGCAGAAGCGCCTAGCGAAGGAGCTGGCAGAGACCGTCGAGAAGTTCAAACCACTCGACGTCGTCGCCGCTTGAGCGCTCCGTGAACTAGAAATAACCGAGCAGAGGTCCCTAGCCCTGTGATTTCTGACTCTCTCGATAACCAGATCATGGACTTCGTGAAGGAAATCAGCCCTTCCGGCGCCTATCTGATGGGATTCAACGATTACGCAGGCAAGCTTTTCGTTGCTTCCGAGACGAACATCAAGGCCGCCCTAAAGAAGGTCCGAGCACTGAGGGCGAAGGCACAAACTGAGCTCCAGAGGAAGGTATTGGACGCCCTAGAGACCGGCATCATGTTCGACGAGCCGCAGCCGGTCCTTGACGACATCGTGGGGACCATCTTCGCCCACCTGGCAAAGGAGGGGGTTAACGACGCTCACATGCTGTCCCTGCTTGACTACGCCCTGAAGGACGTAGCTGCGTGCAAGGCGCGGTATTCGAAGAAGGTGATACCAGTGGCAGTGAAGGCGCTGACTCTCTATAGGCTCGACGGCGTTCTGGACATACTGGACACCGTGAAAGGCGAGAGCAAGAACCGCGAAGTGAAGGACGCCTGCGACGCTTTGAGGGATAGAGTCTCCGACTACGTGAAGATCTTCGAGCTGGAAGGATGGGGGAAAGGCGAGTTCCCGAACGTAGAACGGATTTTCAAGAAGAACGGGTTCGACCTTGGCAGGCAGAGATTCTACCCGCGAGCCCTGAGGAAAGGGTTCGACTACGGCGAGACCCCGGAAAGGCTGGAGAAGAACGCCATCGAATGGATCGACGAAGAGCTTCCAAAGTTCATGAAGGTCGCACAGACGCTTGCCAGGCAGTTCAAGTGCGAGCCCACACCTGAAGAGGTCGAAGCGAAGATCATAGAGAGGAACGACCTCGACCCGAAGAAGCTAGTAGCCCTCACCATCGGTATCCGAAAGGTAATCAAGGAGCTGGTCGACCAGGAAGTTGCAAGAATCAACCCAAAGTACAACACAAAGGTCATCGAGACACCTTCCTACCTTACGGGCACCATGCCGACCGGCGCCGCCCAGTTCTTCGATACATACACCAGGAAGCCATTTCAGGTCTTCTTCCAGACCACAGATCCCAAGAGAGACCCCGACAGGTCCGTAGCCGCGCTCATCAACCTCCTCGTCCACGAGGAGTATGGCCACTGCGTTCACCACTCCAACAGCGCGCTGGAATTTGTGGTGAAGCTCCCCATGCTTCAGGTGATGGCAGTTGCTCTGACGAGCGCCCCAATCACGGAGGGGCTCTCCTTCAACAGGGAGCTGGAGTTCTTCCAGGTGTCGAAGGGACTCGAGACGAAGAAGAGGCTCACGCCAACCGAGAAGGCGTACGTCAAGTTGCTCGACAGGTACGGCGGGCTCAAGCAGGTCAACCTTGAGCTTGAGTTCATGACCCGACGCTGGAGAATCACGAGGTTCCTCCGAGTGGTGGGGGACGTCTGGGTCAACACCGGGAAGAAGACTCTCCTGGAGTTTGTCGACTGGGCTCACGACCACACGGGCGTCCCCAGGAGCAGCGTGTACTTCCAGCTCTTCCCGGCCCACGAGGGCGGCTTTCCTGGCTACGCCACAAGCTACGCCGTGGTCGGGCAGGAGATCAGAAGCATCGAGAGGAAGATCAAGGACCCCAAGAAGAGGGTGAAGTTCTCGACCTACCTGTGCAGCATCGGCTTCCCGCCGAGGAGCATGTACACGAAGATGTTGAAGGAATACGCGGCGAAGCTGGCCTAGGTGGAAGGCAGAGTGGTTGGGCCATCGTGGCGGCCGAGACGAGGGCCGCTCGAGAGAGTGTGAAGCACGAATGACAATCGAAATCGCCCCGGAACCGGACGTCGCGAAGCCCTGAACCTTCACTTCATCGCGCGCGTGAAGAAGTCCGTCACAAAGCGACCGTA
>Ga0335079_10009267_pt1 | contig 11213 bp, 8 predicted proteins | sample Lox_Sample_33_FD_206719 | JGI IMG/M metagenome (GOLD analysis project Ga0335079, IMG submission 206719) | Soil microbial communities from Loxahatchee National Wildlife Refuge, Florida, United States - Lox_Sample_3.3 | ecosystem: Environmental > Terrestrial > Soil > Wetlands | place: USA: Florida... | reverse complement strand
ATCGCTTGTTTCCGGCGCGCAGCGACAGCCGGAGGCACGAGCAGCTTCGGTTGCCTCGGCAGGGCGCGGGCATTACTGATTGAAGATCTCAATCAGGAAGCCGAACAGGTGTTGCGAGAGACACTGGTTGTCAATCCGATGAACGCTCTTGCGTACGATCTGCTGGGCAATCTGTTTTCTGAGTTCGGCCGTTTTGACGAAGCCCACGCCTGCTTCGAACGCGCCATCTCGCTCGCGCCACAGCTGGCAGGATGCTACTACGATCTTGTCCGGTGCCGCACGATCACGAGCAAGGACGGTGGCCTGCTTGAGCGAATGCAGGCCGCGCTGGCCACGCCGGGTTTAGAGGCAGGACAGCGTCAGCGTGTTCACCTTGCGATCGGCAAAGCGGCGGAGGACCTCGGCGACTACCAGTTCGCCATGCAGCACTTCGACGCCGCAGACACTGTGCGCCGGAGTGCTGGGTCGTTCGACTCGGCCGCCTTCTCCAAAGAAATCGATCGACTGATTGCCCGCTGCAATGCGGATTCGATCGCGCGCGGGTCCGAAGTCGGCAGCACCGATTTAACGCCGGTGCTGATCATCGGCATGCCGCGCTCCGGCACCACTCTCGTCGAGCAGATCATCTCCATGCATCCCGAGGTCAGCGCCGGCGGCGAGTTGAATTTCTGGAATGAGCATGGCGCGGAGTGGCATCGTTCGGGCACGGACGGGAACGAGGAGCGCTTCATCGCCACGGCGGCGGGAGATTACCTTCGCGTGCTGCGCGCCATCGCGCCAACGGCGGCGTGCGTGACCGACAAGATGCCATTCAACTTTCTGTGGGCCGGGCTGATCCACCTGGCATTCCCGCGCGCAATCATCATCCATTGCCACCGCGCTGCAATCGACACGGCGCTGTCAATTCATCAAACTCATTTCCATCCCAGCCTGGCGTTCCCAACCGGAAGCGCCGAACTGGTCGCTTATTTCCGCGACTACGAGCGCCTCATCGAACATTGGCGGAGGGTGCTGCCGGCGGATCGCTTCATCGAAGTCGATTACGAAGACCTGACCCACGCGCCCGAACCAGCCATCCGGCGCATCATCGCAGCCTGTGGCCTCTCATGGAATGACGCGTGCCTGCGCCCCGAATCCAATCCGCGCGCAGTGAAGACTCCCAGCAAGTGGCAGACACGGCAGCCGATCTATCGCACTTCCGTCGCGCGCTGGCGACGTTACGAGCCTTGGTTGGGGCCGCTACGCGAGCTCATCGATGAAGGACCGAACACTTAGGCCCACGGCGTTTTATGACGCTTGAGCTGAACGTATACGCTGAGGTACATTTTTCGCGTCTAGACAGGCCCTCGTTGCCGCGCTTAGCTCAGGGAGGAATCCAAAGCTACCGAACGCCGCCGGGGGCCAATTCTTTTCTTTAGCTAACTGGCGCTGCGAGCCAAATGCTTAAAGGCTTGTGAACGGAATCACTGCGGCGAATGACGTGGATCACAGCGGTTCAGCCAGGATTTTTTCTAGCATACGAGTCGGAGGTCGTTTATGGACACTCCGAAGGTATGCCCAGTTTGTGGTCACGATTCGATCCGGCCTGTAAATCGTAGCACGCTAGTAAAATTGGATAACGAAGAAATCTCTGACGTCTTCGCGTTCAGATGCGGAGAAGGGCATTTTTTCCTTGTCGCGCCGTCCGAACATAAGGACAAGTCGAAATCAAACAAAAAGGACTGAATCTCAAAAAACACGCCTTTTTGCCCCACATAATCTTGTCCTGCTGAAGGCATAGTCACCGTAAAGTTTGCAGACAAATTGCCGATGTCACACCCCGGGGGTGGTGAGCTTGGGCGGATTCAGCGAAAAGCCGGCTCTGGAAGTCGGCGGGCCCTCCCCGTTGCCTGCTCATGAAGGGCATCAGCCTCTGGTACGATTTACCGTCGACTCGAAGCGGCGTCTGGTGATTGCCAGGTTTGGCGATAATTTGACGCTGGCTGACATTCAGTGCTACGTGCAAAACCTGTGCACTGATCCCAGCTTCCACCCTTCGTTTTCAGAAATCGCCGACATCAGCGACGTCAAAGAGATTCCGCTCGAGGCTCCCGATTTTCTGAAACTCGCCGATCAAACCGACCCCTTCTCGCTCGAGTCGAAACGCGCTTTCGTGGCGCAGAGCTCACTGCAAAAACATGCGGCACGGATGCACAAGATTCTGCGCGGTCAAAGAAATTTCGAAATTTTCCAGACGCTCCAAGAGGCAGAGAACTGGATCACAAGTTAAACCCTGCCATCCTCTGCACGCCATTTATTTCAATACTAGCCTCCGCCCAACAAGCCGGACCGACCTTCGGCTTGGAACATCGCCTTAATCGAAAGACAAAAATCAGAATTCTAAAGCGCAGTAGACAGGCATACAATTTACTCTTCGGTGAGTGGAGGAGCGCTTCTTATGGCGGCTCATCGGGTTGTGTTTCGAGCCTTCGCAGTGGCTCCCTTATCGCTCTGTTTGTTAATGCTTCCAGCCGCCGCGTCCAAGCACCCGGTCACTTTGAAAGTGCTGAAGACCATCTCTCAGAATGTGCGCGGAGTCGGTGTTGCGCCTGGAATTGAAGTCACGAGCGCGCCAGTATCTTGTTCCCCGCCGTATCCCAGCAATACGGTCAGCGTTCAACCGCAAGTGCCGGGCTATCCCGGCAATGATCAATGCGTTCTTGCCTTGCCGGCGCGCGACTTGACGGGCACCGTTCACAATCGCGATGTTCACGCATTACTGACCACTCAAGACGGTCTGCAATACTACGTAATCCTCGGTTGCCAGAAAGAGTACGGCTGGTGCGATCCACTGGAGAAGAATACAACCTACAGAGGAGAGTTAAACGATCAGCCGAAATGGCTTGCCGATTACCAGCATCGGCCCGTGACATCGTTCATGAAGGTCCGGTTGCGTCCCGCTGGAAAAAAGAAGGTCACCTACCAAATAGAATATGCGATCAAGATAGCGCCTTCCGGGGTGGAGAAGCCTGACGGGCGTAGCCCATCATGGCGCTGAAGTATCCTCCGATTCGAAAGCCAGACATCGGCAATATGAGCGCGATTTGACCGAGGCGTCTTCCGGTAGCCGACCGTCGGCGTACCTCCTTTGCGACAATTCAAGAGCGCGGAACGGTGCATTCCTTCCCTGCAGACCACACGCCGAGAGAAATTTTCCCTCCCAGCGTGATCCCTGTCCCCGCTGGTTTTCGCTTTAAACAATAGAGGTATTTTGCGAAGCCCTGCAGCGCGGCGGGATTACTGCCATAAAACGGCGCCCGCGGACGCTTTCCCACATAAACGTTATCGAAGAAAGGATTAGTCAATGGTCTCCCTGATTCGACGGCTCAGAGGTGCTGTTAGTGGAAAGGAACGAGTGCGTATACATTTGTGCGGCTGGTCGCTTCGTGCAGCAATCATTCTTGGCGTCCCGCTCGCGTTGGCGGGCGCCACGATAGTCATCTTCAACCTTCAACCCTTCGTTGACCCGAGCGGCCTGGTTTCCACGTACAACCGGGCCGGAAACATCGACGAGAGAACGACCACGTTTTTTCAAAGCTTAGGGACAAATGGGAGAAGTTGCGGAACCTGTCACGTTCCGGAGCAAGGATACAGCTTTACCGCCGCCGGCGCGCAAGCACGATTCCGTGCGACTCGGGGAGCAGATCCGCTGTTTACTGCCGTGGATGGCGCCAATTGCCCGACTGGCGCAGGTAGCGATCCCGCGACTCACAGCCTGATATTGAATAATGGCCTGATTCGCGTCGCTCTGGCCGTTCCCGGCACGGCCGAGTTCACAGTCAGCGTAGTGTCAGACCCTTACGGCTGCGCCCTTGTCAACGACCCCTCGACCGGGGTCCAGACCGTCTCCGTTTTTCGGCGTCCGCTGCCGGCCACCAACCTGAGTTTCCTGAGCGACGTGATGTTTGACGGCCGGGAGACGGTTCAGCCGCTCGATAATCAACAGACATATCAGGCCAACCTGTTCACGGACCTGGAACATCAAGCGCTCGATGCTACGCTCGGACACGCACAAGCCGCCACTCCTCCTACGGACGAGCAGCTCTCGTCAATCGTTAACTTCGAACTCGGCCTTTCAACCGCCCAGAGCTTTGATAACCATGCGGGCTTGCTCGCCCTTGGCGGGCAGGGTGGGCCACTGTATTTGTCATTTCAGAAATATTATCCCGGTATGAATGATTCCCAGGGGGGTGATCCGACTGGTGCAGCGTTCAATCCAGCTCCCTTTACCATCTACAGCGGATGGGAGGGAAGCAAGCAACCCTCGCGCGCTGCCATTGCCGCCGGACAGCAGATCTTCAACCAGGTAACCTGCACGCGTTGCCATGATGCGCCGAATGTTGGCAACAGATCGTTGGCTATCGCGGCTGACATTGGCACCAGCCACGCTGCAGCTTTTGAAACCAGTACAGCCATTTCCGGCGCTCTCGCTGAGCTTAGTGCGCCCAACCTGCCCATATACGAGATCAGCGGCTGCACGGATTCGAGTGGCAATGCAGAAGTGTTTTACACTTCGGATCCGGGCAAGGCGCTGATTTCTGGAAAATGCGCCGATGTTGACAAGCTAAAAGTGCCAGTGTTGCGTGGGCTGGCGGCGCGAGCGCCGTACTTCCATAACGGGAGCGCAGCAAATTTGAATGAAGTGGTCAACTTCTACAATGATCGTTTTCAGATGGGCCTCACCCAGGAACAAAAAGACGATCTCGCGGCGTTCCTGAACTCACTGTAAGTGCGCCGCACTCAGCAGGAATGTGGGGACCCGCGTTGTGCGCGGGTTTCGAGGCTCGAACGGCGGCGGCAGGATTCAGACCTGAATCGTGTGAATATAAATGGCTGGATTATCGATGCGTGAAATCGAGCATTTTGAACGCAAGAAAGGCCCGGAATTTTCCGGGCCTTTCAGCTTTGTGATTACAACCCGCTATTTCTCGCCCACCAGCGCGTTGACCAGTGACTGTCCATTCGGACTGCCCCAGCCAGTTACCAGGTCGTAACCACTCACAGCCGAGTAGCTGCCCGACTTGCCGCTGGTGATGTCGTGGAAGTCCGTATGGTAGCTCGAACCGACGCCAAACGAATACAAATAAGGATTGATGAATCCTAGCGTCGAATATCCGTTCGCTGCCAACTGCTGATTCACCAGCGCGAGATACCCTGCCCACATCGGCGCCGCAAAGCTTGTGCCGCCGTATTCGTTCGCCGTGCACGTGGTCTGATCGGCGCATACATAAAAAGTGAAGTTCGCGTTCGCCGAAACATCCGGGCCATTGCGGTACGAGGTCGAACCCTTGTTGCTGGAGTTGATCACGCCGGCCTGAGACTGCCACGACGGAATTGCGATCTTGTCCGGCGAAATCCCGCCACCGCTGTCCGTCCACGCCGTTTCCGATTTCCACGGTCCCGCCGCGCTCGACGTGGTCAGGTCCGTTCCGCCCACGGAAACTACGTTGGCGTCGTCGGCAGGCCATGCTTCATTCCTTCTCGACCACGTCGAAGAATCACCCGAGGCCGCAAAGAAGTTCTGGCCCTGCGCTGCCATCTTCTCGAAGTACGGATCGAGCGTCGAAGGGTCAGCCGGCGTCCAGCCCCACGAGCAACCGATCGTCTTTGGCAGCGGGTTGTGCGTGGTCATTGCGCTGATGATCGCGGTATCACTCGAGCCGATGTACACCACCAGGCTCGCCAGCCCCGGCGCCATGCCGATCGCCTGGGTCATGTCCAGTGTCTGCTCGGTGTCATCGCAGCGACTTCTGGCAGTGCAGCTGGTACTGGTGCCGTCAGTCGACAGCAGAGTAATGGGAACGTTATTGGTTTGCTTGGCGTTTTTGAAATAGGTGGTCAGGTCCGCGAGATCGGTGCCTTCATACTCCAGCAGGCCCAGGTTCTGGCCGGCGCCCGTCAGGGCAGTTCCGCCGTAATAGGCCGCGCGCATGTCGCTGCCGAGGAACGAGGCCGACGGGCCTGATCCTGTGGTGGCATGGCTCACCACCTTCTCAGGGCTGATGCCCAGCGCCTGCGCATAGTCGCTCTTCTTCACATACATCGGATGCGGAATCGAATAGTTCTCGAGCCCGGAGACATGCCACAACGCAAACGGCAGGTCCGTCGTTGGCTCGCGGTCCGGCCCGTAGAAAACTCGGTTCTCGGTGGGATGCTGGTAGGTGAGCAGGTTCACATGGAATGCCAACTCGATCGCAGCCACTGACCCACGCACCTGCACGTCCATGCCGTCGCGCGATCCGCCCACAACCGCCAGCCCGTGCCCCTGCATGTAGCGCACGACCGCGTCATAGTCCTGCTGCGTCGGACCAAAGCGTTGGGTAAATTCGGCCGGGGTCAGGAAGTGTACTGAGTTGGGAATCGTGTTGCTATACAACTCGGCCAAGAAGTTCTGCAGGCCTTCGCGGTCCCGCAACGGCAGCACCACATCCAGTTGCATGATTTGCGTGCTTGCAAGGCGTCCCACCGGTCGAGCTTGACCATTCAGGACGGCCTGGCGAACGTGGCGTGTCATCAGCGTTTCGGCTTGGCTTGGCACAGCTACTACCGAAGCCAGGGAGGCAATCAACAACAGTACAGAGATTTTCACAAGTCCTCCGGGCGTTGATATCGTGCGTGCAAGGCGGCAAGAACTGGGAGAAATCCTTCCAGCGACACACACAGGTCAGAGTAGTTAAAGCTGGGGACAGCGGACTGTCAAGAGAAAAAGGGGCATGGGAACTGAGGAGTACAAGTAGATTGTCTTTGGCAAATCAGGAATTGTTGCTGAGTGACAATTCGCAACTAAATAAGTGAATATAAGATTGTCGCCAGTCAGCGGATGGTTTCCGGCTCGACAATCTGCTCGGCGCAGCCGTGCAACCCGAGTGGAAAACTCCCACCCCTTGTAACGGAATTTTCACCAAATTGTCATTAAAACGTTACCAATCGTCTGTTAACGTTTCCCGTTGCCATATGCAGGGGAGCGGCCTGATGCTCAACCAGTTCTGCTATCTTGCGCCCAACTTTGCCCGAGTGAATTTCTTCTCCCGGCAGCAAGTCAGCCCAAATGGCATGCCGCGAGTAATTGCAAGCTTCCATCCACCTTTAAACCTGGGTTGATCACAGCGATCGCCAAGCGAGAGTATGAGAATTCTGGTCATCGAAGACGAAATAAAGACCGCCAAGTTCCTTCAGAAAGGACTTGGCGAAGCAGGCTTAGTTGTCGATGTAGCAGGCGATGGGCTGGACGGCCTCTACATGGCGCAGGGAATGGAGTTCGATCTCATCATTCTCGATGTCATGATTCCCCACTTGGATGGCTGGCAAGTCCTCACCCGATTGCGCAAATCCGGACGTCAAATGCCAGTGCTTTTTCTGACAGCTCGCGACGCGGTCCATGAGCGGGTCCGTGGATTCGAGCTTGGCGCTGACGATTATTTGATGAAGCCATTCGCCTTTTCCGAACTCCTGGCACGCGTGCGTTCTCTGCTGCGCCGAGGGCCTTCTCGCGTGGACGAAGCCATCCGCTTGGCTGATCTTGAGATCGATCTTCTGCGTCAACGTGCCACGCGGGCCGGCCAACGGCTGGAGTTGACGGCCAAGGAATTTCTTCTTCTCTCTTTGCTGGCGCGGCGCGCCGGCGAAGTTCTCTCGCGCACTCTGATCGCAGAATCGGTCTGGGACATGAATTTTGACAGCGACACCAACGTCGTTGACGTCAACGTTCGACGATTGCGCAGCAAGGTGGACGATCCTTTTCCCATCAAGCTGATCCACACGGTTCGGGGCGCGGGCTATGTCCTGGAATCTGCGGCGTAAATTCGGGCAGGCCCCGCGCTTCTGGAGCACTCTCGCATTCCGCCTGACCGCCTGGTATGTGCTGGCCGCGTTGGCTCTGGTCGTCTTCACTTCCGCCATTCTTTATTTCGTGCTGGTCACGGAACTGAAAAAAAGCGCGGACCAGTTTCTGGCCGATAAAGTCCATGTGCTGCGCACCATGCTGCACGAGCGCCCCGACGACTGGGACGGACTGCATGAGGAGATTGAACTGGAGTCCGCCGCGAGAAGATACCAGCAATTCTATATCCGCCTTCTGGATCAACGAAGCGTTCCACTTTTGACGACGCCGGGAATGGCAGAGCAACTGGATCTGGCGCAACTGGCTGCTCAAACCCAAAGTCCGGATCACGCGGAGCGCATGAAGGGAAAAAACGGCCGGTCATTTCTTGTGATGAGTGCGGCAATGCCGGTAGGGAATTCTGCTCAAATCGATACCGCGCAGATCGCGATCGATGTTTCCCAGGAGGAAGCATTCCTGGCGCGCTACCGGCATCGGTTCTGGCTCATCCTTCTTGGAACGCTGGCAATCTTTCCCCTGGTGGGATATCAGATTGCTCGCCGCGGCATTCGCCCAGTAAGAGAAATGGCGCGGACAGCCCGCCACATCAGTTCAACCAACCTGCATGAACGCATTCAACCGGAGGGATATCCTTCCGAACTTGCCTCTCTGGCCGCTACCTTCAATCAAACCCTGGATGGTCTTGAAGAGTCTTTCGAGCGCATTTCCAGATTCTCCGCCGATATTGCCCACGACCTGCGAACTCCCGTGAACAACATCCGGGGCGAAGCGGAAGTAGCTCTGGCTCGTGCGCGAAGCGTCGACGAGTACCGCGAGGTGTTGGGCTCGTGCCTAGAAGAAGCCGTGCGACTATCGGATCTGATCAGCGATCTCCTGTTCCTTGCCCGCGCAGAAAGTCCGCTTGCCCACCTGCGGCGCGAGAGCGTCGATGTAGGCGAATTGCTTTCGGGGATTCGTGAGTATTACGAAGCTCCAGCCGCCGACCGCGGTGTGTCTCTTTCGACGGTTGTGCCCCACGAACCCGTGATTGCCCAGCTGGATCGCACTCTTCTGCAGCGGGCTGTCGGCAACCTGGTTTCGAACGCGTTGGCGCACACGCCTGCGGGAAAGTCCGTGGTGCTCGGCGCCTCCGTCGAACCGGCGGCTGTCCGCATTGAAGTTTCTGACGCCGGTGTGGGTATTCCGCCGGAAGCCTTGCCGCGGGTTTTCGACCGCTTCTTCCGGGTGGACGAGTCGCGCTCGCAGGCTTCGGGCGGAACTGGGCTGGGGCTAGCAATCGTTCAAAGCATCATGCAGCTGCACGGCGGGAATGTGGAAATTGCCAGCAAGGTTGGGCAAGGGACTCAGGTAACTCTAACTTTGCCCGTATGTCGTGCTGCATGAGGACCGATCCAACATTACAAAAATGTAATCTTCGCGTCATGGTGGCGTTATAGGTCGTTTGTTAGCTTTACGCTGCGATATCCAGAAACGCTGGTCGTATTTCCACCCCGAGACGTCACAACGCCAGTTCCGGTTGGGTGACGAGAAAAATCACAGGAGGAGAAACGCTACATGTCCCGAATAAAATCGCGAAATCATTCTCGAAATAAGCGTCGCATCGGCCGTCTGCGCCCGCTCGCCGGCTTGGTAGCGGCGGCAGGCCTGAGCTTACCCACGCTCGTCGCAGCTCAATCGAAGCCGTCCAAGGAATACCCGAAATATGTCGCTGGCCCGCAGGCGAACGGCTCATGGGTGGTCAGCACTGGCCAGGTCATCACCCCGGCCGGCACGCAAGTTGATCTCGGCATTCGCGTCCGCGCCAAGGCGGTTGCGCTCAACCCCAATCACAAAACTCACACTGCCGCCGTCCTCACCATGGGTACGTCGACTGCCGATGGCAACGGAGCCGTCGAGGTGTTCGATACCCGCACCGGCGAAGTCGTGCAGAACTACCTCCCGTTCTCAAAATATCCGAACGGCAGCTACACCGGCATCGCCTATTCACCGAACGGCAAGTACTTGTTCTTCAGCCAGGACAGCAGCTACGTAACCATCGCCAACGTCAATGAACACGGATTGCTGAGCGACGACGTCCAGGTCAAAGTCCCGGCGAACAATTCCTTCATCACCTGCTTCCCGAACAGCCCGCCGGCGGCTTATGCCAACCCGTGCGGCTCGTTCTATACTCCGAGCACTTCTTATCCTGGAGGCATTGCGCTCTCCGAGGATGGCAGGAGCGCCTACGCCCTGCTGAACCAGAACGATACCCTTGCCCAAATCAACCTGACTGCGAATCCGCCGGTGGAAAAAACTCAGATTCGCGTCGGCAATGCGCCACATAGCGTCGTGATCAACGCCGCTGGCACGACCGCCTACGTCAGCAACGAAGGTGGCCGGGCCGCTACAGAGGCGGATTTCCAGATTAATTCTGCCGGAACCGAAATCGTCGCTGATCCGGTGGTTGGCGCCGCCATCACCGGCACGGTTTCTGTCGTTGATCTGTCTTCGTTCAAGGTCACGGCAAACGTCTCGACCGGTCTGCACCCGACCGGGATGGCGTTCTATGGACAGAAGCTGTTGGTTGCCAACACCTACAGCGACACCATCTCGGTTATCAACACGAACACCAACACGGTGGCGTACACGATCAACCTTGGACTGCCGATCGGAGTGCCAGGCTCTGGTCAATCGGCCTATGGCGCCGCGCCGAACTCGATCGCCGTCGATGGAAGCATTGCCTACGTCGCACTTTACAATGCCAACGCGATCGGCGTGGTCAATCTCACCAAGGGCGTGGCCAATCCGGTCATCGGCCTGATTCCGGTAGCCTATGCGCCGAGCTCGGTCGTGCTGGACAAGACCGATAACGTGCTGCTCGTCGCCAACGACAAAGGCATCGGCGCGCGTAATTCGTTCGAGACCGACTACGGCGTCAGCAGCTACAACACCCACCAGGATAACGGCACCGTCAGCATCGTCCCCATACCGGATAGCGGTACGTTGGAGACCATGACGACCGAGGTTCTCGAGAACAATCACTGGGACCTGATTCAGAACATCAACTCTGCCTCGGGCGGCAACCCGCACGTCAAGCCGACCGCGATCCCCAAGAAGATTGGCGATCCATCGCTGATCAAGCATGTGTTCCTGATCGTTCGTGAAAACCGCACCTATGATCAGATTCTGGGCGACGTGGCCGCCGGCAATGGCGACGCCTCGTTGGCTGTGTTTGGCGACGGCTCCGCCGCCGGTGGAACTCCGGTCACGCCGAACGTGCACGCGCTGGTGAAGCGCTTCCCGCTGTTCGACAATTTCTACGACCCAAGCCGCCAGTCAGCTGACGGCCATCAGT
>Ga0335079_10009261_pt1 | contig 11216 bp, 11 predicted proteins | sample Lox_Sample_33_FD_206719 | JGI IMG/M metagenome (GOLD analysis project Ga0335079, IMG submission 206719) | Soil microbial communities from Loxahatchee National Wildlife Refuge, Florida, United States - Lox_Sample_3.3 | ecosystem: Environmental > Terrestrial > Soil > Wetlands | place: USA... | reverse complement strand
CGGCAAGACCGTGGGAGATCTGGGCTCCGTAGTCGATGACTTTGCGAAGAGATAGGGGACCACGGCGGATCGTCTCGGTGAGCGTTTTGCCTTCGAGAAGTTCAGAGACCAGGTAGGGCATGTTGAGGTACGTGCCCATCTGGTAGACGGCGAGGATGTTGGGATGATTGAGAGCGGCGGCGGCTTTGGCTTCCTGCTCGAAACGAATCAGACGTTCGGGATCGAGCGAAGCAAGGTCGGGAAGTACCTTGATGGCGACATCGCGTTCGAGGCGCGGGTCGCGGGCGCGATAGACCTCGCCCATGCTTCCCGCTCCAAGAGGCGACAGAATTTCATATTGTCCAATCTTGGTTCCGGGGTCCAGGGGCATGCGGTGGCCATTATAGTCAGTCGTCAGGCGTCAGTCATCCGTCATCCCGTCGTTGGTCGCTAGTCGTTCGTCGTTCGCGATTTCGTGGTTCGGCGACCCGCTGCAGCTTCTTGAGCCGACGGAGCACCGTATAATCGAGTTTCAGGCTTTTTATGATCCAGACTTTATTTGGCAGTCTCGAGGAAGAGAAAAAAACTGGCTTTCTAGACCGCATGAAGCAGGCGGTCACGCGGACGCGCGAGAACTTGGCCGAGCGCATCGACCAGGTTGTGGCGTTCACGAAGGAGATCGACCGGAATACGCTGGACGATCTGGAAGCGACGCTGATCGGCGCGGATCTGGGGTCGACAACAACGCAGGAAGTGCTCGGCAAGCTGAGGGAGAAGGCCGACCGGAAGCAGATCCGAAACGTTGAGGAATTGAAGCGGCTTCTGAAGGAAGAGCTGTTGGCGATCCTGAATGCGGCGAATTCGAAGCCGGTGAGTAGGGTGGAGGTGGCGCCGGAGGTCATCCTCGTAGTGGGGGTGAACGGCACCGGGAAGACGACGACGATCGGGAAGCTGTCGCAGGTGTTCCGGTCACAGGGGAAAAATGTGTTGCTGTGCGCTGCGGATACGTTTCGCGCGGCGGCCATCGAACAGCTGGAAATTTGGGGAGAGCGCACGGGGACGGATGTCATCAAGACGAAGGCGGGAGGCGATCCGGCGGCGGTTTTGTTCGACGCGTTGCAGGCCGCGGTAGCGCGGAAGACGGATTATGTGGTGGTCGATACCGCCGGGCGTCTACATACCAAGACAAGTCTGATGGCGGAGCTGGAGAAGATGCGGCGGACGGCGCAGAGGATTGTGCCGGGGGCTCCGCATGAAACGCTGCTGGTGATGGACGCGACTACGGGGCAGAACGGCTTGCAACAGGCGCGGCTGTTTACGCAGTCGGCGGGCGTGACGGGGATTGTGCTGACCAAGTTGGATGGGACGGCGAAGGGTGGAGTCGTGGTGGCGATCTGCCGCGAGTTGGGCCTGCCGGTGCGGTATGTCGGAGTCGGCGAGAAGGCGGGGGATTTGCTGCCGTTCGATCCCAAAGAGTTTGTGGATTCGCTATTCGAGTAGAAAGCGAAAGCTTTTTAACCACAAAGGACACGAAGTAACACTAAGGGAGCTTCGCAGGGCGGCTCGGGGCTTAAATGCCACTTTCTTAAGGACGCTTTGACGCAGCGCCAAAGCGCTGCTCTTCCATAATGTCCGGACATTCTGCTGACGAACAATTTCTGCATCGTGCGATCGAGCTGGCCTGTGAAGGAATCGGACTAGCGTCGCCGAATCCTTATGTTGGCGCGGTGATCGTCGATCCGCGTGGCGAAGTTGCCGGTACAGGAACGTACACATACGCGGGCGTGAAGCATGCCGAAATTCTTGCGCTGGAGCAGGCCGGTGCGAAGGCATGCGGAGGGACGCTCTACATCAATCTGGAGCCGCATGCGCATCAGGGGAAGACTGCGCCCTGCACGGACGCGCTGATTGCCGCGGGAATTCACCGCGTGGTGGCGTCGATGGCCGATCCGAATCCGAAAGTGAGTGGACGCGGATTTGTGCAGTTGCGCGAAGCGGGCGTGCACGTGGAAGTGGGGCTGCTGGAAGAACAGGCGCGGAGTGTGAATGAGGCGTTCGCGAAGTATATTCGGCACGCGACTCCGCTGGTGACGCTGAAGGCGGCGATGACGCTGGATGGAAAGATTGCACCTCCCCCGCTGGATGCGCTCGAAAAGGCAGAGGGAATTCCCGCGGGAGGATGGATCACGAGCGACGTGGCGCGGGCACACGTGCAGCAGTTGCGGCATCAGCATGACGCGCTGCTGGTGGGAGTGGGGACGATTCTGGCAGATAATCCGCTGTTGACGGACCGAAGCGGGAAGGCGAGAAGGCGTCCGCTGCTGCGAGTGATTCTGGATTCACGGCTGCGTTTGCCTCTGGAATCGCGGCTGGTACAGGATGCGGCGGCGCGGCGCGAAGAAGATGTGCTGGTGTTCTGCGCGTCGGCGGACGAGAAGAAACGCACGGAGTTGGAGCAGCGCGGTGTTCGTGTGGAACGGTTGTCGGCGTTCGAGTCCGACGGCAAGCCGAATCTCCCGGCGATTCTGCGTCGACTCGGGGAGCTTGAAATTACCAACGTGATGATTGAAGGCGGCGCGACGGTGAATTGGGCAGCGCTGGCGGCGAATGTCGTCGACAAGGTCTTTCTGTATTACGCACCGAAGATTCTGGCGGGGACGGGATCGATTCCATTTGCGGGGGGAACGGGATTCCGGCAGATGAGCGAGGCGGTGCAGATTGAGCGCGTGCATCTGTATCGGTTCGGGGAGGATTTTGCGGTGGAGGGGTATGTGGGGAGTAGCAATGAGCGATGAGCGGTGAGCAAAGAGGAATCTGGAGTCCGAATAGTTCTGTTACTCGCACTGGAACTCGAGCATTCTAATTTCGCGATTGGCTCATTCCCGGACGCAGTGCTCATTGCTCACGACTAGAATATTGGGTTTCATCGGAGGTCATCATGTTTACTGGAATTGTGGAGGAAGTCGGCAGGATCACGAAGATTGAGCAGCGCAGGGAGAATCGGCGAATCACGGTTGCGGCGGAGAATGCTCCGAAAGAACTTGGCACGGGACACAGTGTTGCGGTGAGCGGAGTGTGCCTGACCGCGCTCGATATTAACCCCGGATCGTTTTGTGCGGATCTGGCGCCGGAAACCTGGGTACGGACGTCGTTCTCGCGCATACATGATGGGGCGCTGGTGAATCTCGAGTTGCCGATGAAGGCCGATGGGCGATTCGGCGGACATATTGTGCAGGGGCACGTTGATGGCGTCGGAAAGCTGATTGCGTTTGACCGCATTGAAGATTCCGAGAACTGGTGGCTCCATATTGAGCTGCCTTCCGATGTGGAAAAGTACACAGTCTATAAAGGATCGATCTGTATCGAGGGGATTAGTCTGACGGTGGCGAAGCTGGAGGGGAATCGGTGCACGATCGCGATCATTCCGCATACGGTGGAGATGACGAATCTGCATTCGTTGAAGCAAGGGGATCCGGTGAACCTCGAGGCGGACCTCATCGCGAAATATGTGGAGAAGATGATGAAGGGCGATCCGGGGAGTTCGTTCACGATTGAGGAATTGGTGGCAGAAGGATTTTAAGAAACAGTTGTCAGTACTCGGTACTCAGTACTCAGTTTCTGAACCGCTAAAGCGGAGCTTTTACGCTTCCAGTTTTAGTTCGTCTAGTTCGAGGAATTCCTGAATGATCGGATGGGAGTCTTTTTCCATATCCGCATACGTGCCGAAGAAGATTGCGCGGGCCTCGTAGAGGAAGACGACGCGGTCGGCGAGCTTTTTGGCGAGCCGCATATCGTGGGTGACGACGATGCTGGTGAGGTTCAGTTGAATCTTGAGGCGCTTGATGAGATCGCCGAGTAGCTGCGCCATCAGGGGATCGACCATCGTGGTGGGCTCATCGTAGAGGACGCATTCGGGGCGGGCTGCCAGGGCGCGCGCGATGGCTACGGAGCGTTTCATCCCGGTGGAGAGGTCGGAGGGAAGAAGATCGCGCATTTCCTGGACGCCGACCATCTCGAGCAGGCCGTCGACGATCTGGTAGATCTGTTCTTCGCTGAGTTCCCGGCTTTCGCGCAGGGGGAATGCGACATTTTCACCGACCGTGAGCGAGTCGAAGAGGGCTCCGTTCTGGAAGACCATAGTGACTTTCTTGCGGATGAGTTCGAGTTGCTCTTCGTTGTAGTCGGTAATGTCTTGGCCGGCGACGATGACGCGGCCGGAGTCGGCTTTGAGGAAGCCCATGATGTGGTGGAGGGAAACGGATTTGCCGACGCCGCTGCGTCCGAGGATGCAGACGGTTTCCGCGGGCATGACGTTGAAGTTGACGTGGTCGAGGACGACGTTGTCGCCGAATGCTTTGGAGACATCGCGGAACTCGATGTAGGGAGCCGGGTTGGGTTCGTCAGGCATGCGGTGGTTTGTTCCCGCTAATTCACCTTACCAAATTTTCATGCGGCGAATCCGAATGACATAGGCGTGGTGTTGATGTTGCGGTTTCTGCTTAACGCCCGATACATACCATAACTCTTCACTTATTCGTTACAAGCAATAGATCTTTCATTCTGCTTAGATTCCCTTTGCGCTCCCGCGTGGAACATAGGATCTCGGGCGCGGATTTCTATAAAGACTTTACGTATTCGAACAAGGGCATCCCGAAGAAATCGCGGATGACGCCGGAAGCGAAGTATCCGTGTTGCTCATAGAAGCGAATGGCGCGCTGGAGCGGGCGAGTGGTGTCGAGGGTGATACGACGGCAGGAGCTTTGGCGGAGATGATCTTCGGCGGCCTGCAGTAATGCGGGAGCGATTCCTGAGCCTTGCCAATCCGGCAGGACGGCCATGCCGCGCAGATGGCCTTCGTCTTCGCTAATTTTGCAGGCGATGGTTCCGACGACCTCTTCGCCGGAGATTGCGACAAAGAGAGACATTTCCTTGAAACGATGTTGAATTGAGCCGGGCGTAAGAATCGTGTCGGCGAATGCATCGGGAGAGTACTGTTCGCGATAAGGGGCGAAGGCAGCGGCAAGGCAGACAAGGATTGCTGGAGCGTCGTGCGCAACGGCGCGGCGGATCGTGAACGATCTTTTTTCAAATCGAGAATCGACGTTCATGGTTCACGCGCTGCGGCGAGGTCCCGCGGGGTGTTGAGATTGCGGAAGAGTTGCGGGGAGAATCCGGCCGATTGGAGTTCGTCTTCGTTGATGGCGCGAACTTGAGTCGCGGGGAAAAGTGCGTCGATTTTGTAATGGCCATTGCGCAGGGCTTCTTCGGCGAGATCGGCGAAGGTGCGGCGATAGATGGCGCAGAGAGGCTGCCATCCGTGGAAAGTGCGCGGCACGGTGACAACGGATGGGGAAGCTTCCGCCTGGGTCGCTAGCAATTCGAGCAGCGCTGGGGGAACAAGGGGCAGGTCGACGGCGAGGATCAGATTCAGATCGGTGTGCGAGGAACGGAGGGCCGCGTGGATTCCAGCTAGCGGTCCGCAGCCGGGGAAGATGTCGGCGATGGTGGGAGCGAAGGGTGCAAATTTCGCTGGATCTCCGACGATGTGGACGTTGGGAGTAACAGTACGCGCGGTGTCGAGGACGCGCTGGAGCAGGGTGCGTCCGTTGAGAGCGACGAAGGCTTTGTCGGAACCCATGCGCGTGCTCTGGCCGCCGGCGAGGATGAAGGCGGAGAGGGGATGGTCCCGGGGCATGGCGAGGATCATACACTCGTGGTTGAGGTGGAAGTGCGGCTGGATTCAGGCGTGGAAGCGCGGGCAAGATGCCCGCGCGACAGCCGGCGGGGCGCCGGCGGTACGGAGCGAATGCTATGACAACTCTGCCGAAGCTTGTCCGTAAGTAATTCCATACACGTGAGTTAAAAGGTGAGATAGAGCGGAGGTGCACGAAAGTAACCTATCCAAATGGGGACCTTCGAGCGATGATGAGGTGCGTCCTAAGTTCGACCGGGAATCGTAAACAATGCCTCAGAAATTCATGGATGTGCTTATGCTTGGGCGCTGCTCCCACGAGTTCTCCTGGCCACGCCGAGGCGCCGATGGTGACTACTACCAGGTGTGTCTGCTGTGCGCCGCGGAATATAAATATGACTGGACGACCATGCGCCGTACCGAGCGCGTGGAGAGGAAGGCAGAGACGGGCATCCGGCGCAGCCATGCGCGGGAGAAGCGTCCCTCGTGGGTGCCGCGTGCGCGCCGTCTGAAACTCGACATCCCTCTGCGTTACCGCGTAAACAAGACCAGTACGTGGTATGAGGGCATCATTGAAAATATCAGCCAAAGCGGAGTGCTGTTCAGCGGTCCGCAACCGTTGCCGGTGAATGCGCTGGTGGAGATGGTGTTCGAAATGCCCGAGGAAATTTCAGGGCAGAAGAACAGCAACGTGGTCTGCCAGGGTCGCGTGATGCGGGCCAAGGGCGAGGCAAAGGAAAAAGAATCCACGGCGGCGCTGGCTGCTTCGATCGTCGACTATAAGTTCATCCACTAGCGGGAATATTTCCTGAAAAGTTTCTGCCGAGGGCTGGTTGCGCGTTAACGCGCACGGTAGGCTTCGCCTCTGCTCGGACAGTCAATGCGGCTGTCGCTACGTAATTCATCGATTTACATCTGCAGGAATCATCCGAAGCATCTAAACTTAATCGAGAAGGGTGGGGCCTCACCCTTTTGGTTCCAGTATTCAGGAGTGGAGCTATGAAAAAGATCTACGCAGTCGTGTATTCCTTCATTCTTGCGGGATTTCTGGTCGGGGGCGTGGGTTGTGCGAAGAAACTGGATGACGCGAAGATGTCGAGCGATATCCAGAGCAAGTTCAGCCAGGATTCCGGTTTATCGACGAAGCAGTTGACCGTGCAGGCGAATAACGGCGTTGTGACTTTGTCGGGAACTGTCGACAACGATGCGCAACGGGACGCAGCCGGGAGGCAGGCGGCATCGGAGCCCGGCGTCAAGACAGTGATCAATAATCTGCAGATTGGGGATGCGTCGGCCGCCGCGCAAACGCCTGCGACGCAGGAGGCTTCGAATGCGGCACCGTCGGCGAAGCCGGATCCTGGGATGGATTCCAAGCCGGAGATGACTCCGAAGGCGGAGAAGTCGCATCATGAACGAACGAAATCGGCACACAAGCGAGCTGACCAGTCGGACGATCAACAAGCTTCGAATGACCAGATGGCGGCGAATAATGCGCCGGCGAATCCTGCGCCAGATGCGGCGCCGACGCCGGCTCCGGCGGATACTGCAACGCCGGTGCCTCCACCGCCTCCTCCACCGAAGCAGTTCATCATTGATCAGGGGACGCAGGTGAGCGTGCGGCTGATTGATCCAATCGACAGCGAAAAGAACCAGGTGAACGATACGTTCCACGCAACCTTGAATGCGCCGCTGAGTTCGGATGGGGAACAGGCGGTTCCCGCTGGAGTCGAAGTCACCGGCCATGTTGTGGAAGTGAAGAGCGCGAGCAAGTTTGCGGGTCAGTCGGTCGTGGCGCTGCAACTTGACAGTCTGAAGTCGGGAGGAAAGACCTACAGCCTGCAGACCGACCAGTACCGCAAAGAAGGGAAGTCTCGCGGGAAGAATACGGCGGAGAAGGTTGGGGGCGGAGCGATTATCGGCGGCATTATTGGCGCGATCGCAGGCGGCGGCAAGGGAGCCGCAATTGGATCGGCCGCAGGTGCTGGAGTTGGCGCCGGAGCACAAGCGGCTTCGAAGTCGCAGCAGATCAAGCTTCCGTCAGAGACAGTATTGAACTTTACGTTGCAGGCTCCGATTACGGTGACAGAAGCGCAGGGTTCGGATGCGGGCCGGCAGAAGTTGAGCGATTCGCAGTAGAAGCCGATGCCGTCCCTCCCGGATGGGGGCGCACGCGAGATCCGTCTCTCTACTGGTGAGAATGCGATGCCTCGAGATGACCCTTTTGCTAATGCCCACAGTGTTTATTTGTCGGGAATGCTACAGACCCGAGCCGGCGAGATCCCTCGCTGCGCCGGGAAAGCGGCTCCGCTCGGGATGACGCATTCCAAATTGAATGGTGCATTCGAACGAGAGACATAACAAGTTACGTCTCTATGATGGTGGGTGGCGAATTGAGGTATACTTTCTTCCCCTGGTTTGTTTTCATTCGTCGTCTATGGGTGAGCGATTCACGCTCGATGTTGACTCCTTCCAAAGATTGCTGGCGGCAGCTTGGGTGCTGCAGTGCGAACGCGATCGCCTAACGTCGCAGGACACCGTCGTAGCTGAGAGCAGCGTGTTCCTTGGGCGCAAGGTGAATCGCATCCCTGCGAACTTTCCGATTCCTTCCTGCATTTTTGAGGCTGAGACCAAGCAGAGTATCGGCGCGACATCGCGCCTTCCAGTGGATGCCAGCCAAGTGATTCAGACTCCGTTACAGAGTGAGAGTTCACCCATCGATAACGCGTCGGTTCTACGGCCAAAGTCTGCGGCGTCGGTTTCTTTGCAGCCAGAGGTGAGCGGGGCGCTGGCATTGGCGGTAGAGCGACATGAGATTGCAGAGACGAACGCGATTCCCTTTCTGCTGGAAGAACTAGCGGAAGAAAGTGCCTGGGAGAAGGTCGAGCGGACGCTAAGCGGAGCGACTCGACGGGTTGTGGCCGGGCTTGCGGAATGGCGAGATACGCTTCAGTTAGAGCTCCGCGTGAAGGTGATCATCCGAGGGCGAGCGAAGGATGATCTGGCTCGTTATGCCGCACCGGTGTTCGCGATGCTGCTGGTTGGCGTCATGTTGATTCCGCAAATTTCGAGCCGCGTGGGGTGGTCGAGGTCGGTGAAAGCGGCGTCGCATCCTTCTGGGAGCGCGATCGGAACCGGCGGCGCGGGGCCTGGATTGGAGACGAGTCATCTGCGGGTGACCGATGCGCCGGAATCGGCGGATCTGGATCGGATGAGCCGGTATGAAGTGCGAAGTATGCGGCGACAGGCGGAATTTGGAGATGACACGGCCGCCCTCACGCTAGGCATGGCGTACGAGACCGGGCGCGGCGTTCCGCAGAACTGCAAGGAGGCGGCGCGCTGGGTGCAAGTCGCGGCGGACGATGGAAATGCGGCCGCGGAGTACAACCTCGGGCTGCGATACCTCAGTGGAGACGGGGTCCGCGAGGATCGGGCGGAAGCGAGGAAGTGGATCGAGGCGGCTTCGCAGCAGGGGTATGCCCGGGCTACGGTGGTCTTGCAAAGTTCTGGGTTCTGATTCCCGACAATCAAACTGGGCGCATGAATCGCGTGCGGGTTGTGCCTGCTTAGTCCATTCTCCAGCGTTGATATAAGCCCAAGAATATAGAGTTCCTCCGCCCCGCATGCCATTCCTTTCCGGTCAAATGAAAAGATCTGCAACGTGTTGCCAATACAGCCTTAGCCGCGATTACACGAAATCTGTGGAACTTGGGACAGAGGCCGTGAACAACCGTAACCATCGCGAGGAAGAGAACCGGCATCAAAATGAGACCATGCCGTATGGACTGAGAATCGCGATTGCTGCGCTGCTATGCGCGCTGTGTAGCGCGCTCGCGTTCGGACAAGATCAAGCCGAAGATTCCGCGAAAGTCTCGCGTCATGAAGCGAAACATAATCGTAAACATGAGAGGACACTCAACTCGGACGAGCGGCTAGCGGTGCTGGCGGCCGCGCTTGATTCGAAAATTCCGCGATTCGCGGAGAGCGACTGTTCGCATCTGGTGCACGCGATTTATGAGCGGGCCGGATTTCCGTACGAGTACGCGGATTCCGACGATCTATACGACGGCGTCGGTGGATTTGAGCGCGTGTCGAAACCGGAGCCAGGAGATTTAGTGGTTTGGCGCGGGCATGCGGGCGTTGTGGTGCGTCCGTCCCGGCATGTGTTTTACAGCTTTTTGCACGCGGGGCCGGGGATTGATGATTATGAGAGCCGCTATTGGAAAGGTCGAGGTCGGGCGCGGTTTTATCGGTATGTGAAGAATTCCGGGTGCGCGGGATGCACACTGGCACGGAAAACGGAGTGACGTGCGGCCGCGGAGCGCTTAAGTGTAGCTCATACGAGTCGCGCTGCGAACAAGCGGTCCGTCCACTCCGGATGCCATTCTTTTCGGGAACGGCATGCTCCGGTCGGGATGACAATTGCGCGGAGGAATGAGAGCCAGTGGAACTACGCTACACGCGGGTGCGTTCCAGCGTGGTGGGTCCCGGCGGAACGGGAGTTGGAGCGGGAGGCGCAGCGGGGGCGGCGGCAACAGTCGCTGCCGCAGCATTGGCCGTCGCGGGCGCAAGAATGGGGCGCTTGATGGTGAAGCGCTGAATGCGAATCTCGCCGCGTTCGTAGACGGCCAGCAACGCGTTGACGGCGGCAGGGTCGAGACGCTTTCCCGCCAAATTCTTGATAATCTGCAGCGCCTGTTCTGGGGTATGCGCCTGCTGATACGGGCGATTGGTGGTGAGCGCGTCGAAGGTGTCGGCGACGGCAATCACGCGGGCAAGCATAGGAATCTGATCTCCCTTAAGGCCGTAAGGATATCCGCGCCCATCGAGGGCTTCATGGTGCAACTCGATGCCGGGGAGCATTTCGGCGAGTTGGGTGACCGGACGCAGAATGTTGGCGCCCTTGGTCGTGTGCGTCTTCATCACTTCGAATTCTTCTTCGGTGAGGGCTCCGGGCTTTTTCAGGATGTGATCCTCAATGCCGATTTTGCCCACGTCGTGGAGCTGGGCCGAGACCTGTAGCGTTTCCATGAAGGTCTGGTCGAGCTTCAGCTCTTTCGCGATCAGCAGCGAATAGCGCGTGACGCGGTCGGAGTGACCGCGTGTGTAGGGATCTTTTTCGTCGACCGCGCCGGCAAGCATCTGGATGGAGCCCATGAACAGCGCACGATTTTCGTCGGCAGCACGTTTGAGATCTTCGATGAAGCGTTCGAGTTCTTCCGACATGGTGTTGAAAGTTTGAGCGAGCTCCCCAATTTCGGTGCGGCTCCACAACTGGACGCGCTGCGAGAAATCACCGCGGGCGAGGGCGCGGCTCGACTGCGTGAGAACGTGGAGCGGATTCGTGATGCGTCGCGCCGCGTAGATGCTGACGAGAATGCTGAGAAGAATCGCGACCAGAGCGAGCAGCCGTCCCATACGCTGCATGTCGTAGACGTCGCTGTAGGCCTGGCGAGTCGGCTTCTGGACGATGACAGCCCAGTCGAGTGAATTGACGGGACTATAGGTGCCGAGCATTTCGACATGGTTCGAGCCGTTTTTGACGTCG
>Ga0335079_10009258_pt1 | contig 11218 bp, 13 predicted proteins | sample Lox_Sample_33_FD_206719 | JGI IMG/M metagenome (GOLD analysis project Ga0335079, IMG submission 206719) | Soil microbial communities from Loxahatchee National Wildlife Refuge, Florida, United States - Lox_Sample_3.3 | ecosystem: Environmental > Terrestrial > Soil > Wetlands | place: USA... | reverse complement strand
TGCATCGCCTGGGCAGTGAGCGCGACGACGGGGATCGCGGCGGTCTCCTCGTCCCCGCGGAGCGCGGCCAGCGCGGCTTCGCCGCCGATCCCGGGCAGCTGCACGTCCATCAGCACGAGTGACGGCCCGTGTGCGCGCGCGAGCTCGACCGCCGCCTCGCCCGTCTCCGCCTCGAGCGTCCGGTACCCGCTCGCCTCGAGGACGTCGCGGACGAGCTTCATGTTCCTCGGGTTGTCCTCGACGACGAGAACCTGCGCGGCGGCCACGGCTCACGCCTCGTCGAGCGGGAGCGTGAAGACGAACCGGCTGCCGCCGCCGGGGCCCGCTTCGACCCAGATCCGGCCGCCGTGCAGCTCGACGAGCCGGCGCGACAGCGCGAGCCCGAGGCCCGTGCCCTCGCGCTGGCGCGCGCCGAGGTCGGTCTGCTGGAACTCCTCGAAGATCCGCTCGCGGTCGTCCGGCGCGACGCCCGGCCCCGTGTCCGTCACGGACACGCGCACCTCGCCGCCGGCGCGCTCCGTCGCAACGGTGACGCTGCCGCCGGGCGGCGTGAACTTGACCGCGTTCGAGAGGAGGTTGAAGACGACCTGGCGCACGCGCCGCTCGTCCGCCCGGACGAGCTCGGCGCCTGGGCCGGGCTCGACCGACAGCCGGATCCCGGCGTCCGCGGCGCGCTCGCGCACCATGACGGCGCTCCGCTCGAGCGCCTCCGGCAGCGAGAACTCCGTCCGCTCGAGCTCGATCCGGCCGGCCTCGACCTTCGAGAGGTCGAGCACGTCGTCGATGAGCGAGAGCAGGTGGTTCCCGGACGCGATGACGTCGTCGAGGTACTCCTCCTGCTTCGCGTTGATCTCGCCGAACAGCCGCTGCCGGAGGACCTGTGAGAAGCCGATGATCGCGTTGAGCGGCGTCCGGAGCTCGTGCGACATGTTCGCGAGGAACTCGCTCTTGTGGCGGCTCGCCGTCTCGAGCTCGCCGTAGAGCCGTCGCAGCTCGTCGTTCATCCGGTTGACGTTCGCGGCGAGCGAGCCGAGCTCGTCGCGGTTGGCCACGTCGAGCCTGCCGGAGAAATCACCCTCCGCGATCTCCGCGACGCGCGCCTCCGTCCGCTTGATCGGGCCGACGAGCGACCACGAGAGGACGAGGCCGAGCGCGAGCGCCAGCACCACGCTGATCGCCGCCACGCCGACGAAGAGGTTCCGCGACGACTCGTATGCGCTCCGGTTCTCGGCGATGAGAGCCGCCGTCTCCGCGCTCGTGCCGTCCCCGAGATCGCGCGCGCGCAACGTGAGGTCGTTGTCCGCGCTCGTCGCCGCGGCGAGTGACGACAGCGCCCCGAACCCGGTCACGCCGCGCTTGTCGAGCGCCGTGATCCGTGCGAGCGCGCGGTCGATCTTCCGGTAGTCGCTGCGGATCCTCGTCAGCACGCGCTCGTCGGCCGGAGTCCTGACGAAGCCGACGAAGAGCTTCTCGTCCGCCCCGAGCTCGACCTGCGAGAGGGCGTAGCTCGCCGCCTCGTCGACGAGCACCCAGCGCCGGCCCTCCTCGGCGGTCTTGACGCCGGTGTAGGCGCTCATCCCGGGCTGGCCGATGCCGCGCGCGCCGAGCACCTGCCGCAGGTCGGTGGCGTACGCCGCGAGCGCCTGGTACTGCGCCGAGCGCGCCTGGAGGGTTCCGAGCCGCGCGACGCGGGCGTTCGCCTGGCCGAGCACGCGGAGACCGAGCACCGCGACGAGGACGAGCAGCGCGGCGATCACGAGGAACGCGACGAGGAGCTTCGTGCGCACGCCCGCGGGCGCGCGGGCGACGGCGCGCGCCATGCGGCCCTCGATCTCGGTCAGCGCACCCGCCCTTCGCCTCGCGGGAGGTGCCTCGACGGCCTCGGGCTGCGCCACCGGCCCGTCCCTACGGCGCCAGTACGGGCTTCGAGACGACCGAGTTCACGATCAGCCACCTACCGTCGACCTTCTGCACGTCGTGGTCGACGCCGACCCACGCCATCAGCGTCTTCGTCTTCGGGTCGATGTAATGACACTCGAAGTAGAGCGTCCCCTTGTCGCCGTTCACGGTCGTGCGCATCTTGTAGGTCGGCGTGTCGGCGATCCAGTGGTTCGTCGGGTAGAACGCCTTGTTGTCCGTCGCGAACCAGTGCCGGATGGCCGGCTTCCCGGTGAGCGCCTGGTCCTCGACGTTGAAGACCGCGCCGGGAGCGAAGAGCGACATCATCAGGCCGAGGTTGTGCTTCGCGAGCGCCTCATGGAACTTCGACTCGATCTGGTCGATCTCGTAGAGGTTCGCCTGCCGCACCATCGTCGCGTTCGCGGCGGAGTCGCCGCCCGATCCCCCGCAGCCTGCGAGCAGGGCGACCGCCGCTCCCGCAACGGCACAGACCCCAAGCAGCGTGCGCGTCATCTGCCGCTCCTCTCTTTACGCCGCAACGACGTCGATGCCGATCGTGACAGGCCCCGATCGCACCGTCCAGGGGGCTAGCCTCCCGTCACGGCGTGGGCCAGCGCACGGCGCTGAGCCGTCGCACCTCCGCCGGCAGCGTCAGGACGTCGATCGGCTTCTCGACGTAGCCGGCGAAGCCGGCCTCGAGGAGCGCCGCCCGTGCTCCGGCGACCGCGGTCAGCGCGACGACCGGGATCGGAGCGGTGGCCGGGTCCGCCTTCAGCCGCCGGAGCGCCTCCGTCCCGTCGAGGTCGGGCAGGCGCAGGTCCATCAGCACGAGATCCGGGGCGTGGGCACGCGCGAGCGCGATCGCCTCCTCGCCGTCCGCCGCCTCGAGCGTGCCGAGCCCGGCTCGGCGGAGCACGTCCCGGACGAGCTTCCGGTTGCGCGAGTCGTCGTCGACCACGAGCACGACGGGAGGCGTCACGGGCGCAGCCGACCTAAGCTTCCCGCGTGCCGCTCCGCGTCGCGCTCGCCGACGACCACTACCTCGTGCGCGAGGGGACGCGGCGCCTGCTCGAGGCGCAGCCGGACGTCGAGGTCGTGGCCGTGTGCGAGGACCTCGACTCGCTCCTCGCCGCGGTCGCCGCCGAGCGGCCGGACGTCGTCGTCACCGACATCCGGATGCCGCCGACGTCCACCGACGAGGGAATCCGCGCGGCCGAGCTGCTGCGCGAGACCGACCCCGGGATCGGCGTCGTCGTCCTCAGCCAGTACGCCGAGCCGCAGTACGCGCTGCCGCTCCTCGAGCGCGGGAGCGAGGGCCGCGCGTACCTGCTGAAGGAGCGCGTCGAGGACGTCGAGCAGCTCGTCGGCGCGATCCGCACGGTCGCGGCCGGCGGCTCGGTCGTCGACCCGAAGGTGGTCGAGGCGCTCGTCGCCGCGAACGCGCGCACCGAGCAGTCGCCGCTGCACGACCTGACGCCGCGCGAGCGGGACGTCCTCCGCGAGATGGCGTCCGGCAAGAACAACGCGGCGATCGCGGCGGAGCTCTTCCTCACCGAGCGGTCGGTCGAGAAGGTGATTCACTCGATCTTCCTCAAGCTCGGCCTCACGTGGGAGACCGCGGTGCACAAGCGGGTGACGGCGGTCGTCATGTACCTGGCCGAGGGCGGTCCGGCGGCGTGAGCGGCAGCCGGCCCGTGACGCGGGTCGGCGCGACGTCGAGCGACCCGCCGAGCGCCTCGACGCGGGCGGGGAGCGCGCCGAGCGCACCGGCCGCGACGGACGCTCCGCGCAGCGCGATCTCGAACTCGAGCGCGCCGTCGCGCGTGCGAACGGCGATCGTCGCGCTCGCGCCGTCGCCGTCCGCCGACCCGAGCGCCGCGACGAAGCAGCGGTAGACGGTCAGCGCGACCGCGGCCGGGACGTCCGCGTCGACGGCGCCTTCGACGTCGCCGGGGACCGGCGTCGCCGCGCCCGCCATGCGCAGCGCCGCGACGAGTCCCCGGCTGTCGAGGAGCGGTGGGTGCACCCGGTGGGCCAGCGCCCGGACCTCGTCGAGCGCATCGCCGACGTTCGCGCGCGCGTCGTCGAGCAGCCGGGTCGCGGCGTCCGGATCGTCCCGAACGAGCTCGCGTGCTGCCTGGAGCTCGACGGCGAGCGCGACGAGCCGCTGCTGCACGCCGTCGTGGAGAGCACGCTCGATCGCGCGGCGCTCGTCGTCGTCGGCGGTGAGGAGTGCGCGCGTCGCGTCCACACCGACGGTTCTCCGCTTTCGCGGCCCGGGAGTCAAGGGGGCTAGCACCGTGCGCCGGCGAGAAGGCTGCAGCCGCGGCGCCCGCCGGGTCGCCGTGTGTGCGGTGCGCGCGGCCCGCTCTAGCGTCGGTCGAAGCTCCGCGCCGCCGGCACGGAGCGTCGGAACGGAGGTGGGGCCGATGAGGTGGTTGATTCTCGCGCTGGTGGTGGGCGCCGCCGCGGGGTCCGCCGCGGTCGCGGTCGCGACCCCGGGCTCGGGGCAGACGAACAAGATCCTCGCGTTGGGGACGCTCGGGGACGCCTCGCTGGCGTTCAACACGGGCCTCTCCACGGAGTCGAGCGGCACGACGTGGGGGACGACGAAGTACACGGCGCAGCAGCTGCCGGAGTTCCTGATCCGCCTGCGCAACGCGGGCGTGACGAACCTCGGCCAGTGGCTGAACCTGCACCCGCTCGTCTCGGCGAAGTTCGGGCTGGTGCCGATCGGGCTGCTCGCCGCACCGGAGGTCGTGACGCAGCAGGCGACGTTCGCGCCCGGTGCGACCTCGGGCTGGCACACGCATCCCGGGTATCTCACCGGGACGGTCGTCTCGGGCCAGGTCGTCCGCTACGCGACGGACTGCACGCCGACCACGTACGCGGCCGGGCAGTCGTTCTACGAGACCGGGGCGAAGACGTTCGTCGTGAAGAACGAGAGCACGAGCACGCCGGCCGTCGTGATGGTGACCTTCGTCGTCCCGGGCGGGACGCCGACGACCGCGCTGCGGATCGACGAGCAGCAGCCGTCGACCTGCAGCAAGTGAGCAGTCGCGTCGGGGCTGCGGGTGCCGGGCGGGCGCTCGCGGCCCTGGTCGCGGTCGCCGCGGTCGCGACCGGGGCGGCGCACGCGGCGCGCGCCGACGGGGATCCGGCGAGCGACTACCTGCTTCTCCAGAACGTCTACTTCCCCGTGCAGGCGCCCTCCGCGGGTGCCGAGTCCGCGCTCGAGCAGGCCGTCGACGCCGTGTACGCGCACGGCGACCGCGTGAAGGTCGCCCTCGTCTACTCGGCGCAGGACCTCGGCGCGATCCCGTCGCTCTACGGGAAGCCGTCCGACTACGCGCGGTTCCTCGGGACCGAGCTCGGCCTCTGGTACGTCGGCCCGCTCCTCGTCGTGATGCCGGCGGGCTACGGGATCTACGACGGCGGGCGCTCCGTGGCTCCGGAGCAGCAGGTGCTCGCGGACCTGCCGCTCGCCGCATCGAGCTCCGACCAGCTGACCCGCAGCGCGACGGGGGCCCTGCAGCGGCTCGAGGCGGCCGGCGTGCTTCGCTCGGCCGACATCCGCGCGCCGCTCGTGACGGCCCATCCCGCGACGGCGAAGCGCGGCCGGCCCGCGAACCTCCGGTTCGACGTCTTCGACGACAGCGGCAGGAGCGCCGAGACCGTCCGCGTCTACGAGGCGGGCGCCCGGGTCGCGACGCTGCGCAGCCCGATGGCGTTCGGGATCGGCACGCGCCACGTCGTCGTGCGCTGGCTCGTGCCGAGGACGCTGCGGAGCCGGACGCTTCGCTTCTGCGTCGTCGCGGTCGACCCGGCGGGGAACGACAGCGCGCCGGCCTGCGCGCCGTTCCTCCGCGTCTCGTAGCGGGACGTGCTCGACGGAGCGGCGCAGGAGTCGAACCTACCCAGCCGTGGGTTGCACGACCTCAGCGGTTTTGAAGACCGCCTGGGCCACCGGGCCCATGCCGCTCCGCGGACGAGCCTAGCGACTGTCCCGCGCCGGAACCTCGTTGCGAAGCTGCGAGCCGCGTCCGACACCAGGCCGTGGCCCGCAGGGACACGGCCTCTCGCGCAAACCGGCTCCACGCCTCGCGCGGGCCGTCTCGTGTCCGACACCTGGCCCTGTCCCGAAGGGACGGGGCTAGATGATCTCGTCGCGGCGCGCGACGGCGACCGCCTGCAGGCGCGACTTCGTGCCGAGGCGCTTCGAGATGTGACGCACGTGGTTGCGCACGGTCTCGCGGCTGATGTGGAGCGTCGCCGCGATCTGCTCCGTCGACTTCCCGTCGGCGAGCAGGCGGAGGATCTCCCGCTGCCGCGGCGTGAGGCGGCCGTCGACCTTCGGCGGGCGCTCCGCCGTGTCGCTCCGCGGGCGGACGACGCCGAACATCCCGATCGCGCGATGCTTCGACCGGAGCGGCACCGAGCTGATCTCGACGCACTGCTCCTCGCCGTCCGCGTTGATCAGGTCGACGGCGAAGTCGCGGTGGCCCTTCCCGTGCAGGTTGCGCTGGAAGAGCGACTTCGCGCGCGGCAGCTCCTGCGGGTCGAGGACGCTCGTGAACATCTTCCCGGTCGCGTCGCCGACGAGCTCCTTCGCCGCGTCGTTCAGCCACCGGATGTAGCCCGTCGAGTCGATGACGTAGCACGGCACGCTGATCTCCTCGAGCGCGGGCGGGAGCTGCTGCTGGATCAGCGTCAGGAACGGCGCTGCCGACGGAGGTGCGTCCACCACCACGTCCTGAAATCTATCGCCGCAGGTAGCGTCCAGGCCGTGCTCGCGCGGCTCGCCCTCTCGTGGCTCGTCAACATCGCCGTCCTCGGGCTCGTCACCTGGATGTTCGGCTCGATCACGTACGGCGGCCAGGCGGGGACGCTCGTGCTCGCGGCGGCCGTCTTCGGGATCCTCAACACGATCCTGAAGCCGATCCTGAAGCTCCTCACGTTCCCGCTCGCGATCTTCACGCTCGGCCTCGCGTGGTTCGGCGTCGCGATGCTGATGCTCTGGCTCACGGACGTGATCGTCCCGAGCTTCGAGGTGCACGGGTTCTGGACGTACGTCGGCGCGACGGTCGTGATCTGGCTCGGGAACCTCGCGCTCGACCTGTTCCTCGCCCGGAACGACCCGCGAGGGCGGGGCACGGTCAACGTGACCGTGACCCGCACCCGCAGGCCGCCCGACGGCGGCGCCGGAGGCTAGGCAGCCGCCAGCGGCCAGGCGATCTCGCCGGCCTCGAGAACGTACGCACGCCCGTCGAGGTGGAACCGGATCGCGCGCAGGTGCCGTTCCGAGACCCAGCGCTCGACCTCGCGGAGCAGCTCCGCGAGATCGCCGTCGCGTGGCTCGAGGTCGACGTAGACGACCCACGAGGTCTCCGAGAACACGAGCGAGCACACCCAGCTGCGGCGGAGGAGCTCCCGCAGCGCGGTCGCGTCGGTCTGCTCCGGGACCTCGAACGTGACCGTCTCGTCGAGGAGGAGGAGAGAGTCGTCCATGCGGGCCAGGGTGGGGACCACCTGCGCGGAACCGCGTGACCCGTTCGTGTCAAATCGTGCGAACTTCACGGAAGATTTACCGCGTCCGAATCGATCGCGAATCGCTCGTGAACCGGATCGACATACGGGCCGTATCACGGGGCGGCGGCCGGCGGCATCACCGCCGTCAGAAAGGTGCCGCATGCCCACGTTCAGACTCGCCCTCGCCGCCGCCGGAGTCGCGGCGATCCTCGTCGCAGCGCCGGCAGGCGCGCGCGTCGAGGACAACGTCTTCACCGTCACGAACCTCGTCGCCGACACGTCCGGGACCGCGCCGACGACCGACCCGTCGCTCGTCAACGGCTGGGGCCTCTCCGCCGGGCCGACGACGCCGTGGTGGACGTCGAACAACGGCACGAACACGACGACGCTCTACAACGGCAGCGGCGCGAAGCAGGCGCTGACCGTCGCCGTCCCCGGCGGGCCGACCGGGACGGTGTTCAACGGGACGGCCGCCGACTTCGTCGTCTCGCAGAACGGGAAGAGCGGCTCGGCCCGCTTCCTCTTCTCGACGGAGGCCGGCACGATCCTCGGCTGGTCGTCCGGCGTCAACGCCGCGACCGCGATCCCGGGCGTCGACCGCTCGGCCACGGGCGCGGTCTACAAGGGGCTCGCCGTGACGAACGACCGGCTGTACGCGACGGACTTCCACAACGGCCGCGTCGACGTGTTCGACGCCGCGTTCAAACCGCTGACGCTCGCGGGCGGGTTCGCCGACAAGAAGATCCCGAAGGGGTTTGCGCCGTTCGGCATCCAGGCGCTCGCCGGGAACGTCTTCGTCACCTACGCGAAGCAGGACTCGGCGCGCCACGACGACGTCGCCGGGCCGGGGCTCGGGTACGTCGACGAGTTCACGCCGGACGGGAAGCTCGTCGCGCGCGTCGCGTCGGGCGGGAGGAGGAACGCGCCGCCGAACGCGCCGTGGGGGCTCGCGCTCGCGCCGTCGAGCTTCGGCGTCTTCGCGGGCGACGTCCTCGTCGGCAACTTCGGGAACGGCCGGATCAGCGCGTACCAGCTGCGCGGGTCGGGCTGGGTCTACAAGGGCCAGCTGCGCCGCGGCGACGGGACGCTCATCTCGCTCGACGGGCTCTGGGCGATCGCGTTCGGCAACGGCGCGGCCGCCGGGCCGGCGAGCACGCTCTACTTCCTCGCCGGGCCGAGCGACGAGAGCCACGGCCTGCTCGGGGCCGTCACGGCGGGGTGAGGCGGTGCGTGGCAACGTTCCCACGTAGAAGGCACAACTCGTAGATTCCTACTGTTGACAACGTTCCCATCCGGCGATAGAAGCGGTCCCGACCGTCAGATCGACCGAAGGAGCGTGAGTCATGGCACGTGCACGCTGGGCCGTCGCCGCGGCCGTCCTCGCGGCGGCGGCGTTGCTCGCGGCGCCGGCCGGCGCGGGGACGCGGCACGCCGCGGGCTTCCCGCCGCTGCCGCCCCGCGGCTTCAGCCTCGTCTGGGCGGACAGCTTCAACGGCCCGCCCGGGTGGCCCGTGAGCCCGTTCAACTGGATCTACGACACCGGCACCGGCTACGGCTGCACCGGCTGCCCGCCGAACTGGGGCACGTTCGAGATCGAGACGATGACGCGGAGCACGAAGAACGTGTCGCTCGACGGGCGCGGCGACCTCCTGATCACGCCGGTGCGCGACGCGGCGGGCAACTGGACGTCGGGCCGGATCGAGACGCGCCGCACCGACTTCACCGCGGGCGGCCACGGCATCCTCCGCGTGCAGGCGGCGATCCAGCTGCCGCAGACGGGCGTCGGCCCGCAGGCCGCCGGCTACTGGCCGGCGTTCTGGATGCTCGGCGCGCCGTTCCGCGGCAACTACCTCAACTGGCCGTCTATCGGCGAGATCGACATCCTCGAGAACATCAACGGGCGTCCGACGGCGTTCTCGACGCTCCACTGCGGCGTCCCGTCCGGCGGCCCGTGCAACGAGACGAACGGGATCGGCGGCACGACCGACAACGCGACGCTGCAGGACGGGTTCCACACGTACGCGATGGAGCTCGACCGGAGCGTGACGCCGAACCAGCTCCGGTTCTACCTCGACGGGACGAACTTCTTCACGATCGACGAGAGCCAGGTCCCGAGCGACGTCTGGGACAGCGCGACGGATCACGGCTTCTTCGTGATCCTCGACGTGGCGATGGGCGGAGCGTTCCCGTGGGCGGAGTGCAACTTCTTCCCGCACGCCGGCGGCTGCAGCGGCTCGACGCCGTTCCCGCAGGTCGTCACGGCGGACACGGTGTCCGGGAAGCCGATGAAGGTCGCCTACGTGGCCGTGTACGAGAAGCGGTCGCACGACCGGCCGTAGCGCACGCGGGGCGGGAGGGCGCGCCTGCGTCCTCCCGCCCGCGTGAGACGATTGCCCCGATGAACGGCTACCCGCGCGTGACGACGCTGAAGGACGTCGCGCGCGTCACCGGCTTCTCGACCTCGACGGTCTCGCGCGCGCTCACCGGGAACGGCTCGGTCGACCCCGCGACGCGCGAGCGGATCGAGTCCGTCGCGCGCGACCTCGGCTACCGGCCGCACGCGGGCGCGCGGCTGCTCGTGACCCAGCGGTCGGACGTGATCGCCGTCATCGTCGCCACGCTCGAGCCGCACCGGCGGATCAGCCACCCGTTCCTCCGCGAGCTGCTCGACGAGATGAGGTACCGCGCCGGCGAGACGAATCACGACCTCCTGCTGCTCTCCGGCCGGCACGACGAGTCGGCGGAGCACTACGTGCACCGCGCGCTGTCGCGCCGCGTCGACGGCATCGTGCTGCTCGGGATCGACCGCAGCGAGGTCGACCGTGGCGGCCGCGAGGTGCAGGAGCTCGCGACGGTCGGCGTGCCGACGATCGGGGTCGACCTCGACATCCGCTCGTTCGGCCCCTGGTTCGGCTACGTCACGGCCGACAACGCGGGCGGCGCGCGGCTCGCGGTCAGGCATCTCCTCGACCTCGGCCGGCGCCGCATCGTGTGCTGCGCGGGAGAGCTCGACACGCCGCCGGGGCGGGAGCGCCTCGACGGCTACCGGCAGGAGCTCGAGGCGGCCGGCGCGGAGTACCGCGACGAGGACGTCGTCGTCGCCGACTTCACCGAGGCCGGCGGCTACCGCGCGATGCGCCAGCTGCTCTCGCTGCGCGAGGCGCCGGACGCGGTCTTCGTCTGCGGCGACCTGATGGCGATCGGGGCGATGCGCGCGATCGAGGAGGCGGGCCTCTCGGTCCCCGGCGACGTCGCGGTGGTCGGGTTCGACGACGTCGAGGCGGCGTCGATCGTCCGCCCGGCGCTGACGACGGTCCGCCAGGACAAGGAGGACCTCGCGCGCGCGGCCGTCGCGATGATCGGCGAGATGCGCGAGTCGCCCGACGCGTCGGCGCGGCAGTACGTCGCGGGCGTCGAGCTCGTCGTGCGCGCGTCGAGCGCGGGCTAGTCCGCGACCCAGTCGCGGGTCAGCGTCAGCCAGAACGCGAGGCCGGCCCAGTCGCCGTAGCGGCGGAAGCGGCGCTCGATCGTCGCGTCCTTCGCCTTCCGGCCGGTGAGCCTCGCGTACGTCGGCCGTGTCCACGAGTCGAAGACGAGGCGCGAGTAGCGGCCGAGGCTCGTCAGCATCACGTGCGCCGCGCCGTACGGCCCGATCCCCGGCAGTGCGAGGAGCCGCGCCTCCGCCTCGTCGTCGGGGAGCTCCGGATCGGCCAGCGCCTCGAGGTCGACCTCGCCCTCCGCGACCGAGCGCGCGAGCTCGCGGAGGTACGGCGCGCGGTAGCCGGAGCGC
>Ga0335079_10009257_pt1 | contig 11218 bp, 13 predicted proteins | sample Lox_Sample_33_FD_206719 | JGI IMG/M metagenome (GOLD analysis project Ga0335079, IMG submission 206719) | Soil microbial communities from Loxahatchee National Wildlife Refuge, Florida, United States - Lox_Sample_3.3 | ecosystem: Environmental > Terrestrial > Soil > Wetlands | place: USA... | reverse complement strand
GGAGACGCTGAAGGTCGCCGACTTGATGCCCGCTTCCTCGCCCGCCTGATAGTCGTTCAGTACCGCCTCGAAGCCGTGACGCTCGGCCCAGCGCAGGTACATGCGCAGCAGCATCTCGGCCCAGTCCTGCGACTCGGTGCCGCCGGCACCGGGATGGATGGTCACAATGGCGTTGCGGGCGTCGTTCTCACCCGAGAGCAGCGTCTTGGTTTCGAGCTCTTCGACCTTGGCGCGCAAGTCTGCGATCTCGCGCTTGAGTTCGGCATCCACGCTCTCGCCTTCGCGCGCCAGCTCGAAGTAGGCATTGATGTCGTTGCTGCGGCGCTCGAGGTCCGCCTCGGTGGCCAGCGCTCCTTCCAGGCGCTTGCGCTGCCGCATCACCTGCTGCGACTGCTCTGGATTCGCCCAGAAATTGGGATCGGAGACTTTCTTTTCGAGTTCAGTTAGCTGCGAGCGGACGCCGGGCGCGTCAAAGATACTCCCGCAGGTCGTGGACCTTTTCTTTGATGGGAGCGTATTCGCGTTCGAGTTCTTCGACCATAAGAGCAGCTGCCAGTTGTCAGTTTGCCTTGAAGGGGCGCGGCTTCAGGGGCCCGGGGAACGCCCGGTTTTCGCGTTCCGGGGCGGAGCCGCGCCGTCATGCGCCCCAGGAATAAGCGGCTTAGCCGCCGGCTTTTGGCGGTCCCGCGCGCGCCTTCAGGCGCACAACAAATCCCAGCAACGAGATTATCGCACACCCCCAGGCAAACCAGTCACCGTGACGGGTATAGAAGGTGGTGCTGCTTTCCAATCCGAACGGCGCTTCCAAGGTGGTCCGCTCGTCGCGGGGGGCGCGCGCGACCACCCGGCCATAGGGATCGATCGAAACCGTAATACCGGTATTGGTGGCGCGCAGCACCCAGCGCCGGTTTTCGATGGCCCGCATGCGCACCATGTTCAGGTGCTGCACCGGCGCGCCCCAGGCCCCGAACCATTCGTCATTGGAAATATTGGCGAAGAGCTGAGCGCCGTTGCGGGCGAAGATGCGCACTTCGTCCGGAAAAACCGACTCGTAACAGATGAACACGCCCAGCTTGTAATTATCCACGGCGAAGACCGTGCGCTCTGTGCCGCGGGCAAAATCGCCGGCTTCCTTGGTGATCTTGTGCACGAAGAAAAAGACGCTCGGGACGTACTCTCCAAAGGGAACCAGGTGAATCTTGTCGTAGCGCGCAGACCAGGCGCCATCCGGGGCGACAATTGCCGCCGAGTTCAGCGGACGGCCTTCGGGCGTGGCGCCGATTCCGCCGACTACAACGTATGATCGCGTGTTCTGAGCGATGGCGCTGATGGTCTGGCCAAAGCGCGCGTCGTTGAAGAAGAAGGGCGAGGGCGATTCCGGCCAGAGTATCAGCCCTGGCTCGGCGGCCGCGGCGCCGGGCGGCGCCGTGCTCATAGCGGCCAGGTCGGCCAATGTCTGGCGATAAAAGTCATACGTCCATTTCGCAGGATCGAGGATGGGAAGGTTCTGCTGTACCAGAGTGGCGAAGTGGGTCGGGCGCGCGGGCGCTGGTTTCACCAGCACTCCGAGTTGCAGGACGATCGCGGCCGCGAGTGCCGCCACGAGCAGCGTGCGCCGCCGTTCGCGGGGCAGAAGGAATGCGGCCGCCAGGGCGGTATTCACCAGCGCGATCTCGAACGAGAGTCCGTACACCCCCGTCGAGGTGGCGATGCGCGACAGCGGGATGTTGTCCACCTGGGCCGTGCCCAGCGGCTGCCAGGGAAAGCCGACGATTTGCTCCCACAGAATTTCGGCCGTCACCCAGAAGAACGGCGCCAGCATCAGCGCGCGATTGCGCCCAAGATGCCGCACTCTGGCTGCGCCTGCGAGCAAGAGTGCAAAGACTCCGTGATGCATTCCCGCCGCGAGCAGAAACAGCACCATCATCAGCACGGCGAGCGCATCACTCATCCCGCCATAGACGTGGAGGGTGTGAAAAATCCAGAAGCAGGTGCCGGCATAGAAAATGACGCCGCTGACCCACCCCAGCAGCAATCCCCGGCGCAACGCCGTGAACACTGGTTCGTTCTGGTCAGCTCCCGGCTGAGGAGGAGAGAGAATCGCAACCAGCAGCGGCGCCAGCGCAATCCAGCATAGGAAGGAGAGCGCCGGCGAGGGGAAAACCAGCACCTGCAAAATGCCGGAAACGACCGCGAGCATCCAGGCGCGCTTTGGAATTCGTGACAACTTGCGAGCAGTGTAGCAAAGCCGCGGCCGGGCTGAAGCCCGGCGCTTCCACCAGCCACACCTGGTGTAAAACCTCTCTACACCCGCTGGTCCAGGCTCTGTAGCTTCTTGCGGACGAACTCGACCAGATCGGCGGTCAGATAATGCGGCGGGCTCACGCGGAAAATCGGTTTTCTCATTACCTGATCCAGCAATGTCTTGTCCCAGCGGATTCCGCGGCGCTCCGGCTCGTTCAGCACCACGGCGCTGGCGTTTTGGAGAAACTGCCGGGCCGAGGACTTGAAGTCGGCAATGGCCGGGTCCAACACCGCCAGATAAACGTCAGGCTCCAGGAACTCCAGCACACTGTTGGATTCCAAAATCACATCATCGGCACCCAACTCCCGCCGCAATGCGGGGATTGCGTCGGCCAGACACCCGGGACGCGCGGTGAGTAAGAGTGCGCGACGCGCGCCCGCCCGCAGATAGCGAGCGGTGTCGCTGTCGCCCGAGGCTTCACGTTCCTCGCGAATGACGTAGCTGGCGTCCGCCGGAATGTCGTGCTCGTGCTGGGTGATCTTGACTGCCGTCCAGGGGCGTTCGGGAACGGCCTTGATCAGATTGGCGACCAGGCTGGTCTTACCTACGTTCCGCGACTGCCCGCCTACCACGACGATCGCCATGCAGTATTCCCCGTTAGCGCTGGGATCGAGTTCAGGCGGTTCCGCAGTCTTGATTCCGGCTTTCTTGCTGCGCGCAGGACGGCTGGTTACGGATGCACTCATCTGTACTAACGTTCCTTTTTCCCCAGCCGCGCCAACACGGCCAGTTGCTTTAGATACTCGCGGATGGGCCGCGCCGGGGTGCCCCAGAATACGACGCCTTTACCGCGGATCACCTTGTGGCTGGGAACGCCGCACTGCGCTCCCAAAACAGCGCCTTCGCGGATGCGCACATGGTCGGCCAGACCAACCTGGCCGGCTATGACAACATTGTCCTCAATCACTACGCTGCCGGAGATGCCGGTCTGCGCCGCGATGACGACGTTTCTTCCAATGCGCACGTTGTGGCCCACGTGCACCTGGCTATCGATCTTTGTGCCGCTTCCGATCACGGTGGCATCGAGAGCGCCACGGCTGATGGTGACATTGGCTCCGATCTCGGCGTCGTCGCCGATCTCCAGCCGGCCCACTTGCGGAAATTTTTCGTATACGCCCGTACTTTCGTCGCGCACGTAGCCGAAACCGTCGCTGCCCAGCACCGCTCCCGCCTGTACAACCACCCGGTTCCCGATGGTCGTATCACTGTAGACGCTGACGTGGGCCTTCAGACTGCAATCGTCACCGAGGATGACCCGGGGCGCAATAAAACCTCCTGCGCCTATGCGAGTTCGGTCGCCGATGACTGTGCCTTCACCGATGTAGCAGCCGGGTTCTACCGAAACCAGCTTGCCCATCTTGACCGAGTCGTGAACGAAGGCGGTCGAGGCAATGCCTGGCTCACGCCGGCGCGGAGGAAATATGACCTTCCCCGCGCGGACGAAAGCCAGCCGCGGCTGGCGCGCAATGAGCAATGGTTTTTGTGTTTCGATGCCGCGCGCGAATTCTCCCGCCACCACGGCCGCGGCCGGCGACTTCAGCGCGGCTTTAAGGTGATCGGCTGATTCCACGAATACCAGATCGTCCGTGGTTGCTGATTCCAGACTGGCAATTCCACTGATCTCAGTTTTGCCGTTTCCCAATAATTGCGCCCCAGCTGCTTCAGCCAACTTCTGCAAGGAATGTTTCATTGCGGGGCATATGCTACATGCTGGGAGCGCTGAGCACCAAGTACCCGACGCGAATTACCGGAAGTTGGAGTGTCGCGTGGCGTTAGCCTCACTCGGTACCGCACATAGGACACTCCGCGGCACCTCCTGGCGGCCTGGTTTTCCAGCGCCGGTGAACCCAAAGCCACTGGTCCGGATAGCGACGCGCGTAGTCCTCGATCACCTTGGTGTAGGCAGCAGTGTTTGCCACGACATCCGCCTCTTCATTGCCGGTTTGAATGGTCTCCATCGCCGGTTCGAAGCGGACGCGGTAGCGCCGCAGAGTTGGGTCCCAAAGACAGAATCCGGGAACGACGGCGGCATCGGTACGCAGGGCCATACGCGCCATCAGAGTGGAGGTACACGCGGGAATCCCAAAAAAATCCACGAACACTCCCTGCTCCGGGGTCATGTTCTGATCCATCAAAATGCCGACCGTTTCGCCGGCGCGCAGAGCAGCCAGCATTCTGCGAGCAAAATCCTGCTTGGGAATGGTGAGATTGCCGCTCAGCGTGCGATACCGGGTCACCATGCTGTCGAGATACGGATTGTCGAGCGAGCGGATCAGGATGTGCAGTGGATGCCCGTGGAGCGCGTGCATGAACGAACTGATCTCCCATCCGCCGAAGTGCGCCGTAAGGAAAAGCACACCCTTGCCGCGAGCCTGGGCGCGCTCAAAATTCTCAAAACCATCGTAGATCGCGAGCTGCGAGATATTACGGCTGTTGTAGCGCGGCAAGCGGCAAAAATCGCCGAACTGCCGGCCCAGGCTGGAGAACACGCCGCGCAAAATACGGCGGCGTTCCTGAGCTGGCATCAGCGGAAAAGCGATCTGAAGGTTGCACATACCGACGCGGCGCAAACGGCCGTGCAGCAGGTAGACCACTCGCCCCAGCATGCGTCCGAAGGCGCGCGCCACGGATGCCGGCGCCAGCGCCAACACTCGCACCAGCAGCCATACCGGCGCAAACTCGAGTCGGTGGCGCATGGGGAAGGAAGTTGGACGGTAGCATCGAGGAAAATTTGTTGTCAAACGGCAGGAACAACGGGAACAAATATGAGCCTACGTCATAAAGCGCGGGTCGAGAGCGACCTCTTTCTGCTCTCGGCCCGCGGAAAAGAGCCTTTACTGCTTCGCCTGCGCGGAATCCGGAGGCGGCGTTACCTCGGTCGCGCTCGTCTTGGCGGGCACCGTCCCGGCGTATTTGGCAGCAACTTTCAGCAACGGCTCGGACCCGGCCGGAGGCGGAATCAGCCCGGTCAGAATGCTGCGGAACGAGACCATGCGTCCGTAGAAGTCACGGGTATCGTCCCGGTCCTGTTTGACCACCGTGCCGTTCAGCGAAATACCGGCGAAAAGGCCTCGCGCACGGGAATAAGTGAGCAACTCCGCGCGCATCTTCCAGTCCGTGGCCGCCTCCGCATGCCGGCCCACCGGACCGGCGGCGGCAGAAGCGTCGGCACCGATCTTGAATTTGCTGGAGAGCAGGTTACGCATCCCATTGTCGTTCATTACCAGCATGACCAGATCTACAGCCTGGCCGCCAATCTGCAATCCGAAGCTGCCTCCTTCCATGCGAAAACAGGCCGGCGCGCTCCATCCTTTGTCGGTGCGGCAGGTAACTACGCCCTTGCCGTAGGCGGCGCCTACGATGAAGCCGCCCTTCAGCATCGAGGGCACGATGGCGATGCACTGCGCCGAACCGATCACTTCCTCGGGGATACCCTTGTCAGGAGCGGCCATGATCTCATCCAGAACAGTGGCAGCGCCTTCGACGCGATCCACCACTTTATCCCGCTCACCCGCAGCCCAGGCTGCGCCTACAAATCCTGCTACCGCTACAAGAACCAGAAGCTTTTTCATCAGATCATCCTTACGTTGTGAAGTTGAAGATTCAGACAAAAGTGGTTGACGAAGGCGCGCGGCCGGGAAACCAACAACTATTGACCCTGATTTTATCTTAGATGCAAATAAGGGGGGGCGCGCTTTCGCGCACAAAATTTTCGGGGCTGAAACCATAACTTTCGTTATGACTTCAACCCCGGTCTCCCAGGTTCTGTGGTAGGTGAGGCGAGTATGCGATGAGCCGGGAAATCGCACAACATCACCGAAGGACAGCGTCCGTAGGTAACACTGATTCAATCGTCCAGAGCCGCTTCATGACCAGGGGCAAACAAAAAACGACGGGCCTGGAGGCCCGTCTTCGGAGAATCGCTTTGGCTTGGTGATTACTTCGCAGTCACAAGATTATGAGTGATGGCATGCACGGAGAGAGCGATGCGGTTCTGCACGCCGACCTTGCGCATCAGCTTGGCAACATGGGCTTTTACAGTACGCTCCTCGATGCCCAGCGCCGAGCCAATTTCCTTGTTGGAGCGGCCCGCAACCAGCAACTCGAGCACTTCCTTCTCGCGCTCGGTGAAGGTGACGCGACCCGCGGGGAAAATGCGTCCCGGAGACGTCGTGACGCGCTCAATGAAGGTGGAGAGCACGCGGCGCGGCGCCCACACCGATCCCTGGTTCACCATGCGGATGGCCTGCACGAACTCCAGTGGCGCGGCCGCCTCGTCGACGTAACCCTTGGCGCCGGCGGCGAGGGCTTTCAGGATGGTTTCATCATCGGCGCCCGAGCCGGTCACGATGATCTTCAGGTCGGGGCGCGATGCCTTCAGCCCGGCCATGGTGTCAAACAGGTTGACGCCGTTGCGGCTGCCCAGCAACACCAGGTCGACGCCGCCCAGGGTCGGCACTTCGGGAATGCTTGATGCCAGAATCTCAAGATCAGCTTCGGTGTCGAACAGCGCGCGGAAACCCACGAAGCGCAGGGGATCGCTTTCCAGTACAGCGATACGAATACGCGGTTTCTTGGCTGGAGCCGGTTTCATGTAATACTTCCTTAGCTGCTATATTTTCTGGGCACAGCATAGCTGCCTTCGCGCAAAAGGGAAAGCGCGGAGTACGATACCGGCTCATGCTTTAGTGCCTGTCCTTTAGTCACAAGCAGGGAGTTTCCCGGATGCGCAAGAGAATTCCCGTAGTTTTGCTGGCAATTGCCGCTGTTTCGTTGGGTCTCATGGCCCAAACAGGCGCCCAGACCACCTCACCGGCTCGTTCCCAGGATGAAACCGTCAGTTTGGGATACATCCACACAGTGGCCTCCTCCCAGCGGCAGTACAAGAAAAAGTATTCCCACTATGCCACGACGCTGGCCGAACTGGTCCACACCGGGTCCTTTACCAAGCGCATGTCCGCCACCGACCGCGGCGCTTACCTCGTGGAATTCCACGGCAAGCCAGAAGCTTACTGGCTAACGTTGATTCCCAAGCAGTTCGACGCCGAACATCGATCGTTCTTCACGGACGAGACTGGAAAGATTCGGGTCGAGGAGGATAAGCCAGCTTCGGTGGAATCGCCGCTGCTGAAATAGTCAGGATCCGGACTTGATTTCTGTGGCCTTGCCGCCGCGGAAAACCACGATGACCTGATTCCCCCCGTTGGGATAAACGACGGTTTTGCTCTCCTGGTCGTCTCCGCGTTGAGGAATTCCCATGCCTAACGCAAACGATGCCTGAATCTCGTTCATCCCCGGAAGCACCTGGTGGCGGTCAACTGCCTGCCACACTTGCGGCGCCCAATGGCGATAGAGCTGGTGCGGATTTTCGAAGAAGAACATGTCGTCGGCGTAGATGGTGTAATCCTCGCCACGACGGGCCCCGATGGGAACGGCAAAATCCTCCCCGTTTTTCCCGAAGACAGCCACGATCTGAGGCAGCTCGCTCGCACTCGGTGGCTGGACCTGTACAACATCACGCACATCGACCTCTTCGAGGGGCAGCAATAGCCCGGCGGAATGCGCAAAATCGGCGCGTCGATGCGTGAGATCGTAAGGGTAATAGGTGAACTTGTAGCCTTCCCGGATCCAGGCCGGATGTCCGGCCATGCCGGCACGCGCTGACTTCAGGTCATAGGCGTGCTGTTTCTTGGGAACAACATAGTAGTCGGGGTCAATCGTCGTTGAGGAAGGTTGCCTTGCCGGGGCGGGGCTGTGGCGCTCATAGTAGATGAGAGCCAGTCGTATCGCCGATGCCACAAGTGCAATGGCAAGAAAGAGCTCAATCGCCCGGCGTGCTTTCACTGGGGTAGTCTAAATGACGTAAGACGAGCCCTCTCGCAGCACGCGATGCTCAGCCAGGCGCTCAACAAACGTCGACGCTACGCTCAGGACCCGGTTGCCCTTTTCAATAAACTCCGGAGCGCGTTCCCACAAGCGTTGCACATGCTCGGGGTACTCCGAGGCCAGTGCCGCTAATCCCACGCCTGCCATCACGCCCGCAGCCGGCTTGCGGCCGGTCACCAGCAGGAAAGCACTAGCCCCCAGGGAACCGAAAATCAAGGCCTGCTTCCAGTTCTTCATCGGTCATCTCCCCCATGTTTAGAGAGGTCGCCCGCGCCGCTCGTTGTATGCAGATTGTAACCCGGACGCGCCGGAGGGAACGGCGCCACAAGATCGCGAGCGATACAGGGTTCCTGAGATCACTCAGAATCCGTGGCGCCCCCCGATCAATACGTGGCATCATTGACTTTCTTGGACTCGTACATCTTGACCTTGGAGACGGTCAGGGTGTTGTTTTCCAGCTTGCCTTCGACCAGGACGTGGTGGCCTTCGTGCCCTTTCAGGGCCTCAGGATTGGCGACCGCGATCACGGCCTTGTCGGCATCGTTGACAAACACTACCTTCTCACCCGCCTCGATACACTTCTTGGCGCAGTCCGCGTCCACTTTGGCGCCGCACTTGGCGTCGCTGACGAAACCCGTCCACCTCTGGTCTTTGGCCATCACGCCGATCACCAGAAGTGCGACCAGGGCCGATACGGCAAAAATCCTCTTCATGGTTGCTCCTTTATGCGATGGAACACGCAGTACCACAGCTTGTTTGTGCCCCGCGATTGCTGTTAACGTTGCCTGCAGGGCCTATGGCGCATGGCTCTGCTGCCGAGGGTACGGAGCAGAGGCAAGAGTTGGATTGTATGCCAGGCAAACCCGGACCGTCCGGCAATCTGGGCTATCCTGAGTCACGTACTTGATAAGAGAGCGCGTTGAGCACAGTGGGGTTACAACCGGGTTCGGCCGACGCGGCGCTGATCGCCCGCATCCGCTCAGGCGAACAGGATGCGATGGCTGAATTGTACGATCGCTACTCGTCCCTCGTGTACTCGGTGGCGCTGCGAGTGCTCACCGATACGGGCGCGGCCGAAGACGTTCTACAGGAAGTGTTCATGCAGTTATGGCGACACCCCGCGAGCTTTGACGCGCGCCGCGGCAGCCTCGGACCATGGCTAGCCGTGATCGCCCGTCACAGAGCTATTGACGCTCTCCGGAAGCGGCGGCCGCAGACCGACCTGGAAGACGTGGTAATTGCGATCGAGAGCGATCTGGAGGGCGCGGCTGAGCGTGCTCGCGCCGCAGAGACGGTGCGCGCGAGCCTCCGCGCCATGCCCGCGAAGCAGCGCGCGGCCCTGGAGATGGCTTTCTTTCAAGGTATGACACACACTGAGATAGCGGCGGAGACGGGAGAGCCGCTGGGTACCATAAAGACCCGTATCCGCACCGCGCTGGAAGCGTTGCGCCGGGCTTTGAACGCTGGCTCCCCACGCCCGCGTTTGGCCAGCAATACATGACCACGCACGAGCAATTCGCGGACGACTTGGCGCTCTACGCCCTGGGGTCGCTGGCGGGCGAGACAGCGGCAGATCTAGATGCTCATCTTGAAGAGTGTGCCGCCTGCCGCCAGGAACTGGCGCGACTCCAGGGCGACATGGCGTTGCTGGCGCTCTCTGCGTCCGGACCGGCTCCTCCGCAACGGGCTCGCCAGCGGCTGCTGAAAGCCATCGGGCACGAACCACGCTCACCGCGGGCAATTCTGGTGCGGCGTCGCTGGTGGACCCTGGCGCCTGTGTTTGCCTCGCTGGTGCTGGCGATTTTCGCAATCCTGTTATGGCGTGAGAATGCGCGCTATCGGGATCGCATCGAGGCGTTGAAGTCAGATGCCGCTCAGAACCAGGCCACATTGGAAGAAGCCAAGCACCTACTGGTACTGCTCACCGATCCCAGCGCCAAGCACGTCACGCTAGTAGCGGCGCAGTCGAAGCCGCAGCCTGCGGGGAAAGCCATCTATATGGCGGGTAATGGCGCCCTGGTGTTCATGGCCAGCAATCTGGCGCAACTCGCGCCGCAAAAGACCTACGAGCTGTGGTTGGTGCCCATGCGTGGCAACCGGCCGCTGCCGGCCGGCATGTTCAAGCCAGATCGCGATGGCAACGCCATGGTGATGATGCCGCCTATGTCGCCGGGCGTGGAAGCCAGCACCTTCGCTGTAACGATCGAACCAGAAGGCGGATCCGCCACCCCAACCATGCCGATGGTGCTGGTGGGGTCGTAGCCGGAAAACTACCAGCGAGGCTCCCGCGGCTGGCGGGCATGGCCGCGGTAGTCATCGCGCCGACCACCACCGCGCGGGCCGCCGCCGCGGTCCATCTTGGGTCGGGCTTCGTTCACGGTCAGCGTTCGGCCTCCCATGTCTTTGCCATTGAGCGCCGTGATTGCCTGGTCGGCTGCGCCGCTGTCCGCCATTTCGACGAAAGCGAAGCCACGCGACCGGCCGGTATTGCGGTCCGTCACTACCAACACGCTCTCCACGCTGCCATAAGGCTCGAAAAGCGACCGAAGCTCTGATTCATTCGTACTAAACGAGAGGTTGCCGACGAAGATCTTTTTCATGCTTTCCTTTCCGATGCCCTGCGGCGAACTTGGCCGGAAATCCAATGCAACACGGAGTCCACAGACGCGGCGCCCGGTCGCTTTGGCTCGTTAAATCCTGGGAGGCACCCTGGGCGCCCGTCTTTCGGCGCCGCGGTTACGCTAAGGAGAACGTCTTCAGATAGGTCTGACTTAGCTCAGAAGATCTGAAAGAGGAGTGGGAACGCTGCTCGCTCCGCCCCTACCGTATGCTTAATCGTGGCCAATGTCAACCGGCTTGGAAGCCGGCTGGTGCTCCCGCCAGCAAACGTTATAATGGCTGCCAGCGCGCGCCCGTAGCTCAATGGATAGAGCGACGGCCTCCGGAGCCGTAGGTTAGGGGTTCGAGTCCCTTCGGGCGCGCCATAGGTCCAGTGGTCCCTCGCTGCGCTCGGGATTTCGGCTGCGG
>Ga0335079_10009256_pt1 | contig 11219 bp, 9 predicted proteins | sample Lox_Sample_33_FD_206719 | JGI IMG/M metagenome (GOLD analysis project Ga0335079, IMG submission 206719) | Soil microbial communities from Loxahatchee National Wildlife Refuge, Florida, United States - Lox_Sample_3.3 | ecosystem: Environmental > Terrestrial > Soil > Wetlands | place: USA: Florida... | reverse complement strand
AAAAAACTTGCCGAAGGCCATTCCGCGGCCATTTCGCCGAAGGGCGGCGCCGTGGCGTACATCTTCAAAGGCCAGGTGTGGAGCGCGAATCTCGACGGCAGCGACAAACCCGAGCAACTCATTCACGCCAACGGCAACGCTAGCAGCCCGCGCTGGTCGCCGGATGGCGCGAAGCTGGCGTTCGTCAGCCGCCGCGGCGATCACAGCTTCGTCGGCGTTTACGACGTCGCTGCCAAGTCACTCGTGTATCTCGATCCCGGCGTGGACACCGACGCTTCGCCCGCGTGGTCGCCCGACAGCCACCGCGTGGCCTTTGTGCGTGTCGCTGTGGCGAAAGATACTTTGCCCTTCAGCCCGCGCCGTGAAGGCGAGCCCTGGTCCATCCGCATTGCCGACGCTACGACCGGCAAAGGCCAGGAAATTTGGCGCGCCGAACCCGGCAGCGGCAGCGTTTTCCACGCGATGGTTGCAGAAAATCAGCTCATTTGGGCGGCCGGCGACCGCCTCGTTTTCCCGTGGGAGCGCGGCGGCTGGATTCATCTGTATTCCGTCCTGGCCAGCGGCGGTCCCGCGAAGCTGCTGACGCCGGGCAATTTCGAAGTCGAGTACGTCGCGGCCAGTGAGAACGGCCAGGCCATCGTTTACTCCTCGAACCAGGACGACATCGATCGCCGCCACGTGTGGAAGGTGTCCCCCGCCAGCGATCGTCCCGAAGCGGTCACCAGCGGCACGGGCAGCGAAACCGCGCCGGTCCTGGCCAACGACAACAAGACCGTCGTCGTCCTGCGCTCCGATGCGCACACCACTATGCGGCCCGCGCTCGTGGCCGGCAAAGGCGAGCTGCGCGACCTCGCTCCCGAATCGCTTCCGTCTGATTTTCCCGCCGACGCCCTGGTCACGCCTCAGCAAGTGATTTTCTCCTCCGCTGATGGCATGCAGATTCATGCGCAGCTCTTCCTGCCCCGCAACGTCAATGACGGCCAGCGCCATCCCGCGCTGGTCTTTTTCCACGGCGGCTCGCGGCGTCAAATGCTTCTCGGCTGGCACTACATGCTGTACTACAGCAATGCCTACGGCATGAATCAGTACCTCGCCAGCCGCGGCTACATCGTTCTCGCCGTCAACTACCGCAGCGGCATCGGCTACGGCCTCAATTTTCGCGAAGCGCTCAACTACGGTGCGGCGGGCGCCAGCGAATTCAACGATGTCGAAGGCGCGGGCGTTTATCTGCGCTCGCGCCCCGACGTCGATCCCGCGCGCATTGGCCTGTGGGGCGGCAGTTACGGGGGCTACCTGACAGCGCTGGGCCTTGCCCGCGCATCTGATTTATTTGCCGCCGGAGTTGACATGCATGGCGTCCACGACTGGAACACCGAAATTCCCACCTTTGCCGCGGGCTACCGGCCCGACCAGCGCGGCGATTTTGCGCGCAAGGCTTGGGAGTCTTCGCCGCTGTCTTCCATTGACACCTGGCGCTCGCCGGTCCTTCTCATCCAAGGCGATGACGACCGCAACGTTCCTTTCGCGGAGACGGTGGACCTCGCCGAGGCCCTGCGCAAACACGGTGTGCCCTTCGAACTGCTTGTTTTCCCTGACGAAATCCACGATTTTCTTCTGCATCGCACCTGGCTCGCGGCGTATCATGCTTCTAGCGACTTTTTTGACAAACATTTCAAAACGCCTGAGAAATAATCCGCGCCAGAAGCTGGGATGAAAAACGCGCTCCGAATTTTGACTGCTGGTCTCCTGCTGCAGGCGTTTTCTTTCTGCGCTGTCCTGCTTCGCGGCGAGGAAACGTCAGATCGCGTCACTCTTTTCCCGAAGTTTGTCCCCGGCCAGTCGGTCACCTACGACATTGGCTATTCCGCCGAGACAAACACCACCACGGAGAGCAGCGTCGCCGCGCCGATGGCGCCGACCGGCGGCAAAACGGAAGTGCATCTCCTCCTGCGCGCCGAAGTCGAAGGCTTGGGCGTGGACGCAGCCATGCCCTTCGCGCGTCTCCGCACCTATATCCTGGAGCCGGACGCTCTTCCCGCCACGAATGCAGCAAGGTCCTCAGCAGGTTCGCGCAGTGATGAGCGGCCTGCCAAGCTCGTGGAATTCACGCTCTTCCAAAATGGTCAAGTTGCGGACCTGGTCGGCCTGGATGCTCTCAGTGCTGACGAACAGGCGGCGTGGCGCGAATGGCTCGGGCGTTTTGGAGTGGAAGGTGCGCTCCCAGAAAGAGGTTTGAAGCCTGGCGACAAATGGCGCACCGAAGAGCCGATTGCCAACGCGCTGCTCACCGGGCTTTCCTGGGACAAGGAGTCGCAGTACGTGGATGACGAGCCGTGTGGCGCAGCCGTTGGCGCGCTGCAAAGTGCTTCCTCACCGGTCGTCGGCGCGCAAGAAACTTGCGCCGTCATCCTGACCACCGCTTCTCTGCGGCAAAAGTCTCCGCAAAAAGATGCCACGCCCCAAGATTACAAGCTGCATGACCTGCGCACTTCCGGCATCGCCAAAGGGAAGAACGAAGTCATCACCTACATCTCGTTGAAAAGCGGCCTCGTCGTCCGCGCCACGGAAGACGCCGCGCAATCCATGACCGTCACCGTTGCCAAGACCGACGGTTCCAACCGCGTCCACTACAACATCGACGCGCAAAGTCACTCGCTGGTGCGCCTCACGTCGGCTCCCCCCGCGAATCAACCCTGAAGAACGTGGTTGTCTTCCCCCAGAGGCTCGTCGCGAAGCCGGAACTCTGCTCGGGGTATAATCAAGGTTTCGACGGCACGCGAAATTCGTGCAGGAGCACCCTTCCATGAAATTCAAGTTGCGCAGCAACTACCAGCCGCGCGGCGACCAGCCCACCGCCATCGAGCAGCTTATGCGCGGCGTCGAAGCTGGCGACAAGCACCAGGTTCTCCTCGGCGTCACCGGCTCCGGAAAAACCTTCACCATGGCGAAGGTCATCGAGGCTTCCAACCGCCCCGCGGTTGTCCTGGCGCACAACAAAACCCTCGCCGCGCAGCTCTATCACGAATTCAAGTCCTTTTTCCCCGAAAACGCCGTCGAATATTTCGTCAGCTACTACGACTTCTATCAGCCCGAAGCCTACGTCCCCTCCGCCGACATCTACATCGACAAAGAAGCCACCATCAACGACGAACTCGACAAGCTGCGCATGTCCGCCACGCGCTCTCTCTTCGAGCGCCGCGACGTCGTCATCGTCGCCTCCGTCTCCTGCATCTACGGCCTCGGCTCGCCCGAAGCTTACTACGGCATGCTCGTCATGATGGAAAAGGGCCAGCAGACTTCGCGCGAAGCCTTGCTCCGCCGCCTCGTGGACATTCAATTCAGCCGCGCGGAAGATTTACGCCGCGGCACTTTCCGCGTGCGCGGCGATATGATCGAAATTTTCCCCACCTACGACGACTTCGCCTATCGCATCGAAATGTTCGGTGACCAGATCGACGTGCTGCGCCAGATCGATCCCCTCACCGGCGAAGTTCGCGCTGGGCAGGAAGACCTCGCCCGCGTGCCCGTCTATCCCGCGACGCACTACGTCACCCCGCAGGATCAGCGCAACCGCGCCATCGCCGGCATTCAGGACGAACTCGACTGGTGGAAAAAGGAGCTCGAAAAGCAGGGCAAGTATGTCGAAGCTCAGCGCGTCGTGCAGCGCACCATGTTCGACATCGAAATGATGCGCACCATCGGCTATTGCCACGGCATCGAAAATTATTCCCGCCACCTCAGCGGCCGCCTCCCCGGCGAAGCGCCGCCCACTCTGCTCGACTACGTCCCGCAAGATTTCCTCATGTTCATCGACGAGTCCCATCAAACGGTCGGCCAGGTTCGCGGCATGTTCAACGGCGACCGCGCTCGCAAACAAACGCTTGTGGACTACGGCTTCCGCATGCCCTCCGCACTCGACAACCGCCCGCTCACCTTCGAGGAGTTCGAGCACCGCCTCAATCAGGTCATCTACGTCTCCGCCACGCCCGGCCCTTACGAACTCACCAAGTCCGGTGGCGTGGTCGTCGAACAAGTCATTCGTCCCACCGGCCTCGTCGATCCGCAAGTCGAAATTCGTCCCGTTAAAGGGCAAGTGGACGATCTGCTCGAAGAAATTCGCATCCGCGCGGAGAAAAACGAACGCGTTCTCGTCACCACGCTCACCAAGCGCATGGCTGAAGACCTTGCGGAATATTTCTCAGAAGTTGGCGTGCGCTGCCGCTACCTGCACTCGGAAGTCGAAACGCTCGACCGCATCAAAATCCTGCGCGACCTCCGCCGCGGCGAATTCGACGTTCTGATCGGCATCAACTTGCTCCGCGAAGGCCTCGACCTCCCCGAGGTTTCGCTCGTCGCCATTCTCGACGCCGACAAAGAAGGCTATCTTCGCAGTGCCACTTCGCTCATCCAGACCATCGGCCGCTGCGCGCGCCATATCGAAGGGCGCGCCATTCTCTACGCCGATCGCCGTACCGGCTCCATGAACCAGGCCATTGATGAAACCAATCGCCGCCGCGCCAAACAGCTCGACTACAACAAAGAAAACAACATCACCCCCATGTCCATCATCAAGTCCGTGGATATGGATCTCGCGCGCATCGTCGAGGCCGATTACGTCACCATCCCGCTCGACGACGCCACGCTCAGTGCCGCCTCCAACATCAAAAACGAAAAGCAGCTCGCCGAACTCCTCGCCCAACTCGAAACGCAAATGCGCGAAGCCGCCAAAAAATTCGAGTTCGAACGCGCTGCCCAACTCCGTGACCGCATTCGCAGCCTCAAACAAAAAGACGTCTCCGGCCTCTTCACCACCGAATCCGCCCCTACCCCGGCCAGCGAACCGCCGGCCTGATACCTGTAGCCGCGGTCTTCAGACCGCGGGCCTTGTCGACAGTGCTTGGCAACCGTACTCGTCGCACCTGTCGCTCGTATCCGCTTGAATTCATCAAAATTCACACCACGCCTTTCTTCAACTCCTCCAGCGGGTAAAACGTGCCGCGCCAGGTCACCCCGCCTTGCCACAACGTCACTGCAACCGAGCGCACGATCATGTAGCAGAAAAGAAGCGCCCCCAGCGGATGCGTCAGCGCGTAGAGCGGCGACACTTTGTTCACTACATCTACCCCTACGTGCATGCACAACGCGATTCCTGCGGCGATCCCGCACGCCGCGCGCAGCCATCCATGCCCCGCAACCACGCCCACAAAGGGCGCCACGTTCAGTAGCAGCATTCCTAGCACTGCCGCCGCGGCGAACCATAGCTTGTAGCCAAACGCGGCAAAAAAATTTTTCGTCACGCCCCGGATGATGTTTCCCACGCCCGCGTGCCAGCGCAGCGACAGGAAATCCTGCCCCAATCCCACGCCCGAGCGGAAGCCGCCCTGCTTCACCAGCTTTCCCAGCTTCATATCGTCCACCACTTCCATCGCCAGTCTGCGGTGTGTCCCGATGGCTTCGTACGTGCTCCTCCGCACCAACTGGAATGCTCCCACGCCCACATAAGCGCGCGAACTTGGATCGCTCACCCGGTACGCATCGTTCGACACAAGAAACGCAAAGCCGAAGAACGTGAGCAATGTTGTTTCCCAGAAGCCGCGCATCTCCACGTCGGCGAGCAAGGTCAGGTGGTCCAGGTTCCTTTGCCGGGCGATGGCCACCGCGCGTCGCAGCGCGCTCGGCTCAAATTTCACATCGGCATCCGTAAAGAGCAGCCATTCGCCGCGGGACGCTTCGTACGCTCTTTGCAGTGCATGTGGCTTGCCCAGCCATCCGCTGGGAAGCTCGGCGATGTGCACCGCGCGAAAGTTCGTCTGCGCAGACGCAAACTCATCGAGAATCTTCGCCGTCCCATCCTGCGAACGGTCGTCTACCGCGATGATTTCAAGCCGCGGGTAATCCATGGCCTCCAGCGTGGCCAGCGCGTTGGGCAGCTTTTCTTCTTCGTCGCGTGCCGCAAAAATCAGCGAAATGCTCGGGCAATCGGAGTCCGCCGCGGGGGACGTGTCTTTGATGCGCGGCAATTTCGCAGTGCCAACTGCGACCCGCAGGGCAACCACGATCCACAACGCGGCTACGAAGGAAGAAAGGACGAGTCCAAAGGCGTGCATCAGGATTGGTATCTAACGCTGTGCTCAAGGTATCCTAACATGCAATGACTGGCACTCTTGCCATCATCGGCGGAGGGCGTGTCGGCCGCGCTCTCGGGCGCCGCTTGCGCGAACTCGGATGGAAAATCGGCGCAGTGGTTACCAGCAGCGAGCCTAGCGCGCGCAAAGCGGTGCGTTCCATCGGCGCAGGCCGTGCCCACGCGCACCTCACGCGGCAGGTGCTCGCCACGCAAGTCATCTTGATAACCACGCCGGACCGTATTCTCGCGCAAGTCGTGGATGAGCTGGCACGCATCGGCGCCGAGGAATTACGCGGCAAGATCGTGCTGCACACCAGCGGAGCGCTAAGTTCACGCGTGCTCCAGCCGCTCAAGAAGTTTGGCGCCGCCATCGGCTCGATGCATCCGCTGCAAAGCTTCAGCGGCGTGGGCATTCCGCCGCTGGAAGGAAGAGTGTTTTCCATCGAAGGCGACGCCGCGGCGGTGCGCGTGGCGCGCCAGATGGCCCGCGGCCTCGGAGCCATTCCCGTGCACGTCGAAGGCGCCAAGAAGCCGCTGTATCACGGCGCGGGCGCCATGGCCGCGGGCAATGTACTCGCGTTGCTGGAAGCCGCCACGCGCTTGATGGTCAGCGCGGGCATGAAGAGGCGCGAAGCGGTGCGCGCGCTTTTGCCTTTGACGCGCCAGGTGCTTGATAATTTCGAAAGGCTGGGGCCGCGTGCTGCGTGGACCGGCCCACTTTCACGCGGCGACTTTGCCGTCGTCGCCGAGCATCTCGAAGCGATGAAAGAATTTCCGGCGGAGATTCTGCAGGCGTATGAAGCTTTGAACCGCCTGACCGCGAGAGTTCTCGCTGCGGATTCCGCAGCCATGTTGGCAGAGCTCCAGAAAATTTCCGGTAACAAAAAAGCAAACGCAAGGGGTACAGGGGGATAAGCGTGAAACCAATTCCAGTGGAAAGCACGACGCTGGCGAATGGCTTGAAAGTGGTCATTGCGCCGGACACCACGGCGCCGGTGGTGACCGTCGGCGTGTATTACAAGATCGGCTTTCGACTTGAGCCGCGCGGCCGCAGTGGCTTTGCGCATCTCTTCGAGCACATGATGTTTCAAGGCTCCGCCAACGCCCCCAAAATGCAGCACATCAAACTCATCAATTCGAGCGGTGGAACGCTGAACGGCTCGACGCATTACGACGTGACCAATTACTACGAATCGGTGCCCTCGAATGCGCTGGAACGCGTCCTGTGGCTCGAGGCCGACCGCATGCGCGCGCTGAAAGTGGATGACGAAAACTTGCGCAACCAGCGCGATGTGGTGAAAGAAGAAGTGCGCGTGAACGTTCTGAACCAGCCCTACGGCGGCTTTCCCTGGCTCGATCTTCCCCCCGTAGCCTTTCGCAACTGGGCCAACTCCCACAATTTCTACGGGGATTTCGCCGATCTCGACGCCGCCGACCTCACTGACGTGCAAGCCTTCTTCAAGACCTATTACGTCCCGAACAACGCGGTGCTGCTGATGCTCGGCGACGTGAAGCCCGAAGAAGGCTTTGCTCTGGCGAAGAAGTTGTTTGGCGATATTCCCGCGGGACCGCCGCCGCACTTCGCTGACCCTACGGAAGCAGAACAGACCGAGGAGCGGCGGGGAGACGTCGAGGAAAAATTCGGCACACTGCCGGCCATGGCCATTGGCTACGTCGTGCCGCCGCGCCGCACCGCGGATTGGTGCGCCATGGCGCTCTTGGATCAGGCGCTGCACGGCGGCCGCGCGGGAAAACTGTACCGCGAGCTGGTTCTTGAGAAACAAGTCGCCGTCGAACTGGACGGCGGCATCGAAGACATTTTCGGCTACAACGGACCGACGCAGATGGTCACGCGCATTCTGCACAAGCCCGAATATTCCAGCCAGCAAACCCTCGATGCCTTCGACGCGGTGATTCGCGAAGTGCAGGAGCAGGGCATCAGCGACGATGAGCTTGCGCAGCTCAAAGTGAAGTGGCAATCCGATTATTTCTCGCTGCTCGAAGGCGGACATAACGGCATGCCGCGCTACGGCTTGATGCATCTGCTGGCGTGCTTCACACTGTTTGATAACGCGCCGCATTTGGTGAACTCCATTCTCGACGGCTTTCTCTCCGTGAAGCGCGAAGACGTACAGGCCGCGGCGAGAAAATATCTCCGTAAAGAGAAACGCGCGATTGTCTTCCGTTGTCCCGCGAACGCGGGCGTGCCTGCCGGTGAATCCGCGGCGGCCGGTGCGAAGGAGGCCGCGTAATGGCCACCAGCACGATGCAAGCAAACAGCCAGGTTCCACCGTTGACCCCGGAGCGGCAAGTGACCTGGCCGAAGCGGCAGCGCACCCGGCTCGCCAACGGCCTCGAACTGATTCTCGTCGAGTCGCACGCCATTCCGAAATTTCACGGCGAACTCTTCTTTCGCTCGGGCAACGCCGCGGCCATCGACCGCGGGCCGGGCCTCGCGGAAATGACCGCGACGGTCGTGCGCACTGGCACGGCGAAACGGGCCAGCCGGAAGATTGAAGAAGATTTGCGCGGCATCGGCGCCGATCTTTCTTCGAGCGCAGGTTCAGATACCAGCGCCATCGCATTCGCCGGGTTGTCCGAATTTGCCGAGCCGCTGCTCGAAATGGTGAATGAGTTGGCGCGCGAGGCGTCCTTCCCCGATGCCGAGTTTGAGCGGGAACGGCGGCAAAAGCTCGAAGAAGTAAAACTGTCACGCACGGAGCCGGGATTCCTGGCGGGCGAACGGCTGCGGAAGGTCCTGTTCGGCGCGCATCCCTACGCGATTGTCTCGCCGACGGAGGAGCAAGTTGCCGCGTACAAGCGCGACGACTTGCTTGGCGTTTACCGCGATTTCTACACGCCCGAAAACGGCATGCTGCTGCTCGTCGGCGATTTTCAGCCGGAGGTCATGCTGGCCAGCATCGAAAAAGTTTTCGGCGCGTGGAGTGGGAAAAAGCCGCAACCGAGCGTCTTCCCGGCCCCGGCGAATCCGCGCGGCCGCCGCGTCTACCTGGTGCATGTGCCGGGCGCGGTGCAGACGCAGATTCTCGCGGGCTGCCATGCCATCACGCGCAAAAATCCCGATTGGATCCGTCTTAACTTGACCAACAGTTTGTACGGTGGCGCGTTCAATTCGCGGCTGGTGATGAACATCCGCGAGGACAAGGGCTACACGTACAGCCCGCGCAGCGGCGTGAATGCGCTGCGGCAGTATGGCTACTTTTCTGTATCCGCGGCGGTGCGCAACGATGTGGTAGCGGCGTCGCTCACGGAAATGTTCTACGAGATGGACAAGCTACGCTCTGTGCCCGTGCCGGAAGCGGAATTGGCCGACGCGCAGAATTACCTGAGCGGCATTTTTTCCATGGGCCTCGCGACGCAAAGCGGCCTGCTCGGCCAGATCGGCGTAGTCGCGTTGAACGAATTGCCCGACGATTACCTCGAAACCTATCGTCAAAAAGTCCGCGCACTCACGCCGGCCGATCTGCTCGAGACCGCCCGCAAATACCTCGACTCCGCCAACCTGCAAATCGTCGTCGTAGGCGACCGCACGCAAATCGAATCGCAAGCCCGCCTCTTCGGCGACCTCGAAATCTACGACGCCCATGGCAAACGCCTGGAATAGTTGAGCGAACGCCGTCATTTGCCGGCGACCTCAGGCCAGTTCTTAAGAAGCAGATCCAGCCAGTGTTCCCTCAGAACATCTTCATCGTTCTGAGTGAGCGCCTGGTAACATCTCACCGCGTACTGTTTCGCCGCTTCCAGGTCGCCTTGTTCACGGGCGACGGAGGCTAGGCCGTAGAGAGCCCTCGAATTCTCCTGGTTCGAAGCCAAAGATTGCTCGTAGTAACGTTTCGCTAATTCCAGATTCTCAATGTGTCTCGCGATGACGGCGCCATGATGACACAGAGTCTTCACCCAGGAGTTCTCGCCGAGCTGCACGGCCTCTGCGATCGCTTCGTCTACCACTTCCAGTGCCCGTCCGTAATCGTCCTGTTCCGCCAATCTGGCGCTATTGGTTATTGCATTCCGAAATTTGGTGGAGTCCGACATTTTGTCAGTCCACAATCTGGTTGGTGCTCAGAAGTATTGATATTATAAATAGTCTTCATATATTATCGTATCGTCGTGCAGCGGCGGCTCACTTGGACATTTCTTCTCCTTGCAGCGTTCTGCGGGATGGCGGTTGTGCCGTGTTCCGCGAAGAAGAAGCCGCCGGAGAAGCCGGTCAATTTGAATACGGCTACGTCGGAGCAACTGCAGTCGGTGCCGGGGATCGGAGGACCGGCTACCGCGGAAAAGATTCTGCAGATGCGCAAAGCCTATGGCGCGTTCAAGAACTTGGACGATTTGCTGGCCATCAAGGGCATCGGCCCCAAGCGCCTCGACAAAATGCGCGAGTACTTGACCGTGAGCAAAGCGGCGCCGCCGGGGAAGCCCGCGCAACCTCCACAGAAAAGCCCTAGCCCAGACATAAAGCCTGCTAGTCAAACCTAAAGTCGACGCTGCTGTAGGGCAAGTGTGGCGACTTTAAATCCACCGAGGTCAGCTGGATGAGCAAGTTCTCGCGAAACTCAAGCGCAAAGTGTTCCGTGGCTTCTCCTCCCTCGTACTCACACACATAGGACGCTGCACAAAGACCGGGCGGCTCCGAATAACACGTGATCTGCGAACTCTTCACGCTCTGGAATGCGCCGAGTCCACCCCGAAGGTTCCGCATCGACTCGAGCCAGCGCTGTCGGTCCTGAGGGCGATGTCTGCCGGCGCTAGCCGCAATCTCGTCAAACTTCTGTTCGTTGAATTGCTGATGGAACCGTGCGATAGCGTCGAAGCTAGCGGTTTTCTGTTGCTCTATCTGTGCTTGAAGATAGCGCCCGAAGGCTTCATCGGCTTTCTCCTGGCGGTGCCGCGAAACCATCCGTAAGCTGGCGCCAACGAGCCCGGCGGCGAGGGCCGCTCCGGCAGTCCATTTCAGCGCGTTCCTGTTAATCATAGTGTTTCTGTTAGAGCAGCTGATGCGTGGGTTTCGGTTGCTCGATGCGGAGGGGGACCTGGTCGGCGATGGTGATGCCGTAGCCTTCGAGGGCGACCA
>Ga0335079_10009255_pt1 | contig 11220 bp, 17 predicted proteins | sample Lox_Sample_33_FD_206719 | JGI IMG/M metagenome (GOLD analysis project Ga0335079, IMG submission 206719) | Soil microbial communities from Loxahatchee National Wildlife Refuge, Florida, United States - Lox_Sample_3.3 | ecosystem: Environmental > Terrestrial > Soil > Wetlands | place: USA... | reverse complement strand
CGAGATCATGCCGGATGAGCCGTGCAGCTGCTGCGGTGCAGCCCGGTGGGCGGCGGCGTGATGGTCAGGCCGGTTCCGCTGCCGGCGGCGCCGGTGGGATCGACGTGATTTTCGCTACGGCTGGGTCAAGGGTTGCTGCGGTTGTTTTGGCTGCTGCGACGGCGGCGTTCAGCGCCGTGGTGTCCACACTTTGGCTGAGCGACGCGATCTCCGCTTCGATCGCGGTGAAATCGGTGTCCAGCTGCGCGACCGCGTTCTGAATGTCGGTGGCGATGGTTGTCAGCTCGGTGGTGGCGGCAGCGATGTCGTCCTGCTGGGTCATGACCTTGTTTACCTTGCCTGTGAGGGTGGTCAGGGACGCCTGCGTGGCCGTGAGCATCGAGATGATTTTGTCGATCGACGCTTGGCTGACGAAAGGCACAGGGTCACTGTAACCCGTTAGGATCAGCGGATGTGAGGAACTCTGCTGCTGGTCTGCTGGAGTGGCTGGGCTGGCGGGAGGTGCCGCTGGAACGGGTCTGCGCGGCCGACGGGTGTTTCCGGCCGAACCGGCGCCGGTTCGAAGCTGTGCTCCGCGACGACGACCGGACCATCACGTACCGGTTCTGCTCGGCGCGGCATATGCGCGGCTGGCATGACCGTTACTTCTGGTTCGCCGGCTGACCGTTACAGGAACACGACCCGTTCGAGGTCACCGTCAGCGGTCGCGCGGATCTTCACTTCGCCGCCAAGGCTGAGCGCTTCTTCGATCGCTGCGTTCCGGATCAGAGCCTGGTTAACGATCTCCGTTTTGGTGAGACCTGTGACCGTGACCACGGTTTCGAGTGCCTCGGCGGCCCGCCGTGACAAGGTGGCGGCGATTTTCACCCCAGCGGCGGGACGGGTGTCCGGCCAGCCGTCAGCAGCGGCTACCGCGATAACAGCGTCCCCGATCTCACTCATGGGCTGATCGTACCGGCGGTTTACGCCACGCGCCGTGGATCGGCCACAGATCCGGCCGGGTCAGCGGTTCCCAGTTCGCCACGGCTTGCGGACATGCCATGTTGTACGGGAAATAGTTGCTGTTCACGCTGATCAGCACCGAACCGGGCATCATCGCCGCCTGGATTTTCCGTTCCAAAGGCTCCTCATCTTCGCGGCGCCGGAACGGATGGTTCACGAACACGATCCCGAAATCGCCGTAACCGCTGTACCGGGCTGCGTCGGTCATGTAGGCGTTGACCCGCAGCCGCCGCGCAGCGGCAACATAGCCGGGGATCCGGTCGATGCCTTCCACATACAGGCCGTGGGCCCGTTGCGCGTACGCAGCTTTGGTCCCGATCCCGCAGCCGACCTCGAGCAGGCTGTACGGCACGAACCCGGTACCGTCGTCGAGGTAGCGGCTGGTGTCGGTGATGGCTTCCACCGCCGCGGCCAGCAGATCCGCGAACCTGGCCAGGTCGTAGAACACGCACGGCCAGTGCAGCCCGTCGGTGAAGTCGGCAGGATCTGACCAGTCCGCCTCTCTGGCTTCGAGTTCGGTGAGGATCTGCTGGCGGTTCGCGGCGGCGGTCATGTCATTGCCGCTGGAAGTTGCTGTCGCCGACGTGGCTCCAGCCCTTGGTCTGCCCGTTCCACGCCGAACTGTCGCAGCCGGTGCCGTGCCCGGATCCGGAGTTGCCGCCGGATCCGCCCGCGTTGCTGTGCCCGCCTGGGGTCAGGTCATCCATTTCGTGGTCCTCCATCGGGGTGGTGCCGACGAGTCGGCTGGGTAAAGGTTGTGGACTTCACCGTAGCGGCTCAGGTGGCGGCGTAGGCGTCCATCGCGGCGGATCCGCAGGTTCCGGCCACATGCGGGGCAGCGGCCCCGGCTGTACAGTCTCACACTCGGCCGTGTGCGGGGATGAGCGCACAACCTGCGTACCAGGCGTCCTCACACATGATGAGACCCTTCCAGCATTCCTCGGTCAGGCACGCCTCGCACACCGTCACCATGTCAGCGGGGTTGTCGATCTCGAGCGGCGAAGTATTCGGTGAGAGCCTCGACGAGGATGTCGTTTTGTGAGACACGTGGTCCTCTTTCGTAGGTTTCGCGGCGCAGCCGGTCGTGGAGAGATGTTGTGAGCCGCATCCCGGCGAAGTATTCGGTGAGAGCCTCGACGAGGATGTCGTTTTGTGAGACACGTGGTCCTCTTTCGTAGGTTTCGCGGCGCAGCCGGTCGTGGAGAGATGTTGTGAGCCGCATCCCGCCGATACGGGTCGACTGTTCAGGCTGACGCTCGGATGCGTCATCGTCAACTGCCATGGCGCCACGGTACAGATGTGCGGCGGTGGCCGCCAGGTGCCAGCGACCGTTTAGGGAGTCCCGCCTCCACTGGCTGAGGGGAGGCGGTTACCTTCGCTCTCGACGACCGGATGATGTCCCGGTTGCCTGTGGCAGGGCAGCCGTGGCCGCCGCCTGAGTTCAACCCGATCACGTACGCCATGCGGATATGGGACGCGTGGTTCAGCGGTGATCCGCAGCGGCTATCGTGGGTGCATTACAATCTTGGGGCGAATAGCCCGGTCGGCCGTAGCTACTTCGCGACCACCGGCGAACCCGGGCTCCCGATCCCCCGCCCTGGCCAGTTCAGGGGAGGTCTGCTCGGCAGCATCACCCGCACATTCTGGGGACAGCCAGTCCCTCCGGGGGAAAAGCGGCAAAAGTACCACGTACCGCTGGCCGGTGATATCGCGCAAACATCCTCTGATCTGCTGTTCAGCAAAGCGCCGGTGGTGAAATCGGGGAACCCTGGGAATCAGGACGCGTTTACCCGGCTGATGGAAGACGGGATGCACGCCACCCTTGAAGAAGCGGGGGAGCTGTGTTCCGCGCTCGGTGGGGTATTCCTGCGGACGGTGTGGGATTCGGATCTGTCGGACTACCCGTGGATCGACGTGGTGCCCGCTGACGCGGCGGTGCCGCATTTTTCGTACAACAAGCTGGTCGCTGTGACGTTCTGGCGGGTGCTGTATGACAGCGGCCCTGAAGTGGTGCGGCATCTTGAGACCCACATCCCGAGCCAGAACGCGATCCAGCATTCCCTGTACGCGGGTGACCAGTCGGATCTTGGCCGGATTCTGCCGTTGACTGATTTCCCGGAGACGGCGCAGTTCGCGCAGTATGTAACGGAGGGGAACACGATCGTGTTCCCTGATCAGCCGCTGGACGCGTCGACGGTGGTGTACATCCCGAATCAGCGGCCGAACCGGATCTGGCGGGACCTGGGGCCGCAGGCGCAGCCGCTTGGCCGCAGCGACTACTCCGGTGTCGAAGTGCTGATGGACGCGCTCGACGAAGACTTCAGCTCGTGGCAGCGGGACATCATTTTGGCGAAGTCGCGGCTGATCGTGCCGCAGCAGTATCTGGACAACATCGGCCGGGGTAAGGGCGCGGTGTTCGACCCGGACCGTGAGGTGTATTCGCCGATCAACATGCTCACCACGGGGGGCGGTACGTCGGACATCCTGGTGAACCAGTTCAAGATCCGGTTTCAGGAGCATCAGGCGACCTGCGGGTGGCTGATCAACCAGATTGTCCGGGGTGCGGGGTATTCGGGTCAGACGTTCGGTGAGTACGACCCGACGGGGGCGCTGACCGCGACTGAGGTGCAGGCCAGGGAACGCCGATCGTTGATCACCAGGGAGAAGAAGGTGCTGTACTGGCGTCCGGCGTTGCGGGACATCATGTACGGGCTGCTGACGATTCAGGCGGAAATTTTCGGCGACAAGACGATCACGCCGCAGCGGCCGGATATCACGTTTGTGGAGCCGTTGCCGCCGGATGAGCTGGTGCTGGCGCAGACAGCGCAGGCGGTGGCGACAGCGGACGCGGCGTCGAAAGAAACGCTGGTCCGGATCCTGCATCCGGATTGGACTCCGGAACAGGTGGATCAGGAAGTGCGGCAGATCTTCGCTGAGCTGGGTACGTCGCTGATCGGCAGGGCGCGGATCACGTTGCCTGCCGGGTCTGGTGGGGTGGGGCCGGATGGTTCGCCGTTGCCGCCGCCCACGTTGACCGAAGACATCGAGCAGCTGGCTGCTGCTGTGCCGGTGCCGCCGGGGACGGGTGTTCCGCCGGGCGGCAGCGAAGACGTGGAAGAGTGACACGGCCTGGGCCGTGTGGGAACAGCTGTTTTTGACCGTGCCTATTCAGTGGGAGCGGGTGCCGTGGCCGGATCACCGAAGCTGACGCAGAAGAAAGGCCGCCGTCTCGCGGGCGGTAAGCCGATCCCGAAGAGCAAGTTCGCCCTGCCGGGCGGGGGTCCGGGTGGCCGGGACGCGTATCCGATCGATACGGCTGGGCGGGCGCAGAACGCGCTGGGTAAGTCGAAGCGGTTCGCGTCGCCTGCGCAGCAGGCGAAGATCCGGGCTGCGGTGAAACGCGCCTACCCCGGTATGGAGGTCGCCGGGAGCAAGCCGGCGGGGAAGAAACCGGCGGGGAAGAAGGCGCCGTTCGGCGGGAAGCAAGCGCCGCCGTTCGGGAAGAAGAAGTCATGACGACCCCGATGCCGTCGGCGTCGTCGCCGGCGACGATCAGCCAGATTTACAGCGCGGTCGCTGCTGCTGCGGCGCAGCCGTCGCAGAGCTCGGCGCTGGCGACGGCGGTCGCGGAGACGGTCCCGGCGTGGGGCTGCGCGACCACGTTCACCCCCACTACTGCGATCGCGTACATCTATTCGGTGCGGCTCGACATCGGCACTGTGGTCGGGCATGTCGGGTATCTGACCTATACGACGGCGGGTACCACGATGGCGAACCAGTGGATGTGCCTAGCCGATTCGCAGGGCACAGTGCGGGCGGTCACGGCGGATCAGGGGACGGCGGCGATCCCGGCGTCCACCTGGGCGAGTTTCGCGGTCGGCACCGCGTATACGGCGGCGTACACGGGTCAGTATTACCTCGGCCTGATGATCAAAGCGACGACGTTGCCGACGCTGGTTGCCGCTGCGTCGCCGCAGGCGACGTTTGTCACCGGCACATCGGTTCCAGGGTCGCTGCTCGGCGGCGCGTCGTCGACAGCGCAGGCGTCGCCGCCGGCGCTTGGGTCGGCGCTGATCGCGCCGACCGCTGTGACCGCCATCCCGTATCTGTTCGCGGCACCCTAACCCGTTGAGGAGTATCCGATGAGCATGCCATCCGGCCCGAAGCACGTCATGGCTGGGGCGCACGAGTCGCTGAACCACGGCCACGGCGAGTTCAACCAGGCCCCCGGCGACGCAACCGGGAAGATCACTGAGCATTTCACTGGCGCTGGCCGGTTCCCCGGCGGCGGCGCGGCCGGCGGCGCGACCCGCACTCCCGGCGACGAAGGTCACGCCGTCCGGATGTACCAGAACGACCACGACTGGGACGATGCGCCGATCGCGCCGAACATGCGCGGCCGAAGCGATGGCTGCTAAACGGCGCACACCGCGAGGCACCACCAGCAACACGGTTCCGTTGCCGTCGAAACGCAAACAGCGGATCATGTCTGGGGCTACGTCCGGCACGACGCCGCAGATGGCGCGGATGCAGCCGGACCGGCGGCAGCCGGACTACTACACCGGCGGTCCCGGCCCAAGGTCGAACCTGTCGCAAAGCATCCAGCGGCACTACGCCGGTAACGACGCGCGGATGACCGGTTCGCCGGGGTCGCAGGAAAACCTGACCGTTGAGGTGCTGCCGGTGGGCCGCAGGAAAGGCCGCCGCCGTAGGGTCCGGTCGGAGCAGCAGGCCCCGACGTCGGCGACACCGGGCGCGTATTCGGAAGGGACCGCGTGGGTGCCGTCGGGTGCCAGATATTGAACAGCCCGCACCCGAACAGTACCGGCCGCAGGGTGCGGGCTTGCAGGAGAGGATACCGTCGTGGCGCGCAAGGCGAAGCTGGTTAACAAAAACCCCGCCCGGGTGCCCGGCAGCAACCCTGGGAAACCGCCACGGAAAACGCCGAGCGCGACGGACGCGGAACCGTCGAAAGGCCGTAAACGCGCCGCCACTGCCGCGAAACCAGGTCTCGCTGAACCCGGCGCAACGAGCGGCGCTGCGGTGCCGATGAAAAAAGGCCCACAGGCGGCTAGGCGCCGCGCCACGGTTCGGCAGGCAGCTACAGGGAACGGCATCTTCGAATCCGCTGACGGGAGGAACGCTATTTTCACCCCGAAACCGAAAAAGCGGCGCAACGCAGCAACGGGGTACCGCCGTGCCAGTCATTGACCACGACGCCCGGGTCCGCGCCGACCTGCATGACCTGATCCGCGAAGCAGCGCTCGGCGACATCGGGTTCAACGTCGCGTGGGGATTCCTGCCCGCGCAGGTCGCAGGGCAGCCGGACCCGCTGATGGTCCCCGCGTGGCAGATCGAATTCACCTGCCGTAACCCGCTGATCGGGCAGCCGGACCTGTACTGCGCGGTGCTCCTCAAACCCGAACTCGTCGGCATAGCCGAAGGACCGTCCCGGGACACGCTGCGCCGTATCGTCGCCGACAGCATCGCCGATCTGCAGCAGCAGGAACAGAAAATCCGCGCGGACACGCTGGCGTCCGCCAACGGCAACAGGGGCCGCTGATTCCCGGCCTGGTGACGGGTCAGCGGCCCCGCAGCCACGGGGACATACGCGAAGATCTCGCCGTGGCGGCGGGGGTTTCGGTGCTGGGTGTCATGTCGGACGCCGAGAACCAGATCCTCGCCACCCTCGCAGCCGCGGTCCACGACATAGCGGCCGGGCGGAAAATCCGCAGCATGGTGCAGCGGCAGATGCGTGCGCATATGACCGAGGTGATGGACGCGGCCCATGCGCGGACCGGGCCGATCCTGTCCGGCATCGCCCGCGCGGTCCGAGCCAGCGCCGAACGGGTCATCCTCGCTGACCTGCCACCCGGTTTGGGGTCCCGCGCAGCAGCAGCGGTACACGGGGTTCCGCTGGCCAGGACGTGGCGGGCGTTGCCGCCGCTGCTGCGGACCGCAGGGTTCAACGTCATCGCCGCCGCCGACGACGAATTCACCGCCGCCTCTGCGCAGATCCGCGACATCCCGCCGCAGAACCGGCTACCGGCCGTGCAGCAGACCCTGAACGCGGCAGCGGAACCAGGTTTACCCGCGTTCACCGACGGCGCCCGGACGTGGCCGCTGCCGTCGTGGGCGCAGATGGCGGTCCGGACCGCCGCGTCGCGGCTGCACCTGAACCTGTACCTGCAGGCGATCGCGCCGCAAGGGTTCGACCTGGTGGTGGTGTACGGGCTGACCGGGATGCCGCCGTGCAGCAAATGCCGGCCGTGGCTCGGTGCGGTGCTGTCGATCAGCGGGAACGCGGCGGCAGGCGCGGCGGTGGCGGCGGTCACCGCCGACGGGATAAGCCACCAGGCGACCGTCGCCGGAACCGTCGATGGGGCGATCGCCGCTGGGTTGTTCCATCCGCAGTGCCGCCATGGCATGGTGCCGTTCACCGACGGCGCGTCGTTTCTGCCGATGACCGGCACAGCACCCGATCTCAATCCGCCGGACGGCAGCGATGAGCAGCGGTACGCGCTGGAACAGGAAATCCGGGCGGTGCAGCGGGCGATCCGCACCGGCCGCCGGATGGCCGCCGTCGCGGTCACCCCGAAAGCCCACGGGGACGCGCAGCGGAACCTGGCCCTGCTCGGGCGCCGGCTCGCATCGCTGACCGGTCACACGCCCCCAGGGTCAGCTTTCTAGGACCCGCGCCGCCGGGACGCGCCATCACCGGCGGTGGTTCCTGCGTAGCTTCGCCATTCCTGACCGCTGCACGCGCCCCAGGGGCGCGCCTATGATACCGCCCGCCTGGCGTGGGCCCGAGAACCCGATGGTCCCTGGAGGGCCTTCATGACCGACACCATCACGGAACCAGCGCCTGGCGCGCCGGAACCAGCAGCGCCACCGGCCACACCCGAACCAGCTCCGCAGCCTGCGCAGCCAGCGGAACCGGAACCGCAGCCGGAACCAGCTCACGCGGACAGCGTCGACGACCTTCCCCCGTGGGCGCAGAAACTGCTCCGCGACACCCGTAACGAGGCGGCGAAACACCGTACAACAGCGAAAGACCTCGAAACGAAGCTGTCCGCTTTCGAGCAGACCCACAAGCAGCAGCTTTCCGGGATCGCTAAAGCTCTCGGCCTGGAGCCGGACGAGGCGACCCCGGAGCAGATCGCTGCGGAACGGGATGCGGAGAAAGCCCGCGCCGACGAAGAACGGAGCCGGGCCCGGCAGGCGGCGGTGGAGCTGGCCACCTACCGCGCGGCTGCCACCCTCGGCGCGGACGGCAACGCGCTTCTGGATTCCCGCAGTTTCGTCCACGCGATCGAGGGGCTCGACCCGGGCGCGGACGATTTCGCGGAACAGGTCAAAGACGCCATCACCGCGGCGCTGGATACGCACCCGGAGTGGAAGGCAGCGCCGTCACCTACCCCTGAGCCGCCGCCGACAGCACCGCCGCCGCGGCCGGAACCGACGATCGCCCGGGCTAACGGCCAGTTCACCGGTGCGCCGCAGCAGCCCCGGCAGTGGACTGATGATGATGTGGCGCGGGCGTCGCCGCAGCAGGTGGTGGAGGCGATGCAGCAGGGTCTGTTGCATGAGCTTGGCGCCGGGCCGCGTGGCGGCCGGGACCGGCGAGTCAACGCGCGTTAATTTTCCGACGATTCGGTACGCACCACCGGGCGTGGTGGCCGGAGTAGTGCCATCCGTTCACCGATCCGTGCAAAACGGTCAAACGTTAGGTGGTGAGTACAATCAGCGTACTTGCATTCAAACCGGAAATATGGAGCAAAGTGATCTTGGCTGCGCTCCAGAAGAACCTTGTGTTCGGCGGCCCCGGTGTCGCCAACGCCGACTACGAAGGTGAAATCAGCGGACCCGGGAATGTGGTCCACATCACCCAGTTCGGCGACCCCACAATCAGCACATACACGCCCGGCGCGACGCTCACGTATCAGGCGCTGTCCGACGCCGGGCTGGACCTGAACATCGACCAGGCGAAATCGTTCAGTTTCTCCGTCGACGATGTGGACCGCCGGCAGGCTGCTGGGGACATGCAGTCGTACCTGGAAGAACGTGCTTCCTACAAGCTTGCCGACACCGCTGACCAGTACATCGCCGGTTTGTACACAGGCGTCTCAACGAGCAACATCATCTTGTCGGGTGGGACGTCGTCGCTCGCGGGCACAGCGAACGCGATCTTCCCCGGCACATACACGTCGAGCACCCCAGCGGACTTCTACCAGAAGATACTGCTGCCGCTCAAGGTGCTGCTCACCCAGTCGAACATCCCGATGGCGGGCCGCTATGTTGTGGTGCCGCCGTGGGCTGAGGCGCTGCTTGAGCAGACCCAGGCGTTCATCGCGATCACGGACATGCAGGGCCAGGCGTCGCAGGTGTTCCAGACCGGGATGATCGGCCGCTGCGCGGGGTTCGACATTTACGTGTCGAACAACGCTGTGCAGACGGTGGCGACCGGCACTGGTGTGGCGGGGAACAACGGCTACTGGATTGTGCAGGCTGGGCATCCGATGGCGCTGACGTACGCCGAGCAGATCGTGCAGACCGAAGCGTTGCGGCTGCAGACAACGTTCGCTGACGGTGTCCGTGGGCTGCATGTGTACGGGGCGAAGCTGGTCCGGCCGGACGCGATCGCCTGTGTTCAGGTCGGCCGCCCGGTAGGCATCTGATCCAGGTCCGCAGCGGCGGCGACTTTTTCTGAGGAGCGCAGATGGCACGTACGGCAGCGTCGGTGACGACACTTGTCCGGGACAGCAGCGTCGCTGTGTCCCCGACTGGTGGCACGGCGGCGACAGCGACAGGGCATTACATTCTGGGTGCTAGCACCGCGACCGGCGCGGCGGTGCTGGATGCCCGGAAGTTCATCATTTCGATCGGTGCGGCGTCGACGGCGGGGACGTTGACGGTCCGGGCCACAGGCAGCGGCTCGAACGTGGCGGGGGTGGCGCAGACCAGCCCATATCCGTCGAACGCGGTGTTCACCCAGGGGTCGGTCGGTGATCTGTCGGTGGTGTATTCGACGGCGGTGGCGACGATCGTTGGGCCGTTCACCAGCGACCGGTTCCTGCAAACCGACGGGAACATTTACCTCGACTGGGCGGGTGACCAGAGCGCGGTGTTCAACGTCTACGAGCTGCCGTTCGTGGTCGTCTAACCCGGTGCCTGAGCTGGAGCTGGTATGGATCCGGGGTGAATCCGGTGCGGTCATGCAGATGTCGTTGCCGCTGCACCCCGGCGTCTTGGACCGGCTGGAAAAGGGTGAGCTGATCCAGGTCGGCGGCCCCGGCGGGGATCCGGTCGAACCGGATGTCGACGACTCGGCCGCGCCTGCGGATATGCCGCCGTTGCCGAGAACAGCGGACCTGCGGCATGTGTGGGAAGAGTACGCGGTCGCGCAGGGCATGGACGCCGATGACGTGAGGAAGCTCACCAAGGCGCAGATCATCGACGCGATGAGTTACGACGACCGGGCTTCCATCGAGTGAAAGGGCCCGTTCGCGCAGAGGAGGTGATGCCTAAGTGAAGATCCTGTGGGTGAGCAACGCCCCGTGGGTCGGCACTTTACCGGCTACGGGCAGCAGACCGCGATCTGGGCGCCGAGGCTGCAGAAAATGGGCCACGAAGTAGCGGTCGCCGCGATCTGGGGGCTGCAGGGCGCCCGCACCGGGTGGAACGGGATCACCGTGTATCCGTGTGGGCTGCACCCGTTCTCATCCGATGTGATCGGTGGCCACGCGAAGCATTTCGGCGCTGATCTGACGTTCACCCTGCTGGACCCGTTCGCGCAGGATGTGGCGTTGCTGCGGGGGCAGAACCTGGCGATGTGGACGCCGGTGGACCGGGAACCGCTGGGCGAGCTTGACCAGGCGGCGTTGTCGGGGACCACCGCCAGGGTGATCGCGATGAGCCGGTTCGGGAAACGGGTCCTCGACAGCGGCGGCCACGGCGCCCTGTACTGCCCGCACGGCATCGACACCACTGTGTTCCGGCGGATGGGGAACCGGGCCGCGATCCGCCGGGCGCTCGGCCTCCCGCAGGACAAGTTCGTCATCGGGATCAACGCGTGTAACAAGGACACCAACCGTAAAGGGTTCCCGGAGCAGTTCGCCGCGTTCGCTGGGCTGCACGCGAAATACCCGGACACGATGCTGCTGTGCCACACCCTGTCATCGACGGTCAGCGGCGGCGACGATCTGCGGGCTTTGGCGG
>Ga0335079_10009253_pt1 | contig 11221 bp, 18 predicted proteins | sample Lox_Sample_33_FD_206719 | JGI IMG/M metagenome (GOLD analysis project Ga0335079, IMG submission 206719) | Soil microbial communities from Loxahatchee National Wildlife Refuge, Florida, United States - Lox_Sample_3.3 | ecosystem: Environmental > Terrestrial > Soil > Wetlands | place: USA... | reverse complement strand
AGGTTCTCGTCGGTGAATGGCTGTGTACCGCTGGGGACGCTGAGGGATATTACGGTGTGGGTTACAGTGATGTTGTTCGTCCATGTGATTGTATTGTTGATGCCAGTCACCACCGTTATGCTGTTCGGGTAGTACCCAAGGTTACCCAGAGAGCTCTTGTTCGTACTAGTGCCTGCGGGAATCATGACAGCTGCAATCTGGGGACTCGTTGATGCGAGTGTGGTAGAGGAGGTAGTTGACGTAGTGACGGTGGTGGCAGGCAGCGGGACTGTGGCGGCGAAGAAGTCGCCCACCCCTTGTCCTGTAGTATCACCTGCCTTGGCGTCGTGCGCCCAGTAGAAGAGAGGGTAACCGTCGCATGTATGTTGTAATCTTGGTGTTGTAGGCAGTGATGGTGCCGAAGGCGCCGCGCTATCACGGAGAAGGGTGGTCGTGGACGGGAGGATCACAACCGGCGGGGGCATCTCTTCGTCCATTGATGTGGGCCTCGCTCTCGTCGAGCAGGAACTGGGCGAAAGTGTCAGAAGGGAGGTCCAGGCGAGGATGGAGTATCAATCCCCCTACTTCAGGACACCGAGATCAACAGAATAACGAAGCTGAGGGGACTCTGCGACCACGCCAATAATCGGGTTAGGCGTGTTTGAGGATGAACGCCTTCATGCACTCGTTTACCTCCGCTGGCTTTTCTACCAGGCAGAAGTGCCCCGCCCCTGCGATTCTCCCAGCTTCGCTCTCTGGAATCGATTTGGAGAGCAGCTCGCTGACTCTTGCATCCCAGGGCGCGCTCAGTTCGCCCCAGACTACCAGGGTGGGCGCCTTGATCGTCGTCGTTTGAAGGGCCGTCACCTGTGGAGGTGGAGTAGTTGTCTCCTTGAGTGTCGCCGCGTTGTCCGCCACCATCTCCGAGAAGCCCGCCGGCTTGGCGGGGAGACCCTTCCGCCTGTTCTCGAGGGCAGGGACGAAAATCCTCTCGGCTGCAGAGCGGTCCCCAGCGTCTATAGCCCTGATTGCCGCCTTCGCCCCGCTCACAGTCATTCTCCCCGAGATAGCAAGGCGAGGGGATGTGAGGAGGAGTTTGAGTGCTGTCGCGGTGCTGTTATCCCTCACCAGCAGGGTGCTGACGGCGGCGTTCACGAGCGTGAGTGAGCGGAGCAATTGGGGGTGCTGGATGGCAAAGTAGGTGGCGATGAATCCGCCTTGGGAGTGGCCGACCAGGTGGACGCGCTCTAATCCGAGGCCGGCAATCAAAGCTTCCAGGTCCGCAGAATTATTCTGCACCGTGCTGTCCATGACGTCCCCTTTCCTGTCGTTGGGGTGAGCGTACCGGCGGCTGTATGTGATTGTCCTGAAACCCTGCGAGAGTGCCTCCACCTGGGAAGACCAGGCTCTGAAGTCGCAAATAGTTCCATGGACAAAGACTACGGGCTGACCGTTCCCCTTCTCTTCGTAGTATAGCTCTACACCCTGGCCCTCGAATACTGGCATGCTTCGCCATCGACCCCGGAGCGTTATTTTAGCCTACAACGCAGCCCTGCGAGGAACACCCCGACGCCAGCCTCCGTACTTCTTTTCGACTCACTTCTCGTCCGAGTCGAGATACCCCTCCCAGAAGGGAGGGACCATGGTCTGGACGCCTTTTTCGGCCCCTTCGACGGCCGCGTACCTTAGCCCAATCCATTCGTAGATTATGACGCATTTGTTCCCCGCCTCGGTAAGGGACTCCCTGAGCCTGCGGGCGTCTTCGACAGTACCTGCCCTATGCCAGACCCCGTTCGTGTTGTCCGCGGTGCTTCGGCTCTCTACCCAGAAGCGGGGCTGACCACGAGGGAGAGACATCAGCCTACGACTCCTATCTGGGTCCGGATGGTCATTTTCCTATCTTTCGCCGGCGACTCCCCGCAAAGGTAGCTTGGATTATCCTTTGCGATGCCTTCTGTACTGCTTCTGCCTAGCACTCCCGTAGACGTCCTGGCGCACTGGTTGGAACCGACTTCAAATAAGCGCACGGCCTCGTCACCCGAACAGGCTTGAAGATCGAATCTGGCCAGCGCCGTGAGTTCCGATATGACACCCCCAACTGGAGTCATTTCGGATTTGGTGAGGGGTGGGAGTTTGGCCGGTGCAACCGCTGCCTGGACCATGTCTCCTCGACCAAGACGGCCGGCCCGGACGCGGTGAACTGCTGGAAGGTGCTCGTCTTCGCCGATGCGGTGACTAACTTCGACGAAGTGACTAGGTACCTTGTTGAACGTGCGGAGGAGGAGAAGGAAATCGTCGGGAAGTGGCAGAGAGGGAGGGGCGTACTGGCTGTTGTGTATGCGACCTCGGAGATACGGAGGGACGAACTCAAGACCAGCATCTATCACGACCTGAAGAAGAGGGGTCTCCTGAAGAAGAGCTTCCTCCCTTACCGGAGGGGGTGCAGGCAGTTCGAGAGGTACCTCGGGCCATGGCGAAGTTGGGAGGCGGGCAAGGGCGTCGCCCCTTCGCTTCAAGATTCACTTGAAGCAAGCGACATGAGCGAAGAGTGACGAGGGCCGAGCAACGTTAAATTAGCCCGAGGCGTGTTTGGGACGAAAGCTTGCCCAAGAAGGACATTTTTGCCGAGGTAGAGAAGCAGGCGGAGAGTGCTGCCGCTTCTAAGGCCTCATGGCGGGGAGTCCTGAGCCTCGACATCCCCACCCTTGGCCTTGGTGCTGTGGAATACCACCTCAGGGCGGCCAAGGCCCACGGCGACCTCCAGCCTGTCAGAGTTGTCAAACTAGACAAGAAGTCGGGGAAGGAGGTGGTGAGCCGGGAAGTGCCTAGGATTTACCGCTACAGAGAAGGTCCCAACGGGGAACGGCTCGACGTGCAAGAGGTCTCCCCCGACGAGGCGAAGAAGCTGGTGAGGTACAAGGGAGAGTTCCCCATCACAGTGAGAACTGAGAAACGCTACTTCCTGAAGTACGAACTCGAGTTCACCCAGAAGTGGATAGAGGTGCCGCTGGACCAGGTCATCGACAAGCAGGACGGAGAGGAGGTTGAACCGTTTGAAAGGACGACCAGGGTCCAGGTGGAAAAGGATGGATTCGTCCCGCTGGAAAGGGTGTCGGAGTACAAGTTCAAGGAGGTCTACCAGCTCGCCCCCGACACAGACAAGAAGGTCGGGGAGACGAACGCCCGTGTCACCCAGCTGGCGAGATACTTGACCGAGAAGGACATGGCGTTGGTGGCGTTCTTCTCCTGGGGGAGGGGGTACAACTTCTACACCGCAGTCGTTTACCCCTACGAAAGGAAGGATGGGCGCCTCTGGCTGCTGATGGGGATGAGCGAAGGGATTCTGCAGCTCGACGACGCCTGGGCGCTGGTTGAAGAGAAGGGGTCCACAAGACTCCCGGCGGTACCGATGGCGCGGAAGAAGCCGAAGGTCGTCCTGTCGAAGTAGGTTGAGCGAAGAACTCCCGACCTACGTGCAGGAGAACTACTCCAAGGCCGTCAAGCTCGACCTAGGGACGTGGCTGCTGAAGAACCCGCTCCCAGCTCTGTGCGAACCAAAGTACGATGGCATCAGGGTCTTCCTATTCAAGAGCGGAGACAAGCTGGTCTTATCGAGCAAGCATGGGGGAATCTACACGCCAAAGAGCGCCCCACAGGTCTTCGCGAGGGTCCCCGAATTTCTTCATGCACCAGACAGGATGATCCTTGATGGAGAGTACGTCGCTAGGGAGGCGAAGGGACTGTTCCTGTTCGACATCCTGCAGGTGGACAACCGCGACCTCAGGCCCAAGCCATTGACCGAGAGGAAAGGGGTCCTCAGGGAGATCCTGAAGGGGACGGGGCTGGAGGTCCAGTACACCTTGGCTAAGACTGCGGATAAGATAATGGCCCTCAGGGATGAGACTGTGAAGGAGGGGCGCGAGGGGATAATGGTGAAGAATCCGCTTTCAAGCTACGGTCAGCCGAACTCCTGGCTCAAGCTGAAGAGGTTTGACACAGTCGACTGCTTCGTCACCGGATATGTGGAGACCCAGGAGATGAAGAGGACGGGGTTCGCTAGGTCGTGGTCGGTGGCGGTTTACGATGACAACGGAAGAGTAGTGGAGCTCGGCAAGGTCGGGTCGACCGTCGAGAGGGTGGACCCGAGGCATGTGAAGAAGGGCTCCGTGATTGAGGTGAGGTATCAGGAAGTGACGCGCGACAGGAAGCTGCGAGCGCCATTCATACTCAGGGTCAGGCACGACAAGACCCCCGACGAATGTCTCCTGTCGCAGTTGAGCTAAGGCGATTCCATTTGTCGTTCAAGAAGGACATGCGGTTGGAAGATGCAGAAAACATCGCCGCTGACTTCGTCGGTCGGACAAAGGATCTCTATAGGAGGAGCCTCGTGGCTGGGAGCATCCGGAGGAAGGAACTGGTGGTCCACGACATCGACATCGCGGTGGTGCCGAAGGGGAGAAACTTCGGGCTCTGGAGGGACCCGATGACCCGTCGCGTCAAGGAAATCGGAGGACAGGTCGTCTCTTTCGGGGATACGATCTCTAACTTCAGATACCGCGGTGCCCAGGTCAACTTGTTCCTATGCCTCCACCCGGACGCGTGGGGCGTCGTCCAGATGTGGGCGACCGGTCCCAAGGGGCACACCATAGGCATGACGATCAAGGCCCGCGACAGGGGGCTGATCATCAACTCCAAGGGGCTCTGGACCCGCGACGAGCCGCCGAGACTCATCAAGGCCAGGACCGAGGCAGAGGTAGGAAGACTGCTCGGCTGGAATTTGAAGCCCCCAGAAGCACGAGGAAAAGGAGGAAAGCCAGGGGCGGGGTTGGGGCCGCTGTGATTCATCTCGTCGGGGCCGTTCCAGGCTAGCGCCCAGAGTCCGGTTCGACGAGCGCGCCGACGACGGCATATGCCCTCAGGAATTCGTACCCCCGGGGGGTCATCACGTAGTCTGTACCGTCTTCGTTCCTCTCTTCTCTCAGGAGGCCCTTGCTCGCAAGGAACTGCAGATATCGTCTGGTCCTGTCTAGGGGTGTGTTCGAAGCGTACGACAGGTGCGTAATCCTGCCTTTTCCCCCGTACGAGTCTATGGCTCGCAGTAGCGAATTGTAGATATCGAGCTTCGACCTCTTTACCATCTTCATAGCGGAGGGCTCGGAAGCTCAGACACCCTTTCGGGTTGGCTGGCTAGGTTGACGTCTTTGCCCAGGCGTATGTCTTCCATGTATCGGATGTGACCCGAGATGGAACAACCTCTGCCGATCTCTGCCCTGTGCACGTAGACGTTCCTGACAGAACATCCCTGGTCGAGCCAGAGGTCGCCGGCATAGATGTCCTCGGCCTCGGTGTCGTCCCTCACCCTTACCGTCTCTCCGACGATTGGTCCTCTGACCCGGGCTTCTCTCCCGATCTCCACCGTCTGGCCTTTCGAGCCCTTTGACGTGGAGAGGCTTCCGCCCACCGAGAGTCTGTCCTTGGCGACAGCGGCCGAGGCCTCGAGCTCGCCTCCCACCGTCAACGACTCAGCCTTTACTGTTCCGCCTACTTTCGCCCTTCCTCCAACCGAGAGGTCGTCAGTGAGGGTAAGGTCATTGCTTACTTCGAGGACTCCCCCAACCGTGATCTTCTCCCCCTTTCCTGTGCCGATTTTCAAAACCCCGCCGACGTCCATGCCCTCGAATGCTATCTCTCCATCGGATTTCATGGTTCCTCCGACGTGGACGTTCCCCACGACCCCTTTGCCGATGGAGGCGGTCCCGCCAACCTGGAAGTCGTCGATTTTCGCCTCGCCGGAAATTTCTACAGTCCCCCCCACGTCGACGTCGTCCGCCTCGACCTCGACGGCTTTCAGGCTCCCGCCGACTTTTACGTCGTCGCACATCAATCGTTTGACTTCTAGCGCTCCTCCGACCCTAACATCATCCGCCTGCAGATTCCCCTCGGTCTTCAGCGTCCCCCCCACCTTCACATCGTCCACCCTGGCGTCTCCCGTCAGGATTGCGGTCCCTCCGACTCGCATGTCGTTTATCGTTGTCAGACCTCCCACCCTGAGGGCGTTTGGAACATCCGCATCTGACGCCTTCAGATTCCCGCTCACCTCCAGGCTCGCCCCGTCGCCGAGCCTGATCTCCTCTGCTTCCAAGTTCCCCTCCACCCGAAGGTCACCATCTCCCCTCAGTTCGTCTACCCTCAGGTTTCCTTTGACCACCGACCTGTTCCTAACCACCAATCGGCCATGCACCACAACTTCGCGTCCCGTAGGAGTCACAGTCGCCCCATCGAGCAGCAGGTCTCCGTTGACTTCTGAGAGGGAAGCGGTACGGCCGCGTTCGACCTTCTCCTCGAATTCGCTCATGGCTCCACCTTGGCCACCGGCGAATATATGGCAGACTCACGTTAGGTGATTACCAAACGTGCCCTGACTATTTAGAGCCGCCACCCTTTTTTTCCAACTCATGTTAGAGTCCGACGAAATCAAAAAGCTCGAAGCCAATCGCAGGAGGCTCGAGGGGGCCATCCTCCTCGCGCAGCTTGTCATGCGACGGTGCTAGTCCTCAGGCGAAGGCGAGAGAAGATCCGCTTCGAAAAGACCTTTGGAGGTGCGAAGAGTTCCAGTCCCAACGACAGGTACCGCATGATCCCTTCAGCGGAACGCGCTCTCTTTGGGGCATGCTTCTCGCATAAATGGGAGGTCAGGGCCCCAGGGCCCCGAACCAATCTCACATCTGTTTGTTCTGCCAGAGACCTATGACGTTGCCTTCGGTGTCTTTGAAGTAGGCTGACCAGCCCATGTCCCCCACTGGCATCTTCTTGCCAACCTGGCTTCCGCCGAGCTTCTCCACGTTCTTCAACGCGGCATCGATGTCGGCCACGCTAATGGTGACTGTCACCGCGTTCGGAGCCATCACACCCTGCTTCCCCATGCCGCCGTTGACGGAGCCTGGGGATTTGGGCATCCCGTTCTTGTCCGAATCCGTCGTGATTACGCTCCAGTATTCGAAGCCCGGGAACTGGATGAGATTCCAGCCGAAGGCCTTGGAGTAGAAGGCTGAAGCCCTCTTCACGTCCTTGGCAGGTATTTCGAAATGGACGACTGAGTCCATGTATGCCGGTGGAGCAGACGCTATTTAAGAGAAGGCCCGATTCAGTATGGTCTCGTCCGTTTTCTCGAGGATAGGAACCAGAGGCATCTCTGCATGCACTGTTTTCGTTCACGTGCCTCTGGGACGCCTAGTCCCAGGTCGGGAATCTACAACCTGCTTATATCAGGTACAATGTGCCTGAGATTGAAGTGCCTTGGAAGCAGCCCGACCGATGAGCAGGCGGAGGAGGGTGGTATTTCCTTACTACTACTCAGCAAACAAGAAGCTCTTCCACGTGGTGGTGAGGATCAGAGATGTACCGGGCGCTCTTGCAGGGGTTCTAGCTCTGCTCACAAAGGAGGTCAATCTGCTGGGATCGACCAGCTACAGCATTGGGGAAGACGCGGCGATGTTCAGCTGTTTCGCTGAGGCCCTCAGAAAGTCAGAGACTTCGGAGTATATCCAAGGCCTCCTTGCGATGTCACCCTGGGTCTTGCAATCCGAGGTTTCGGAGAGCAAGAACGGACTCCTTGTGGACTCATTCCACACCGGGATTCAGACGGGAACCGGGGAGCCGTACATCATTTTCCCGACTGCCGGATTGGCAGAAGTTTTCGAGAAACTCGTCAAGACCTTTGGGAGCGGCGGGGAGACCATACTTTATGAGCTGGGCCGTAACTTTGGGCACGACCGCCTCAGCGTGTACAGAACCATCCTTGGTGCCGAGCCGCGCGCCAGGGTTGAGGATTTCGCTCACGTCTTCGAAGCCATGGGCTACGGCGCCTCCGTCATAATCCAGAATTCAGATGGGTCGATCCGAATCGTCGTCGATGAATGCTTCGAGTGTGCTACTCCGAGCGAAATAGGTCGCACGTGTGCGTTCAGACGCGGACTGGCAGCCGGCTCCTTTGGAGCACTCCTTGAGCAAGAAACGGAATGCGAGGAGATCAAGTGCAGGTCGAAGGGAGCCAAGGTCTGCGAGTTCATCGTAACACCGCGACCAAGCTAGGAGCCGGGTCGCACAAGGAGTAGATTGCTACGAGTTCACCAGCGGCTCGAACTCAATCTGTCCCTGATGAGCTCCTCGAAGAGACCTCCGACGTATTCGTGATTCTTCAGAAGCCTGTGTAGGTTCTCGCCGAGGTCGGTCTTCCTGTAGAAGACCCGGTCGTTATCCTCCAAGCGTTCGACGAGGCGCCATTCCTCACAGAGTTTACTCTCCCATCTACGCAGATTGTCCTCGTTCCCTGCAATCTGGTAGAATGCCATACTCGGGGAGCGGCCGCTCCCCTGGTCGATGGCATCAAAATAACGCAGGATTCTGCTCAGGTTCCCAGCGGGCAAGGTCACTCGAGTGCTTTCGCCCTGATGAACAGGCCATGGTAGCGCTTCCTGAGAAGGAAGTACTTCCTGAACCCGATTACAGAGAAGCCACCCATCACCAGCGCTATTACCCCTGTGCCTGCGATGTAGGCCTGGAGTTGTGTGCCACCACCGAACATGTTGTAGTGGATTGCTGTGAGGATGAGGATGACAATGAACAGGGTGGTGGTAAGGGCTCCTGCTGCAGCTTCCCGCCACATGATTACTCCTCCCTGCAGGTCGGCCACAATTTGCTTCGCGTCGCTCCTCAATACGGCGTAGATTTCTGACAGATCTCTCACCTCCTTCTCGTCGTCTGAGTTTTCCATGGAAGTGGGTGATGGCGGGAGACATTTAGCCTTGGGTCTAGACGTAACAATGCTTCAGGGGTCTAGCTCTATAGAAGACGGCGCTGCCCTTGTTGACCCGCGGTTATCAGAGCAACCTGCGAGCCCAGTTACACGTCGTGGGTGGCCATCCACTTCTTCTCTTCGGCATTTGGAGTCAACGGATAGCCGATGGACCACAGGAACATCCTGGTCGTTGACGCGCCCATATGCTGGAACCTGTTCTGAAGGTCGGCTTGTAGCTCCTTCTCGCGCTTGCCGAACTTGGCCAAGTAGCCGCCAAAGGAGCCGTAGTCCTTCTTTATGAGCTGGAACTGGGCTGCATTATGTATGGTAGAACGGATTTTCCTCTCATTGCGGACTATGCCTGTGTTGCTCATCAGTCTCTTGACGTCTCTTTCCGTGTATCGTGCCACCATCTCGGGCGAGTAGCCGGAGAAAGCCTCCTTGAAGCCTGCCTTCTTTTTCTCTACAACCTGCCAGTTTAGCCCAGCTGAGAATATGTGGGTGGTCATTCTTTCGAAGTACCCCCGGTCATCCTTGGGTGGAGTCGCTTTCCAGGGTGACGTGGGTTCGTCTAATCCAACCTTTGTATTTATTCATTGATGACTGCAGGATGTCCACCGAGTGCCCCGCTGTGGAGATTGCCAGGGGCGACCGCCGCGCGGACGGTTTTCCTCCCGACCGACGGCTAGAGCAGAAGAGTCAGAACTCCGATGCCTATGAGAGCAAGGACTGCGACTATGATGATGAAGATCATGACAGCGACCATTGCTATTGCCAGAGCCTTCAGCCATCCACAGTGGAAGAAATGTTTGATCAAGCCGAGCCAAACGATGAACATGATAACAGCGGCCAACAGGCTGCCGACGAAAGCGCTGACAAGTGCGCCGATGACAGTTCCCAGAACAACTATCCAGACGGCGTCAACGAACTTTGCTCTTTGCTTCCCCCCGAGCGCTCGTCCAGCCAACCAGAGGACGGGTGCGACGATTATGACTCCGACGATGATCTGCGCAATCAATGCAGTCAGGTCCATCGCAGTTCTGGGACTTGTGAAGAAGTGACATCTGTCTTAAACCTTGGCAGAGGTGAGGTTTAATGATGTGTTGTCTGGAGTCTGCTCGCTTAGGATTGGGGCAATTTCGAACAGGTGCCATTGAGCGCATTGTCGTCATAGTTGTCGTCTTCCTGCTGCTCGTCGCTGCGGGGGTCGTGTTCCTCGTGGTTTCGTATGAGTCCAACTCGGGAAGGCCAAAGGCGGCGGTGGTGCTTGGCACCTCGACGGGTGATTGCGGCCAGGTCAGCTTCCACGTGCAGAACCAAGACACTCGCATTCTTCATGGATGGTCGGTGATTCCTGTCATATCTCCTACTGACCCTCACTTCCAAACCAGCCCAAGCAGCTTCCTGATAGAGACGCTGGGACCGAGAGGGAACTCCACCGAATATGTGTTCAACGTCTCGCTTTCGGGCGCTCCCCCGGGGGTCTACGACCTCCGACTGGAACTTGTGAACGGGTCCGCCTCCATCGCTACTTCTCCTACGCTTAGTTGCAAGGTATGAGTGGACCGAGAAAAGCGGGCACGTGCGCGGTTCCAACGGCGGGAAGAAAAGGCGGGTTCTTGGAGGAATCGGCAAGAAAGAACATCTGTTTCTACGTCCCCAAAGACGAAATGTGCCTCCCGACGCAATGAAGTCAATCGCAGACTAGGCACTGGGTCACCCCTCTACTTGGTTCAGGGCCCCGTCGCGCGCGGCGAGGATTTGGGGTTCGCCGTTCGCGGCATGGGAAGCGTCGCGAGGCACGCCATCTCATCCGAAGGCCGGCGGCCAGACCAAAACGAATCTCAGATTAATTAGCTGACGCCAGAGGACTTGTGTCCCTTGACTGAGATACGAAGGCTCTCCGCATCTCGGTGGAAGGACTACAGGAGAATAAGGCTCGAGTCCCTGCAACGAAATCCGCTGGCTTTCGGCAGCGCCTATGAGGAGGAAGCGAGGTTCGGCGAGGGGGAATGGAGGAAGAGGATGAAGAACGTGCACTTCGCCATTGCCGACGGTGTGCCTGTGGGGACCATTGTGTGCTCATTCAACAACGATGCCAAGTTCAAGCACATTGCTGAAATCTACGGCTACTACGTCCGGCCGGGCTACAGAGGAAAAGGCGTCGGAACTGCTCTACTCGACCATGCCCTCCACCTGGCCAAGAGCAACTCGCAGATACTCAAGGTCAGGCTCTATGTGAACAGCAAGCAGCGTGTCGCGCTTGGCATGTATGAGAAAGCTGGCTTCGTGGTCGTCGGCAGGTTAAGCGGAGAGATGAATGTGGGCACGAGATTCTACACGATGCTCGTCATGGAGAAGGGAGTTAGATGACACCTGACAGGTTTGCCAGACAGAGTGGAGTGAAGGAAATCAGAAATCAAAAATACGCGCGAATGCTTCAGC
>Ga0335079_10009252_pt1 | contig 11222 bp, 7 predicted proteins | sample Lox_Sample_33_FD_206719 | JGI IMG/M metagenome (GOLD analysis project Ga0335079, IMG submission 206719) | Soil microbial communities from Loxahatchee National Wildlife Refuge, Florida, United States - Lox_Sample_3.3 | ecosystem: Environmental > Terrestrial > Soil > Wetlands | place: USA: Florida... | reverse complement strand
AAAAGTAAGAGAGTTCCGAGGTGGTGTGGGGTCCATTCGTCTCGGCCAGTAGCTCGCTTTATAACCCTCGCTCGACCTGCTTTCACAGCCTCCCTTGCGGGGCGCTGTGCGCGATCGTAAGCTCGGGCTCCGGGCTCACCGCCAACCGGATAAACCTACCCTACGCCTCGGAACTCTATCCTGCCTTTAACATTTCTTCTCCGTTCTCCTCGACCAGCGCTTTGCTATAGACCCTTGCTTGCCCTCCGTCTCAACCTTGCGGTCAAGATGGTGACTTCGCTCGAGCCCCGGACGCCGCACCAACCGGAAAAACTTAAGAAGTTGTCAAAGAACGAGTATGTTTTTACTCCTTCTATTTTCTACGTCAACGGAAAATACGCGTTTGTAAGTACATGCTTTTTCAATCGAGTGCACGCCGTTCACAGGCCGGTGACCGGAAATAGTGCAACGGCAAGATGCAGTTTCAGCGGGAAGCCGCGACTGGCAAGGGATTGGGGGTAGATTGTGAGGGGAATCACGAGTGAGCGTCAGCATTTGCTGAGTGAATCGGTTGTGAAAATCAGGCAGAAGCCTTGCTGGGCGCTGGATTCGCGAGTTTCTCCCCACAGAGGACGCAGAGGGCCACAGAAAGTCCCCTATGCCACTTCGATCTTTTCGTTTACCAGGCGCTTATCGGATTCGTCGGTACCGGTTAGCTCGAAGGCATTGGTGATGGCGGCTTTGCCCTTTTCGATGGCGGTGATGACGTAGGAACAGCCGATCCAGTGGGCCTCTTCATGGTCGGTCTTGGACCATTGCGCGGGGTGATCGGGGTGGGAGTGATAGAAGCCAACGATGTCTTCTCCGCGGGTACGGCCTTCCCGCTGGATTCGGACGAGTTCTTTGGGATCGATGTTGTAGCGATTATGAGCGGAGTCGGTGCGGGTGTTGCCGCAGCGGGCCGTGCTGGTGACGAGCCTCGAGCTGCCATCTTCGAAACGTCCGAGAAGGACTCCGCAACATTCGTGCGGGTAGGTTTCTTCGCCGTGACGGCGAATGGATTCGTAGTCGGAGCGAGTGATTTTGAGCATGAGTGAATTGTTAATTGTTGATTTTTGATTGTTGAATGAAAAACCCATCCGGCGACATCGAATCAGACCGAGGTTTTTATTCAACAATCGAAAATCATCATTCAACGATGCCTTTATCCCTCGTTCCAGAAGCGCTCGCTCAGATATTTCTCGCCGGAGTCGCAGAGGATGGTGACGATGATGGCTTCCTGGCCGCGCTTCAGTGGAAGGATCCGGGCGATCTTGAGGCATCCGGCGACTGCGGCGGCGGCGGAGATTCCTACGAGCAATCCGGCTTCGCGCGGAAGCTGGCGCGCCATTGCGTAGGCGTCCTCGGTGGCGATCTCGAGATTCTGGTCGGCGAGCGCAGGATCGTAGATTTTCGGGACAATCGCGCTGGCCATGTGCTTAGCGCCCTCGATGCCGTGGAAGGAAGAATCGGGCTGCAGCGAAATGCACTTCACTGATGGATTCAACTCTTTCAGACGGCGCGTGGTTCCAACGAAAGTTCCACTCGTACCGAGCATGGATACGAAGTGCGTGATGCGTCCTTGCGTCTGCTGCCAGATTTCGTTGGCCGTCATGTGGTAGTGCGCTTTCCAGTTCGCATCGTTCGAATATTGATCGGCGTAGAAATACTGGTCGGGATGCTTGGAGGCGAGTTCGCGGGCCATGCGGATGGCGCCGTCGGATCCATCGGAGGGATTTGTATAAATAACGTTCGCGCCGTATCCGTGGAGAATCTGCTTGCGCTCGCGCGAGACGTTTTCGGGCATGCAGAGCGTAACGGGGAATCCTTCAGCCGCTCCCAGCATTGCGTAGGCAATACCAGTGTTGCCGCTGGTGGCGTCGAGAAGAATCTTGCCCGGCCGCAGTTGGCCTGAGCGGCGAGCTTCGGCGACGATGCTGGCAGCGGCGCGGTCTTTGACGGATCCGCCGGGGTTATACCATTCGGCCTTACCCAGAAGTGCTACGCCGGGCAGGTCGCGCGTGAGTGCATCGAGACGGAGGAGGGGCGTGTTTCCGATGCGCTCGATGAGGCTGTGTCCGAGACTTTCACCCAGTCCCGATGCGGCTTCCTTCGACGTCGCGAGAATCTCAGAAGGTGCGAGACGCGCAGTTTTGGTGGACCCGTATGTCATGGTTGAACTTATCGCCGTGACCAACGTAATGTGCTATGTAGTCCGAAACGAGGTATGTAGTATTTTGTTTAGATGAAAAAGTTTCGCCCGGCGATGCAGCTTGTGTAAAGTTACGCTCGGTCCTAATAAGTATGCATCCAAGCAGCGAGCACTGGCCGGCAAGGAAAGGTTAACGTAAAAAGCAATGGTGAAGGCAATCGAAGCAAAGACTTACGAGGAAGCGCTGGCTTGGCTGCGCGATAACGGGTTCGATGTAACGGACGCGCCGGGCACAACGGCCCGCGTCTTTCTGCGGAAATACAATGTGTCGGCCGCGATCCAGAAGACGGCGGATGACGGTGTAAAAATCTTTGCCTACCCGGGAGTCCTGATCGGCAGCGAGATATCGAAGCTGGTGAACCGCGGATATCAGCAATTCCTGAAGACGTCGAAGGCGGAAGTTCCGGCGACCGCGGAGCAGTTGAAAGCGTTGCAAACGTTCGCCGAAGAATTCAAGATGGCGCTCGGACTGCCGAGCTTGTACAACGAATCGCTCGGGACTGTGAGCGAGGCGTATCAATACGACCGCGTGGTGGATCGAGACAAGCCTGCGGTGGAACGTCCGAAGCGGCCTTGGGAAGTTGCGGGGAAAGAGACGGCCGTGGCGGCGAAGAAGGGACGCGCGTAAGCGGCTAAACCCTGCGATACGGTGTTTGTCCCCCCCCGACACACGTCCGCAAGATATTCCCAGGTCTCGCAAGTGCAGCGAGACCCGGGCACCCACTAAGCTTTAATCCTCACAACCGTTAAGAATCCTGAACCCGGATAGCCGAAGCGGCTGTCGCTACGCTTACTTGACTCCCAACAGGACGTCGATTGTCAGCTGATCTAGTTTCTCGTAGGGGAGGCGCTTTTTCAGGATAGCGTCCTTGTCGAAGTTGTAATTCAGCAACGCGGCAGAGCCCTTTTGAGAATACTTGCCGGTAGCCGGAACTTTTGGATTCGCCGCGGAGATTTCCTTCAGGATCGATTGAATCTCTTTGTCCGCGTTCCAGAGCGCGGCTTTTTCTTTCAGGATCAGATACGTCCGCATGCAGCCGCGGGCAAAGTCTTTGACGCCTTCGTAGTTTTCGGTGCGATAGGCGTGCGCGTCGAAGTGGCGCGGGCCATCGTAGCCGACGTCCTCAAGGAATTTCACCAGCCAGAAAGCGGACTTGGGATTGGCCGATCCGAAACGCAAGTCTTGATCGTAGCGTCCGGGATACTGATCGTTGAGATCGATGTGGAAGAGCTTGCCCGCTTCCCATGCCTGCGCGACACCATGCACGAAGTTGAGTCCGGCCATGGTCTCGTGGGCGACTTCGGGATTGACGCCGACCATTTCGGGATGATCGAGGGTTGGGATAAATCCGAGATAGTGGCCGGTCGTGGCCATGTAGATATCGCCGCGCGGCTCGTTGGGCTTGGCTTCCATGGCGAAGCGGTATCCATATTTCTGCGCGACGTTGTATTCGCAGAGGTAGTTGACGGCTTCGCGGAGGCGCTTGACCGCGTCATCGGCGCGGCGGCAGGCATCAGTTTCGACACCTTCGCGGCCGCCCCAAAGGACGAAGATTTTCGCGCCAAGTTCAGCGCCGAGATCCATGGCGCGCATGGTTTTCTGGATGGCGTAAGCGCGGACTTCAGGATCGTTCGCGGTGAACGCGCCGTCGCGAAAAACGGGATGGAAGAAGAGCGAGACCGTCGCCATAGGAACAACGATTCCGGCTTCATTACAGGCGGCGCGAAATTCGCGGACAATCTTGTCGCGCTCCTTCGCCGTGGCATCAATGGGAACGAGATCGTTGTCGTGAAGATTCACGCCCCAGGCTCCGATTTCGCCGAGCACCGAAGCGATGTCATTGGGAGGAAAAGTTGGGCGGACGGCGTCGCCAAATGGGTCGCGGCCTCGATTGGCGAGCGTCCAGAGTCCGAAGGTGAATTTGTGCTCCGGCTTGGGATCGTAACTACCGTTCTTCTTGCTCATTGCGTCCTTTCTGAGTGCGGTTCGTATTATTGCGAGTTGGGCGGATTCAGCGCGGGCGGAGAAGAGGGCATCTTCCCGACGAGGCTGTCCGCCTTTTCGTGCAGCTCTTTCACTTTATGAAGTTCCTTTTCGGCCTCGGCGGTTTTGCCGGTGGCCTGATACAGGCGTCCTAACTGATAGTGCGCGTCCGGACGATCGGGGGCGAGGACGATGGCCCGGGTGAGAGCCGACTCGGCGTCTTTGTAATTTTTCTGCTGGAGATAGATTGCGCCGAGATCGAGGTAAGCGATGCGCACCTCTTTGTCGTGCTTGATGGCGCGCTCGAGCAGGGGAAGCGCTGCATCGGGATGATCGTTCTTCCACTCAATGTCGCCGAGATAGGCGAGTGCCTGAGCATTGTTGGGAACGATTTTCAGCTCTTGATCAAATTCCTGCCGCGCTTTGTCGTATTGCTGGGTCTTCCAATAGAGATATCCGAGGCCGAAGTGGACGTTGGGCTCGTTGGGAGAGATCTTTGCGGCGGCTTCGAATTCTGTGATGGCTTCCTGCGTGCGCCCGAGGCCGTCGAGCGCCTCGCCCATCAGGATATGGGTTGCGGCGGAGTCGGGACTCTTTTGCAGAAGCAGACGAAACTGTTCCTCCGCACAATCGAGTTTCTTGGCCCATAGGCAGCTCTGGGCGAGCGTTTCATGGAGCTGGGCACTGTCTGGGTCGGATTTCGCAACCGGCTCAAGCGTATCGGCCGCCTGAGCGAATTGCTTGGCACCGTAGTAGCTGAAGCCGAGGAGAATCCGGGCTTGCGCGCTGGACGGATCGGCGGAGAGGGCGGTGCGCAAAGGGGGAATGGCGGCGGAGAAACGTCCCTGCTTGAACTCGGCGAGACCGAGATTGAGTTCGATCCCGGGGAGATTGTTATTGATGGCGAGGGCTTTGCGGTAGGCGTCGGCGGCTTCGGAGTATTTCTGCTCTTTGGAGAGAACCACCCCGAGGCTAGCGAGAGCGCCCGCGTCTTTCGGATTCTGCCGGATCACCGAGCGCCAAGCGGCGGCGGCTTCGGGAAGCTTTCCTCGCTGCTCAAGAGCGATCGCCTGATCCGGAGTTGCGGCTTGGGAGAGCGCCGAGGCGGAAAGGAGAAAGAAAAAAGCACCAGTGCAACACATCCGGAGCGGGGCCAGGTGGCAATATTTGCTCCGGTACCTGCTCATTTCGCCAACCCTGAGTTGGAATGGAGGACGGTAAGAAGCGGGCCCGGCATAGGAGTTAAGTTGCCGCCCGCACCAGGTTCGGTGCGGGCGGCACACATTTGAGTGTAGTTCAGCTGGCTAGAACTTGAGTTTCAGAGCGAGCTGAAGTTCTCTCGGATCGTAGGCCGACGTAATCTGACCGAAGTTGCCGGATCCGAAGTTGTTTCCGAGGCCGCCCGTGTTCGCATTTCCCTGGAATTGGGGATGATTGAACGCGTTGAAAGCCTCGGCTCGGAACTCCACCTTGAATCTCTCCGTGACGGCGAAATTCTTGAGGAGCGACAAGTCCCAGTTCTGGCGTCCAGGACCAGTAACGGCATCGAAGCCCAAATTGCCGTAGCAATCGGGACCGGTGGTGCAAGCCGGATCACTGAAGTTGCCGGTGAACCATTGATTGACAGTTTTGGGATAGGAGATACCACCGCTGACATTTGGCCGGTCTCCGGAGTTGGAAATGATGCTCGCCGGCGTGTTCACGCCGCTGATTCCGAGGTTGACCGGCGCACCAGATTCGATAGTGATGATGGACGCCAGTTCCCAGCCTCCGAGCACACCCTTCGTGAAACCGTTACCGCTCCGGAAGAACGGCAGGTCGTACACGAAGTTGGCGAAGAATACGTTGTTGCGGTTGAAAACGGATGGTCCGTAATCGTAGCTCCATCCCTGATACGGGTTCGTCGCATTGTTCAGGTCGCCGCCGCTACCACTTGCAGTAGTAGCGTCCTTCGCCCTGGCAAGTGTGTAAGCCACTTGCAGGTGCAGGTCGCGGTGAATCGTTCCGTTAAGAGAGGTCTGCAATGAGTTGTACTTGGAGTCCGCTCCATCGTACGCCAACCGCATGTTACCGATGCCGGGATAGGTCAGCGACGGGAAGGATAGAGCTCCAGCGGCCACTTGTGCCGGCAGCGCTGCGAGAGGCGGCAGGTTGACGGCTTGATAGTAGTTCTCGTGCCGTCCTTGGCTACCCACGTACGAGACCGTCAGTACGGCATGCGTGCCGATCGCTTGCTGGACACCCAAGCTGTACTGAGAACTCTTTGGAGGCGCGTAGTTGGTGGCAATGCCAGTTACGCCCAGAGGGAGAACCGGCAGGTTCGCGGCAGCAATGACATTGCCGGTCCCGAGGTTAAGGCCTGGATTGTCCAACGAGACACCATTCAGGGTCGGGTTAGGATCGCCCGGAGGATTCACGGCACCGTTGTACATATCGTTGCCCTGAATGCGCTCGTAGGCTACTCCATAGCCGCCACGGATGACGGTCTTCGCCTGACCGGTGAGATCATACGCAAAACCGAGACGCGGTCCCCAGTTGTTCCAGGAGTTGTTGACCAACCCCTTGGGAACGCCATTGACTCCACCGACGCCAATTCCGTTCAGGTAGAAGTTGTACCCGCCGAAAGCACTCTCGGAAACCAGGCCCGGGCTTGGGCCACCTGGGCAAAGTGCGGCGCTCGAATTCGGACCGCAGATGTTTCCTGTGTACTTGCCCGTCCCGGAATTGAATTCGAACGTAGCCGCATTGGCTGCGTTATACAGGTTGGGATAGAAGTTCGACGACAGGTTGTTGGCTTCGTAGGTATGTGGAATACCGTCCCACCGCAGGCCCAGATTCAAGGTCAACCGGCTGTTTACGCGCCAGTTGTCCTGAATGTAGGCAGCTGGAGAAATGTTGTTCCAGTGGCCACTGATCTTCGCCCCATCCTCTGAATAGGATTGTGCATACCCCATCAGGTAGTCGGCGAAGTCATATCCGCAGCTCAACGTCGAGGAAGGTGTACACGAACCCGGATTGGCTGCATTCGGACTCGTGAACGAACCGTTAAAGCTGAAGTTTCCTTGGGTGTTGGCGAATGCGTCCTGGATCTTCTTGTAGATGGCGTAGCTGAAGCCGAGTTTCAACTGGTGCGCACCCTTGGTCCAGGATAGATCGTCGCGGATCTGATAATCGTCCGCCTTGTTGTTCCAAGGCATCCAGTTGACTGTATAGTCAGATCCGGTCACACCGCCGAGGCTGATCGACGGTATCCGGCTGCTGACATTCGGTCCGGTAAAGAGGCGGTTGAAGCCGAATGCGCTCGGCGCGGTATACAAACCTTGTGGAAGGATGTGAATCCGGTTTCCGTTGTAGTTGAAGGCGATTTCGTTCAACACAGTTGGACTGATCACGTGCGTGGCGTGAACCACCGCGCTATATGCCGGGTTTCCGAAAGTATTGGAGATGGCCGGACTACTATCACCACTCCACATCGTAGTGCCGAAATTCTGCGCCACTTGTTCGGAAATCCAGTGTCCGAAGATCGAGAACTTGCTATTGAATTGATGATCGACGCGAGCAATTTCCTCTGTCAGATACGTGGGCGTGTTGTTTCCTCCGAGGAAGAACGCCCCATTGTTCGGCTGCGGAAAAATGCCGCCGTACTTGCCACCGGCCACCAACAATGCAGCCGCATTCGGGCTGATCAGGCAGTCAGGGATCGTGTTGCTCGGGAAGGGCTGGCCCGGCGTCAGAGTTGCCATGACGGCGGCGGAGCAGTTCGAACCGAAATTTGCGATGCCGGAGGGGACCACCGCATTAATGGTCTTTCCGTTGTAGGTGGCTGGAATTACCGCGCCAGTGCCAGCGCCGTTCGCATCGGGATAAGCGTTCCCCGGCGGCATGGCGTTGTTCAGCGTTGCGCCGTCGATTTCACGCCGCCATTCCTGGTTGTAGAAGAAAAAGGTCGGGTGGCTTTTCGCAATGGGAACCTGACCTCCGAAGTTAAATCCGAAAATGTTGTAGCGGAGCTCAGGGACAGGCTTCGGATGCGGGAAGAAATAGTTGCGGGCGTCCATGGCGTCATTGCGGAAAAACTCCCACGCTTCGCCGTGATACTCCTTCGTACCTGACTTAATGACCGTACTGATCTGAGAAGCCGTCGCCAAGCCATATTCCGCGCTGTAGTTCGATGTCATGTTGCGGAATTCGGCGATGGAATCAAGCGAGGGCATGACGCTGCCGCTGCTGCCGCCGCGATCGAGGTTTTCGCCGCCGTCAATCAGCTGCAGATTGTGGCCGGCGCGTTCGCCGTTGATGCTGACGGTGCTGTCGCCGCTGACAGGGGTGAAGCTGATTCTCGAAGACTGCAAGCTCACGGCGCCAGGCGCCAGGGCAAAGAGTTCGTAAAGGCTGCGGCCGTTCGTGGCGAGTTGTGTAACCTGCTGGCCAGTGATCACGTTGCTGACCTCGCCGCTATCGGTCTGGACGGCAACGGCGTTGGCCTCAACGGTAACCTGTTCCTGGGCGCTGCCGACCTGGAGTTTGAAATCAATTCGAGTACGATCGCCCACGTTGAGGGTGATGTTCTTTTGCTCGGCAACTTTGAATCCGGCCGCAGTGGCACGGACCGTGTAGTGACCGATGTGCAGATCGGGAGCGACGTATTGGCCGTCGGTATTGCTGGGGAGGGTGCGCTCCACACCGGTGTCGTTGTTCGTGATAGTGATTGTGGCGGTGGTCACGGCCGCACCGGAAGGGTCGGTGACGGTGCCGACGATGGTCGCTTCCTGCGCCAGCGCCTGCATGCCTAAGACCAGCAGGAAGGCGGCGACGACGAGGCAACTTTGCCTCACGTGGCGGCCTAGGGAGCCAGCTGTAGATACAACAAGGGATCTCATTCGAAGCCTCCGAGTACCTGAAACGCTGTATTGACGGACGAACTAACCGAAGAACGGAAACGTTTACGGTCTACATGCACTCAATCACCGTTGTCAAGCACAAAATCGATATCGTAAAAGAGACGACTGGAGAAAAAAGTCCCTATCCAGACTGAAAAGCGGGGGTGTACTCTGCGACAAAAGCGTGGGTTCCTTGGGCATTGCCTGAGTCTTCTCTAAAGGACCGCTTCCGCAGGAGGTTGGCTATGATCCGGCCAGCGTTGTTAATCATTTTGGTACTAAGCTTGAGCTTTTCCGCCTCGTCGATAGCCCAGCAAAATCAGCCATCCGCGGCCAGCACAGCGCAGGAATTTCCTGTGATGCTCGAGCAGAACGTGATCGCCGGGAAGACGGCCGTGGGGACGAAGGTGCAAGCGAAGCTTTCCATCGCAACCCTAATGAACGGAACCGTGGTTCCGAGGAACGCGGTTTTCTCGGGAGAGGTCACGGAATCGACGGCGAAGGCGAAAGACCAGCCTTCACGGGTAAGCATCCGGGTAGATTCGGTGACATGGAAGAATGGATCGGCCGCCGTAAAGCTTTATTTGACCGCGTGGTTCTATCCGAACATGATGGATGCTGGCCAGGAATTGCAGTATGGGCCGACGAAGTCTCCAGAGGGCAGTTGGAATGGAGCCGGGGAATATCCTACCGATCAGAACATGAAATCGTATAAGCCATTTCCGGACGGACAGCAGAAAGACTCGACTGTGCCCGACACGCCGAATTCCGTTACGTCGAAGCACCGCGTCCTGATGAAGAATGTGGAAAGCGGACAGGCCTCCGATGGCGGAGTGGAACTGGTTTCGAAGAAGTCGAACATCAAACTGGAACGCTTTACGACGTACGTCCTGGCGGCGAGCGCTCTGATGGCGCCGAAGTAGAAGTGTTATCTATCTAATAAATGGGAACGAATCGAATTGAAGGCCGGCCTCTGTTGGGCTGGCCTTTTTCTTGACCAGAAGATTTGCTATGTGCTACAAGCGACGGGTCGCACCGTAATCGTTTACGGAAATTGATCCATTTAACTAAACCGATTTTTCAGCACAAGTACGACATGTGCTAACTGCCCAGAACAGCTCAGGGGACTCTCATGAGAAAACGCATTCCAATCACGATGCAAGCGGCTCTCTTCTTCGTTCTCATTTCTATGAGTGCGGTGGCGCAAAAGAACGGTGAACCGCTTTATATGGATCCGTCGCAGCCGATCGAGGCGAGAGTTGATGAATTGATTCACCGAATGACTCTGGAACAGAAGGCATCGCAACTGGTGAACCAGGCTCGCGCGATTCCAGAGTTGCACATTCCTGCATATGACTGGTGGAGCGAGGCGCTGCATGGTGTCGCCAACGCGGGCACGGCAACTGCTTTTCCCGAGCCAATCGGACTGGGAGCGACGTTCGACGACCCGCTGATCCATCAGATGGGCGTGGTGATTGGAATCGAGGCTCGGGCCAAGCACGAGCAGGCCGTGAAGGCAGGTCGGCGCGACATTATGGAGGGCTTGGATTTCTGGTCGCCGAACATCAATATTTTTCGCGATCCGCGCTGGGGGCGCGGGCAGGAGACGTATGGGGAAGATCCGTTCCTGACAGGGCGCATGGGCGTGGCGTTTGTGACGGGGCTGCAGGGGGACGATCCCAAATATTTTCGGGTGATTTCAACTCCGAAACACTACGCAGTCCACAGCGGGCCGGAGCCGGAGCGGCACTCAATGGATATTGTTGTCTCGAAGCACGATGAGGAGGACACGTATCTGCCGGCGTTCCGCGCGGCCGTGGTCGCGGGAAAGGCCGAGTCGATCATGTGCGCGTACAACCGGGTGAATGGGCAGCCGGCGTGTGCAAATACGTTTCTGTTAGAAGACACGCTACGCGGCGCGTGGAAGTTTAACGGGTATGTGGTCTCGGACTGCGACGCAGTCGTCGACATTTATGAGGGGCACCACTACACGAAGAGTCTGGCAGAAGCAGCAGCGGACGCGATCAAGACAGGAATGGACAACGAGTGCGCCGATTTCTTCACGGTGGTGAAGGACGATCACGACTATAAGCCATACATCGATGCGGTCCACGAGGGACTGATTACG
>Ga0335079_10009250_pt1 | contig 11224 bp, 10 predicted proteins | sample Lox_Sample_33_FD_206719 | JGI IMG/M metagenome (GOLD analysis project Ga0335079, IMG submission 206719) | Soil microbial communities from Loxahatchee National Wildlife Refuge, Florida, United States - Lox_Sample_3.3 | ecosystem: Environmental > Terrestrial > Soil > Wetlands | place: USA... | reverse complement strand
CCGGCGCCGCACTGATCCGCCGTGTGTCTGGTGCGGTTGAAACGCTGGGCGCCACAGCACGCTTCGATGTGCAAGCCGGTGACGAGCTGACGATTCTCACCCCCGGCGGCGGCGGATACGGTCCCCCGGACCGGCTACGCGCGCAGGATGGCGGTCTCGATTTCCCACTCCACCCGGTTGCGTGAGGTGGTCATGCGATTCACCGTGACCGGCCGGACACGGCTTGCGCCCGGATGGTGCGTCACCATCCAGGTATCGAACTCGCCAGGCCGGCTGGTCGCGAAGCCGTAGAGCAGGTTGACCTTGCCTTCGGCAACGGTGTCTTCGCGGTTGACGCGATCATCGGCAATCGCGAAATGACTCTCGTCCGGTGAGGTGCCGGCGAAAGCGCCCTCGGCCGCGAGCGATGCGAGAAATCCGTCGATGGCGGCACGCGCCCGCTCCCAGGTCGAGGGGATATTGGGTTCCAGCAGGACCCAGCGGGTTCCCCGTTCGATGCTCGCGGCGATGAACAGGGCCAGGCGGCGCGCGGGCAGGTATTTCCAGTCGGATGCGCCGCTGCCACCGGCCGCGAGGGTGCGTGCGATCAGCGGCTGTCGCGTGCTCGCACGCGTGGAGGCCAGAGTGTTGACTCCGGCCTGCGCGAGGCGGATGCGCTCTTCGTCCGACACGACGGCCGCCGGCCGCAGCCCGGGCCGCAGGAACGACTCTTCCACCTCCGCGATCGACCAGACTGGAGCGGTCTGATCCGAGCGGGCGAGCATGCCAGCCGCCGCGCCGCAGGAGGCAAATGTCTCCGCGCGTCCGCGCAGCCGGTCGAACGACTGCACCCGCGGGAAATACATCACGGCGCTTGGACTGCGGAACGGCCAGTTGCGCAGCGCCTCGAGGGCCGCGCGCGGCGAGACCCACGCCGCCGGCGGGTCGACCAGCAGGATCGCGTTGCGCTCGCGACAGAATTTGGCCGCCACCAGAAGCGTGCTCAGACCGACGTCATGGTCGCGGGCCAGAGGCGGTATGCACAGCAGGTTGAAGGCTGGCGCTTCCTGTAATGCAAACAGACCGGTGCTGTCCATCGCCGAGCCGATGATGTCGTAGTCGGTCAGCGGTGCGCCGTCGTCGCCATCCGGGTTGCAGACGCTGTAGCCGATGGTGGCCCGGCCTCCCGACATGCCGGAACGATCCGGCCTCTGGGCGGGGACCGGGCCCGTGACGCGCGCCAGCTTCGATTCCAGCAGCGCGTCGGTCACGAAACGGCTGGACTGCGGCGCCACGGACACGCGGCGGAAAATCTCCTGGTCCTCGATCAGCTCCGAGCCGGCCGAGCGTACGCGCTGCACGACCAGATTGAACTGATCGGGCTGGCCGGGACCGATGCCGTCGTAGTCGACCGAGGCGCGCAGGTATTCTCGCGAACCGGGGTTGAGACCAAGCAGGCGCAGCGAAGCCGAGCCCGCCGGCAGTGTGATCGTCGGTGGCCGGGCGCCGTTGGCGACGCGCACGATGAGCGCCTGACGCCCGCCGTTCTCGAAAAAGTGATCGACGGCATAGGCCAGGGGCGATGGCTGCCAGAGCCCGCCAAACACGCGCTGGAAATCGGCGAAGCTCGCGACCTGCACGGCCCGGTTGACCGGACCCTTGAGCGTGCGCCCAACGAAGGCGGTGATGCCGGTCGGTGCGCGTCCGATCTGTTCCGCTCGGTTCTTGTGGGTGTCTTCGAGCCCGGACGTAAGGGGGTCAATGGTCATGCGCGGCGATGAGTGTCCCCTTTTGGCGACGCGCCGCGGACTCTAGCACAGCGGATTTCAGACCGTCCGGGTGTTGGAGCGCTGCGGTGCGGGCGTCTGCGGCTGATCTGCGTTCTCCCGCCTGCGCTGGACTTCCTCTTCGTGCGCACGCTCCTGCTCATCGCGCTTGCGCGCGATCTCGGCGAGCATGATCTGCAGCCACTCGGACAGTGGGGCCACGTGGTGAATCCCGGGAGGGTTTCAGGTGGCCGGCGCCGAGGCAGCCGGGAAAGGCATGGTGCGCCCCGTCGGCGCGGGCGCGGGCGCGGGCGCTGGAGCCGTCGTGGCGGGCGTCGCGGCACCGGCGCCCGATCCGCCGCTACCGGGACGGGGGGTGGCGTCGCTCTTGCCGGTGCCGGCAGGCCGGCTCAATGCCGGATCACCCTTGGTACCGGGCGTTCCAGGGGCCGCGCCGGGCTCCGGCGGCTGCATGTCCGAGATCACCTGCCGGAAGGTGGCCTCATCCATGGGCAGATCGGTGGTCCCGTCCCAGGTGGACCCCTCGGGAATGCGGTTCTGCACCTTGGGGGCAGCCGCCAGGATCTGTTCGACGCTCGCATCCGGGGTCGAGATCGGGACGGGCACGCCCCGGGGCTCGTGCGACAGGCTCGATACCTGCGCCCAGTCGACCTGCTCGTTGCGGCTCTTGAGCTGCTTTTGCAGCGTGGCGGCCAGCGACCTGGTGAGCAGCTTGCGCTGCGCCTTCTTCCAGTCGCGCGGATCGTCCTCGAGCACGTCGAAGGCCTGCATGTAGAGCTGGCCGGACTGCCAGCCGAACACGAACGGCTGGTTGACGACGCGCACCTGCGTGCCGACCGGCACCATGTCGAACAGCTGGGCGATGTCTTCCGGATACAGCCGGATGCAGCCGTGACTCGAGCGCAGGCCGACGCCGGCCGGCTTGTTCGTGCCGTGGATCAGGTAGCTGGGCCACTCGAGGTAGAAGGCATACCGGCCCAACGGATTGTCGGGGCCGGGTCCGATGACGGGATCGAGGATCTCGCCGTTTTCCTTGTGCTCCTTCAGCACGGAGACGGGCACGCGCCAGGTGGGCTCCTTCTGCCGGCGAACGATCTTCGTGACTCCTTCGGGCGTCGCCCAGCCCACCTTGCCGATGCCGATGGGATGGGTGATGACGATCTGGGGTTCGTCCTTTTTGTGCGGCGGGTAATAGAACAGGCGCATCGCCGCGATGTTGATGACGACACCCTGCCGGGGCGCGTTCGGCAGGATGTACTGCGTTGGCAGGACAATCTGCTTGCCGGCACCCGGCAGCCAGGGATCCACCTTGGGATTGGCGCGCAGGATCTCTTCGTAGCCGATGTTGAAACGGCGTGCGATGTCGGTGAGCGTGTCTTCCTGAGTCGTCGTCGTGAGCTGCACGGCGCCGACCACATCCTGGTCGGGAGACACCTCGAACTTCTGGGTAGCCGTCGGAGGCTGCTCCATCGGTGGCGGCGGTGGCGGCGGTGGCGCGGGCGGCTCGTGGTGCTTCTCACCGAAGAGCGAACAGGCCGCGATCATTGTGCAGAGGGTGGCCGCGGCGAGGGTTCGGGCGGCGGAGGCTACAGGCTTCGTCATGGAACAATTATGGCATCGGATACCGTTGCGTGGAGCAGGCTGTCGGCGGACGGCTACAACGCGTGCTACAGCAGAACGGGCTGGTTAGGGAGTTCGTTCTCGCCAGCGCCGCGTGGGCGGGGGAAGTGCCTGGCCAGCAATTCACCGACCTGGCGGATCCCCGACTCGCAGCCTTCGGCGAAGCGGCCGGCGCGATAGTGCTCCTCCATGGCGCGGCAGATGCCGTCCCATTCAGCCTGCGCCACGTTGACGGCGATGCCGCGGTCCGCGACGACCTCCACCACCCGGTCGGCGAGTAACAGATAGATCAGGACGCCGTTGTTGTGCTCGGTGTCCCACACGCCCAGCAAGCTGAATACCTGCAACGCGCGCTGCCGTGATGGCAGATCCTGAACCAGCTCGGGCAGATCCAGCGCCGTCTCGATGACGAAGCGGATCTCCCCCGCGTGCCGTGCTTCGGCCTGCCGAACGGCCTTCTCAATGCCTTCCAGCACCCGTGGTGGGAACCGGCGTCGCGTGGTCCAGCGGGTGGCGAACAGGTGGCGCAGGAACCGACGGATATTCATCTACCATCGTCCCGAGGCGCCGCCGCCGTTGAAGCCTCCGCCACCGCCGCTGAAGCCTCCACCGCCCAGTCCACCGCCGAAGCCCCCACCCCCACTCCAACCGCCGCCAAGGCCACCGCCCCAACCGCCTCCCCGTGGGTAGCTGGACCAGCCGCCACCCGAGAAGCCGGAGATCAGTGCAAACGCAAACGCGATGATCGCAGCGAGAAAGGCCATGAAGAGCGCCTGGCCCACAATGTAGACGACAACGCCGGTAGCCGCGCCGGCAATCGCCGCTCCGAGACCCCGCCCGAACACCGCGCGCAGCACCGCCGATCCAAACAGGACGGCGACGAACAGGAGCGGCACGATGCGCGAGATGCTTCGATCGGACCGACCCTGCCACGTGAGATCGGGAGGGGGAAGCTGTTCACCATCGGCCACGCGCATCATCTGTTCGAGACCGGCATTGATTCCTCCGTAGAAGTCACCTTGCCGGAACAACGGCGTGATGGTCTCCGAGATGATTCTGTTGCAAGTGGCGTCCGTGAGTGCGCCCTCCAGACCCTTGCCAACCTCTATGCGCAGCTCGCGATCATTTCTCGCGACGATCAGCAACGCGCCATCGTCAACGTTCTGGCGACCCAGCTTCCACTGATCAACCACGCGGATCGAATACTGCTCGATCTCCTCCGGCTCCGTCGTTGGCACCACGAGCACCGCAAGCTGCGAGCCCTTGCGTGCCTGGAAGGCGGCAAGCTTTTCCTCGAGACTGGCCTGTTGCTCGGCTGTGAGCGTGCCGGTGAGATCGGTCACACGCGCCGTCAGTTTCGGGATGGCCTGCAGACTCTGCGCGGCCGCCGGTACCGAGGCCACGAGTGCGAACAACGCGAGCATCCAGCCGGCGGCCGATGCGGCCCTGACCGGGGCAGCGCAATCGGGCCCCGGGAGCAGCGCGGAGGCGAAGGCTGTCATTGCCTCGGCGGGTTGGAACTATCCGGCGGGACTGCACCCGGTGCACTGCTGGCCGCGTTGCCCGGCGGTGCGGATGTACCTGAGCCGGAACCGACCGGAGGTGTGGCCGCAGGGCCGCCGGCGGGCGCGCCGGAGCCGAAATCCACCTGGGGGACGTTCATCTCCTGCGCGCCCGGCAGGGACAGATTCGGCTTCACCTGGAAGTCGAACATCTTCGCCGTGAGGTTGGTGGGGAAGGAGCGCACGGTCGTGTTGAATCCCTTGACCGCGTCGATGTAGCGGTTACGGGCCACGGCAATGCGGTTCTCCGTGCCCTCGAGCTGCGCCTGCAGGTCGCGGAAATTCGCGTCCGACTTGAGCTGCGGATACGCCTCGGTGACGGCGAAGAGGCTCTTGAGAGACTGGCTGAGCTCGTTCTGCGCCGCCTGGAATTTCGCGAACGCCGCCGGGTCGTTGAGCAGCTCCGGCGTGAGCTGGATGGAGCCGGCCCGGGCGCGCGCCTCGGTCACGCCGATCAGGACCTTCTGCTCCTGACTGGCGTAGCCCTGGACCGTTTTCACCAGATTCGGGATGAGCTCGTAGCGGCGCTGGTACTGGTTCAGTACCTCGGACCAGGCGGCCTTCACCTCCTCGTCCTGCCGCTGCAGCGTGTTGTAGCCACAGCCCGAAAGCGACCCCAGAACGACCACGGCGCACGCCGCCCACGCTGCACGCATCGAGCTCTCCTTCATCGAAAAAGGTCCCGCTTACCGCCCCTGGATCCAGCCCCGCGGTGCCGCAGGGTCAGCAAAACCCCTACCGGACCGGGGCGCTCCGGGGGCCCACCGTCACACTTGACGTGGATTGTCACACGGCACCGGGGCGGTACGGTATTCAATCACAGACCTGCCGGGCGTCTTCGGGCACGCTGGTGCCTTGTTTGGAGCGCTTGCAGCATGACGGGCACCTTTAACTACTGCCTGGTACTGCTTTCAATACTGGTTGCCGTCGTGGTTTCCCATACCGCCCTGCGTCTCGCGGCGCGGGTGGCGCGCGCCCAGGGTTCGGCCGCGCGCCTGTGGCTTGCAGGCGGAGCCGTGGCAATGGGGACGGGCATCTGGTCGATGCACTTCATCGGCATGCTGGCCTTCTCCCTGCCGATACCCCTCTCCTACAACCTGACGCTCACGCTGGGCTCGCTCATCCTGGCCGTCGTGAGCTCGGGACTGGCGCTGTGGATCGCGCATCGGCCGGATGCGGGGCTGACCCGCCTCTGCGTGGGCGCGGTTGCGCTGGGCGCGGGCATCTGCGGCATGCACTACCTGGGGATGAGTGCCGTCCAGGTCGTTCCGATGATCACGTACGAGCCCTGGTTGCTGGCGGCATCGGTGGTCATTGCCGTGGTCGCTTCCTTCGCGGCTCTGTGGCTGTTCACGCACCTCGATACCGGTCACTCGTGGCGCAAGCGCCTGACGCGCATCGGTGCCGCAGTCGGCATGGGACTTGCCATCAGCGGCATGCACTACACCGGCATGGCCGCGTCCCGCTTCGCAGCGAATTCGTATTGCATCGTGCAGGGCGTGGGCGGCACGGGCCTGGACTCGCGCTGGCTCGCCTTCCTGGTGGCCGCGCTTGCCCTCGGACTCCTGGCGGTCACGACCATCCTGCTCGTCTACGACACGCACCTGGAATCCAACGCGCGCCGCTACAACGAACTGCTCGAGAATGCGAATGCGCAGTTGCGCCATGCCGCCACGCATGACGCTCTGACCGGCCTGCCGAACCGCCTGCTGCTGGCGGACCGGCTCGGCCAGGCCATCGCGCGCGCCTCGCGGCACAGCGTGCGGTTTGCGGTACTGGTGGTCGACCTCGACCGGTTCAAGGCCATCAACGACTCGCTGGGCCACATAGCAGGCGATGAGCTGCTGCAGGAGGTCGCGCGCCGGCTGTCGGGGCTGCTGCGGCGCGAGGACACGCTGGCACGACTGGGTGGCGATGAGTTCGTGCTGCTCATCAACGACATCACCGGCGCGCAGGACGCGGAGGTCGTCGCGCGCAAGGTGCTCTCGCAGGTTTCCATGCCGACCCGGCTGTCGGCACTCGAAGTGCACGTGTCGCCCAGTGTTGGCATCTGCATCTGCCCCGACGACGGCTCGGACGCGGAATCGCTGCTGCAGCATGCCGACGCGGCCATGTATCACGCGAAGAAAAAGGGCCGCAACACGTTCCAGTTCTTCGCTCCGGCCATGAATGCCTTCGCCCGCGAGCGCCTGGAGCTGGAAACCGGCCTGCGGAGCGCTCTGGCGCAGCGGGAGTTCGAGCTGCACTACCAGCCGAAAGTGGACATCGCCAGCGGTCGCATCGACAGCGCCGAAGCGCTGATCCGCTGGCGTCATCCCAAGCGTGGCCTGATCCCTCCGGGCGGCTTCATTCCGCTGGCCGAGGAGACCGGCCTCATCGTGCCGATGGGTGAATGGGTGCTGTTCGAAGCCTGCCGGCAGGCGCGCGCCTGGCACAACAGCGGGCTGCACCTGCGCGTCGCGGTCAACCTGTCGGCCCGCCAGTTCAGGATGGACAGCCTGATCGAGACGGTGCGCGGCGCCCTCGCGGCCGCGCGGCTGGAGCCGCGTTACCTGGAGCTGGAGCTCACCGAGAGCGCGGTCATGCATGATGCCGAGAGCTCGGTGCAGATCATGAAGCGCCTCGCCGACCTGGGGGTGCGCATCTCGGTTGACGACTTCGGCACCGGCTATTCGAGCCTGAGCTACCTGCGGCGGCTGCCGCTGGACAAACTCAAGATCGACAGGTCCTTCATCCGCGAGATCGCCACGAGCCGCGACGATGCGGAGATCGTGCGCGCCATCGTCTCGCTGGCGCACAGCCTGCACCTCAAGGTCATCGCCGAGGGTGTGGAAACCGCCGAGCAGCTCACCTTCCTGCGCTCACTCGGCTGCGATCAGTACCAGGGCTACCACTGCAGCCCGCCGCTGCCCCCGGCCGAGTTCATCGCGCTGCTGCCGCATCAGCCCACCGACGAATCCACCCGCGTGCCCGCCAGCCTCGAAGACACGATGATCAGCCGCGTCCTGCGAAAGATCTGAATCGGCAAAGCCACGCTTTGCCCCACCGCCGAACCCCTCGCACGCCCGGCAAAACCCACGCGTTTTGCCGGGCCACCCGAGGATGCGCTGGAGTCAACTCCGCGCCAATGCGGCAAGCCCGACCCCCTCGCACGTGGGGCAAAGCCACGCTTTGCCCCACCGCATGGTCGTGCGCTGGCCGCAATCCGCGCAAATGGCCAAGGGACATTTGCGCCAATGAAAAAAAACCCCAGGGGGACACCCTGGGGTCAGAAGGCGGACTTTCGATGAAGGGAAGGAAGTCCGCTAGGGGATATCAGTGCAACCGGGCCCAGTGGAGAATCTTGATCTCGTCCGAGTCCAGGTCGAAACTCTGCGCCAGCAGCGCCCGCAGCTCCCGCGTACCACCGCCCGTGTGCTCGAGCGGATGCCGCAATTCGACCACGCCACTCCATTCGTTCGCATTGGCCGCGCTGTGCGCCCGGGCCCGCGCCGTGACAAAGTGGGTGTAGTACTTGGTTGCCACGATTCAAGGGTATTAGCGCTGCGCCGCGATCGTCCGTGAATTGGCCCACAGAACATCGGGCTTTTTTGTCAACATGCTTTGGACATAATGTTGGGACACTGAGTCGATGGGACGTTACCGCGCACCACAGGCGGCTGGCTCGCAATACATCACTCCGGAAGGCGAGCGCCGCCTGCGTGCGGAGCTGGAGCAGCTCTGGCGCGTCGAGCGGCCGCGGGTCACGCAGGCCGTCGCCGAGGCGGCCGCGCAGGGGGACAGGTCGGAAAATGCGGAATACACGTACGGCAAGCGCCGGCTGCGCGAGATCGACCGGCGCGTGCGGCACCTGCGAAAGCGCCTCGACGGCATGACGATCGTGGATCAGCCGCCGAGCGACCCGCGGCGGGTGTTCTTCGGCGCGTGGGTCTCGCTCGAAGCCGAAGATGGCTCGCAGGCGTGCTACCGGATCGTGGGGCCGGACGAATTCGACATGGCCGCCGGCTACATCAGCATGGACTCGCCGCTGGGGCGAGCCCTGCTGCGCAAGTCGCTCGACGATGAGGTCACCGTCGAGCTGCCGGGCGGCGCGCGCACGTTCGCGGTCGTGGCGGTCACCTACGGCGCGGCGCCGGCTACCACAGAACCCGCACGTTCTTGAACTGCCAGGGATCGGTCTTGTCCAGGTCCTCGGGGAAAAGCCGCTCGCGCTCGTGCAGCGGGGTCCAGTCGGTGTAAGCACCGGTCAGAGTGCCCAGGTACGGCGTGCAGATCTCGAGGTTGCGCCGGAAATCCATCTCATCGGGCTCCACGATGCCGCGGTTGGGATTCTCCATGGCCCAGACCATGCCCGACAGCACCGCGACCGTGACCTGGAGACTGGTGGCGTTGTTGCAGGGGGCCAGCTTGCGCGCCTCCTCGATCGACAGCTGCGAGCCATACCAGTAGGCGTTCTTCCTGTGACCGGCGAGCAGTACGCCCAGCTCGTCCATGCCGCTCACGATCTCCTCCATCAGGATGCGCTGCTGTTCCTGCTGCACGTAGTTGCGGCCGAGCAGCTCATGCACCGAGATCACCGCCGAATCGCACGGGTGGTACGCGTAGTGGACGGTGGGCCGGTAGGCGATCTGCGAGCCCTCGCGCACGGTGTAGTAGTCGGCCATGGAAATGGACTCGCCGTGGGTGATGCAGAACCCGTGGAAGTGTCCGGCGCGCGGCGTCCAGGTGCGCACCCGGGTGCCCGCGCCGGGCTGCATCAGGTAGATGGCCGCGAGGCAGCCGAAATCGTGGCGCTTGCCGTCGCGCGGAAAGTTCTTCTCGTGCGAGCCCCAGCCCACCTCGCAGGGCTGCGAGCCCTCGCCGACGAAACCGTCGATGGACCAGGTGTTGACGAACTCGCCCGGCTTCTTGGGAACGTTGGTCACCTGGGTATCGCGCTCGGCGACGTGGATCACCTTGACGCCCAGCTGGCGCGCCAGCGCGCCCCAGTCGGCGCGCGACTGCGGTTTCCCGGCTTCGACGCCGGTGTCGGCGGCGATATTGAGCAGCGCCTGTTTGACGAGGTGAGAGACGAGCCCCGGATTGGCGCCGTGCGTGAGCACCGCGGTCGGATTGCGGTCGTCGCCCGAGCGCAGCGCCAGCGCTTCCTCGCGCAACGCGTAGTTCGTGCGCCGCGCGGCCGGCACGGTCGGATCGGTGTAGCCGCCGGGCCAGGGCTCGATGCAGGTGTCGAGGTACATCGCACCGCGCTCCCAGCACAATTTGACGAGCGCGATGCTGGAGACCTCGACGGAGACGTTGAGCAGGAAATCGCCGCGTCCCAGCAGCGGCGTCAGCACGCGACGGTGATTCTCGCGCGTCAGCGTCTCCTTGATGTGTTTGATCCCGAAGCGGGCCGCCTCTTCGCGCCCCTTGTCGTCCGCGGTGACGATGGTGATCCGATCCGGCGCGATGCCGATGTGCCGCAGGATCAGCGGCAGGACGCCCTGGCCGATGCTGCCGAAACCGACCAGCAGGATGCGGCCGGGGAAATCCACGTAGACCTTGTGATTGCTCATGATTCTCCAGAACGTACTTGAGTCGGCGGCGGCCCGCGGTCCCTCCGGGTGCCGGCCGGTGCCAGCCTCATCGCCGCCAGTGTGGCGGATAAGTGCGCTCGTAGCCGGGCAGCGCCTCCACGCGCGCCACCCAGCGCGCGAGCGCGGGGTAATTCACCTCGACAGGCATGAAACGGGATGCCAGCTCGCGGGCCTCGGGCCGCTCGAGCGCCCGCCGCAGCAACTGGAACCCGGGAAAGATGACCATGTCCACCGCGGAGAAGCTCTCCCCCACCACCCAGTCCGACTTCGACAGCCGCGCCTCGATGGTGCGGGCTTCGCTGGCCGCGTGATGCATGGCGGTGGTGATGGCATCCGCGCCGAGGTTGGCCTTGCCAAACACCGCATTCACGATGGTGGTCACGTGCGGCTCGATGTAGGCCTGGTACTCGCAGATGACGCGCATGATCACGCCGGCTTCCTCGGGCGTGCGGCCGAATATCGGCGGCTCCGGATACTTCAGGTCGAGGTAGTACAGCACGGCCAGCGACTCGAAGCAGACATAGTCGCCGTCCTTGAGCACCGGGACCTTGCCGCGCCAGTTCAGCGCGAGCATCTGTGGCGACTTGTGCTCCTGCTTGGAGAACTGCAGCACATGGCTGGTGTAGGCCAGGCGCTTGTATTCCAGCGCCAGCAGTACCCGCCACGAGTATGGGCTGCCGCTGCCCCAGTACACATC
>Ga0335079_10009248_pt1 | contig 11225 bp, 10 predicted proteins | sample Lox_Sample_33_FD_206719 | JGI IMG/M metagenome (GOLD analysis project Ga0335079, IMG submission 206719) | Soil microbial communities from Loxahatchee National Wildlife Refuge, Florida, United States - Lox_Sample_3.3 | ecosystem: Environmental > Terrestrial > Soil > Wetlands | place: USA... | reverse complement strand
CTCGACAGCGTTAACTTACGCTGTTTACGCGGCGGAGGATAGTTTCCGTAAACTTCCGATTCATTGGATGTGGTGGCCAATTCTAGGAGGGTTAGTTGTTGGGATTGGTGGAGTGCTTTCGCCGCGTGCACTGGGTGTAGGGTACAATACGATCGCTGATCTCCTTTCGAATAATTTAGTGATTAGCGTTATCCTAGTACTTGTTGTTGTTAAGGCAACCATTTGGGCAGTATCACTGGGCTCAGGTACGTCCGGAGGTGTATTGGCACCGCTCTTAATTATAGGGGGAGCGCTCGGCGCGCTTGAAAGCCACGTCCTGCCATTTGGGGCTCCTTCGCTCTGGGTTTTGGTCAGCATGGGTGCGGTAATCGGTGGCACAATGAGATGTCCGTTTACAGGCGTTGTCTTCTCACTTGAACTTACGCATGACATCAATGCTGTGTTACCGCTACTCGTAGGAGTTGTTGCTGCAGAGGGAGTAACAGTCTTTTCGATGAAAAGATCAATCCTTACTGAAAAAGTAGCCAGAAGAGGGGTGCATGTTGCCAGAGAATATTCAGTTGATGTGCTCGAATTTATCCCAGTCGGATCAGTTATGCACCGGGATTTCAACACTGTCAGGACGGATACGCCTTTGGAGCAAATTCTCGCCATGTACCAAGAATCTAACGGTACAAGCCTAGGCTATCCGGTACTTGACGCAACAGGTTCCATTCAGGGATTCATTAGAAGAAAAGACATTGCACGTATAACCCAAGACAGCGTGAGTAAGAAACTCACAGTGAAAGATGTACTGTCACCATCTTCAACCGTGCCCTTCGCTTTCCCAGATGAGCCATTAAGAGTGGCGTCCGACAAGATGGCTAGGAGTGAATCCGAGAGTTTACTGGTCGTAGACTTGGAGGATCCAAAGAAAGTTGTTGGTCTAATTGGAACTGAGGACCTATTTAGAGCACGGATCCTTTGGTCTGGAGAAGAGAAGACTCGCGAAACCATATTGTCAGTGCCGAAACGTTTCACGAAAGAACTTTTTCACCGCACCGAAAGGTAACGAGTTTGGACGTAAGAGCTCCGAGAGGCCGCAGTGACCAAACTCGCCCTCTATAATTTTGGAGATAGGTGTAATTTCTTACACATCGGCACGCGAAACCTAGCTTGAATAAGGTAAGTCGGAAAGACTGAAGCCAGACTAGCTGAGGACGAGATAGCTACGCTTCGAAAAGTATCGAGTCTAGTATCGGACTTTGGAAAGTCGATTTAACGTTCAAGGATTCGCGAATGCTCTTTGTTTTACTGACAAAGCGAGATGGCTTAAGGTCTTTGGCCAAGACAACTTCAGCATGTTTACGGTATTTAGTCATCTGAAAAGCATACAAACTCGTTTGTCTCAGCAGGCGAAAATCTCACTTTGAGACATCAGAATTTCTCTACCAACCTTAGACACTTAGAACCCAAGTTCCCTGCCACATCAAAGCGAATAGTAACACCCAAATCAAGTCGACGAACTGCCAGTAGGTTACTGCTGCATCGATGAAGCCGTGGTTCTTTGCAGTGTACTGGCCCATGAATGCTCTAATGTCAGCGTAACAATAAGCAATGACACCAGCAGTTACGTGCGCCCCGTGTATTCCCGTGAGAAGATAGAAGCTTGCGCCGAAAAAGCCCGTTGACGGGGTTAGAATGTGGTTGAGAATTAGGTGAGGCCATTCGAGTCCGAATTGCAGTACGGGGAAAAAGCCTCCAAGAATCGTCGTGCCTATCAGTCCAAATCTGAAAGCCTTGTCATTTCCTTTTCTTAGTTTCCAAATGGACCACTCAGCCAGAATGCTGCTTGAAATCAAAAACAACGTCTGCACCTTCGCGATTGAAGTGTCTAATACCGGGGCACCGGCAGGAGGCCAAAACGGGAACTGAAGCCTAATACCGAAATACATGGCGAAGGCGCCACCAAAAAGTAGAATTTCTGTTAGAATTATTAGTTGAATCGTCAAGTTGATGTCGACTGGGAAAGGACCGAGATCGATACCTCCTCGCATACCTCCAAACGCAGTTAGAATAGAAGAGCGCCAATTTTTCGTCTCACTATAGAGAAAGCCTCCGATGACTGCGCAAAAGGAGAGCATTAGCAGAAGAGCGGCGGGAAAAACGAACCCTTTCATAAGCATAAACAGTCCGAACATTGCGACGCCAATTGCCATTGCTATGAGGAAGGGCCAAATGTTGTGCTCGTAGTATTCGGGAGTCTGGATGTCTGATGAGGGTTCGCTAGCGGACAAATTCGGAGCTCCAGATGACGCAACGGTCTTGTTAAAGCTTATTCGATATTAACGCAACATTACTCATTTAAAGGAAGGAATTATAACGCTGCTTAGTCATTTGCGAATACGAAAAGTTATCGTCATTCGACTCTTTTTCTGTGCTTGCTGCTTGCCGAGTTCAGGTTCATTAGCTGCGATTCACGTTCGTCGAGCCCATCGCAACTGACTACGACGCGAATTCCAAGAGCCAAGTGGATATCTCCCGAGGATGTTCATGACCTTCTTGCCGCAAAATGTTGGATTTTATTTCTTTCCAAAGAAAACTTATCTAAGCAAAACTAAGTGTTCACAGCGGTAACCGATGAGGGCTGCCAAATACTTCGTTTACTTAACCGGTGTTTCAACGTATGCGTTGATAGTTTGGGGCGGCTATGTCACACTTGGCGGCTATGGACTCGGATGCGGGACCTATTGGCCAACCTGCAACGGAGCAATTATTCCAGTGTTTACTTGGCCAACTCTGGTTGAATATGTTCACAGATTGCTTACCATTGTTACTGGCATCCTACTCTTGGCTAGCACCGTGCTCGTGTGGGCTACGAAACCGCGGCCCGTTGGTACCTCGCGGGCAATGATGCTTGCGGTCATCCTCCTCGTTATCCAAAGCCTACTGGGCGGCGATGTTGTGGTCACATCGCTCGATCCAGTGATTACGACAACGCACCTCGCATTTGCTACAGCTGTCTTTGCATCGATAATCGCAGGCTGTATCCTAATGCATTCCTGGGAGAAGTCTAATCTCAAGGTAATCGCGACAACATGAATCCAGAAGAGCTACACGAGATCTGAACCCGCCTTGAAGCACGCGACATCGAAATGTCCCTTAGAAATGCTCGTATTTTTCTCCATGTTCTTAATTGACGATTATTTCAAAGCTGTTCGGCATCGATAGTTAGACGACGAATCAAGTGTGGCCAAGAAAACGCAAATCATGACGTTCGCGCAACGTCTAACTCTGTTGTTTTGAAGATGGGCCTATAGCACGCAAAGAAGAGCGCTTCACGAATTACAATGATAAAGTTCTCCGTTTCGCTGGTCGAATTCGTCTTAGCTACGTTCATTCCCGTTTATGTTGGTATGGTCGTCATCACTTATTTGCAGACGAAATTCAGGATTAGCCTTCGCTATCTATCAGCATTCGCATTGGGTCTAATGTTCTGGTTCTTCTTCGACACCATGAACGATGCAGTACAGCTGGACGTAAACAGTGGCTACGACTTCGCAACTTCTACCACACACAGTTGGCTATTGGCGGTTTTCGTCTTCGGCTTTCTTGTCATAGGCCTTTCATCAACTTATTTCCTTTCAAGAACCAAAGGAAAACCAGTAGATATCCTGCAGATTTTCATTACGGGTATTATTGTTGCAATTGGAATGGGTTTTCACGGAGTTGGGGAAGGAATCGAATTCGGAGGGTTATCGGCCGGAACGCAGGCTACAACAATCCTAGACGCGATTGGAGGAATTGGCGGCGGAGTAGCATATGTCATTCACAAGTTTCTTGAGTCATCGATCGTTGCAATTACCTACCTAGGCATATCAATCGATGACGACGAGGCTTTCAGGAATAAATTGTCAAATATAGTGGTGTTTGGTTTGGCCTTCGGTATCCCATCGGTTCTGGGAGAGATTGCTGGTTACTTCGTTCAAATAGACTCATCTTATTTCTTTGCACTAGGTGTCGGGGCGGCGCTTGCAGTAAGTTTGCTAATCGTCTTTTCTATATTTCGAACTTCGCAAAATCGAGCTTTAGCATATTCCCAGTGGGTGTGGACCATGCTTGCTGTATTCATCGGCTTTCTTTGCCTCTACGGTGCAGCATTGTTTCACTCCTGATGTGAGAGACCAAAATCAACCCCGTACTTCCTAAAACAAACCACACCTCAACTTTGCAAAGAAAATGAGCCAAATGTTAGTTCATGAACTTCTTGGCGACACTCGCCCGCCTCATGAAGTGACGCGTAATGATATGTAACAACCTCGATAGATCAAGCCGTTCGTTACCGAGATGAGAACGGTATATTGCCCTGGGAGCAGATTCGATTCTGTTTTCACTCGTATCTGCAATACTTCTTGACCGTTCAACGATGGTAAATCGGTCGCATTCGAAGTAAATTCAATGTTCTGAGGTTCTGATGTTATGTTTTCGGAGTCAGCAAAATGGACTGTTAGCGGAATTGAAGAAAGCCCGTTTACCTCAACGGTAACATTAGCTGCCGAACCAGATTTGACTGTTATTGATTGATTCTTTGTACTGATTGAATAGGGTGGTGTGAAGGATGCATCTACGAATCCGACGTAGTTAGCTGTCAATTCAGTGAACCACGCCGTATCTTTTCCTAAGGCGAAGGTTAGCGCATTATCGATTCCTATGATTTTACTCGATGGTGGGTTTGATAGGCTGTATTCAGTCAGAATCCGCTCCGTTGAATTGAGTACGGCCATTCTGTTAGCGTAATGCTCGTTAAACCAAACCAATGAGCCATTCGTCTCATCAAAATATGGCAATGTCGTTGTTTCATAGGTGATTGTTGAAGTTGGGTACAATGTCCATGATTGGTTTTCTGGTTGATATGAAGCTACGCTTGAGGCACCATGTTGAGTTATCCAGAGCGTTCCCGTTTTTTGTGAAATCGCTATGCCCGACGGCGCATAGAGGTCTATATTCGCAGTTACGGGGCGCGGTGCGAAGTTTGTGGGGTTGAATGACAGTAGCGCGCCTATTCCACTCGTTGCATTTCCGACATCGATGTAATATCCGCGAGTGTTGTTCACAAACGCAATATGCGTGGGAGTACCACCGTAACTCGTTGGAATGGTATATTCAGACAGTTGGCAAGTCGAACTCAGTCTTCCTATCTTATCCCCATATAGCTCTGTAAACCACAGGGACCCATCCGGTGCTATAGCAGTCGTGTATGGAAAGGATGCAGCATTCGAGAGTTTGACGGCGGCGAGTTGTCCACTATTAGGGTCAAGTCCTACGAGTTGGGCGCCTAATGCGTCGGTGACCCAAACTCCGCCGTTCCACAACTGTATGCCCCATATCGCGGTGGTTGAAGGCGAATAATTGATCGGCCAATCGTATTCAACATAAGTTCCATTTAGGTATAGATGCCCAATGGCTGGAACGGATTGTTCACCAAACCACGCCGAGCCATCCTTCGCAACCTGAATAGCGTTCGGAAACTTTTCTGGTTTGGGTAGCAAGTATTTTGTGACAGCTCCGAAATGCACTATCGGAAGTTGCATCTTGAATATCTTAGCCGTACCTAACTGCTGACCGCACAATGAATCATTCTTGATTGGATTCGAGTAAATGTACGTGGCGATTGAGAGTGCAAGAACAATTAGGAACATGCTAGTAAGCGGAATCCATTTTTTGACCATTAGATGTCAGCTGATCTGAAAAATTTCGTGAGCGCACCTTAGCAACGAAATCAAAACAATTCGCACTTGGCGCGCAAGAATCATGCGAAATGTTAAACAATTCCCTTAATAGAACATACGAGTTGTCTCTCTTCAATTTTCGATGCGAAATAAATGGGAAACAAGATTGCAATTTTCCTGATCGTGATGGCACTAGTCATCGGGATACTAGTAGCGTCTAACGTCCCTTCACTAAACGCACTTCTACATTCGTCTCAGGTTGTGCAGAGTGTGGAACTTTCAGGCATGAGTCCTCAGGCAACGGCAACGGTTGTGAGGTTCCAGCTGGTTACATTCTGATTATCGGAAATCTTCAGGGATGGAATGATAGCGTTGCACACATAGAGGAGGAGCCTTCTGCGCCTTGGCCTGTGATAACTGTTCATTTGGGCGATTTCGTGAAGATTATCGTCTGCAACACGGATGACTATGCACCGCACGGCTTCGCGATCAACCATTACTTCCCTACGGGTACAGCGATAATGCCGCATAAATAATTCGCACTAACATTCAGAGCGGATGAGGTTGGAAACTTCACGTTCTACCGCACCATCTTCTGTCCGGTGCACCCTTTCATGCTAAACGGTCTACTGGTTGTCAAGCCGTAAGGCATCAAACCAATCCTCGAGTACAGAAGTCGCTATCAGGGTTCCACTTTTTGGTCGACTAGATTCTTCTTGAGGCGTTCTTGAATTTCTGAAACTCTGGCACTTATGTCAGAAATTATCGCGTCTTTTGTTTCCGGTTCTTTTATCATAAGGGTCAAAGTCAATTCTGTGGTTTTCGCGTCGCGCTTCTTCACGGTCAAGATTGGAGGGAATCGTTCGTCGAGAAGATGCTTGACTTTGTGGCAGCTCCTTAGTACATCGCTTTCGAAGTCTGGGAGGGGAATGTTGTTGTCTATCAGTATTGGGATTGCAACTTCCTTCCAAGCTTTGGGAGTGGCATTGACGACAACTTCCTTAAGGAAAATTGAGTTGGGAATGGATATGAGGTTCTCATCTTCTGTGATCAGAACGGTACTAATTGGATTTATTTCAATCACTTTTCCTGAGAATCCTCGAATCGAGATTGAATCTCCCATCTTGAAAGGTATGTAAAAGTCGGCGAAGTACTTTGAGGCAACGTTCTCCAAAACTTCCCTGCTAGCTATTGCCAACATAACTCCAGCCAATCCTATGAGGAGGAGGAAAACCTCCAAGTGTAGGCCGATCTGGGCCAGAGCCAATAGGATTCCCATTAGCCAAATGATAGCGAGAGTCAAACGTTTGACATGCACCGCAATTATAGGGGGACCTATTTTGAAGAACTTCCCGAGAAAGCGACCAACAAAATGGGCTATGAGCCAAGTCACCAGGAGTATGCCTACAAAAGAGATAGCTTCCGTGACCACAACGGGCACGGTGGGAAACGTGAACGCAACCATCTGTTCTTCCTCACAGGAGGCTGCTAATGATCTCCCACTCCGACTGCAAACCCTGTTCGATAAGGCATCTTTGAGATGTGAGGTAACCGTTTTCTCCCAGCCCGCGAGCCAGTTCAGAATCTGACAGCACAGCTGAAATCTTTTCAGCCATTTCTGCAGGATTAGTAGGATCAATCAAAATTCCATTCTTCCCGTCATCAATGAGCTCCGCTATACCGGCTTTATTTGATACGAGCGTGGGTTTCTTGTATAACCAACTTTCCACAACAACAAGCCCAAACCCTTCTTGCCGTGATGGCAGAACAGTCACGTCGCATGACGAGTAAACAGCATTCAGTAGACGCTGAGGGAAATACCCTGCAAATAGGACATTATTTTCTATGTTAAGTGTATTCACCAAGTTTCTAAGCTCAGTAAGCCACATTGCCGATTTTGATAACCCAAGCCCTTGCTTCGAGCCTGAAAAACTTCCATTCCCAACGATCACAAGCTTAGCATCCGGGAAGTCACGTATGACCTGAGCGGCTGCTTTGATTACCGCATCTTGTCCCTTCATCGGATCAAGGCGAGCGACCATCAAGATCACCTGATCGCTTGTTTGAAGGCGTAGGCGGCTCCTAACCTCATCCAAATCTTGCTGGTTAGGATTGACGTAGGGAGTTTGATCTATGTAAGGGTAGACGTAGAATGATTCTCCCTTATGCCCCCAAGATTTTAGTGCGTCCAAGTACTTTCGGCAACTTACGACGATCGCATCGTAACTATTCAGATAGGTTGAAAGAAAGTTCGTCCACTCGGAAGGAATCATTGATTCCTCAAAGGGTATGTGCCACCTCAATAGTTTCGGTTTTAAGGTCTGCAGCATTCGACCGACGGGAAGTTGCTGAAAATCGTGAACATAGAACAAGTCGAAATCTTCCCTGGCGTCGAGTCGACGAATTCTCTCAGCGGACAGACGGTTATAGAATGTGTAATCCACGAAGTTGTCCTCCCAAAGTAGCTCTTGATCGCTAGGTCGACCTAGCCCGTGGAATGCGCGCCAAATCATTTCCTTAGCTAACCCATAGCCGATGCGACGGTCTTGGAGCAAGTTGACGTGATGAATTGTGATTCCACCCAATGAGACGTTTGCTGGAGCTCCCGGGTTCAGGGAAACCCAATGAGCATCGCTAACCTTGCCGTCGTCTAGCATGTGTGTCAACAAGGGGAGAACCATTCTGGTAACTCCGCCAGGGCTAAATTCGAAGTCTACTCCCTCCCTCAAAGAATGAAGATCAAGTGGGCTATCACGCCCTTCGATTCGCGCAGCCGATGTGGGACCGGTGGTCTTGAACTTTAGCAAGGGCGTTTGAGTGTTGACGCATATCTTCATCTACAACAACTCTCATGCCGGCATATCAGGAAGAATGCATGTTGTTTGAGGCCTAACCGCCAACCCGAACCCATGCACTTAGGAGTTTCAGAAATCTGTAAACCTCACTGACGTCGGAGAGGTAGTATTTCGCGTACGTCGCTCTTCGTCGCCGAGAAACCACAATTGTAACTCCTTTACTACTTATCCTGTAGAAGGCGTCCTCATCAATTAAGTCATCACCTACGAAGATCGGCAAACCGCTTCCTATGTGATGCATCAGCCATTTTGCCGCTGTTCCTTTGTCCCATTTTGTCCTCGGCATGACCTCCAGTACCTTCTTTCCATGAATGATTTTGAATTCCGCCTGACCGGACACAAGAGCAGATACGAAGGTTCTAATCTTAGGAATGCTTCGTAGGGGTGCTCGTCTGAAGTGCACTGCCACGCTGAATTGTTTTTCTTCAATAGTGGCTCCAATAACCTCGAGAGGTCGTAGGGCGCGCGAGAACTGGTCGATATTTCTACGTGATTTCTGAGCGGTTCTATTCTTGTAACTTAGGTGCTTACCACTGATTTCGAATCCATGGTTTCCAATATAGTAGACTCCATTAATCTTTACTAGTCGTTGGAGATCACTCACTGGCCTTCCTGAAACAACTGCCAAGATACATGATGGTGTTGTCGATAGTGATCGCAGGACTTGTAACATGCGCTGACTAAGTGCTACTTGTCGTGGGTCGGATCGAATCCGGGTTATTGTTCCATCACAGTCGAGTAAGATGTATGTTCGCGGAGATTCTACGACCTTCTCTCTAATCTCATCCAGATGGTTAAACAGGTATTTCATAGCTGGATGGACTCTTTCAACGACTCAAAACATCTAAGAGGAGAGAACGTAAGTTATTTCGCAACGTAGTCTCCTTGCCAAGAGACATTCTGTCAAAACTCTCCAGCACAAATTTGCAAACCATTCTTCCAGGGTCCCACTCAATCTCACTATGACTTACCCATGCAGCGCGACGAGCTCTTTCGTAACTTTCAGGTCGATGTTATGCGTACTGTTTGAGCTTCGTGGCCATGCTTTGGCCTGCCATCCAATTTCGCTATAACGAGGTTTATGACGAGCCTATCCAGTGAACTGGATCATGCTACGCCAGATTTGATTGTGAGCATCCCCCCCTACGTGCTCACTACATGAAGTTCAACATCTGGGCGAAACAACTCAATAATATGTATGTGAATCGTTTTCGTGATCAGCCTATCATACTAGTTATTTGTTTGGCCAGCTCGTTCTCTACGTGAACGGTCCAAAGCATTTCCGGGACATCCACTGCAAGGAAGAGCGCGGAAAGTAGCAAAGCCTCTACTGCTGCTACGGCAATATTTTGAATCCATTTCCCAATTCCTATACGGACAGAGAAATCGTTGGGTTGGCCGCTTATCATTATCGTGAATGCTCGGTCTGCAGTGATTATATCTCGGAGAATTCCTGCCTTCTGTGCCTGAACAACGAAACCCATTTGAGTGGACGTAGATTGTGCTTTGTATCCCTGCGACTGTAACTGCTTCGTAATATCATCAGATAACTGTTTCAGATCCCTATTCTTATTCTGGAATCGCATAACCTTCTCAGAGACCATATCAAGAACCCTGCTAAACACTAGATTAAGACACATATTAACGTTAAGCCTAATCATAATGTGGCAAGCATTCGGGGTTTAACGCTGAAGTCTCTTACCGTTCTTAACGTTGCCACTCCAATTGGAGTGCGGAACGAGAATTAGTTCTAGATGCCCGTGCATTCGGAGCATCAGATAGCGAAAGGTTAGAAGAAACTTGAGGCACGTCTTATATTGTCTGGATTTATTTTCCTGTCGAAACCAGCTTCAACCATCTCATCCAGCATCGAGTCAACTTTTGTTCGCATAAGCGTATCGCTGTCAAACCCATACTCGTTATAGAGCCTGGTAAAAGCTGGAAGGTTATCGTATTCTTCGGTTTCGTAGAGCTTTACATTGTCCCTTTCGAAAGAGAGTGATACTTTACTATTCTTAATTATCAATCGGACATCGGCAGGTTGCTCGTTCACATACACTATCCAGGGAAAATCGAACTCGAAGCTATGTCCGGATTTGAGCGCGAGAAGTAAGTATCTGTGGAGATAGGTTTGGACCGCCCTGTTGAGGATGTCCATGGCCGTATTGCTATTCCGCAATGATTCCCTGACTACCTCAGACATCCAACCAAATCCATTGAACAGAGTTATATCGTGAATTGAAAGGTCATCCCTTAACTGCCAAATCTAGTTTGGCTGGATACTTGCCGAACGACTGGTTGTTCCTTTGATTCAATACATGTAAGAGGTGAGACGTCATTCTTACGAGAAGAATTCCAATCGTTTACCCCCTCTAAAATTGGTCGACGGTAGGTATAGCATAATCAGATACTCAGAGCCTGAAACGATGGCGCGACGGCACTATGAAGGAGCTGAACTTAGAAACGGAATCCTGTCAAGCGTCTTAACCAAAACAGTACGATGGGAACATACCACAAATACACTCTTACCGGATTACCAAGAATGACATAGGAGAAAATTGGTGCACCGGAGAGGAGCATGATTCCTGCACAAATGAATAGTATGTTTCTACCGTGCCTGTACAACCTAAGTAAAGGGGAAGCAGACTTCGCTTCGTTGTAT
>Ga0335079_10009247_pt1 | contig 11225 bp, 12 predicted proteins | sample Lox_Sample_33_FD_206719 | JGI IMG/M metagenome (GOLD analysis project Ga0335079, IMG submission 206719) | Soil microbial communities from Loxahatchee National Wildlife Refuge, Florida, United States - Lox_Sample_3.3 | ecosystem: Environmental > Terrestrial > Soil > Wetlands | place: USA... | reverse complement strand
ATCTCCGACGCCTTCGAATTCAGCTGGCGCTACCAGCTCCCCGCCCTCATCACCTTGCCCCCCGCCGCCGCACTCGCCATCACCGCCCTGTTCACCCACCGGCGGTCCACGGAGGAACAGCCGCGGCCCTAGGCATGTCCCGAGCCCCCGGGTGCTGGCGGAGGTCAGACGGTCACTTGCTCGCGGCCGGCGTGGATGCCCCGAGCTGGCCGGACGGCTGAGACAGCGCGGGCGGTGACAAGGCGTCAGGGCCGCCGGCGCCACGGCCGCTGGTGCCGCGCGATCTGCCGGCGAATCCCCCGGCGAAGGCGCCGAGCCCGGCGCCGATGAACGGCGCGATCAGGAGAAAGGCAAGGGGTCCCATGCCCGCTTGGCCGACGCTGATCTCCACCCAGTACTCGTGCCGCAGGCCTGGTGGGATCACCGTATTGTTCGGGTCGCAGGTTTCGCACCCGCCCCCGGCGATGTACGCGGCGTCAGGCCCGCCGCCGGCCGCCGCCGTGCCCTCGAGCGGCACCTGGTGCGGGAACAGCGCGATCGTGACCGAGGTGAGCATCGCCACCAGCAGGGCAGCCGTCGCTGTCGCGCAAGCCCCGGCCAGGCAGCCCTGCCGGGCACCCTGCCCGGGCGTCAGGACCGCTGGCCGCGCGTCCCGGGCGGCCAGCCGCCCCACCAGCAAACCGGTCGCCACCGGCAGCGCCAGCGCGGCCAGTCCCCACCACTTCAGCGACGAGCCATGGTGCCCCGCGCCCGGGCCGAGGGGTCCGAGCGCGTACAGCACCCCGCCGGTGACCATGCCGAACCCGATCCCGGCCGGCAGGCCCCAGCGGGTGAGCCGCACGCGCTCGGTGGTCAGGATGAACAGCCCGGCCACGTAGCCGACGATGACCAGCAGCAGCACGATCTCAAGGGCCCACTCGCCGGGAACGATCACGAAGTAGGCGCCGAGCTTGCTGCCGTTGCGGTCCTTCACAGCCTTGGCGGCGATCAGCGCGAGCACCAGCGCGTAACCGCCCACCCGCGCCGCACGCGGCGCCCAGCCGCTGCGCACCGGCCCGACGTAGCGGCGGACCGCCCACGGCAGCGCGGCCAGCAGCACCACCGTGCCAGTCACATATACCCGGTTGAGCGGGGTCGCCGAGTTCGACGACGCACCCGGCCAGCCGATCAACACCAATCCCACCGCCGCGGCGGCGAACGCCAGTACCCGTATGACCCGCCCCATCCCGGCCTCCCGTATTACCAGCCACAGCCCGCCACACAGCCAGGCCACCCGTCGCGTCCCGGCCGGAACCTCACCCGCCTCGGCCAGCACGGCCTCCGCCCACTCGCGGCGGGCCACCGGAAGCAGCCCGGCCGAGCGCCCCAGTAGCCCGGCCAGCGCCGCCGTGAACCGATCCATCACGCCCCCTCCGGCGCCGCCCGGCGCCCACCCGCCGTGGCCGCGTGGCCGCGCGGCCGCGGCGCCCGTTCGGCCAGCGCGGCCTGTGCCCGGGCCAGGCCGTCGGGGGTCAGCCGGTACAGGTGCCGCCGTGGCCGCCCGGCGGGCTGCTCCTCCTCCCAGCACGCCTCGACCAGACCCCGCTCGGCGAGCCGGATCAGGATCGGATACAACGTGCCCGACCGCAGCCCGGTTTCCTTGGCGATCGCATATCCATGCCGCCACCCGGCCGGTTCAGCGCACAGCGCCGCAAGAACCGACAGCGTCTGTACCGAGAACCTGGAACCATCCGTCACGGCAGGGCACTCTACCTAGGTAGAGTTCGGCTGTCTACCGCCCGGCCCAAACTGGCCACCCTGCGCGCCACCGAGGCGAACCCGTCATCGGCTGATGCGCAGCGCCGGCGCTGCCGCCTCAGCCAACCCCTGCTTGTGAGCGGCCTGGCCGGGCACCGGCGGCTACCGATCGCGGCGCGGGCCGGAGGCTGGCTTGACCGCCTCCAGCGTGACCGAGGCGATCACCACCCCCGCCAGCGGCGCCAGGATGACGGCGGGCAGCCACGCGGGGGCGTGCCCAGCGACCAGGCCGCCCGCGACCGCTCCCGACACGATGGCGACGAGCACCCCCACGCTGCGGGCGAGGCCCGGCTTCCGGTCGCGGGTCGCCAGCTCGGCGATCACCGCGGTCAGGGTCCCGGTCAGGTAGGTGGTGGACATCCCGCCCAGCTCACGGACGGCGGCACTCTGGATCCCCATAGCCATCGCCAGCCCGGCGATCAGCAGCAGCCGGGCCGTGCCGCCGGGACTGCCGCCGGTCAGCTCCCAGCCGACCGAGAACCCGGCCAGCACGCAGAACTCGGCCACCAGGGTGGCGGTCACGCTGGGCGGCCAGGTCTCACCCCCGCTGCCCCGCCTGGTCGCGATCGGCGCCCCGATGAGCACCCCGGCCGCGTACCCCGCCAGCGCCGTCCCGCTGTGGATGGCCAGCGACCCGGACTGGGTCGCTACCGCCACCCCGAGCAGCACCAGGTTCCCGGTGATGACGCTGCTGAACACGTTGCCCAGGTGCAGGAAGCAGGACGCGTCCACGGCGCCGGTGGTGAGGGTGAGCAGGACCAGCAGGCCGTCGCGGGCGCCCCCCTGCCAGGAGCGCTTCATCGCCGGCCCGGCGCCCGCCGCATGCCCCTACAGCCAGCCGCGGCGGCGGAACATGACCAGCATGGCCACCACCACGGCCAGCTCGGTCCCCAGCCCGAGCACCAGGAACTGGCCCAGGCCGCCGAGGCGCCGCACCATCCAGGCGAAGTTCTGCCCGAAGAAGCCGGTGAGGAAGGACAGCGGCAGGAAGATCGTGGCGATGACGGCGAGCTGTTTCATGACCACGTTGAGCCGGTTCGACACCGTGGACAGGTAGGCGTCCATCGAGTCGGTCAGCAGGTCGCGGTAGCTGTCGACGAGATCGCTGATCCGGATGAGGTGGTCGTACAGATCCCGGAAATAGCGCTCGATCTCCCGGGTCATGCCGGGCAGCTCGTTCACGCCGGCGACCAGCGAGGCGATCATGTCACGCTGCGGTGTGATCACTTTCCGCACGCCGATCAGCCAGCGCTTGCGGTCGAACAGCTCCGACAGCTGCTCATCGGTCGGCTTGGCGAAGATCTGGTCCTGCAGCTGGTCGACGCGGTCGTCGAACGACGACAGCACTGGGAAGAAGCCGTCGGTCAGCTCCTCGAGGATGTGGTGCAGCAGGATCAGCCGGTTCACGGGCTTGGCCCGGTGCATGAGCCGGCTGCGGCCCTCGGCGAAGGCGGCGCAGTCGCCGTGCCGGACCGTCACCAGGTAGCGCTCGGAGTAGAGGAAGTGGACCTCCACCAGGGACGCGCCCGCATCCTCCACGCCGTAGGCGACCAGCTGGGTGAAATCGTCGTAGTCCTCCAGCTTCGGGCGCTGCCCGAAGCTGGCCGCGTCCTCGATGGCGAGGTGGTGGATGCCAAACACGGTGGCCAGCATGCCGAGCTCGTCCGCGTCCGGCTTGTAGAGGTCAAGCCACATCAGTTCGCCCTTGTCCAGCAGCTGCTGGATCGTCTGGCCGTCCGCGCTGGCGGCCGTGCCATCCTTCTCGATCACGTATCCGGTCACTGGCACATCGTGTCAAATTCTGGGCACCAGGCGCTCAGTACCGCGGGGCGCCAGCCATCAGTCGCGGCGGGCACCCGCCGGCCAGATCACCTGCGCTGCATGGGGCTGGGCGGGCCGGTGGGGCGAGTGAGCAGTGTCTATTTGAGACAGGCCGGCGTTTTGCAACGGTTCGGCAAACACGAACCCGCCTGCCGTGCAGGGTGGGTGGGAAGCGCCCTGCGCGCGTGATGGCCGCCTACGGGCGGCCTGGCCCCCTGACCCGTGCCGGTCACGCGCGCTACTGCCCTGGCGCCCCGTCGCGGGCGGCCGGCAGATGTCGCGGGCGGAAGCGAGCGCGCACCCGCGCGCCCGACCAAAGGTTCGCTTTGTCCTCCGTAAGGTCAAGGACTCTTCGCAACCGCAAACCCACTCAGATCACCCCCGCAATCGCCAGGCCGGCCGCCGTGACGGCCGCCACATCCGGCACCACACCCACCGCTCTGACCGCCTCAATAGGGCTGCCGGCCGCTGCCCAGGCGGCGGCCGGGCCAGTCGCATCTGGCACGGCTCACGCGCTGGCCAGGCCACGGTCAGTGCCGATGCGGGTCCTGCTGGCGGCGCTGGCCGCCGTTCTCGCAGCGCTGGTACTCGCCCCGCTGGCACCATCTCCGGCCTCGGCAGCCGCGACGCCGAAACGGGTCGTCGCGCTGCAGTGGGCGGAGCGCCAGGCCGGGAAGTGGTACTGCATGGGCGGCACCGGCCCGTGCTACGACTGCTCGGGCCTGGTGATGAAGGCGTTCGCGCACGCGGGGATCAAGCTGCCCCGCACCACGTACGGGATGCTGGCCAGCTGGCACCTGGTCCGGATCAAGGCGAGCCAGCGGCACCGCGGCGACCTGGCGTTCTACGGCAGCGGCCACGTGGAGCTGGTCACTGCCCACGGCACGTTCGGCGCGGCGTCAGCGGGCACCCGGGTCGGCTGGCATTACCCGAACACGTGGTGGCATCCAACGATGTATTTCCGCGTCAGATGAGGTGACGCCGGCACCGCGCGCGGCCTGCGCCACACCAGGCTCAGGCCGCGCGCGGCTGCTCGCTGGCTGGCCTGCCCATCAGCCGGCCGGCGACGTCGCCGACGGCGCCGGCCACGCCCCGGCTGGCCGCCTGCTTCGCGACGGCCCCGGCGATGCCCGCGCCGTCCGCGGCCAGGCGGCGCAGCTCCGGCGACGTCCTGATCGCCTCCACCGAGCTGCGGACCTTGGCCAGGCCGGCCCGCCCGTGGCTGGTGCCGACCAGGTAGCCGGCGATGAACCCGATCACCGTTTCCATGTCTGCCTGCCTACATGTCGCGTAGTTCGAGGTAGCGCTTGATGTCGGGGAGCGACTGGATGATGGCGGTCAGCACCACCGCGATGACCGCTGCCTTGATCAGCTTGCCGATCATTGCCTTCCTCCTGTGGCTGGTGCGGATGGGTGGACGGCCTCCGCCGCTGCGGGCGGCGGCCAGGAACATGCCAGGGGCGGCGGGTACGCGGGCGCCGGCCGGGCGCCGGTCATGCCGGCACCTCCAGCGGCTCGACCTCGTCGGGCGCGAAATACAGGAAACGGCCGTGACTGCGCTGCAGGTCAGCGGCCGGGTCGTCCTCCGGGGTGAGCGCGAGGTGGACGTTGCCGTCGACGTCGTGCAGCACCGCCTCCACCAGGGCGCTGCGGCCGGCCAGGAACAGGTCCTGGGCGTCCGCCCGGCGGGTCCCCGGGCGCATCAGGACCCGGCTGCCGCGGGCGACCCGCACCCCTTCGATCAGGATGTGATCGGTCTCCGGCGAGACGCTGGTGTCCGATCCCGGATCCCACCATGGCGCCGAACGATCCTGCCGGGCCTGGCCGGGCTGCCACCCGCCGGTCCCCGTGCCCGGCTGGCCCATCACCGGCACGCCCTCGCCCGGCTGGCCCGTGCCCGGCACGCCCATGCCCGGCTGGCCCATGCCCGGCTGGCCCATGCCCGGCTGGCCCGTGCCCGGCTGGCCCGCGGGCGGCTCGCCGGGCGAGCCGAGGTAGCGGATGGCGCCGTGCATCCGCTCCAGCATCTCCGGCGGGAGGTCGTCGAGCCGGTCGAGCAGGTCGGCCGCGCGCGGGTCGGTGGCGCGGGCCTCCCGCTTCTCCTCGTCGGTCAGCGCGAGCGTGCGCAGGGTGAGGATCTCGTCGATCTCGGTCGAGTCGAACAGCTCGCCCGCGCTCTCAGCCGCGATCTGCGGGTGGTCATAGAGGATGACCGGCGAGCTGAGCACCACTTCCCGGCAGTCCTCCGGGCCGGCCAGGACCGGCCAGGTGGCGGTGTTGACGCACGTGGCGGCGTACGGCGCGGCCCACTCCGGGGGGTCGGTCAGCGACAGGAACCTGCCCCCGGGCACGTGGATCAGCGCGTGCGCGGCGATCAGCGCCTGGCGCAGGCCGTCCTCCCTGCGCCGCAGCGGGCCGTCCGGGCCGGTGCGGTTCTCGATCTCCACCCGCAGCCGCAGGGCGCCGTAGGGCCCGGGCAGCCGCTGCGCCGACAGGCGGAGCATCCCGGTCAGCGGCGCATGCCGCCGGACCAGCCGGCCGGCCGGCCGGCCCTCGCTGCCGGTGAGCGGCTCGGTGCTCTCGCTGCCCGGCACCTCGATGGGCTCATCCACCACGCCGGCGAGCAGCGCCGCGAGCGGGACGGCCGCCCGGTGTTCCCGTTCTGCCGCTTCGTCCCAGGTGATCACCTCGGCGCCGTCCACCTGGAGCGAATCCACCGCGCGGAAGCCCTGCGCGCCGTCACCGGCCTCCACCTGGCGCCGCTGCAGGTGCAGGAACCGGGCGATGACGGTGACCGTGGCGTCCTGCGGGCATTCCAGCAGGCACTCGGTCCGGCTGGCGGACGGCTCGCAGCCGTCCACCTCGCGGTAGGCCGGGGGCATGAGCACCCCGAACTGGAACCGGGACTGGTTCTTGCGGGCCGAGCTGCGGTAGGGGTAGAGCAGGTACCCCTCGTACAGGATCGCGTCGGCGACCCGGCGGGCGTCGGCGAGGAATTCCGCGCTGGTCACGGGGCCTCCCGGTCGGCCTGGTCCAGCAGCGCCCGCAGCGTGGCGTCCCAGGTGGGCAGGGCATGCCGCGACTTGAAGCGGATCAGCTCGTCGAGCGTGCCGCGGCTCATCGTGACCCAGGCGCTGTCGGGGAAGTGGGCGTCGACCGCCTCCCGCCACACCTTGGCGGGCAGGCCACAGGCGATCTCCTTGCTCCACGGCACCTGCTGCACCTGGAGACGGCCGTCCACGGTGGTGAACACGGTCCCGCTGAACAGCAGCAGCAGCGGCGCCACCCCCTCGTCGAGCGAGGCGAAGTACCGGGTCGAGGCGATCTCCAGGTCGTAGGTGAACGGCACCTGCAGGTTCAGCGCGGTGCTGCCGCTGAACCCGGGCACCATCACCGCCAGCGTGGTGAACTGGAGCGGCTTGAGCGTGTCCGCCCACCGGCTGGTGTCCCCGAACAGGTCGTGCAGCCGGGCCGCCTCGGCCTCGCTGTAGCGGCGGCGCTGGGGCTCGATCCTGATCTGGCAGCGCAGCGCGATCGCGTCCACCCGCTGCCCGGTGGTCTCGCTGAGCCGCAGTTCCAGGGTGAGGCTGGGCACCACCGAGAACCGCTCGGCCCGGGCGCCGGTCCAGTCGAAGACCAGTTCGGCCATCTCAGGGCTCCCGGGCGAGCTCGCGGGCGCGGGCCCGCACGGAGCCGAGGAAGTCGGCGATGGCCTGGCGCGCCTCGGCGCCGCCGTCGAAACCCTGCCACAGCAGCCGCATCCGCCCGGCGAGCTCGTAGCACACGTCCACCGGCACCAGGAAGCACTCGACGCCGGCGTCGGTGCGGTTCACCAGCACCGCCTCGACATCGTCCTCGGTGGCGGGCAGCAGCGGGTGGGCCTGACCGAGCCGCGCCCAGGCCTCCAGGTCGAGGGTGCATTCGGTGACCCCGGCCGGGCTGGGGTAGAAGCCGCAGACCTGCCCGAGCCGGGAGCTGCGCAGGAAGAACGCGAGCCCGACGGGCACGTCGAGCTCGGCCCATTCGGCGGCGGTCAGCGGCCTGGCCTCATCGCGCAGGTAGCGCTCGGGCACCGCGCGGTATCGGCCGCGCCCGGCGCCGGGGTCGGTGAACAGCAGGTAGCAGGCGCGGCAGGCGCAGGTGAGGGTGGAGCGCTCCAGGTCCGCCACGTGGCCGTGGACCGGGCCGACCGGGACGGCGCACAGCTCGCAGACCTCCTCGGACTGGCCGGAGGGCTGGCCTGGCGGGCTGGCCTGGCGGGTAGCCGGGCCGGGCACCATGACGCCGCGGGGGGGAGCGGCGGGGCTGCCCGGCCCGGCAAGTTCGGTGGCCGCGGATCCAGCGGCCGCGGCTCCCGCCGTGGCGGCGCCGGGTGGGCCGGTGTCCACGGCCGGGCCGGTGTCCACGGGCGGCCTGCCCGTGGCTGGCTGGAGGAAACGGCGCAGGCCCGGCTGGCCGGTCACCGGGGAACCGCCTGCGCGGCGGGCCCGCCTCCGGCCGCCGCGCCCGCCGGGATCGCGACCCGGATCCCCTGGCTGTCGGTGAGCAGCGGGAGCGGGTCCAGGTGATGCTGCGGGTCGTCCAGGCCCCGGCCCGCCGACCGCACGTCGTAGCCCGCGCCGCAGCCCGGGCAGCTGAGCCGCTCGCCGGCCAGCGCCCCGCCGGCCAGGGACGAGCCGCACGCGGCACAGGCGTCGCAGTAGGCGTAGAGCGTGCCGCGGACCGAGCAGACCACGATCGGGATCCCGCCGGCCACGGCCGCGGCGGGCCGCCCGTCCGGCGGCCCGACGGCGGGCAGGGTGACCCAGCCGGGATCACCTGCCGCAGCGGGCGCGGCGCCCTGGCCGGCGGTGGGCAGGGTGCCCGGCGGGCCCGGCGAGCCGGGTGGGTGGGACCCGCCGGGCGGGCCGACGGCGTCGCCGTCCGGCCCGCTGGCCGCCATGCCGGGACGGCGGCCGATCTGCAGCAGCTGCGGCCCGGGTGGATCGGTCATCCCCTCCACCACGACCTCGGTCACCTCGGGCGCGGCGTCCTGCACCGCTCCCTCGATGGCCAGCTGCACGGTCACCGTGGACGACGGGCAGCCGTGGCAGCTGCCCTCCAGCCGCAGCCGCGCCACCCCGTCCGGGCTGACGCCGAGGTACTGCACCCCGCCGGCGTGCGAGCCGAGGTAGGGCCGGACGCGGTCGAGCGCGCGCTGGATCCGGGTGTCGGTGTCGAGCGGATGCAGGTCGTGCAGCAGCAGCAGGTTCTCCACCAGCGGGTCGGCGAGCAGCCGGTCGCGGACCGCGTCCCCGGCCGCGCCCTCGGCGGCCAGCGCGTCCATGATGTGGCCGAACCCGTCGCCGTAGAGGGCGAGCAGCAGCCGCACCAGCTCCTCCGCGGCGTCCGCCGCGCGGCCGCTGGTGGACCGCAGGGTGGCGAGCAGCTCCTCGATCCGCTCCCCGGCCTGCCGGACACGGGTCATCCGCCTCACCTCTCCCTATGAGGCGCCCCGCTGCCGGGGCCTGTCCGCCGGGTGTGCCGCCGGGCCGTCAGGTGCCGTGGTGTCACCGCCGGGTCAGGTGGCAAGGGTGACGGTCATGGGCGAGTGCACCTTCTCCAGCACCTTGCCGTTGCCGAGGTACATGTGCACCCCGCAGGGCAGGCACGGGTCGTAGCTGCGGACCGCCCGCATGATGTCGATCCCCTTGAACCGCTCCGGCGGGTTCTCCTCGAAGATCGGCGTGTTCTGCACCGCGTCCTCGTAGGGGCCGGGCGTCCCGAAGGAGTCACGGACGCTGGCGTTCCACGGGGTCGGCGGGTACGGGTGGTAGTTGGCGATCTTCCCGTCCCTGATGACCATGTGGTGCGACAGCACGCCGCGCACAGCCTCGGTGAACCCGCAGCTGTTGGCCTCATCCGGCACCGTGAACGGCTCCCAGGTCTTGGTGCGGCCGGCCCTGATCTCGGCGAGCGCCTTCTCCACGAAGTACAGCGCAGCGGCGGCGCAGTAGGCCTGGAAGTAGGTCCGGGCCCGGTCGCGCTCGATGGCGTTGGACAGCGGCGCGCCGTTCTTGTCGGTCGGGATCGTCCACTCGAAGCTGACCTCGGGCCTGGTCACCGTGCGGGGCAGGTTGATCTGCACGCTGTGGCCGGTGGACTTGACGTAGCCGCCGATGTCGACGAGCCCGCCGAGCGCGGTCGCCCACAGCCGGGCGATGGGGCCGCCGCCGGTGTCGGCGGCCAGGTGGTTCTCCCCGTCGAACCAGCGCGGCGACATGACCCAGCTGTACTTGCTGTCGAAGTCCCGCTTGGCCGGCCGGGGGATCGTGTGCTGGTTCCACGGGTGGCGGCGGTCCACCGGGTTGCCCAGCGGGTCCCGGGTGACGAACATCTCCTGGTCCTCCCAGTCCTCGTAGAACGAGGACCCGAGCAGGATCCGGATGCCGAGGTTGATCTCGACCAGGTCGTTGGTGAGGAGCTTGCCGTCCCGGATGACGCCGGGGCTGACGAACATCTTCCGGCCCCAGTCGGTCATGTGGTCGTAGCGGAAGTCGCAGTGCTCCGGGTCATTGAGGCTGCCCCAGCAGACCATGTCGGCCCGCCGCCGCCCGACCTCCTCGTAGCCGGGCAATGCCTCGTAGAAGAAATCGAAGAGGTCGTCGTGCATCGGGACGACCCGCTTCATGAACTCGACATAACGCATCAGCCGCGTGAGGTAGTCGGTGAACAACTGCACCGTCGCGGTGGTCCCGACCCCGCCCGGGTACAGCGTGGAGGGGTGCACGTGCCGCCCCTCCATGAGGCAGAACATCTCCCGCGTGGACCGGCTGACCTGGAGCGCCTCCCGGTAGAACTCCCCTTCCAGGGGATTGAGGGAGCGCATGATGTCGCCGATGGTGCGGTAGCCGTGGTCGGCGGCGTGCGGCGCCTCGGTGTTGTTGGCCTGCTCCAGCACGCCCGGGTTGGTCTCGCCGACCATCTTCGCGCAGAAGTCCACCCCGACCAGGTTCTCCTGGAAGATGTTGTGGTCGAACATGTACTCCGCGGACTCGCCCAGGTTGATGATCCACTCACCGAGGTGCGGCGGCCGCACCCCGTAGGCCATGTTCTGGTTGTAGACCGAGCAGGTGGCGTGGTTGTCGCCGCAGATCCCGCAGATCCGGCTGGTGATGAAGTGCGCGTCCCGCGGGTCCTTGCCCTTCATGAAGATGCTGTAGCCACGGAAGATCGACGACGTGCTGTGGCACTCGACGACCCGCTTCTGCTTAAAATCGATCTTGGTGTAGATGCCGAGGCTCCCCACGATCCTGGTGATGGGATCCCAGTTCATCTCCACGATGTCGCCGGTGCTCGTGCTCATCGCTCTTCCCTCTCCGTGCGGTCAGGCGCGCCAGCCGGCGCCGGTCGGCATCACCAGGTCTTCTGGTAGCCCGTGAGCAGGTCGTTGCCCTTCTTGCGCCACTTGGGCTCTTCGTCGGCCGTCTTGGCGGTGAAGCCGCGCAGGGTGCGGATCACGGTCCCGTACAGGGTGGACGCGGCCGTCGAGACCTTCGAGCCCGGCGGCTCGTCCATGAACGGCATGAACTTGTCCGGGAAGCCCGGCATGGTGCACGCGATGCAGA
>Ga0335079_10009245_pt1 | contig 11226 bp, 11 predicted proteins | sample Lox_Sample_33_FD_206719 | JGI IMG/M metagenome (GOLD analysis project Ga0335079, IMG submission 206719) | Soil microbial communities from Loxahatchee National Wildlife Refuge, Florida, United States - Lox_Sample_3.3 | ecosystem: Environmental > Terrestrial > Soil > Wetlands | place: USA... | reverse complement strand
CAATCAGCAGCGCCGGGGAATTCACTTCGCGGGCAATTTCTGCCGAAACAATGAATATCCCAGAGCCGATCATCGACCCCATCACCAGCATGGTGGCGCTGGTGAGACCGAGACCCTTGACCAGTTCTTTGTCTTGATGGGTGTGGATGTCCCAGTCGCTGGCGACAGTGGGCGGCATTGGCGGTTTAGTTTCGGTGCTCACCAAGTTGTGTGGGGCAGGGCTTGCATGGGGACAGACACCCCGGCTGTCCGGCCGGGCGGAGCCCGACAGTCACGACTTTATCCTAAGATGCGCAAAAATGCCTCTGCTGATTTCCCCGGCTCCCGTAACAAGTCGGATATCGCTGCCACCGCGTCGGCCCCGGCTTCGATCACGGAAAAGCAGTTGGCGCGCGTGATTCCCCCAATCGCAACCAGAGGCTTCCGGGTCAGTTCCCGCGCCCGGCGTACGCCTTCCAGTCCGATGAGGGGATCGGGATTGGCTTTGCTGGCCGTGGCGAACACCGGGCCCACGGCAATGTAGTCGGCGGAAGACTGGTCAGCTGCTCTCACCTGCTCCGGATTGTGCGTCGAGACCCCCAGCCAGAGCTTGTCGCCGATCACTTTCCTCGCGCCTTCCGGGGACAAATCATCCTGCCCCACATGTAGGCCATCAAAATCCGCTGCCAGGACCAGGTCTGCCCGGTCGTTCATAATCAGTTTGACGGAATTTCCCAGCCGGCGCTTCAGCTCCCGAGCGTGATCCAGCATCTCACGCGCATTGCCAGATTTGTTGCGATACTGCATCAGGCTTACGCCAGCAGCCGCAAGCTCCTCAGCCGCCCGAAATATGGTTTGGTTTTCCCCGACGGCCGACGGATCAAGGATCGCATAGAGCTTTGGGATGTGAATCATGAAATGAAGGCGCGCCCACCCAGAGGAGCGCGGCTGGGCCTTCGCACTTAGTGTTTTTCCTTTACGCCCTTCACCAGAAATCTCTCAATGAACGTCGTATCAATCCTCCCGGCCTTGAAGTCGGGGTCGGCCAGAATCTTGCGGTGCAGTGGAATGGTGGTAAAGATTCCCTCGACGATGAACATCTCCAGCGCCCGCGCCATTCGCGAACAGGCTTCGTCCCGATCTTTTCCCCGTACCACCAACTTGGCAATCAGCGAATCGTAGTAGGGTGGAATCACGCCTTCCGCATAGGCGGCGGTGTCGATACGCACACCTGTCCCTCCCGGCGGATGAAATGCTGTGATCTTTCCCGCCGAGGGCGTGAACTTCTCGGGATGCTCGGCGTTAATGCGGCACTCAATCGCGTGGCCGCGATGCACGATCGGTCCGTGCAACACGTTTTCCAGGCGCTCACCCGCGGCCAGCAGAATCTGGCTCTTCACCAGGTCCACGTCGGTCACCATCTCCGTAACCGGGTGCTCCACCTGGATGCGGGTATTCATTTCGATGAAGTGCAGCTTGTGGTCTTCATCCATTAAGAACTCTATGGTCCCGGCGTTCACATAACCGATCGCGGAAAGGGTTTTCGAGAGTATGTCCCCGATCTGCTTCCGCAGTTCCGGTGTCATCTGGGTCGAAGGCGACTCTTCCAGCAGCTTCTGGTGGCGGCGTTGAATCGAGCACTCCCGTTCGCCAAGGCTGACAACGTTGCGATACTGATCAGCCAGAATCTGGAACTCAATGTGCCGCGGCCGCTCAATGAATTTCTCCATGTAGAGATCGCCGGTGCCGAAAGCCGCTGCCGCCTCGGAGGATGCCGCTTTGAACAGCGCGGGCAGTTCCTCTTCGCTGCGCACGATGCGCATGCCACGCCCGCCGCCGCCCGCCGAGGCCTTGATGATCACCGGAAACCCGATCTGCCGCGTCCACTCCAGAGCTTCGCCGTCGCTGGCGAGGATGCCCTCAGACCCCGGCAGGATGGGCACCCCGTGTTTCTTCATCTCAGCCCGGGCCTTTTCTTTCTCGCCCATCAGGCGCGTAATTTCCGGGGGCGGCCCAATGAACTTGATGTTGCTGGTTTCGGCGACTTCGGCGAAATTGGCGTTTTCCGCCAGCAGCCCGTAGCCGGGATGGATGGCGTCCACATTGCTGATTTCCGCCGCGCTGATGACCGAGGGAATGTTCAGGTAACTCTGAGAGAGTTGCGGAGGCCCAATGCAGATGGCCTCATCGGCAAAGCGCACGTGCAGAGAGTGACGATCGGCCTCGCTGTAGATGGCGACCGTGCGTATGCCCAGCTCTTTGCAGGCACAAATCACCCGCAGGGCTATTTCTCCTCGATTGGCAATCAGGATCTTATTGAACATTCAGAAATCTTGTGGAGGACCCACGAACCGCTTCACCGCTTACTTCCGCCGAATCACAAACAACTCCTGCCCATATTCAATGGGCTGACCATTGGCAACCAGTTTCTTCACAATCTCTCCAGCCACGTCCGATTCAATCTCGTTCATCAACTTCATGGCTTCCACGATGCACAATACCTGCCCGACTTCGACCGCATCTCCCGCCTTCACAAACGGCGGTGACCCGGGCGACGGCGACTCGTAGAAAGTTCCCACGATCGGCGATCGCACCGCATGCAAGCCCTCTTCTGCGGGCGGCGCGGCTTCCTTGGCGGCAGGCGCGGTGGGACTCGGGGCAGTGCCGACGGGAGGCGCGACAACGGGTGCCGGATGCACCGCAAAATGAGGCGCCGCCGGCGTAAGGGAGACTACATGCTCGCCCGCGCGCTTGATGCGCACTTTGACATCGCCGCGTTCCAACTCAAACTCAGCAATGTCCTTTTCAATTAAGAACTCAATGAGTTCCTTCAGCTCTTTTTGATTCATCGTTGGCGGTAGGACTGCGCCTCACGTCCCCCGGGCAGCCTGAAGCACAGGAGATCATTCGACTCAAATCGTTATCAGCTCTTTGCCTGTGGGCGTCAGAATCTGGCACCCGCGTTCCGTAACCACAACCATGTCTTCAATCCGAACACCCCCGACGCCGGGAATATACGCTCCGGGCTCAATCGTAATTACCATCCCCGGCTGCAAGACATCCTTTTGCCCGGCCGCCAGGCGCGGAGCTTCGTGGATTTCCAGACCTACTCCATGCCCCGTCGAGTGTGTGAAATTCCTACCTAAACCATTGCTGTGCAGCACTTTACGGGCCGATCGATCCACCTCGCCAGTGCTCACGCCTGCCCTCACTGTCTCAAGGGCCGTCCGTTGCGCTTCCCGCACGGCTTCATAAATCCACCGCATCTTTGGGCCGGCCCGCCCCACGCGGACAGTCCGCGTCATGTCAGAACAGTAGCCCGCGAGTATAACACCAAAGTCGCAGACCACGAACCCGCTCGCCGGAATCGCCGCTTCGGAGGCGCGTCCGTGAGGAAGCGCCGAGCGGCTGCCCGACGCAATAATGGTTTCGAATGACATGCCATCCGCGCCGGCACGCCGCGCTGCATATTCCAGTTCGGCGGCCACCTCGGTCTCCTTCACACCCGGACGAATGGCTCCCAGGATCACATCGAAGAGACTGGCTCCTAAGAGCACCGCTGCGCGTAGCTGCTCGATCTCTTCCGCGTCTTTGATCATGCGGGCTTGTTCGACCAGGGGCGGCGCCGCACGCAATCGCAGGCCGGAAGGTAAGGCCTTGGTCAGCCGGGAATGCTCAGCCACGGTCAGATGTTCTGCCTCAATCCCCAGAGTTTTCATCCCGAGTTTCTTTGCGTTCGCTGCCAGCCATTCGCCAGCGGCCGCCAGGGGCGGCTTGCGGACCACAGCCACCTTCGAGCCTTGCACCTCGAGGCCGGCCTGTTGCTCGTAGCGGCCATCTGTAAAGAACACGCTCTTACTCCCGCTGATGACGACTGCGCCTGCACTTCCCGTAAACCCGCAGAGATACCTGATGTTGGGAAGATGAGTAATCAGCAGTCCATCGAGGCGATGAGTCGCCAGCAGGCCCAGCAGCCTGCGTTGTCGTCCTTTGTGATCCATTGAGGCCAGTTTAGCAGGAGAGATTGCGAGTGGCTGCTCGCGGGATCACTTTCAAGACAAAACCGCCGGCGCCTTTTGAGGCGACCGGCGGCTGTCTTTGCTGCAACTTGGTTCGTTAGGTCTGGATGATCCGCGGAGTGATGAAGAAAATCAGCTCCTGGTTCGAGGTGCTGACCGAGGTGTGCTTGAACAGGTTGCCCAGGTACGGGATGTTGCCCAGCAGTGGCACCTGGCTGACCTGCACCGAGTTGTTGGTCTGGATCACGCCGCCAATCACTACGGTGCCGCCATCGGTGACCAGCACCTGCGTGGTGGCCTGTTGTGTGTCCAAGGTCGGGTTACCCTGGATGGATTGGCTGAAGTCTGGCGTGGTGTTTTCCACGTCCACGTTCAGGAAGATGGTGCCCTCCGAGGTGATCTGCGGAATTACGGTCAGCCTCAGGAATGCATCCACGTAGGTTACGGTAGGCGGACCACCCAACTGCGCCAGGGTGACGATGGGCACGCGCACGCCCTGCCGGATCAGCGCCTGAATGTTGTTCTGGGTCACCACCCGCGGACGTGACAGGATCTTCACTAAGCCCCGCGATTCCGCCATGGTGAGAATCGCGTCGACACGCACGCTGCCGCTGGCGTTGGTGAGATTGATGCCACTGGTCGGGCTGGTCGAACCCAAGTTAGAGAACAGCGGGATCTGTACGCCGGTGGTTGAAGTCGGCGCCGAAGTTCCAATAATGGGGTACTGCGGAACTATTCCGAAGGTCGCGGTGGGAGTGATGCCAACCGCACTGGCTCCGCCCAACCCTGTGGCGGCATTGCCCCATCCGAAACCGAGCTGCGTGCCGATGTCTCGCGCAAAACTGCGGTTTGCAGACACTACCCGGGCTTCGATTTCCACCTGCTGCGTCTTGCGGTCCAATTGCGTGAGCAGCGAATCGATCGCCGGGATCACGGAAGGAACGTCCGTCACAATGATGGCATTGGTACGTTCGTCTGCGATTACATCGCCGCGCGAGGAGATGAACTTCTTGCAGGTAATGACCAGGTCCTTGGCGTGGGCATAGCTGAGGAACCGGGTGAAGGTGGTCTTGTCCACCGCCAGGGCTTCCGCCTCATGTTGGGCGCGGCGGGCGTCGGCCTCATGACGCAGCGTGTCCACGGTGGCGATCCTGAGCACGTTTCCATCCAGCTGGCGCGCCAGGTCGTTGTTCTTGAGAACGATGTCCAGTGCCTGGTCCCACGGCACGTCGTCCAGTACGATGGTCAAGGTCCCCTTCACATTGGGATCCAACACCACGTTGAGCCCGCTAATCTCGTGGATCAGGCGGAAGAAATCCTTCAGGTCAACATCTTTGAGATTGACCGAAATCGGCTCACCCGTGTATTTCGGCTGGGGAGCTGACACGATCTGCGTTGACTGGATCTTCTGCTCCGCCGCCAGATTCACGGCTGGTTGCATGGTCGTGGCGTTCGGCGCCTGGGAGGTCTGCTGCATAGTGGCGCTGGGGGCGGGCAGGAAGCTGCCTTCCGGTTTGTCCACGAACTTGGCGGCTGCTTCGACCATCCGTGCTGTCGGCGCAGTCACAGCAGGATCGCTGCTGGAGCTGGCCGGCTTGGCCTGGTAAGAAGGCTCGACCAACACAAAATCATGCGCGGAAGCGGCCGGCTGGGCCGCGCGTTGCTCGAGTGCGGGCACGGTAGCCGAGGGTGCGCTGACCGCAACCTGGGCCGGAGCCGCGGACGAGGTCAAAGCTGTGCGATGCATGGAGGTCGGCACTTTCGCCGCTTGCGGCGCTGCCACCGGTTGGGCGGTCTTCGCCGAACTCGCCGCAGCATGCAGTCTCACGATGACCTTGCCATCGCTGCCAGGCACCAATTCATAGGTGCTGGCGCTGAGCAGGTCAATCACGACGCTGGTGGTGGGAGGCGTATGGCCGTCCATGCCGATGCGCACGCCCTTCACACCGCTGCTGTCGACGCTCAAATGGTTCTGCGCCGTGGCCGCCACGGTATTCGGCAGACTCACCACAACCCGAGTCGGCGATTCCAGCGTGCTGACCGTGGGCGTGGTTTGCCCCCGGGAAGTGATCTCCACACTGATCCCGTCGTTCCCCCGGATCACATCCACCTTTTGCAGGGTGGCGTGCTTGGTGGTGTCGGTGGCCTTGCTCGGGGTTTCCCCGATCGCGCTCAGGACCAGTAGTGGTAACAGAACAACCAGCAGTTGCTTTCGCATTTCCCTTCTCCCCACAGGCTCGCGTTGGCTCGCCTCGTGATCTCTTCCTCAAATTCCTGCTACACGCCCTTTTACCGGGCGTCCCCGGACACTACACCGCCGGAGTCGAAATCTTCTTGGTCACTTCCCGCTCGAACGGCTTGCCCATCTTGTCCTCGATCGTCTCTTTGAAGATGACCGAATCGCCCGTGATCTTCACCACATATCCGTTGAAGACCGGGTCATTTTCGCGGAGGAAATATGCCTTGTTCAGGGCATTGACTACGACCGCGATCATGCCCCCATCCGACTTCACAATGCCTTGCAGGTTGATCTGGTCGATGGCCAGGCAGCGTTTGCCAGTGTTGCATCCTGAGCTCAGCATGGTGCGGCTGACCACTGGACTAATAAACGGATCCCGTCGTCCGTTCGCGCTGTAAGTCTTGGGCTCCTCTTTCTTGGGCTCAACCGGGTTCTTCTTGTCCTCTACCGCAACCGTGGGATGGGGCTCTGCCGGCGTCTTCACCGCAATGGCGGTCGATTTCTTTTTGCCTTTTGCGGCCGCGGTCTTGGGGGTGCTGCCGGGGGTCACACTGACCACCGCCGGTTTGGCCTGCTTCGCGGCCGGCGGGTTGCCTTTGGCCGGAGCCGGACTATTGCCAGCGGCTTGGCTCCCGGCCCACTTTGCCGGAGTCGTCGCCGCAGCCGGCGAGGGAGCGGGGGCGCTGTTTTGTCCCTGCCCGGAAACCGCCAGCGCGGCATTCTGATCGATGGTCTGCTTCTTCTGCACGTTTTGCAGCGTGTTGCGCGTGTCTTGGATGACGTCCGGGTTCTGCCCCCAGGCAGTTCCCAGGGCCATTCCCAACACCAGGATCGCAGTGCTCAGCTTCATAAGGCTCCCTTGGCTTTCGCCGTTGCAGTCGCGGGCGGCGTTATGTCATGACTGAAAAATGTGGACGCCTGACAGGTGGCCACGATGCTCTCATTTGGAGCGTACTGATAGGTATGCTTGGTCTTGGCTTCGCCGGGCTTCTTCACCGTCGCAATCAGCACATTGGAGACGTTGACGATGCGCTCCAGCTTCCCCACCCGGTCAAAGAAGTTCAGTACCGAGTAATATGGCCCGTCGATTTCCAGATCGAAGGGCACCTCGGTGTAAAACTCGCGGCTGGACACCGGCTTGGCGGTATAGCGGCGGATTTCGATCCCCGTCTTCAGCGCCTCGGCGTCCAGGGCCTTGATGAAGTTGTCCACTTCCTTGTCATCGGGCACGATGCGCCGCTCAATCTCCAATTGCTGCTTAAGATTGGCCACTTGCCGTTCCATGTCCTTGAGCTTGGGCCGGTAGGATTCCAGTTCCGCGTTCTCGCGCAACTTGGTCTGCAGGCTCTGTTCTGCCTGCTCGTTGGCTTCGCGCTTGGACTTGAACATGGTGTAATGCAGTCCAACGCTCAGTAGCGCTGCCACCAGCATCAGGGCTGCCCACTGTTTGATCCCCGATAATTCGCCGAAGTTACCCATAGTCTCCTGCCCCTTAGGACTTTGCCTTTTCGCAGGTCAGCGTGAACTGAAACGCCTGCATTTCTTTGTAGCTGTCATCCTGAAACGTCTCTTTGATCTCGATGTTCTTGAAGTGCCCGGTCTTCTGCAGGTTCTCGATCAGAGCGGCCACAGCATCGGTGCTTAGCGCCATGCCTTCGATGTCCACGCTGGCGCCCTGGTCCTTCATGGTGCTCAGCCATACCGCTTCGGTGTTGTTGACGGTATCGCCGATGGTGTTCAACAGCTCCACCGGTCCAGACTGGTTGGCACGCAGCTGGTCAATTACGTCCACCCGGCGTTTGTAGTTGTCGGCCTGGCGCTGCCGCTCCAGATACTTGGCTTTGACTTCGGCCAGCTCGCGGTTCTTCTGCTCCGCCACCTGCATGTTCTTGGCGATGGTTTGCGCCTGCTTGTCCAGGTGGTGCCAGGTCCAGCCGTTGAAGCACACGACCAGTACCAGCGCGACTGCAACCTTAAGCTGTGGCGAGCCGCTGTCGCCCGCTTCCAGTACGGCCGCAGCCGATACAACGGCCCGCTTGCCCTTCGCTTTCGGTGTTCCCAGCAGGTTGATTCGGATCATAGGTTTTCAAAACTCCTTAACGCCAAGCCCACGGCAACCGCCAACTGGCCGGCATTCTTCTCGATCAGTTCCACTCCCGGCCCTTCCGCTGGCGGCGCGATCCGCTGGAAGGGATTGAAGATCTCCACCGGCAGCGAGAACTCCTGGCGCAAGGCTTCAATCAGTCCCGGAACCCGCGAGGACCCCCCCGCCAGATAAATCTTCTCGATGTGCTCCCCCGCCGCGCTGGCGCGGAAGAAATCGAAAGTCTTCTGAATTTCCAGCACGATGATCTCGGTCACCTGCTGCAGGATCGGGGTCTTGGCATCTTCGCTGACCGTGCCGACCTTGTTGCCCAGCTTCAGGTTCTCGGCATCGTCGAAGCTCAGGTCGAGTTCCTTCTGCAGGGAATCCGTGTACTGGTGCCCGCCCACGCTCACATCGCGCGGAAACAGCGGGGTGGTGCCCTTTACGATGTTGATGTTCATCACACTCGCGCCCAGGTTCAGCAGGGCTACCACCTGGCCCGGCGCGGGTTCATAGTTGTACTCGTAGCAGTTCTGCAGCGCCAGGGCATCGATGTCCACGATAGCCGGGCTCTTGCCCGCCATCGAGAGTACGTTGGTGTAGTTGAGGATCTTGTCCTTCTTGACCGCCACCAGGAGCACGTCCATCTGCGGGCTGCCGGCGTCTTCGGAAAGAATCTGGTAGTCGAGATTCACATCCGCCAGGTCGAAGGGAATGTGCTGCGCCGCTTCCTTCTGGATGGTTTCCGCCAGTTCCTGGTCGCTCATGGAGGGCAGCGAGATTTTCTTGACGATCACGGAGTGCCCGCTGACCGCCGTAGCCACGGCCTTGGTCTTGATCTGGTTTTCGGTGAACAGCTTCGAGATCGCGGTGGAAACCGTTCCCGAGTCCACAATCATGGAATCCACCACGATATCTGGCCCCAGCGGTTCCACTCCAAGGTGCGCCACTTCCAGACCATTGCGCCCCTTGCGCAGTTCCACGGCCTTGATGCTCGAAGAGCCCACATCCAGACCAACAATCGCCTTCGATCCGAATCCAAACATGTGCCCGCCTTTACGTTTGTCCGGCGGCTTTAGCAGCCACCTGCGTTTTCTTCTTGCCTCTGACCTCCATTTGGGTGGACTTTTCTTCCATCCACTGGTCCAGCCTCGACTTCTTGAAGCGCCAGCGGTTACCCAACTTGAAGGCGGGGATCTTTTGTTCCCCAACGTACTTGTAAAGCGTGTCCGGACTCACTCCCAGGTACTGCGAAGCCTGGCGAATATTCATGACTTCACGCGAGTCGGCCATAGTTCCTTTTCCCCTGTCCACACACCGGAAGCCCGTTTACCGCCTGTCCTTCGTGCCTACGAGCAGAATTGGGAGAGAGAATCCCTCGCATAAACCGCCTGCGAGTGAATTCAGGTGTCCCGAGCATATATCAGCCGGGAATTTGCTTACGTCTGCGGTTCTTGTTGGGTTTTATGCCCGTTTCTTGGAAAGTAACCAAAACGGAGTTGCAAGGAGCATCTATATGCTGTATTCAAGCAGTCGAAGAACACAATTTGTTGTGGTGTTTGAAGGGAAGGGTTTGCCGGTTTGCCCGAATCGTAACCAAAGTACTACAGACGGTACGAAGGTCGTGGGACGAGCGGAAAGGGCCTTTGATTCCAGGGCAATTCCGCCAAGACTACCGGAAACCCTCTGCCTACTTCTGCAAGCTGCCCGCTTGCGGTAAGCTGGTCATCTTCCAAGGAGGAGCTGCTTGCGCTTTCTCGACCGTTTACAACCGCTCGCGCTGCTGGCTCTGCGGCTGATTCTTGGCGTAATCATGATCGGCCATGGGTACGGAAAAGTCTTCCATGGCGGCTTGGCACAGCATGTGGCGCGTGTCAGCAGCTTGGGACTACCCGGCTGGTGGGCCTATCTCTCGGCTTTCACCGAATTCTTCGGCGGAATGCTGCTGATCGCCGGCTTTCTTACCCGTTTTGTCTCACTGGCGATGATGATCGATATGTCCGTCGCCATCTGGAAAGTTCACTGGAAAAACGGCATGTTCGGCAAAGGCGGCTATGAATTAGTCCTGACCCTGGCCACCATCGCTTTTGCCCTGATCTTCTTGGGTGCGGGACCGATCGCCATTGACGCCGTTCGCGGCGGCGGAGGTGCCAGGAGTAGTGTGAAACCCAGGAAAGCTTGAACGGCAGCTGTAGCTTCCTTTTTCGACAAGTCTCGGTGCGACGCGCTAAGGCGCCAGTTCAAACAGCGTTCCAACTCCGCCTGGTCCACCAAAGTCAAGGGCGCCATACAACGCTGCAGGCTTGCCACCGATCGCCAGTCCGGCCAACGGCCCACCCCCTGCTGGGGCGTTGCCGGCCCGGGCCAAGATGGTCTCGGTATAGCTGCCGCCAGGGCCGGGTGTCAGCTTGTAGACCGTACCGCAACCGTTGGAGCACGACGCGTTGGTCCCGCCGCCACCGAGATCGGTGGTGCCGTAAAGATTGCCCTTGGCGTCGAGTATGGGATTGCCATAGGGATATCTGCCATCGTCTCCGCTGCCAAAAGTATGGATCACGCTCTGAGTGTAACCACCGTTCGAGTTGGGCGTTAGTTTGAAAGCCACCCCGTAGCCCAACGCCGCGCCGCCACCCGCGGTGGTGCCATAGAGATTGCCGGCAGGGTCGAGAGCCAAGCTGGAGTATGGACTGCACCCGTCGCTTTCGCAGGTAAAACTGTAGAGCACACTCTCCTGCCAACCATTGGATGTCGGCGTCATTTCGAAGACCGTACCTCCACCCATGGGCTCCGACCCGCCGTAGTAGGTGGTGCTGTAGAGATTGCCGGCTGTGTCAGAAACGAAACCTGCCATCGGGTTCCATCCGTCGCTGTGGTCATTGGTAAAGTCGTGGAGAACGGTTTCT
>Ga0335079_10009243_pt1 | contig 11228 bp, 8 predicted proteins | sample Lox_Sample_33_FD_206719 | JGI IMG/M metagenome (GOLD analysis project Ga0335079, IMG submission 206719) | Soil microbial communities from Loxahatchee National Wildlife Refuge, Florida, United States - Lox_Sample_3.3 | ecosystem: Environmental > Terrestrial > Soil > Wetlands | place: USA: Florida... | reverse complement strand
CTTTCACGCTCTTCGCAGGTTTGATCTCGGGGATGGCGGGAGCCGAGAGACGCGCCGCAAGCTCGTTGGCTTCTTCAGGCGTCGGTGGCTTAGCCCCTCCGTCGATCCATTTCCGGATCGTTTCGGTGTCGCCTTCGGCGAGCGGCTTGCCGCTCAGCGGCATGGCGGGCGCCGCCTTGCCCGTGATCATCAGATATAGCCGGCTTTCCGAACTCTTACCCGGCTCCACAATCTTTCCGTGATTGCCGCCTGCCGCGACCCCTTCAAAGGTATCCAGGTTCAGGCTCCCCATGCGGACGTTGGCTCCGTGGCAACCGGCGCAGTTCGCGGCAAAGATAGGAGCCACATCGTGGGCAAAAGAGGGCGATTGCCCGCGCAACGCGCCACACGCCAGAATACCGATTCCGAAACTCAGAGCGCGCCGCATCAGTAGTTGAACAAAAATTCCTTGCCCGTGAGCATGGCCCACATCATATCTTCCAGCGCCTGGCGGCGTGCCTCGCGCTGCACATCCACGGAACCGGCGGTGGTGCGCGCTTGATGCAATGCAGCCAGCATCGGCTGTTTTTCGGCGTCGGTCGGATAGCGGCTGTATGCCGAAAGAAAAAGATGGTCCAGAATCCTGGAATCCGAAAGCCCCAGCTTGATGGAGAGAGCCGGATATGCATCCGCAGCCATCAGTTTCTTGTTTAGCGTCTCGCCGTTGATCACGTGCAACGCCTGCGCCACGCTGGGCGCACTCGATCGCTCCGCGGCATCGCACAGAACACGCGGCGGCCGCCCAAACGACGTGAGAAACTCCGACTTCACCTGCGTATCCGGCAACTGCAGCGCGCGCGTCCCCGCCGGATATCCGCTGAACTGCGCCGGAACGCCGGTCACCTGCGACATCGCGTCCAGCAGCACCTCCGCAGTCAGGCGCTTCACAATGTACTTCGAATAATATTTGCTGTCGTTCTGGTTAGTTGCGTTGGCCTCCGCTGATAGCTGGTACACGGCGGAGTTCATAATGGTGGCAACCAGGTGTTTGACGTGAAACCCGTGCTCCACAAAATCCTTCGAGAGCGCGTTGAAGAGTTCTTCGTTGGATGCCGGATTGGTGGCGCGCACATCGTCCACCGGGTCGACAATTCCGCGGCCCATGAAATTGCCCCAGATACGATTCACGATGGCTCGCTGGAAGTAGGCATTGTCGGGGCTGGTGAGCCACTTGGCGAAATGGACACGCCGATCCTCGTTGGAATCGAGCGCCATGGGCGTGCCATCGAGCGGCGTGGGCGCCAGCGGCTTCAGCAGCCGCGGGTGGTTGATGTTGCCGGAAGCCTTGGCGAACACCACGATGTCACCCGGCTCGGCCCCGTTCTTTTCGCCCACGCGCGAAAACAGGTTCGCGAACTGGTAGTACTGCTTTTGCGTCCATTTCTCGAGCGGATGATTGTGGCAGCGGGCGCAAGTGAGCCGTTGCCCCAGGAAGGCCTGCGTCGCGTTCTCTGCAATGTCGATCGGGTCCTTATGGATGACAAAGTAATTCAGCGCGCCGTTCTGCCGCGTGTTGCCTGAAGAAGTGTAAATCTCCCGCGCGAATTGGTCCCATGGCTTGTCGTTCTTCACGCTGTCGCGGATCCAGTAATAAAACGACCACATCGCCGTGGCCCGCAGTTTACGGCTGGAGACTAGCAGCAAATCCGACCACTTGTAGGCCCAATAATCCACGAACTCGTCGCGCTCGAGAAGTTTGTCTATCAGCTTCTGCCGCTTATCCGGCGCTTTGTCGGCAAGAAAATCCTCGACTTCTTCCGCCGTGGGCAGAATGCCGGCAGCGTCGATGTAGGCGCGCCGGATGAAGCTGGAGTCGTCCGCCGGGGCTGACGGCGCGATGTTGAGCGTTTTCCATTTCTCGAGCACCAGATCGTCGATGTAGTTGTGGCGGGCGAATTTCTGGTACGTGGCAGCTTCGACGCGATTGGGATACGGCACGCTTACGCGCGCATAGAGCACGCGGCTCGAATACCACAGCGTGATGGCCGCCTCTCCGTTGCCGTTCATTTTCACGTGACCCAGATCGTCGACCGATGCCACACCTTCGTCGCTCGAGCTGAACTTCACCCACCGCGTGACATCCCGAATCGCCCCGTCGGAGTATTTTGCCCGGACCATGAGCTGTTGCTCGGCGCCCGGCGCGAGGCGAGCCGCAGCGGGGAAAACTTCGAGCGCGGTCACCAGGGGGTCGTCATCCCGCGGCCTGGGCATGCCCTGCGCAATCCATCCCGAAAGAACCTTGTATTCCGGCGAGTCGGTTCCGAAGCGCTTGCCGCCACCGTGTGGGACGGCCATAGTGGGCTTAAGGAGCATCAAGCTGCGGGCGGGTTCTTCGGGGTCGATGCGGCGTCCCAACGATTGCCGCGTCAGGGTGTCATAGTCGACGTCCGGATCGTAGCCGCGAAGGGTGAGCTTGAAACCGTTTTTGCCAGCGAGCGCACCGTGGCAGGCGCCCTGATTACATCCCACCTTCGTCATCACCGGAATCACGTCATTGCGAAAACTCCAGGTGTATGGAGTCTGCGAACCTTTGACGCGTACCGTTGCGGTGGCACTGCGGCCGGACAAGCTCGCGGTGATCGTCGCCTGCCCATCAGCCATCGGCCTGACTTCACCGTTCGCATCCACGATGGCGACTTTCGGGTTCGAGGAACGCCACTCGACCTTGCGCGTCCAGTCTTCCTGGTGATCGCCAAGACTGGCTTCAGCAAGCAGATGCTGGCGTGCTTCCGGACCACTCAGCTCAACGGCGTTGGGAAGAACAGTGAGGTTGCCGGCGGCAGATAGCAGACTGCACGCTGCGGCGAGGAGCGCTAGGGATCTGTGCATTTTTCCGAAACCTGCTGCTCTAAGTAAACAGCTCTTTGATCGATTCGACTCCGCGATCCACCAGCGGAATCGGCCGGCTCTGCGCGCCCGGCAGCTCCAGTTCGAGCGGAATCCCAAGTGCCCGATAGATGGTAGCGGCGATCTGCGCGGGCGTTGTGGGCCGGTCCTTGGGGGCGCCCCCGATGTCGTCCGACGCGCCGATCACCTGCCCGCCTTTGATCCCTCCGCCGCCCATCATGATGGTCCAGCACTGCGGCCAGTGATCGCGGCCGCCGGCTGGGTTGACTTTGGGTGTGCGGCCGAACTCGCCCATGGCGACGACCATGGTGTTGTCCAGCATGCGCCGGTCCTGCAAATCCTCCAACAATGAACTGAACGCGTTGTCAAACATGGGTCCCACCAGGTCGCGGTAGCAACTGATGGGACTGAACGGTTTGGAGCCGTGAATGTCCCACGTGATTTCGTCGAACACGGTCTCGAACATATTGACGGTCACGAAGCGCACTCCGGCTTCAATCAGCCGGCGCGCCAGCAGGCAACTCTGGCCGAACCGGTTTTGACCATAACGCTGGCGCACGTTCTCGGGCTCTTTCGCCAGTTCGAAAGCTTCCCGCGCCTTCTGCGAGGACATGAGCGTGTAGGCCTGGTGGAAGGTGGCATCCAATAGCCGCGCGTCCTGCGAGGTTTCGAATTTGCTCACCGTGCGGTCGACCATTTCACGCCAGTTGCGGCGGCGGTCGACGCGCAAGGCGGAGAGATACTCGGGCGGCAGCAGGTCCGGAACCTTAAAATTCGGGTCGGAAGGATCGGCGTTCAGCACGAACGGGTCGAATGTTTTCCCCAAAAAGCCGGCGCTCTGCCCGTGTGGCATGTTGCCGCCAGTGTTGCCGATGGGGTGCGGCATCAGGACGTGCGCCGGCACATCACCCTTCGGGCCCTTGAGCTTGGAGAGCACGCATCCAATGTGCGGATATTCGATGCCGCCCTGAAACAAGCGGCCCGTCTGCATCATCTGGTGCCCGGTGTCGTGCACGGCCGCGGCTGTGTGGTAAACGCTGCGGATCAGAGCGTACTTGTCCGCATTTTTCGCCATGCGCGGAAAGTTCTCGGAGATTTCGATTCCCGCGACGTTGGTTTTGATGGGCTTGTAAGGGCCGCGGATCTCTGCCGGGGCGTTGGGCTTCATGTCCCAGGTATCCAGTTGGGATGGCCCGCCCACCAGCATGAGCATGATGCAGTTGACGTCGCTTTTCGAGGTGTCGACGGCGCCGAGCGCCTTCAGGCCGAACAATTCGTTCAGGCCGAGGCCGAGAGCGGAGAGCGAGCCGGCATGCAGGAAATCGCGCCGCCGCAGCCCGTCACAGAACTCAACCGGCTTGTCGGCATCCAGACGAAACATGGCCGCAGCGCTCCTTCAACGCAAGGAAAACTGTCAAGATTTTACCGAAGAGGGGGCGGAGGGGGCAAATGGGGGGGCGGAGAGATCCATTTAGGTTGGCGTTCGATCGCCGTGCGGATGAAAATGTCCGCGTGCGAGAGGGGACAGGCACCACCGTCCACGACGAGCGGGGCGGTAGTTGCACCGGGCTCGATTAGGGACGGTGGAGCCAGTCCCCGGACGGCTCGATTGGCCGCGAGTGAATCCGTCGCGTCGATGTTCAAGAGAGCAGCGACAGCCCAACCGGAACGCCGGTTGTAGGCAGCGGCAATCCGTCGCCTGGCTCCATTTCGAAGTCGATTTCGCCGCCGTCTCTCACATCCTGCAGGGTGCGGTAGGCTTCTTCCGGAGAGCAGTTGAAGACATTCTGAATTCTTGCGGCACTCTCGCTCAAGAAATCACTCAAGGTGCCGCTGAATTCGCCCATGGACAACTGGGCCTCAATCACCTCTGGGTCCACGGCCGAAGTGTATCACCGGCGGGCAGTTTTGGAAGGGCGGCAACCGGGCTCGTTGCTGCGGGCCGCTGCGCGCTGTTAAAGTAGCCCTCGATGGATGTACTAGCTGCCACACTTGTCGAACCCGGAAAATATGAGTTACGGAACTATCCGCTGCCGGAGCCGCGGCCCGGCTGCGTGCTGGTGAAGATGGCGCTATCCGGAATTTGCGGGACCGACAAGCACACCTATCAGGGATACACGACTCAGTATTCAGGCACGGGCGAGGGGAAGAAGATTCCCTTTCCGATCATCCAGGGGCACGAGAATGTGGGGACGGTCGCGGCGATTGGCGGGGACGGGAAATATCTGGACTTCGAAGGCGTGCCGCTGAAAGAGGGCGACCGTGTGGTGGTGGGGGCGAACGTTTTTTGCGGGAAGTGCTACTACTGCACGCACGATTTTCCGTACTATTTCTGCCAGAACATGACGGACTACGGCAATAACTTGAGCGCCGCCGATGCGCCGCATATTTTTGGCGGATGGTCGCAATACATCTACATTGTGCCGGGGAGCTTTCTGGTGAGGGTGCCGGACGATCTGCCGTCGGAAGTGGCCGTACTCACCGAAGTGATCGCGGTGGCGGTGGGTCTCGACCGCGCCAAGCAGATGTCGGCGTTTCCCAGCGAAGCATTTCTGTTCGATGACACGGTAGTGGTGATGGGCGTGGGGCCGCTGGGCATGTGCTTCCTAATGAAGGCCCGCATGCTGGGCGCAGGGACGATTATCGCCGTGGATTTGTCGGATTACCGGTTGGATTTCGCCAAACGGCTGGGCGCGGATTACGCCATCAACGCCGGAAAAACCACGCTCGCGGAGCGGCTCGAAATCGTGCGTGATCTTTCGCAAGGCCGCGGCGCGGATATGGTGATCGAGTGCGCGGGAGTGCCGCAGGCGATTCCGGAGTCGCTCGAGATGCTGCGCCTGGGCGGGTTGCTGGTGGAAGCGGGCAACTTCTCGGACCTGGGCGAAATCGGCATCAACCCGCACCGCCACCTGTGCTCGAAGAGCGTGCGCATTCTGGGCGTGGGCGGCGAGGAACCGGCCAGCTACGGACCGAGCATACGCCAGATGGCGCGTTACATGAAACATTACCCGCTTCGAGATTTCGTGAGCCATCGGTATCCGCTGCGGGAGGTGGAGACGGCGGTGCACAAAGCGATTGCGCCGGATTCGATGAAGGTAGTGATTGAGCCGTGGCGGTGAGGGGGATGTTATCCGCCGAGTTCACGCCGCGGCTGCCATCTTAGCCGGAGCCCGTTCCTTCATAATCGCGGCGGCCACGAGACCAAGGCAGATGAAGCCGACAACGCCAGTGGTCATGTACGCGGCCGTATAGCTAGCGGGGAAGCCGTACCAGTTCCAGTAGGAAACGTTGGTCGCAATGGTGGCCAGCATTCCCGCGACGATCACGAAGCCCAGGCGCGAGGTGAAACTAGTGAGGCGCGTCTGCGATAGCAGGATCACCGCCAGCAGCGCTTCGATCAGCTCGGTCGAAAACTCGGTGGCAAGCTGCCCGGCCGTCAAGGGCTTGGCGCCCGGCGGGTGGTAAATCAGAATGCCGGACGGGTTGGCGGCAAGCTTTTGCCCATATTGATCCATGGCCGCGCGCTTCTGCTGCATGGTGGCGTCCGGGCCCAGACCGGCGCCTGGAAAAAAGTAGAAGCCTGGAGCTGCGCCGAGAGACGCCTGCATGGCGCTCAACACTCCCTGTTCGTTCGGAATCTCTTTGACTCCGGCGTCGCCCAGCGGCAGAACCATATGCGCCAGTGACGTCCAGGCAAACATGGCGATCCCGCCGAGCAGGCCCGCGAGTAAAACACGCTTGGTCATAGTTCCTCCTGGGATGGCTATTATGCGACTGAGGCGCGGCGAGTTCAATGGGGTGGGGGATACTGCTCCCAGAGTCTAAGTATGGAAACGATGCGGATTACTCTCTCGACGCGAAACTACTTCAGCAGCGTTGCGCGCTCCGCCGGCCCTGGCGCCCGGCGTATGATGTCCTATGCCGATCCGCAGAGCGTCATCAGTCATTGCGCACGACAACCGCTCCTTACAGTCGCGGCTCAGTTAAGAGCCGCGAAAAATCTGATCGGAAGATTTGCGATTACGGGCGTCGAGGAGAGTTCAGAATGAAGCCGGTTGGTTACGCGGTGGTCGGATTGGGGGGAATTGCGCAGCAGGCCGTTTTGCCGGCCTTCGAGAACGCCAAAAACGCGCTGCTGATCGCGGTCGTTAGCGGCGACGAGGAGAAGGCCGCGCGGCTGGGAAAGCAATTTCACGCCCATAGCCATTACGGCTACGGCGAGTTTGCCGAGTGCCTGAAGAATCCCGAAGTGGAGGCGGTTTATATCACGACGCCGCCGGGCGAGCACGAGAAATATACGGTACCGGCGGCGCGGGCGAAAAAGCACGTGCTGTGCGAGAAGCCGTTGGCGACCACCGTAGACGCATGCCGGCGCATGGTCCGAGCCTGCCGGGACAATGAGGTTTTTCTCATGACGGCTTACCGGAAATATTTCGAGCCGGGCAGCGTGACCCTGAAGAAGATCATTTCGAGCGGGGACCTGGGCCGCGTGGATATCATCCACACCGCATTCACGGAATTCCGGCCGGCGGGAGACAGCACCCCGAATTGGATGCTGAAACGCAAACTGAGCGGCGGCGGGCCGTTGATGGACGTGGGGGTTTATTGCGTGAACACGAGCCGGTGGCTGGTGGATGAAGACCCCGTCCAAGCCACGGCGTTCCAGTGGACCCGCAATCGGAAGCGGTTCAAAGAAGTAGAAGAGGGCATTGCCTTCCGTTTGAATTTTCCAAGCGGGTTGGTGTTGCAGGGGACGTCCAGCTGGGGATCAGTGCTCACTTCGTTCATACAGGTGCACGGAGAAAAGGGCTGGGCGTCACTGTCTCCGGCGTTTGCGTTCGAAGACGACCGCCGGTTGTCGGGAAAGATCGCGGGCAAGTGGTTCGGGCAAGAGTTTACGGCCATCGACGAGTTCGCTCTGGAGCTGGATGCTTTCGCGGGGTGCATCCGCGAAAATCGCAAGCCCGAGCCGGATGGCGAACAGGGAATGCGGGACATCATCATTATCGACGCCATCTACCGGTCCGCCAAGAAAGGCCGCCCGGTTTCCATAGGCTACGCGGGCAGCAATTCCAAGCGGAGGAAATCGTGACGAGACTGGGCATGGGGGTGCTGGGAGTGGGCACGATGGGGAAGCGGCACGCGGAGAATATCCGCCGGCTGATCCCGGAGGCGCAACTCATCGCGGTGGCGGATGCGGATCTGGAGCGCGCCCGGCAGGTGGCGGCGGAACTCGAAATCGAGCACGCCTACAACAGCGTTGAGGCGCTGGTGGAGCGAAAAGATATTCAAGCGGTAGCGATTGTGACGCCGGCGAAATTCCACGGAGCAGCGATTAAGGCGTGCGCGCATGCGGGGAAAAACATTTTTTGCGAGAAACCGCTCACCTTGACGGTGGAAGAGGCGGACGAAGTATTGAACGTCACTTCAAGAGCCGGGGTGCGGCTGCAACCGGGGCACGTCCGCCGCTACGATCCCGCGCATGTGCGGGCCAAGAAGCGTATCGAAGCCGGCGAGATTGGCGATCCGGTTCTTTTCAAATCGCTTGGGCGCGATCCATCGCCGCCGCCGGTTAGCTACATGGCGAGCGGGGTGAACGGCATGTTCTTCCAGGACTCGGGCGTCCACGAATTTGATCTGGGCCGGTGGTTCATGAACGACGAGGTCGCCGAACTGCATGCCTACGGCGGTGTTCTGGTTTTTCCGGAAGCGGCGCAATTCAACGACATCGATACGGCCCTGGTGAACATGAAGTTCTCGCGCGGGGCTCTGGGAGCCGTCGAAAACTATATGCAAGCGGTTTATGGATACGATATCCGAACCGAGATTGTCGGCTCGAAGGGCGCCATCATGCTTGGTTATTTGCAGCAGACTCCGGAGGTGGTGCTGACGGCATCCGGCGTCAGGACGGACGTTGTGGATCATTTTCTGGCGCGCTTTGCTGACGGCTACCTGGAGGAGATGCGGGATTTCGTGCGGACCATTCGCGCCGGTGGCGAGCCCAAAGTGGATGGATTCGATGGCCGGCAGGCGGTTGCCGTGGCGGCGGCGGCCGAGCGTTCGTACCGGGAAGGGCGGCCGGTGGCGATTCCGCCGGCGGTTCGGACGGTGAAAGCTTAACGTTGGCGTACTGGGAGTATCACAGGTTACAGATGTGACCGCGTGGCTAGCTTATCTGGCATCTTTTCTGTAAAATACGCCTAATTGTCGTTCGCCGGCAGCCCGGAGTGCTGTCTCTGAATGAGAATCGTTGGCGTTGCGGTTTGTTTGGTTGTGCTGGCCACTCCAGGTGCGCGCGCCGATGCCAATCTTCCCGATCTGGGCCCGCAAGTCATCTCGGTTTTCCCGTTGGGGGCGCGCCAGGGCGAGACGCTAGAAGTCCAAATTCTCGGGCGTAATCTCAACGATGCGCGCGACATCACGTTTGCGCGGCCGGACATTCAGGCTGAGTTACTGTGGTCGGATTTCTTTTCGGTGAAAGCGCGAATTTCCGTCGGCCCCAATGTGCCGGTGGGACTACACGACTACCGCCTGCGCACTCCGAGCGGCACGCACGTCGGCGTGTTCCACGTAGGGTCGCTGCCGCGCCAGACTGAGGTCGAACCGAATAACGATCTCAAGCGCGCGCAACCGATCACGCTGCCGGTGATGATCGATGGCGTTGTGGACAACGATGACTACGACGTGTTCCGCTTCCATGCGGACGCGGGCCAAACACTGATTTTTGATGTGATGGCGACACGCGCCGGCTCGCGGCTCGACAGCACGATCGCCATTCTCGACGAGCATGGGGCTGAGTTGGACTTCATCGACGACTACTACATCCACAAAGATCCGTACCTCTCCTTCGCGGTGAAGAAGACGGGCGACTACTTCGTTCGGATCGCGGCGGCGACCGAGCCGATTGCGACGCTGCTGGATGGCAGCCGATACAGCAGTTATCGCCTGGTGGCGGGCGCGGTTCCCCACATGTTGCATGTTCTGCCGGCTGGGGCGCGGCGCGGCGCGACCAGCGAGTTCAAGATTTCCGGACTGAACCTGGAGAAAATCGATCGCGTCGTGCTGGGCGATTCAATGGCCGAAGGCAAGGTGGTGAGTGCAACCGCGGAGTCGGTGACTGTCCGCATGGCCGTTCCAGCGGCGGTGGCTCCGGGGCGTTACCCGCTGCGTGCGTTTGCCGGCTCTTTCGAAGCGCCTCTCCAGATTCAAATGGTGGTCTCCAACCTGGAAGAAAAGTTAGCGACTCCCGCCCGTTCCCGCGACAATCCCCAAGACATCACTTTTCCGGTGGCGCTGAGCGGCGTTTTCGATCAAAAGAAGGCGCGGGATTTTTTCTCGTTCGACGTTCGCGCGGGCGAGCGGCTGGTCTTCGATGTCGATTCGATGAAATTGGGGTTCCTGGATGATCCCTTGGTGGCCGTCTACACGCCGGACGGCAAGCTGCTGGCCTCGCATGATGACCGGCTGCAGCAGAACGGTGACGAGCCGCCGAATCTGGATTCTTACCTGGTTTACAAGTTCGAGAAGGCCGGCCGCTACATCGCGATGATCCGCGACTGCGCGGAACGCGGCAACCCGAATTACGTTTACCGGCTCGCCATTTATCCCGCGCAACCGGATTTCGATCTGAAGTCGCTCACACCGGAGTTGACACTCTACCGCGGCCGGACAGTGCCTTTGCCCGTGCGTGTGAGACGGTTCGGTGGCTGGTCCACACCGGTGGAAGTCTGGGCGGAAAATCTTCCGCCGGGTGTCACGAGCGAAAAAATGACCGCCGAGCCCAAAGACACCATCGTGAAAGACAATTGCGCGCTTGACCGGCAGCTGGATGGGACGAATGTGTACATCCCCATGCACGTGGCCGCCGATGCTCCAGCCGGCGACTATCCCATTCGTCTGCACGCCCGCGGCGTAATGGATGGCAAGACGGTGGAACGCACCGCTGAAATTCTCTACTGGTGGGAGCACGTTGGCAAGGTGACCGGGGCTTTGGAAGAGCAGCAACTCGTCGCCACGGTGACGGACTTGCCGCCGGTGGTATTCGAGCCGCCGGAATCGGTCTCCATCGCGCCGGGCAAGGTGGCGCGGCTGCAATTTCTGGTGAGGCGGTACGATGATGGCAAGTCTGCTCTAAGCATCGAGCCCGAAACGCCGATCGATGGCGTGAAGTTTGAAGGCAACGTGGTGCCGCCGGGGAAACCAAACGTGGAGCTGAAGCTGACGGCGTCCGGCCCGTTCAAGCCCGGCTGGTTCAAGCTGCGCGCCGGCTCGGCGGTTTCTCCGCCCATTGAGTTGAAAGAACAAACCTCGCAGGAGGATGAGCAGTGAAAGTCCTTGGC
>Ga0335079_10009240_pt1 | contig 11229 bp, 12 predicted proteins | sample Lox_Sample_33_FD_206719 | JGI IMG/M metagenome (GOLD analysis project Ga0335079, IMG submission 206719) | Soil microbial communities from Loxahatchee National Wildlife Refuge, Florida, United States - Lox_Sample_3.3 | ecosystem: Environmental > Terrestrial > Soil > Wetlands | place: USA... | reverse complement strand
GCCACCAGGCGCTTGGTTTTCAAGACGTCCGGCACGTCGCCGGAAACGATGCGTTGCGCCAAGCCTTCGACGATCGCCGTCTTTCCCACACCCGGTTCGCCGATCAGCACCGGATTGTTCTTTGTACGCCGCGCCAGAATCTGCATCACGCGCCGAATCTCTTCGTCACGGCCAATCACGGGATCGAGTTTGCCGCGTCGCGCCAGGTCCGTCAGATCGCGGGCGTATTTTTCCAGAGACGCATAGGTCGCTTCAGGATTCTGCGAGGTCACCCGCTGCGACCCGCGCACACTCGTCAAGGCCTGCAAAATCGCTTCATGCGAAGCACCTTGACGCTTCAGCAGTTGTCCTGCCGGGTCACGATCCTCGGCGGCCAGCGATAAAAACAGGTGCTCCGTGGAGACGTATTCATCCTTGAAGCGCTCTGCCTCGTCAAAGGCCCGCTCCAGCACGTTATTGAGCGCCTTGCCGAGATGCTGTTGCGCGAATCCCTGAACTTTTGGCAGCCGTGTGATTTCTCGTTCAATTTCCTGCGCCAGCGCTTCGGCGTGGATTCCCAGCCGCGTCAGCAGCGCGGGCACAACGCCGTCGGTTTGCGCCACCAATGCCGCCAGCAAGTGCATGGGCTCAATCTGCTGGTTTTCGTGGCGCGCGGCCACATCGTTCGCTTGCTGCAGGGCCTCCTGGGCCTTTACGGTCATCTTGTCAAATCGAAGCATTGCTCTCCTCACTTCTCGATGCAAGAGGGGCTGGCAGGCTCGCCAGCCCCTCTTGCATAGCACAACTCTGTTGCTGGTTTACTTCGCGGCAGCCGCGGCGACCGCAGGCGTCCCCACGTTCACCTTGATTTGCTTCGGCTTCGCTTCTTCGCGCTTCGGGATGCTCAGCGTCAACACGCCATTCTGATAATCGGCCTGGATGGCCTCGGCGTTCACGGAGTTGGCAAGCGAGAAGCTGCGGCTGAACGCGCCGTACGCGCGCTCCACACGCAGGTAGTTATCCTCGTTCACCTTTTTCTCAAACTTGCGGTCACCGCGAATGGTCAGAATGTTGTTCTCCACACGAATGTCCAGATCTTTTGGATCGACATCGGGGAGATCGGCCTTCACGACCAGCTCGTGTTCGGTCTCGTAGATATCGACGGCCGGCGCCCAAGTCGACAGGCTGGATTCCTGTGGCTGGCGCTCCAACACGTCGCTAAAGAGACGGTTGACCTGCTCCTGAAGGGTGGCAGCCCCACGAAAGGGCTCCCAACGGCTAATAGCTCTCATGTTCTCAGTCCTCCTTGATAGTGACTGTGCGCGAATAATATAATCTTAGCGTCTCATTGTCAACTATTATTTTGGGAGCTCGGACGCTTTCATAACATCCCTAGTTGCAATATCTTACATCGAGTAATGACCTTTCGGATTCTCCTCTCTCATTTGACTTGCCCTTTGCAGCCATTTGCCTCTGAACCAGGTACTGCTAGACTGAGATGATCCATGCGCCTGGATGAGTTCGACTATCTACTGCCTTCCGAGCAAATCGCCCAGCGCCCCCTGGCGCTCCGTGACGCTTCTCGCCTCTTGCTGCTGTCTCGCTCTAGCGGAAAGCTGGAGGATCACCTTTTCAAGGAGTTCGCGGAGCTTCTACGGGGCGATGAACTTATCGTCCTGAACAACACGCGGGTTATTCCGGCCCGCCTGTTCGGCCGCCGCGTTGGTGTCCATTCCCAGGCGCCTTCGCGCGCGACCCGTCGGGAACATCTCACCGGCAAAGTGGAGGTTTTCCTTACGCGCCAACTGGATCCGCAGACCTGGGAGGCTCTCGTGCGTCCCGGGCGGAAGATGCAGACGGGCGAACGCGTGTTCTTCGGCGACGGCGTGCTGGAAGCGGAGATCCTGTCCCGGGGCGAGCTTGGAGCTCGGACACTGCGGTTTGTTTCACGTGACACCCAATCCGTCGCGGAGCACCTGGAGCGCCTGGGGCACGTTCCGCTCCCTCCCTACATCCACCGGCCGGATGAATCATCGGATCGCGAACGCTACCAAACCGTCTTCGCCAAGCGGCCGGGCGCTATTGCTGCACCGACGGCGGGACTGCATTTCACTCCGGAGATTCTAGAAAAGGTGCGAGCGCGCGGCGTGGAAATGTGCGAGTTGACGTTGGAGGTGGGGCTCGGCACGTTCCAGCCAGTCCATACAGAGAGGCTGGAAGAGCACGTCATGCACCCCGAGGGCTACGAAATCCCCGAGGAGACCGCGCAGCGCATTCAGAAGGCCCGCGCCGCTGGCCGTGCCATCCTTGCGGTGGGCACAACGGTGGTGCGAGCTCTCGAGGATGCGGCCTTGCGGGCGTCACAGAACGGGAGCCCGAACGTTGTGCTTGCCGGCAGGTCCGAAGCTCGAATCTTCATCTATCCGGGCTTTGTGTTTCGTGTGGTGGATGCGCTGCTCACGAACTTCCATTTGCCACGCTCAACGCTTCTCGCGCTCGTTTGCGCGTTTGCGGGACGCGCAAGGGTCCTGGAAGCCTATCGCCACGCCGTCGAGGCGCGCTACCGCTTCTACAGTTATGGGGACTGCATGTTGATTCGCTAGCGTGCGTTTGTGCAGGCACTTCCGCAGCAACAAAAGCCCTCTGCGCTGAGGACCAGTCAAACACGCTCGGGCAGGAAGACTTCACAAACTACGCGAGGGAGGCCACATCCGCGCAGCCTCCCTCGCGCAACTACAAGCGGCGATGCGGGCTGCTCAGCTATTCGTTGAAAACGAAGACGCGAGCTTGGCCGGCAAAGCGCACTTCCTTCACCTGGCCGTCGCTGATGAGCACGGAATCGTTGGCGGCTTTCGTGCTGCGGTCTTCCCAGCGGCCTTCGGACTCCGCCACCACTTGCCGGCCCTTCTGCACGGTGGCCTTGTTTCCGTCGATCAATAGGCGGTATTCCCCGGCTGTCAGATCGGCCCTGCCGATCTTCGCCGCATGGGTGATATTGATGGTCTTGCTGACGGGCTTGGCGAGGAGCGGCACGGTGGACGCCAATGCGGCGGCCAGCGCCAGACTGCGCAGAATGGAATTGAGTTTCATACGTGGCAACTTCCTTTCGTTCAGGGTCAAAGTCAGCCGCACCTTTGGCTTCCGCAGGCTGAACGCCAGAGTTGACACGTACGCCCAGGGCGAGTAGTCTCACCCGCAAGACACCTCGTTCTTCCTGGACTAACGGCCGGAAAGACTGTGTGTCATCGCCCCGCGGCTGCCACCGCGGGGTTTTTGTTTGAACTCGCTGGCGGACCTGCGCAGCCTACCCGGCTGCACTTGTTATAGACGAATTGGTTGGCGCGAATGTTTCGCGGGCCAGCGAGATTTCCCCCTTGAATCTCGCTAATTATTTGCGTAGTTTCGCTTCGTTAGGTTTTTCTGGCGCGGCGTCCCTCTGAATTCGTGAAATTTCGCTAGTTATAAGCAACCTTCCAGTGACGCGCCGCATTCGTGCACGTTGGCTTATATCTTCACTCAGTATTACGCGGACCGAAGGATGCATCGGCTCGCTGCTTCATCTATACTCAAGGGCATTTTGCGGACGGCCTGAATGCGCATTCTGGTTCTCAGTGATCTTCATGCCAACGCCACAGCCTTCGCCGCAGCGCTGGATGCCGCAGCGGGCCGGTGGGATGTAACCGTGTGTCTCGGGGATGTAGTCGGTTACGGTCCCGATCCGCACGAAGTGGTCGCGCGACTGCGCGAACTCGGCACGGAAACCATTCGCGGCAATCACGACAAGGCTGTGGCGGGCCTGATGGATACTAGTGACTTCAATCCCGTGGCCAAAGCTGCGGTGGATTGGACCCGCGCGCAACTCAGTCAAGACGACCTTTCCTGGCTTTCCGCTTTGCCGCAGGGCCCGGTGGCCACGGACGGTATCGTTTTGGTGCACGGCGCGTTTCAAGACGAAGACGAATACGTGTTTACGCCGGCGCAGGCCCTCGACGGGCTTCTCGATTCGACTGCGGCGGTCACCTTCTTCGGACACACGCACCACCAGGGCGGATTTTCCTACCAGAACTCGAACCTCGAAGTGCTGCAGATTCGGCCGCGCCCGTCCGAATCATTCTCCGCGCTACGTATCGAGCAACTGCGCCGCTACTTGCTCAATCCGGGCTCCATCGGCCAGCCGCGCGACGGCGATCCGCGAGCGGGTTTTGCCATCGCCGATCTGGAGCATCAAACCGTGGAATTTTGGCGCATCCCTTATGACATCGCCTCCGTGCAGGAGCGCATGCGCGCCGCGCATCTCCCGGAGCCTCTCATTCAGCGCCTCGTCGTGGGCCGATAGTCATGCGTGTTTTCGCATCGCGCCGATTTAATGCCTGGCGGCATTCGCGGCAACATCTGTGCTCTGGCAAACTCCATGTCTGAGACGCTGCACATCAAAACCCCGGAAGAGTCGCAGCCGCCGGGCGGCCGTTCGTGGGTGGCGTGGATGGGCGTGGCGACCATCGTGATCGCGCTGAGCGTCGTGATGTGGCCCAACCCACAGCGGCGCTCCTCGCCCAAGCTGCGCGAAGTGCATCTTCCGTTTGGTGCTCCTGAACAGACTTACGCGGCCAATCTCCAAATCGGGAATCTGGCGCTCAGCCGCGCGGAAAACTTCCTGAATCAGGAAGTCACTACGCTATCCGGGCAGATCGCCAACTCCGGCGACCGGCCCGTGGCGAACGTCGAGATCACCGTGGAATTTGCTGACGAGCTGGGCCAAATTGTCTTGCGGGAATCCCGCACTTTATTTCCCTCGCAGGCCCATGCGCTCGCCGCCGGCGAGCGCCGCGATTTTGATGTCTCCTTTGAGCACATTCCTACTTCCTGGAACATCCAGAAGCCGGCCGTGCGCGTCTCGGGCATCCTCTTTACCGTTAAGAAAGAATAGTTCCAGAGCTAAGTATAATACTTTATAATCTGCGGCGTGGACCTCTCCGCCGAATTGCAAGCGTGCCTCAAGGAATTCACGGCGGACGGCGCCATCGAGATTCGCGAGAATGGTGGGCGGGTTACCCTGTTCTCTGGCCTCGCGTGGGAAGTCCGTGGCGCTACGGCAAAACCGCTGCTGCACCTTTGGTCCGAGAATTACAACTTGACGCGGCGCGTTCTGGCCATCACCGAGCACTCGGAAGAGCGTCTCTCGCTGGCCGTGGAACGCTTCGGCCGCGCCAAACCCGACCGGCTAGAATTTATTCGCCTGGAGTTCGAGCACAGCGCGCGTGCTCTCTCTCGCGAAGCCTTTTGCGGTTTCCTTCGCCGTCTGCTGACGGAGCAATTTCCCGACGAATGCGTCGAGTCGCTCTGCGTCGCACCCGATCTCGAACACTCCCTCTCCGGAATTATGTTCGCGGCCTTCTGCGCCGCGGCTCTTCGTTCGTGGCGATTCTCGCGGTCCCCGCTGGAGAATCCTCCTCGACGGTCGACAGCAGTCTCGCGTTCGCGTTGTTGTGGCTGCATCGTGCGCGGCGCTCCGATCGCCGCGGGCATGTGACCGGTCTCAAGCTGATTCTGCCGAGGGGCGCGGCACGCTTTGGCTGTCCCGAGGCCAACGATGAACTTGTTCCCACCGCCTTGCCCGCTTTGAAGAAGCTCGTCCAGCAACTGGAAACGTATCGCCACCCACTGGCCACGGAAACCCGCCACGCGCTCTATCGCGCGCAGCCCGAGCGCTGGCTCGAAGCTTTCGTCCGCGAGGATATCACCCGCGTTGACGCTTCCTTTGGTCCTCGCTTTGTGTATTCGCAGGTCTTCGCGAACGCCGGCGGCGAACATGGCATTCTCGACCTGCTCACCGTCACTCGCGCGGGCCGCCTGGCGATCCTCGAATTGAAAGCCAGCGAGCACATCCATCTCCCGCTGCAGGCTGCGGACTATTGGCTGCGCATTCGCCATCATCTCGAGCGTCGCAACTTCGCCCGTTACGGATACTTCAGGGGCATCGAACTGCAATCCGCTGCGCCGCTGGCGTATCTCGTGGCTCCGGCGCTACGCTTCCATCCGTCCAACGATGTTCTTATGAGCTATCTCCGTTCTGACCTCGAAGTGGTGCGCGTGGGCTTAGCCGAGAGTTGGCGCCGCGGCTTGCACGTGGTGATGCACCAATAACCACAAAGGGGAATCTTCTGTTCCTCTTTGTGTCTCCGCAGCTCCAAAGTAGAATAGGACGCACCAGCCATCACAGGTGATCACCTTGAATTTCTCAGCGACGATTCGCCAATCAGGACAGGTTTCCCTCATCGACCTTCAGGGCCGGCTGACTTTTTTCGAGGTCGCCATTCTGCGCGAAAACCTCACACGACTAGTGCGCGAGGGCCGCAAACAGATCGTCCTCAATCTAAGCGATTTGCAATATCTCGACAGCTCCGGCATCGGAGAACTTGCGCGCATGTACGTCATGGTGCTTAAGAACGGCGGCGAAATGAAAGTGGTCGGACTGACACCGAAGATCGAGGAAATCCTCAAAATCACGCATCTCTACCAGGTGTTCCCGGAATTTCCCGACGAACAAACCGCTCTGCAAAGCTTCCCGTCTACACAAGGCAATAACTCACCTGGGAAGGTCTAGCGAACCGAATTGGCTGTAAAAGGAGAGAAGCAGCTAAGAGCAAGTCTTAGCTGCTTCCCGGGGTGTGTCCTCGAAGTGGTTAGTTATAAACTTAGATGCACGACGGCGAAAAAGGTTTCACCATGAAAAAAACTTCTGCGCCCAGCTTAGTAGTGGTTTTCTAGTAGAAGAGATACTTGCGCCAGCGCTCGTCGCGGTGCCCGATCAGCCGCATCAGCTGCCGCGAAGTATGCAGCGTGAACGGCCGCGGCCGCCGCGCCAGTTTCAGCCCGGCTTCTTCCGGCGTGCGGTCGCCCTTGCCGTTGTTGCAGCGGTAGCAGCACGCTACGAGGTTTTCCCATGAGGAGCGGCCGCCGCGCGATCGCGGCACGACGTGGTCCAGCGTCAGTTCCGAACTGGGGAGAATCCGCCCACAGAACTGGCACGTATTTCTGTCGCGCAACAAAATATTTTTCCGCGAGAGCGCCCGGCTCTGCTGCGGAATATGCCGGTACGCCAGAAGCCGAATGACCGAAGGCACTTTGTGCGCATGCGCGGCGGAGTGCACTTCCGCGCTGTGCATCTCTTCCGCCTGGGCCACACCCTTCAGCAGAAGCACCATCGCGCGCCGCACCGCCGTCACGTTAATCGGCTCGTACGTGGCGTTCAGCACGAGCACAGGCTCCTGCATCAGCGACGCCCGCCGCGGCGACAATAAGTTGTGGAATCTACTGCCGGCGGGACTCTCGGGACTGGGCACAGCAGCACCACCCGCTTCGGGGACATTCCGCCCCCGGAGATCTCCCGAGTTTGGCCGGTGCGCGCTCATCGCGCTGCCTGACTGTTATCTGACCGGGCTGGCAGCGTTCCTTGCCGCCCGCGCCACCGTCAGTCCTAGGACCGACTTGGCTCCCGACTCAAGCAACGCCCGCGAACAAGCATCCAGCGTCGCCCCAGTCGTCATTACATCATCTACCAGTAAGACGCGCAGCTTGTCAACTTGGCTGCCTGGACGTGTGGCAAAAGCGCCACGCACTGAGCTCCCAGCGCTGCTCCAGGGTAAGCACCTGCTTGCCGGGCCTCGGTCGTGTCTTCATGAGCAGAACCGCTTTATGGGGCAATCCCAGCCGCCGGGCCAGCGCCTGCGAGACCACCGCCGCCTGGTTGTACCCCCGCTCCTTTTCCCGGTCGCGGTGCAGCGGCACCGGCACAACCACATCCGCCGCCAAGGCCCTGCCCTCGCGCCGCACCAATTCCGCCAAACGGCCCGCAAACCACTCCCCCAAGGGCCGTATTTCCTCAAACTTCAGCATCAAAATCGCGCGCACCAGCGTCCCATTGTAGATTCCGTAGCTGCGCCCGCCCGCTCGAAGGCATAGGTCTTCTGCTGACAGGCTGGGCACACGAGTCCGGCTTCCTCCGCACCCGAGAAGCTGGGCAGCGGCTGGCCATAAACGTCGCATTTTCCTGAGGGGAGGGCCTCAAATGAGTCCAGGCAGGCATCGCAAATCGGCACCCGGCTCGCGCGTACCAACGATCGGTCACAAATTCGGCATCCCCCCGGAAAGAACACGCTGACCAGCGCATCGCTCGTTTCCGCCAGCCATCCTCGCACACCCCGGCGCGCCCCGCGCACCGCCTCCAAAGAAGAGCTTCCCCTCGCACGCTTGGAGAAGTCTACTATTCTTTCTGGATTAATTAAACAGGAATTAAATTCTATAATTATTCTTCTATCTAATTTCGCGCGGAGTTCGCGCGCTGCCGCGGTACTCCCCGCCCGCTTCTTTACAACAAACCCTGTTCCATCTTTTCCTGGCACGAAATGCAATGTTTCGCCCACGGCACCGCTTCCAGGCGTTTCTGCTGCATCTCCTCCTGGCAGTTCGCGCACACCCCGTAATCTTCGGTCTGGATGCGCTTCAGGGCCGCGTCAATCAGGTTAAGGATGGACCGGTCGGTATTGGTCATTCCAAAGAGAAACTCCTTCGTATAGGAGTTCGCCGCTTTGTCCGCGAGGTCGACCGTCGGGTCCTCGTCCGCCGTCCGGCCCTCTTCTTGCGTCCGCGCGATGGTCTTCGTCAGCTCTTCGCGTCGCGCCAGCAGTTTCTTTTTGTAGTAGTCCAGTCTTTTCTTATCCATGGAAGTCCCGCCCCTCTGTTCGCTTTGGGGGCCATCTAAAAAACTCCCTAGTGTAGGCTTACCACTGAGGAGAGTCAAGTTAGACGCCATTAATCCGTTCATAGATGCTGCATGGGCCTTCAAAGATGCAACACTCGGGCCCATCAGTTAAGGGCAGACAGTACACGGTGCTTCCGGCTCTCTCTACGGCACGACTGGCAAAATCAGCGCCGACGGATGCGCCTTGTCGTGATACACGACGTTCGTCGCCTTGAGCATGCGCGTCCCCCGCGCTTGCTCCGCCCCGGTGTTCAAATTCCTGTCGAACCGCGGGAAGTTGCTGCTCGAAACCTCCAGCCGCAGCTTATGCCCTGTCAAAAACACATTGCTCGTCGCCCACAAATCCACAGTGATGTGATAAATCTCGCTGGGATTCGCCAGTTCCGGCTTCTCCTGCGAATTGCGATAGCGCATCCGCAAAATCCCGCTTGTCAGATTTTGCGCAAACCCATTCGGCCACACATCCACCAGCATTCCCGTAAAATCCGTGTCCACCGCTGAACTGCTCACGTACAAATCCAGTGCCACCGGCCCGGTCACTTCAAAGTCCTTCTCAAACGCCGGCGTCGTGAACACCAGCACATCCGCGCGCGCTTCCGCCGGCCGCTGATCTTCCGGCCCAATCCCCGTCGGCAGTGCACCACAGCATAGCGGCCCGCCAATCGTCGGCGCGGCGTCGCTTGGGTCGTACACATACGTTTCCGGCTTCTCCTCCGCCGGCGCCGCTGTGCTCAACGTCCCGCTTCCCGCTAATCCGATGGCCCCGCCAGCCGTCGCGTGCAAGTAGTACTTCGTGCTTTTCGCTCTCGCCAGCGGCCAATCCTCTTCATCGCGCCACTCATTCTTCCCCATCACGAAAATCTTCACCGGCTTTTCGTTCTCCACTCCGTTTGCTTGCCCTTTCAGCAGCCAGTCATACCAGCGCAGCGTCATTTCGTCCTGGTCGATCGGCAGCTTTTCTCCAAAATCCACCGCACCTACGTGCCGGTTGCTGTTGCCGCCCGCGTGCCCGCCGACATACACCACCAGCCGCTGCCCGCGCTTCGCCGCCTCAGTCCCGGCTTCCGTCTTCAGCCTCTGATAGTTCCGCAGTGACCCGCCCAGGAAAATGTCGTACCACGCCGCAAAACTCAGCACCGGCACCTGAATATTCGCGTAGTGGTCCTCAATCGACCACTGCTTCCAGTACGCGTCATAACTCGGATGCGCAAGCCAATCTTTGAAGTACGGCGCGATCCCCTCCGCGGACGGCGCCTCCAGCACCGCATAGTCCGCCAGCGGCAGCGCCTTCGTCCCGCCCAGCGCATTGCCATTTTCTTCCACGCGCCGCCGCATCGTGTTCATCGCCAGCCCGGTCGACCACGATTCGTTGAACCACTGCTCAAAGGCCCCGCCCTGATATGTCCATCCGTCGTGATAGTTGGACGCCGTCACCGTTGGGCAGATCCCCGCCAAATGCGGCGCCTTGGCAATCGCTGCCAGCATCTGCGTCGCTCCCACGTACGATCCGCCGAACATCCCCACTTTCCCGTTCGAATACGGCAGCGCAGCCGCCCACTCCACCGTGTCATATCCATCGTTCGATTCGTTCTTGAACGTGTAAAAATCTCCTTCCGACGTGAATCTCCCGCGCACATCCTGCGCAATCACCACGTATCCCCGCGCCGCGCCCTTCATCCCAAAGCTCGTCTCACTCACCTTGTCGTATGGCGTGCGCACCAGCAGGACCGGAAATTTTCCGTCCGCCTTCGGCCGGTAAATATCCGCGCGCAGGGTCACCCCGTCCCTCATCTTCGCCGCCACATTCCGCTCCACCACCACTTCATAGCTCTCCGCGGCCTGAGCCGCACCTGCCCACACGAGAGCCAAGATTGTTGCAGCCAGAGCTCCCATGGCCCAGCCACGCGAAGCTCGCCTCGTTAACCGCCGTCCCGTCATTCGATGTCCTTTCCTACGCATCTGCTCTCCTCCGCAACTCATGTCGCTTTCCTCAACGACACGAGGCGATCCGCAACGGCAGGTCGAGGCTAATTTGGTCTCTTCGAGAAATGGAAATTCTGAATGCGCCCCGCATTTAGAACAAATCCCGAAACGCGGCCGCTCGCATCGCGGGTAAAGCGCACCGTCCCGGTCTCCCCGGTAAAGACGTCGCGCACCGCCGGCCGGAGCGTCTCCGCTTTGTGCTTCAGTCGCACCAAGCTCAACTTCTCCCCATCCAGCACAATGCGGTACACCGGATCAATTTCTTCGCTCACGTAGGCTCCCGCGAACTCGCCCAACTCCGCTCCGCTCGGCGTCGCTGCCTCCGTCAGCTCAAACACACTCGCCTTCCCGCCGCCAAAACTCTGTTCCATCCGTTTCGGCTTCTCTCCGCTCGCCGCCACAAAGCGTATCTCCACCATGTCTCCCCATGGCTTGTCCGCCACATGAAATCGCGACTCCGCAAACGCCTTCAGCACCAGCGATTCGTCTCCACCGGTATCCCCAAC
>Ga0335079_10009239_pt1 | contig 11230 bp, 9 predicted proteins | sample Lox_Sample_33_FD_206719 | JGI IMG/M metagenome (GOLD analysis project Ga0335079, IMG submission 206719) | Soil microbial communities from Loxahatchee National Wildlife Refuge, Florida, United States - Lox_Sample_3.3 | ecosystem: Environmental > Terrestrial > Soil > Wetlands | place: USA: Florida... | reverse complement strand
TTCTGGTGCGCCTGGCGCCGGAGCCGTTCCTCAAACAAAGTGGCGTCAGCCTGAAGCCAGGCGACTCTCTGTCGGTACGAGGATATCGGACTAGCCGCGGAAGCGAGCTTTTCGTTGCAAGCCAGCTCGAATCAGCCGGCAAGAGCCTCGTGTTGAGAGGCGAGCACGGCAGACCTGCCTGGTAGCGCGAGAGGCGCCAAACCCGAAGCCCCAGCGCGGTCATGCGCCACAGATCTACTGCTCCGCAATCGCCACCACATGGCCGCGAGTCCGATAGTACAGCGCATTCTCGGAGACCGCCGGCGATGCCATGGCAATTTCGCCCAGCAGATTTTTTGATAGGAGCTCAAACTTAGGGCCGGCCTTGATCACGTAGACTTCGCCCTCTTCGCTGGCGAAATACAGCTTGGAATCGACGGCGATGGGCGACGAGCTGAACCCCGTGGTCCCAGCCCCCAGACGTTCGGTGTAGTGCAAATGGCCCGTGCGGGCGTCGTACACCTTTAGCACGCCGCGATCCGAGCAACTGTAGAGAAGATCGCCCAGAATCACCGGGGTTTGCATGTACGCACCGTTGCTGGGCTCATACCACGCGAGGCCGCGGCTGGCCGTGGAATCGCCCGCCGGAGTGATGTCGCCCGTTGCGTCGGGCTTCACCGCGTAGAGCGGCTTCGGGCCGCCATGGGCATTGGTGACGTAGATGAGTCCATGAGCGAAAACCGGAGTGGGCACGGGAATGTCGCCGCCCGATTTCAAACGCCACAGTTCCTTGCCCGTGGCCAGTTCGTATCCGGCGATGTAGGGCCAGCCGTTGCAGACGACCTGTGTTCGCCCGGCGGCTCGAATCACGGCAGGCGTGGCCCAACTGTGGTTGGAGACGCCGTCGCGCCCCACGCGCCAAAGCTCCTTGCCGTCTTTGGCCGCGAGCACCACCAGAAACGAATTCTTCTTCTGATCGCACTGCAGGATCAGCTTGTCCTCAAACAACACCGGCGAGCTGGCCGTCCCCCACTGCAGGTCGTAACCTTGCGGGCCGGGATCAAACACTCCCAGATCCTTGGTCCAAAGCAGGGCGCCATCCAGATCGTAGGCGTACACGCCCTCGGATCCTAAGTATGCGATCAGGCGTTTCCCATCGGTGGCCGGAGTGGAATTGGCGTGAGTCGCCTTGGTGTGCCGCTTGGTTTTCGGAGCGCCCTTGTGGGCCACGCGCTGCCACAGAATTTTCCCGCTGTTCTTGTCGAGGCAGTACACCACCCAACTTTGCTCAGCGTTGTCGTCCGCCGGATCGCCTTCGCCATAGAGACCCACTTTGAGCGGCGCAGGTCCGGCCGAGCTGATCGCGCTGGTGACGAACAGGCGGTTTTCCCAGATGGCGGGGCTCGAATGGGCGAGGCCGGGAATGGGCGTCTTCCAGCGAATATTCCGCAGCGCGCCGGCGCCCGGATCGGCGTTCCACGAGGTGGCCGCTTTGCCGTCCGCCAAGCCGCCTGCTTCCGGGCCGCGGAACGAAGGCCAGTTGACTGTCGCCCCGCCCGCGACCACTGCGAACATTACAGCCAGCAGAGTTCGGTTGATCACGTCGATAGAATACAACACCGCGCGCGGCCCCCCAATCGCGGGTGAAACTAACCAGCCTCGATCCGACAGCGATCTTGCAAACATGTAAAAACGCACATCTCACAACGCTTCTTTAACAACTGCGAACGCAGATGAACCCTAAACTAAAACAGTCGATCGACCTGCACAACCAGGTGAAGAAAATCACCTGACCATATAAAAGGAGCTTGATATGAAAATCGAAAAGCTGATAGGGCTGATGCTGTGCATCGGGCTGATGGCGTTGAATGCCCGCGCCGATGACAGAAGGGGATTTGAGGTTCGGATTATTGGTTCGGCAGTTGGCGAACATGTGGCAGGGATACCGAGCGGCGGCGCGCCGTGGAAGGTTGCGCGTGGCGAAGCCCACATCTCCGGCAGCGGAAAGACTGAAGTGGAAGTCAAGGGGTTGTTGATTGCCAGCGGGCCCGCCATCAACACCGTCGGGCCGGTCACCATGGTGACGGCGAGTTTGGTTTGCGGAGACGTAGTCGTGGCCAGCACGGAAGCGGCTCCGCTGAGTTCCAAAGGAAATTTTGAAATCCATGACACGATTTCCGTTCCGTCGCCATGCATCGCTCCGGCGGTGCTGATCCAAATCGCGGCGACCACCGGAGGAACTGTAACCAATGGACCGTTTATCGCCGTTAATGCGCTGATTAGCGGCGACGACGACGGGATGTAACCGGATCCGTATAAGACCGGAGGGGTCAGCCATCGTTGGCTGCCCCCCGGGCTTCTGCCGGGCATCCGTCGTGGCCTGCACGCTGGCATGATGCAAGACAGGATATAATTGCGCAGCGATGCAACCGAGAGACGTCGAGACGGGTGTGCTCATAGGATGCGCGCTAATCGCCCTCGGTCTGACTCCCGGCCTGTTTCAGGGGCTGACAGTCGGCATCGCGCGTGAGATCGAAATTTTCCGCAACTCGCTTTCATCTCCAGTTCCGAGAAGACCGCCGCGGCCCGCGGAAGGCGAGAAGCCTCACCGGATGCCCTGGCTCGCCGGAATCGGCCTGGGATTGATCCTCCTCAGTTTGTTCGGATATCTGACCAAGTAGCCCTGCTCCTGCCCGGCCCCAGGTTCGCTATCCTATTGAGAGTTGGCCCTGATGGCAGCGCGAGGGGAACGGCTTGCCTTCGGTGACGGGAACTCGAGGAGAGGCGCATGACAACGGAATCGCCGAACGACGTCCGTCAGGAAGAAGCCACCGCGGCCGGTAATTATTTCGTCTCCAACTATCCGCCTTATTCATTCTGGTCTCGTGAGCGCACACACGAAGCCCATGCGGCGCTCGAGCGGCCACCCGCGCCCGATACGCCGCTGGGAGTTTACCTACACATCCCTTTCTGCCGGAAGCGCTGCCACTTCTGTTACTTCAAGGTCTACACCGATAAAGACGCCGGCGAGATTGAAGGCTACCTCGACACCGCGATTCAGGAGCTGGCGCTCTACGCGAAAAAACCGTTCATCGGCGGCAGGAAACCAAAATTCATTTATTTCGGCGGCGGAACGCCCTCTTATATTTCGTCGCGGCAGATCACCTACGTCGTCAACGGGATGAAGCAGCTGCTGAGCTGGGACGAAGCCGAAGAAGTCACCTTCGAATGCGAGCCCGGAACCCTGACCGAGCCGAAACTCAGCGCGATCCGGGATCTCGGCGTGACCCGCATGAGCCTTGGCATCGAGAATTTCGATGATCACATCCTGCAGATCAACGGGCGCGCGCACGGATCGAGAGAGATCGACCGCACGTATCAGTTCGCGCGTTCCATCGGATTTCCGCAGATCAATATCGATCTCATCGCCGGCATGATGGGAGAGACCACCGAGAACTGGCGTGACTGTATCAAAAAGACCATTGCGCTCGCTCCCGACAGCATCACCATCTACCAGATGGAAATTCCCTACAACACCACGATTTTCAAAGAAATGAAAATTGTGGGGCAAACCGTGGCGCCTGTAGCCGATTGGCGGACCAAGCGCGCGTGGGTGGATTACGCATTCTCGGAATTTGAAAGGGCCGGCTATAGCATCGCGAGCGCATACGCCGCGGTGAAGGATCCTGCGCGCACCCGCTTTCTTTACCGGGACCTGCTGTGGAAGGGCGCGGACATGATCGGATTGGGAGTGTCGTCGTTTTCACATGTCGGCGGAACGCATTTTCAAAACGAGCACGAATTCGAGTCCTATACAGCCAGGTTGCGCCAGGGAGAGTTGCCGATCTTTCGCGCTCTAACCACGACGGAAGAAGAGCGCATGATTCGCGAACTCATCCTGCAAATGAAGCTGGGACAGGTCCGACAGAGGTATTTTCAGGATAAGTTCGGCATTGATGTGCAGCAGCGGTTCGCCGCTCCGTTAGGCAAGCTGAGGGACCAGGGCTTTTTGACGGCGGATCAGGACACCCTGCGGCTGAACCGCGACGGCTTGTTACAAGTGGATAAGCTGCTGCATGAGTTTTTCCTGCCGCAACATCAGAGCGCGCGGTATGCATAAGGGTACGGGCTAACCAAACGATCTTGCCATTCGTCTCCCAATTAAGGTGAATCCAGAGCAGAGGTTGATCTATCCTTTGAGTGAGTTTTACGAACAGCTAGGATTGCCGCTGCCTGCGGTTACGCGGGTGGAGGGCGATGCCATCCCGGAACCGTACAGGAGCTTGCTGGTCCACGACCGGGACATGACGCCGACGCTGGAACGGGCTCACGATCGAAGCATCCTGCTCCGCGTGCTGCGTCGTGCGCTAGTGGGCGACGTGCTGTCCCGGCAGGTGGTCCTGGTGCCCGAGGGCAGCTCGGTTCCGGCGGCTTTCGGGGCCATTAAGATCCACCTGGAGCATTTTCCCGACGAAGCGAAACCCCTGGTCCTAGAGGGGAAACAGCCGCTCGGCGCCATCCTCCGAGCCCAGGGAATTGAGCACCGGGGGCGCCCGGAAGCTTACGTGCAGATCACGGCGGATGCTTTGATTCACGGTGCCCTCGGCTTAATGGAGCCCGTCCGGTTGTACGGCCGGCGAAATACGCTGGTGGATGCCGCCGGGCGAACGCTGGCTCAAGTGATCGACATCCTGCCGCCCAAGAACGGAAATTCAAATACAGAGAGGAATCGTGCCCAAAGCGAATCAATATGACGCCATCGTGATCGGCGGCGGACCCGCGGGCTCTACCGCAGCCACCGTGCTCGCCCAACACGGCCGGCGCGTTGTCCTGCTCGAAAAGGAAAAATTTCCCCGTTATCACATCGGCGAATCGCTCCTGCCCTACGGCTACTTCACGCTCCAGCGCATCGGTGTTTTGGACAAGATGAAGGGGTCCGAGTTCACCCGAAAGTACAGCGTCCAGTTCGTGGGCACCAGCGGCCGGGCCTCCCTGCCGTTTTACTTTTTCCAGCAACTGAAGCACGAGGCTTCGCAGACGTGGCAGGTGCTGCGCAGCGAGTTCGATCAGCTGCTGCTCGATAATGCCCGCGAAAAAGGCGCCGAAGTGCGGGAAGAAATGACGGTGCGCGACACCATCCTGGACCATGGCGCCGTCGCGGGCGTGAAGGCCGTCAACAAGGACGGAGAAACGGTGCAGTTTGCCGCGCCGATCACCATCGATGCCAGCGGGCGCGACGCCTTTTCCGTGACGCGCAACGGCTGGAAAGTGCGCGATCCGTATTTGAACAAGATCGCGGTCTGGACGTATTACAAAGGCGCGCTGCGTGATCCTGGAATGGACGAAGGCGCCACTACGGTGGCCTACGTCCCGGAGAAGGGCTGGTTCTGGTACATTCCGCTGCACCGCGACGTGGTCAGCGTCGGCGTGGTGGCTGAGAAAGACTACCTGTACAAGCACTCGCGAGAACTTCCCGCCATCTTTCACGGCGAGGTGGAAAAGAACCAGTGGATCAAAGATCATCTCGCGGTCGGCGAGCAGTTCGGCCCCTACCGCGTTACCGGAGAATATTCCTACCGCTCTCGCCATTGCGCCACCGATGGATTGATTCTCGCCGGCGACGCCTTCGCCTTCCTCGATCCCGTATTCTCTTCCGGCGTCTTCATCGCACTGCGCAGCGGCGAGATGGCCGGAGACGCGGCGGAGGCCGCACTGACGTCAGGCGATTTCTCGGCCGCGCAATTCGGCAGTTACGGAGCGGAGATGTGTAAAGGCATCGAGGCCATGCGACGGCTAGTCTACGCGTTTTACGACCACGCGTTCAGCTTCCGCGTCTTCCTCAAGCACCATCCCGATCTGCATGGCGACATGACCGACTGCCTCATCGGTAACCTCTTTCGCGATTTCGATCCGCTCTTCACCGCCGTGGCGGAATTTGCCAAGATTCCGGCGCCGTTGTCCCATGGCAAGCCCCTGCTGGTGGACAAAATGGAAGTCGCGCCGTAATCTTTGGATTCATGGCGATCTTCCCAGACCGCGGCACGATGGAACGAGACCAGCTCGGAAAGCTTCAGGCACTGCTCGAAACTTTGCAGGGGGCCAATCGCTTTTATTCCGGGAAACTCCGCGCCGCAGGTGTCGGCCCCGACCTGGCCAGTCTGGATGAATATTTCGCGCGCGTCCCTTTCACCGTGAAGCAGGAGCTGATACAAGACCAGCGCGACCATCCGCCATACGGCACGAACCTTACTTATCCGCTCGATCGCTACACACGCTTCTGCCATACCAGCGCCACCTCGGGCCAGCCCATGCACTGGCTGGACACGCCGGCAAGCTGGGCCTGGATGCTCGACAACTGGACGCAGGTGTTCCAGGCATCCGGCGTCACGGCGCGAGACCGCATCTTCTTCGCGTTTTCGTTTGGACCGTTCCTGGGATTCTGGACAGCTTTCGATGCGGCGCTTCGCATGGGCTGCCTAAGCATACCCGGAGGCGGCATGCGCAGCTCCGCGCGCCTGCACGCCATCCTGGATACCGGCGCGACGGTGTTGTGTTGCACGCCAACCTACTCCATCCGATTAGCTGAGGTCGCGGCGGAGCAAAACATCGACCTCAAGGCCGCCAGGATCGAGAAGATTTTCGTGGCGGGCGAAACCGGCGGCAGCATCCCGGGTACGCGCGCCCACATTGAGAAGCTCTGGAACGGGGCGCGCCTCGTGGATCAGCACGGGATGACCGAAACCGGGCCAGTCAGCTACAGTTGCCCCGAGCGTCCGGGCGTGCTGCACGTGATGGAATCGGCTTACATCGCCGAAGTCATCTCGACCCTGGACGGCCGGCCCGTGCCCCCGGGAGGCACGGGTGAACTGGTGCTCACCAATTTGGGGCGCACGGGGTCGCCCATTCTCCGGTATCGCACCGGCGATTTGGTCGAGCGAGCGGTGGAATGCCCCTGCGCGTGCGGCCGCTATGATCTGGCGCTCGAAGGTGGAATTCTGGGGCGGACCGACGACATGGTCGTCGTGCGGGGCGTGAATGTGTATCCCAGCGCCGTCGAAGACGTCTTGCGCTCCTTCGGCGTCGCCGAATATCGAGTGGAGATCCATACCGAGCGCGCCCTCCCCGAACTGAGCATTCAGGTGGAACCAACCCCGGGTCAAAAGGACGGCGCCGGCCTGGCTCACCAGATTGAAGCGGCGCTGAATAACGCGTTTTCCCTGCGCATCCCCGTCTCGTGCGTCCTCTCCGGCGAGCTGCCTCGCTTTGAGATGAAGGCCCGGCGATGGGTGCGCGTCTGAGTCTCGCGCGTCTGTATTGTTGCTGAATGACACACCTCGCCTGCGGTAAGTGCCGTGGACCCCACACGCTGAATTGGTGAGAGACGTGCCCGCTGGAGGGCATGCGCTTCTCCATTCTTCTGCTCTGCATTTCCTATTGCCTCAATGCGCAAATACAGGATCTGGCAACGACCGATGATGGAAAGGTTCTGTACTTCTCCACCCCATACCGTCTGAAGGGCTCCAGCGATGTGGGCTACTCCAAGATCTTCCGCTACACCGACAATGAGTTTCAGCTATGCCGTGAAATTGCATTGATCTCTGAGAGCCCGGACACCAACTTCTATCTGGCCAGACATCCATCCGTTAGCGGCGATGGACGCACGCTCGTGTATACAGCCAGCCGAAACTGCATCGGCGGCAGCCACTGCATATTCTTTGTGTACAACCAGGGATTGGTAACAGGCGCCGGCGGAGTCGATCAGGATCTCTCACCTGGAATTCTGACGCTGAGCCCGGACGGGCGCTACGTGCTGATCTCTTCCATGGGTGGGCCGTTTGAGTCGAATAGCGTTGCCTGGAGCGATCTTTCCAAAGGCACGGTCGTGAATCTTATGGATTTGTCGGTCATCGGCGACGGGCGGCAAAGCATCGCCAACGGCGGGACGGTCCTACTTTCTGACGGCCAGGGTGCCCTGCTGTGGAATCAGGGGCACATCCAGCGGCTTTCGTTCTCCGCAGCGCCCACGCAGGCGCGCTTGAGTGCCGACTTACAAGAGATTGTCTACGAAGCGGCGCCTGCAGGCGGCAATTATGAGCTGCACAGCTATCACGTCGCGACCGGTCAGGATCTGATTCTGGCCACCGGGCCAGGCGCGCCCGCAGACTCTCGAGGCCTGGGCTCTTATTTTCACCCTTCATTGACCAAGGATGGATATCTGGTGTCCCACGTTCAGAACAAACAGGTCCGGGTGCAGGCGACTCATACCTTGACTGTGCTTTCGCTTGTTTCGTCGTCGGCCGGCTTCACCGATGTCGTGATTTCCGGCAACGGCAACGTCGTGTATGCGGTGACCGGCTCTGATCGCCTCCTCCGCGCCGACACTACATCAGGCGCCGTCACTGAACTGTCTGCCGCCGTTCCCCGCATCCAGATCGTGGATGGCGTGCTGGTTCCCGGAGCGCGAATCGATCTGTCAGTCTCCGGTGCGCCGGCAAGCGCGACGGATCCGGCCATACTGTCCGAGGCCGGCCCGGCCCCTATAATTGCGAGATCTACCGCGGCCGTCACATTCCAGATCCCCTGGGAAGCGCAAGCGGGTTCCACCGTCAAGCTCTTCGTCCCTGGAAATCCCTCTATTTTTGAAGAGGATGACGACAATCCACTACTGGGCGCCGTGCCGCAGTTTTACACGCTTCCGATGGGCGGGCCGATTTACCCGCCGTACGCGCTAGCCGCTCACCAGGATTTCAGTGCTCTGGTTACCGACCAGAACCCGGCCAAAATCGGCGAGATCCTCCATCTCTACTTCACCGGGCTGGGCACGGTTGCGCCCGCCATCGCGACCGGCATCGCCGCCCCGATCGGCCCCCTCTATCGCCTGGTCACTCCGTTTTCCTGCCAGTTCGAGCAGGGGAGCTTGTTTTTGCCCGCCGAAATTCTGTTTGCGGGTCTGGCGCCGCTTTTTATTGGGGTCGAACAGGTGGATATGCGGGTTCCCTCGGGTCTGACCGTCTCCAACCCGCAAGTTGTTTGCACGTCGACGGATCGGCTGGGCACGATCACCAATTATGCCCAGATCCCCGTTGGCCCCTAGCCACTGGGACAACCTGCCCCAGCGCGTGTCCGACGAACACACCGAAGTTAACTTTGGATATGAATAAGTTATTTGTTATGATATAGATGTGACTGGTATGTGGAGTGCATGGAGAAGCCACGTGCAGCGGATTGTCTTATTCCTGCTGTGTCTGGCGGCTGGTTTGGTGCCGCTCCGCGCAGCCATTCTCGAGCGCCTTTCACTCGATGAGCTCACGCAACAGTCGACCGCCATCGTTCGCGCCAAGGTAGTTGGGTCGTATGCGGAGTTCCACGGCTCGATGATCTACACGCACTGGAAAGTTCAGGTGGTGGACAGGCGGAAAGGGCCCGACCGCTCCACCCTCGAGGTTCTGATTCCCGGCGGCCGCACCCGCGAGTTGCATCAGGATGTCGCCGGCGCGCCCAAGCTCGTGACCGGCAAGGAATACCTGCTGTTTCTGTGGACATCGAAGAGCGGCGCCACGTACATCACGGGCCTGAGCCAGGGGCTGTTTGAACTGGCGAAGAACGCCGCGGATGAATGGGTGGTCTCCCGGTCAGCGAGTGGTGAACCGATGCTCGACCACGCCACCTGGACGCTGGTTAAAGACGAAAGCATTCAAATGCGCTACGCCGAGATCACGTCGCGGATCGCCGCTACGCTTGCGCAGGGAGGCGGCAAGTAGCGCATGCGGATCCCACGGCGAGCATCGGTGCTAGCGCTGGGCTGGGCGCTCACGGTGTCTTCGGCGGGCGCCTATTATCACTACATTCACTACACCAGTGCGACCGCGCCGTATCTTCCCGTTCCCGAAAAGTTCGATCTCTCGGTGCTGCCCAATAACACGGTCACCATTTTCGTTTCCGACGCCGGGCCCAAGAAGTTCTCGACGAATGACGGTCTTCCGTCTGTGTTGACGCAGGTCGGGCAGGCGGCGCAGGTCTGGAATGGAGTCGGGACCTCGGACCTGAGGGTGACATTCGGCGGGCTGTATGAGGACGGAACCGCCGGAGCTACGCCGGGTGGCGAGGTGGTTTTCGATGACGAAGTTCCGCCGGGGTTGTTGGCGATCACCACGCACACCGCAGCCAACACCGCAGTAACGGCGCCGGATGGATCTTCCTTTTTTCCTATCACACGGTCGGTGATGCATTTCAGAAGTGATTTAACGCAGGCTCCGGGACCGAGCTATACCGAAGGCTTCTACTTGACGGTGGTCCATGAAATAGGCCACGCACTGGGGTTGCAGCATACGTTCACATCCAGCGTGATGTCGACCGCAGTGACACGCGCCACCGCGCTGCTCACGCCGCTCGACGTCGACGATATTGCGGCGATTTCGCTGCTGTATCCGCGAAATTTCGGTGGAAGCACGGGTACGGTTACCGGCACGGTGACGCAGGGCGGCGCCGGCGTGCATATGGCCTCTGTTGTGGCGCTGCACCCGAACGGTTCAGCGGTCAGCGCGCTGACCAACCCGGACGGCACCTATCGCATCGACGGGGTACCGCCCGGAAACTATTTCATTTATGTGCAGCCGCTGCCGCCGACGGCGAACATCACCTCTCCGCAGGACACGAATGGGAACCCGGTGGATCCCAGCGGTCCTTTCCAGGGGGTGTTTTATCCCAATGTGAGCGACCCGGGCAAGGCCACGGTGGTTTCTGTCCAGGCCGGTGTTTCGACCGACGGAATCAACTTTGCGGTAAACCGTAAGGGCTCGGTGCCGATCTACGATGTCTCCACATACAGCTTCTACGGCCAGGCGGCCGCGCATCCTGCGTATGTAAACTTCGTGTCGGGCGCCGCCACGATTGCAGCGGCGGGAGTGGGCCTGGGCTCTAACGGTCACCTGGCCTCGGGCCTGAGCGCTTCCATCCTGGGTACCGCGCTGCTCGCTCCCGGTGGTCTCCGTGCCTACGGCAGCACTCCAACTTACCTCGCGCTCGACCTGGTGTTCGGACTGGCCACTCCCACCGGACCGCAGCACATTGTGCTCTCGCAGGGTGGCAACGTGTACGTCCTTCCCGCCGGACTGAAGCTGACGAAGAGCGATCCGCCATCGGTCAGCTCGGTGTCGACCGATGGGACTGGAAACGTCGTCGTTGCGGGAACGAACTTCACCTCCGGCAGCCAGGTTTATTTCGACGGCCTGCCGGCGGCGACGACGATCGA
>Ga0335079_10009233_pt1 | contig 11234 bp, 10 predicted proteins | sample Lox_Sample_33_FD_206719 | JGI IMG/M metagenome (GOLD analysis project Ga0335079, IMG submission 206719) | Soil microbial communities from Loxahatchee National Wildlife Refuge, Florida, United States - Lox_Sample_3.3 | ecosystem: Environmental > Terrestrial > Soil > Wetlands | place: USA... | reverse complement strand
TCGCCCACCGGTGGCCAGCAACTTCTCGCCACAAATCTCACTGGGCATCCGGCGCTCATTGTTCCCAACGGCCTTCGAGGCAACGATGCCCCGAAGCCTCCTCGCGAAGACAACGGCGATGAGGATAACATCGGCGGCCCAGGCACTCCGGTCTCCATCACTTTTCTCGCCGGCCTCTATCAGGATGCAAAGCTGGCGGCCTTTGCGCAGGCGTATCAGCAGGCCACGGGATTCAACAAGCTGCATCCAAAGCTGGATTGAGAAGAATCGCCGCGACCGCTCCGGCCTGGGCGTTCTCTCAACATCAATCGGCCTGGGGTATAATCGGCAGCCAACAGAGGAGGCGGCATGACCGAGGACTCGGCAACTGCTTCGGCACCGATCAGCAGTATTGTCGCAATGATCCGTGTTTCCGACGTAATGAACTCGGCGAAGTTCTACCATCATCTGGGCTTCGAGATCGGCAATGCCGTGCCGCGGGAACATCCTCCGTTCAATTGGGCCTGGTTGTACCAGCCGAAGTCGTCGAACTGGAAGACGGGCGCCAACCTCATGCTTGTTTCCAGTGAGGTTCCGGGAACGACGGAGAGCCGCGCAAAAACGGTCTTGTTCTACCTCTACGCGCGAAACATGAAGTTGTTGCGAGAGGAGCTACTGGCGACGGGCTTCAACGTGAGTGACATCGGGCATCCACCATACCTTCCCGAAGGAGAATTCCGAGTGGAAGACCCCGATGGATACACCTTGATGATCGCGCAGTCAGGTCTCGACACACCCTAGTGCTCACTTTCGAGTGCGGTCACAACGGTGCGCGATCGCCCGATCATTGGTGCGCTAACCGAGCACACGTACCACAACGATGGAGCGCAGTCGCTTGTCGAGAATCGGCGAGGCCAAGTCACTCTGCGCCAATCCGCGCGAACGTGTACGCGCAAGCTGCTGGCGGCGACGCCCAAGCTTCCTGAACTAGAACTGCCTCAAGACCGACCAGACCGCTGCTTGATCCAACCTCATCATTCAGACTGCGGCTTTTCCTGTGGCTGAGGCTGAGGTGTGCTCGCTGGCGCAGGAGTTTCAGAGGGCGGAGTCACCGGCGCAGCCGCGTGAGGAGGTGTAGCCGGATTCGGCGTTGCCGTCGGCGTGCCTGCAGTCGGCGGTGCCCCGGGCGTTGCGGGATGCGGCGTGATATGCATCGGCTGGCCCATGCCCGGATGTCCCTGCGGCACTTGCATCTCCGTCACATCCACAAGCTCGATGTCGAAGATCAGATCCGCTTTCGGCGGAATTCCGGGATTCTCGGCGTTCGGACCCGGCCTTCCGCGAGCGCCGTATGCGAGTTGCCACGGAATGAAGAGGCGCCGTTTGCCGCCGATCTTCATTCCCGAGAATCCCTGGTCAAAGCCGGGGATCACCCGCCCGAATCCCTGCATAAACGTGATCGGTTGGCCTTCATTCATCTTTGGCTTGCCGTCCGCATCCAGCTCAGGTTTCCCGTCCGCACCGATAACCGGAGTTTTGTGATCGTACGATGAGTCGAACTTGTGACCGTCTGCCGCCAGCCAGCCCGTATAGTGCACCTTGTACATCTTGTTTGGCTCAGCTTCGGCGCCGGTGCCGGTTCGAATGTCCTGGTAACGCAGAGTAAAAGCGGTCTTGACGACGCCATGCACCGGCGGGACTCCCGGCGGCAGTTTCACGCTGGCGGCAGTTGAGGCAGTTGCCGGTCTCGCTGCCGTCCTGGGTGCAGTCGGCTTGGTAGCGGTTTGAGCAAGAATCGCGGCGGGGAAAAACACAACGAAAAAACCAAAAACGAATTGTTTCATTGCCTGAAGGTGCTCCGGTTTGTTCTCATCGGGAGTGTAACAGGCGTTCCATTCCCTCCCGAGCGCTGATCCCCGGATTCTTATGGGCGCTTTATCCCTGCCCGCTACAGTGACCAATGGCCGAACTGATTCTTCAACTTCTCCATCTGTCCTGGCTCCCTGCCGGATCTTTTCTCGCTGGAGTTTTGAATTCGATTGCAGGCGGTGGATCATTTCTCTCCCTTCCCGCGTTGTTTGCCACTGCCGGAGCCGCAGGGGTCGGAGCAGTGGCGGTGCAGGCCACCAATACGGTGGCGTTATGGCCTGGCCAGTTGACCGGAATGGTCGCCTTTCGAAGAGAACTTCGAGAATACGGGAAGGAACTCCTTCCTCTTGGAATTGTCTCGGGCCTCGGAGGATGGCTCGGCGGTTTGCTGCTGCTCAGAACGGGCAATCACATGTTCCGCCAGCTTCTCCCCTGGCTGCTGCTTTTTGCGGCCGTGATGTTCGTGCTCAGCTTTCCCCTGGGCCGCTGGCTGCAGTCCCTCAATGGCGGCAGGCGGCACAACACCCTCCTGCTCGCCGGCATGCTCATCGTCAGCATCTACGTCGGCTATTTCGGCGCCGGCGGCGGTTTCCTGGTGATGGCGCTCTTTGGCGTCTGCGGTGTACACGACATCCACGAGATGAATGCCCTCAAGGTTCTCACCGCGGCGGTCTCGATCGGCGTTCCCGCCATTACGTTCATCATCGCCCGGCGTGTGCATTGGACATTTTGTTTGGAGATGGCCATTCTCGCGGCGCTCGGCGGTTACATCGGCGCCCATTACAGCCGCCTGATCAACCAGGCGATCATGCGCAGGACTATCGCGGCCATCGGATTCACGACCGCCGCCTACTTCTTCGTTCAGAATTACGCAGTGCATCCGATCCGCTAAGCGATTCGTCCTGCCGGCGCGGAATCAGTTGCCGACCTTTGTCTCCGATCCCTTGGCCATCGGCGTCCAGTGCACGTTATCCGGAGAAAACTCTTGTGCGTAATCGATGTGGTCGGAACCGGTGAAGACATTTACCACGTGAAAGTAGGTCGTGACTCCACCCTGCACAACTTCCCACGGAAACGTCCAGACATTGCCCACAATCTGGAGCCTGCCCGCACTTGCGGCCTGGCCATTGGGCGGGATTGGATAAGTTGTGTACATCTTCAGCAGGTCGCTGTAGGTGTAGACGATCAGCACCTTCGACTCGCCGTTCACAAACTGATTGCACGCCACAAATCCGCCGCTCTTGAAGCACTCGTTCCGCAGGTTCGAGTCTTCCTTGCCCGCGGTACTGTATGGAGTGGTGAAGCGCTCGCCGTGGACCTTCCACGTCCCGGCATACGCCATGATGGCGTCGATCCCCGCGGTCGGTTGCTGGACATCGACTTTCGGCGGTGGCTGGGGTGCCTGCGCAGAAGCAGATCCGACCACAAAAGCGGCCATGATTCCGACGACGAACCAAGAAGCAATACGGCACATGTGCGATCGATCCTCCGGCTAGTCTGCAATGGTAATTCCCACTTGCTCCCAGAAAAAGTGATTAACTTGATCTCGCCAGCATGCCCGCCAGCAGAGCTGTGCGCGGGGCCAGGTGTTCCAGCACGATCGACTCCTGGCTCGCGTGCGCTCCTTCACCGACCGCTCCCATGCCGTCGAGCGTCGGGATGCCGAGCGCCGATGTGAAGTTGCCGTCGGAGGCACCTCCGGTTGCCGCCTCATCCAGCGCAATGCTGAGTTCGGCGGCCAGTGATCGCGCCCGCTCAAACAGCTGTACCGTGCCCCGAGTCCGCTCCATCGGCGGGCGGTTGATACCTCCCGTAATCTTGAGCGAGCACCGCTTATCTTTCGCCCTGAGCGAAGCGAATCTGCGCTCGATGCGCGGGCCATCGGCGATCTTCGCGATGCGCACGTCCACTTCCGCAAAGGCTTCGGCGGGAATGACATTGGTCTTGCTGCCGCCGCCGGCCAGCCCCACGCTCACCGTAAGCCCGCGCTTCAGGTCCGTCCAGCCGCTCACCGTCTCAATCACGCGCGCGAGTTCGCAAAGGGCGCTGGCGCCCTTTCCAAAATCGACACCCGCATGCGCGGCCACGCCATGGATATCAACTCGCCAGTTGCCGGTCCCCTTGCGTGCCGTCTTGTACGCCAACCCCTGCGCCGGCTCGAGAACGAACACCGCGGAGCACTGCTTCGCCAGGCTCTCCGTTATCGGTCGTGAAACCGGGCTCCCGATCTCTTCGTCGCTGTTGAGTAGCAGGATGATTTCGTGCTGCAGCAATTCCGCTTCCACCAGCATCTCGATCGCCGAAATCGCCATAGCAACCCCGGCCTTCATGTCCAGAGCACCCGGCCCGTACAGGCGTCCATCCGCGATGCGGCACGGCATGGTGCGCAACGTCCCAACGGGCCAGACGGTATCGAGATGTCCAAGCAGGAGGATCGGTTTCGCACCGCGTCGTTTCCGCGGCCCGAAGCGGGCCTCGAGTACATCGCCATAGCTCTTTTGGCGGTGAAGCTTGACCCGTCCTTCTCGCGCACGAACTGCGTCCGTGGCGAGTGCCACGCAGGCGTCGACCGCCGCCTTGGTGTCCGAGGGCGACTCACACATGACGATCTTGCGCATAAGGTCGAGCAAAGCTGATTCTTTGCGGCGCGCACCGGCCAGCAGAGCGCGCATGGGAATAGCGGAGTCGGCGACTTGACTTGAGGTTGATCTCACAGTTTTCAAGTGTAGTGGGTCCAGAGGAACGCGTCCGCGACCGATGCAGTAGAATTCGAGCCGGAAGGACTGGCTCATGCACTATCTGCTCTTCTACGAAACCGCAGACGACTACCTCACCCGCCGCGCCGAGTTCCGCAACGTGCACCTCAAGATGGGTTGGGAGGCAGCTGACCGCGGTGAACTGGTTATCGCAGGCGCGCTGGCCAATCCTGTCGATGGCGCTGTCCTCGTCTTCAAGGGAGACTCACCCGAGGTTGCCGAAAGGTTTGCCCGCTCAGATCCCTACGTCCTCAATGGCCTTGTGAAGCGCTGGTACGTACGCGAGTGGACCACCGTCGTCGGCGACTTCAGCGCCAATCCCAGGCGGCCGTGATCCAGCGCCGAGGCCGGGCACCATCCAGTTGAAGACCTCGCGCGCTCCCCCATTCGCGGCAGAGGGGAAAAACGACGCATCCTGTACACTGGAGTGTTCAGGATCATGCAAAATAAATACCCAATCGGCATCCTCGGCGCGACCGGAATGGTGGGTCAGCGCTATATCCAGCTCCTCGAAAACCACCCCTGGTTCGAAGTTGCCTGGCTGGCCGCGAGCGACCGCTCCAGCGGAAAGCCCTATGGCGAGGCTGTGAAGTGGCGGCTCGACACACCTCTTCCCGATCGCATCGCCAAGATGCCGGTATCGCCAGCCGATCCAGCCGGGGCGCCGCACATCATCTTCGCCTCTGTCGATGCGGCCTTTGCCCGCGAACTTGAGCCCAGGTTCGCCGAGGCGGGTTGCGCCGTGCTCTCGAACTCCAGCGCCTTCCGGATGACGCCCAATGTGCCGCTCGTGATCCCCGAGGTCAATGCCGACCATCTTCACCTGATCGAGGAGCAGCCTTCGCGCAAGAAGTCCGGCGGATACATGGTCACCAACCCCAACTGCTCCACCATCGGCCTCGTCATGGCCCTCAAGCCGCTTGAGGAGCGCTTTGGCATTGAGCAGATCTTCGTCACCACCATGCAGGCAGTCAGCGGTGCGGGCTACCCCGGCGTAGCCTCCATGGACATCCTCGACAACGTCGTACCCTACATCGGCAGCGAAGAAGAAAAAATGGAAGCCGAGACGCTGAAGCTCCTCGGCCGGATGGGAACTCACACCGTCGATCCACTCTCTGCGAAGATAACGGCCCATTGCAACCGCGTGCCCGTGATCGACGGCCACACCGAATGTGTCTCCGTCAAGTTCGCAAAGCCCGCCACACGCGAGCAGATCGTCGCCGCGTGGGATGAGTTCAAACCGCTCGCCAGCATGGACCTGCCTTTCGCGCCGAAGCAGCCGGTACAGTTTGCCGAGCAGCCTGACCGTCCGCAACCGCGCCTCGACCGCAATCGTGAAGGCGGCATGGCGGTAACAGTTGGCCGTCTTCGCCCCTGCGGCCTGCTCGACTGGAAGTTTGTCCTGCTCTCGCATAACACCGTCCGCGGCGCGGCCGGAGCTACCATTCTGAACGCGGAACTCCTCGCCAGTCTCGGCAAGCTCGAGCAACTGACTGAAAGCGCCGCTCGTGCCTAGGACAGGTCGATCCGGCAACGAGCGTTAACAGCACAGGTTTGTATCAGGGCATGACTTCAGCCATGCCGAATTGAGTTTGAAATAAACGGGGCTTTAGCCCTGAGAGCCATAAAGAGACTACATGAGCCTGGTTGTGATGAAATTCGGCGGCACCTCGGTCGAAGACCCGGCTGCCATTAACCGCACCGCCTCCATCGTCGCAGGCCGCGTTGCTGCCGGCAAGAACCCCGTCGTCGTGGTCAGCGCCATGGCCAAAGTCACCGACCAGCTTCTGCGCGCTGCGGCGGCCGCTGCCCAGGGTGACCGCACCGGCGCACTCGCCATCAGTTCCCGCCTTCGCGCCCGCCATCGCGACACCGCCTGCGCACTGATCAAGACACCCACTGACGCATCGGCGCTCTGCAACCTGATCGAACAGAAGTTCGACTCGCTGGATGAGATTCTTCGCGGCCTCGCAGCTATCCTCGAACTCACTCCGCGCATCTCCGACCTCGTCGTCAGCTACGGAGAACGCCTCTCCAGCAGGATCATCGCCGCCGCATTCGCTGAGCAGGGCATCAATGCCGCCCACCTCGATGCGCGCGACGTGATCATCACCGACTCGCAATTCCAGAGAGCGGCACCCATCGACACACTCATCGAGAAACGTGCTGCTGAGCATCTGAGTCCATTGCTCGACGCGGGCAAAGTTCCGGTGATCGGCGGGTTCATCGCCTCGAACGAGACCGGAATTACGACCACATTGGGCCGTGGCGGCTCCGACTTCACCGGCGCTCTCGTCGGCGGAGCACTGAACGCTGACGCCATCGAAATCTGGACCGACGTCGACGGGATCATGACCAGCGACCCGCGAGTCTGTCCCGACGCACTGCGCGTCAAGGTTATCAGCTTCGAGGAAGCAGCCGAGCTGGCCTATTTCGGCGCCAAGGTCCTGCACCCTGCGACGATTCTGCCTGCGGTGAAAAAGAGCATCCCTGTTCTGGTGCTCAACAGCAAGAACCCCGCGAACGAGGGCACCCGCATCATATCCGTCGCGCCGCACTGCAAGAGCCCTTTCAAGTCGATCGCGGTCAAGAAGAAGCTCTCGATCATCGACGTTGTTGCCAGCCGCATGCTGATGACGCACGGCTATCTCAAGGCGATCTTTGATATCTTTGACAAGCACCAGTGCCCCGTCGATATGGTTTCGACCAGCGAGGTCTCGGTGTCACTCACGGTCGACTCCAACGAGAAACTCCCGCTTATTGCCGCCGATCTCAGCAAGCTTGCCGATGTGAATTACGAAGGAAAGAAAGCGCTCATCTGCATGGTTGGCGAAGACATTCGCGGACAGAGCGGCATGGCTGCGCAGGTTTTCGGCGCGATCCGCCACGTCAACGTGCGCATGATCTCGCAAGGTGCCAGCGAAATCAACATGAGCTTCATGATCGAGGAAGACGATGCTGACGAGGCTGTCCGCTCTCTGCACGCCGTCTTCTTCAAAGACCCTGATCCAAGCATCTTCGATATTGAGGCGCGCAAAGCAGCCGTCAGTTCCTAGCTTCGAGCTACTCGCTTTCCTCCACCATCCCTCTCAAAACACCTCTCCTGTGCCAAGCATTAAGCTAGGAGCTAATAGCTAGGAGCTGAACTTATGCTTCTCCTCGTTCTAGGCAAGGGAAAGACCGGCTCGCTCGTCGCCGAGGTGGCGCGCGAGCGCGGTCACGGCGTGCGCGCCCTCGACATTAATGAAAATCAACACGCCTCGGCGCTCACCGCGCCCAATCTGGCCGGCGTCGACGCGGTAATCGATTTCACTGCACCCGATGCCGCGGTCGAGAATATCCGCGCAGTCCTCGCGCTCGGCGGCCGCATCGTCGTCGGCACAACCGGATGGTACGCGCAGTTACCAGAGCTGAAAGCCATCGCTCACCGCCGAGGTGGCGCGCTCCTTTACGGCACCAACTTCTCCATTGGCGTGCAGAAGCTTTTCCGCCTCACCGCCGAACTCGCCCGCATCGAGGGCTATAAGTTCTCCATCAGTGAAACCCACCACACCTCCAAAATCGACGCTCCCTCCGGAACGGCCATCACGCTCAAGGAGATCATCCACTCTGTCCAGCCCGGCATCGAAGTCCCCATCGAATCGCACCGCATCGGCGACGCCAAAGGTGAGCACATCGTCAAGGCCATCAGCGAGCACGACGTCATTGAATTGCGTCACGATGCCTTCTCGCGTCGCGGATTTGCTTTTGGTGCTGTGCGAGCCGCCGAATGGGTCCAGAACAAATCCGGGGCATGGGAATTCCGCGAAATCTTCGACCAGTTGTAGCCGTTTCGGCGGGCTTGCGCACTCTCTGCCAACCGCCCTCAACACGCAACACAAAGGGCTGCCAACCCCGGCTGGTCTCACCTGACTCTGCGCCGAAATCGACAGCCCAATGTTTCAAAGATTCTTACTGGCCGCCGAAGACCACCTTGATGTCGGTCTCCACTGCCACGGGCTGGCCGTCGAGCATGTAGGGACGATATTTCCACGTCTTCACGGCATCGACAGCCGACGGTGCAAGTATCTTCGGACCGCTGAGGACCTGGATGCCTTCAATCGTACCCTGTTTCGTGATCGTCGCTTTGATCACCACGGTGCCTGTGATATGGGCTTCCTGCGCATACTTCGGATAGATCGGCGTGGTCTTGTGGATCAGCATTCCCGCTGCAAGACCCTCCGAAATCGGCACCACGTGTGGCGTAACCTTTATCTTCGACCCGGCCCCAAACACAGAGCCCGAGACCGAGTTATTGTCTTCGAGTGATACCGCCGATGGTGCAGCCGGCGGCGGCTCATCCGCCGCGGCTTTCGTATTGATCTGGCCCGCAATGCGGGTCGGAGCTACGAGTTGCGCGGCCATGGCGTCGGGCGAAACATCCTTCGCTTCTTGAGTCTCAGTGCCGGTTGCTGGAGTTTGAGGCTGTAGAGCGGCGGAACCCGCATTGGGCCGGTCGACCGGAACCCCTGCAGCGGGCTTCCCTGTCGCATTCACAATCAGCCGATCGCTTGCAGTGGGGTCTGGAGTCGCAGGAGCGGGAGTCGTTGTTGTCGGTGCAGTGGCGGCAGTTGCCTTCGCCGCTGCCACCGCTGAGTTCTGCGTCGATGAGCGCGTAAACACGATCAGCAGCACAAGTCCCAGCACAACGGGGCCGCCGCCAATCAAAACCCACTTAAGCCACTTGGCCCCCTGTTTCTGAACGGCTTCGCTCGGTTCAGAAAAAGTTGTGGAACGGAAGATATCTGCCGAAATCGGCGGACGCTCGATGACCTGCGCCGGAGGCGGAGCGGGCGCTGCTTCCGCGATGGACTCCTCTGCTGGCGGAACTATCCGCGGCATCGATTCGCTGCTCTTCCGCTTCTCCGTCACCAAGGCCGGGCGAGAAGACGGCTCCGGAACGCTCTGCGGAGGCGGTATGCGGCGAAGATTGGCTGCGTCCCAGGCAGCAAAGTCCGCGTCGACGTTCTCCTTGGCTACAATTGGCTCTTCCGCCTTGGCCGGGGCCTCGGTCACTTTTGGCGGTTCAGGAGAAAACCGTGTCTCCGGAATCCTCGGCGTCCAGGGATCGTTGCCGGGCTCTGCGAATTTCTGCGGAGCCATAGGTGTGACATTCGCGCGAGAAACTGGTACGGCCGGCGCCGGAGCAGGCTTGGGCTCGAATACCCTTGCGGTCGGCTGAGGAGCCACGACCGGCCTCTGAACCGGCTGCTGTACGGGCGCGGCAGCCCTCGCTGCCGGCTGTGGAACTGGCGCTGGTTGTGTCGTAGCTGGTTGTGAAACTGCGGCAGCCGGACGCACTGTCGGAGATCCCTGTTCAACAACAGGCAAGTTCTCCTCGGGCAGCGGAAGAAAATCACTGGCTCCCGCGCGCATGCAGGTCGCCAGAAGATCTTCATCGGTGCGAGCCGAGTATGCCATCACCGTGGGTCCAAGGTTCGAGAGCTTCGCGATAATCTGCAGCGCGTAGCTTTCGTCGGTATCCACGTCGACGAGCACAACGTCGAATTTCGTCTCCATCATGCGTGCCAGCTCTTCCAGGCTCGCGGGATAGTCGATAAATTCGTGGACCTTACGTCCCGGCCCAGAGGCAAGAGCCCGGGCAACCACTTGGCGGTGTGCGTCGTTCGGCCCAATCAAGGCAATAGACACGCCCTTAGGAGGAGCGCTCGATTGCGATTCCGTTCCCTGCGCGTTGGTTGACAAATCAGCTCTGGCGGCCATGATCTCTGATCCTTCTTCTCCTTCGCTGTCGATGCATCTTGCCGCTGTTTGTGTCGTGCAGCAGGTCTGGGATCGACATGACCGGCCGGAGGAGGGCAAAACGCCCACACCGCGGTCGGCGGGTGAAAACGGGATCTGGGAAAAAGCAAAACCGCCTGCGACCGATGAACCATCTACCGCAGAACAGGTCCTTTGGATTCAGCTTATTGCGCCCCAAACTACAGAGCTGCCACAAAGTTGATACACGCCGAATTCCGGTCCTGTAACCGACATGGTAACGGGTATAACCCTCCTATGGAACTGCTGGGTACTAGCTCACACGTGCCTTTCGTCACATAAAGATAGGGATTTCCAATCGCAAATAACACTTTTGTATGAGAAAAGACCCGTGCAGCGCACGTCATCAGGCCTGGCTCAATACAATTCCGACAGCCCCATGCTTCTCCGCCTTGCCACACTCACCGACATCCCGGCCATCGTTGCCATCGAACGCGCCCCTGTAGCCCGGAGGTTCGTCGGCCAGTGGAGCGAGGATCGCCATCGCGCCACCCTCGCCTCGGGCCATTCTCGCTATTACGTCAGCGAAACCGAATCCGGCGAGGTACAAGCCTACGCCATCCTACGCGGCTTCAGCGAAGACTCGCGCGCCATCGAGCTCAAGCGCATCGTTGTCGCTGTCCCAGAGCGTGGTCTCGGCCGTCGCATCCTCACGGAACTCATGCGCACGGCGTTCCACGAACATCACGCTCATCGCTTCTTTCTCGATGTCTTCGAAGACAATTCCCGCGCTCGCCATCTCTATGAAAGCCTCGGCTTCAAATACGAGGGAATCATGCGCGATGCAGCCCATCGCGACGGCCTCTGGTA
>Ga0335079_10009231_pt1 | contig 11237 bp, 8 predicted proteins | sample Lox_Sample_33_FD_206719 | JGI IMG/M metagenome (GOLD analysis project Ga0335079, IMG submission 206719) | Soil microbial communities from Loxahatchee National Wildlife Refuge, Florida, United States - Lox_Sample_3.3 | ecosystem: Environmental > Terrestrial > Soil > Wetlands | place: USA: Florida... | reverse complement strand
CGCGATCCGCAATTTCCCGAGCGCGAACTTGCCGATGACTATGTGGCGATCACTCCCCTCGGCACCGTGACCACCAAGAAAGATGCCATCTCTGCCCGCAAGTCCGGACAGCTTCGCTATGACAATATCGACGTCACCGACATGGTCGTACGCCTCTACGGCGATACCGCTGTTGTCACGGCAAGAGCTGACGTCAAGGGTCACCAGCTCGGGGAGGATTTCAGCGGCCCCTACCGCTACACCCGCGTCTGGGTCCGTCGCGCCGGACACTGGCAGGCCGTCAGCTACCAGGCCACTGTCACGCAATAAGTCTCTCGGGATCTTTGTTGCTAGAATGGAGCCCCTCCGCGGAGGCCCCATGTTTTCATCCATCGCTCGTCGCTCGTTTTGGGCAATCATTCTTATTTGCGCTTCGGCTTCTTTTTCCCATGCCCAGGAATCTCATCTCTCGCCCGAGAAGCGCTCCAAGATTGAAACCGCCGTCGCGAAGTTCATGTCCTCCACCCACGTGCCCGGCCTCTCCGTGGCCGTCGTCGAAAATGGAGAGTTTGAGTGGGCTGACGGTTTCGGCTTCGCCGACCTCGAAAATAACTCTCCCGCCACCGAGCACACCCTCTTCCGCCTCGGCTCCATTTCGAAAACTCTCACCGCAGTTGGAGCCCTCGAACTCTGGGAGCGTGGACGCCTTGAACTAGATGCCCCTGTACAGAAATACTGCCCGGCCTTCCCGGAAAAATCCGCCACGATCACCACCCGCGAAGTCATGGGACATCTTGGCGGCATTCGCCACTACAAGGGCGGTCCCAACGACGTCGAGATTGGCAACACCAAACATTTCGACGATCCGATTCAGGCCGGACTCGACTTCTTCAAGAATGATCCCCTGGTCGCCGCGCCCGGCTCTCACTTCCACTACTCCACCCAGGGATACACCTTGGTTGGCTGCGTCATGGAGGGAGCTTCCAATTCGAAGTATGTCGACTACATGCTGAAAAACGTCTTCGCCCCGGCAGGCATGGACCAAACATCGGTCGACAACCGCTTCACAATCATCCACTACCGCACGCGCTTCTATCAGAAGACAAAAGATGGGACAGTGGAAAACGCCGACTTCCTCGATTCCAGCTACAAAATTCCCGGCGGTGGATGGCTTTCCTCCGCAGAAGACATGGCCAGATTTGAAGTCGCCGTTTTGCACGACAAACTGCTGAAGTCCACAACGCGCGAACTGATGTGGACGCCCCTGAAGCCTTCTGATGGCTCAAAGGATGACTATGGTCTGGGCTGGGATAACAACGATTACGACGGGATCAAAAGCGTCGGCCACAACGGCGGCCAGCAGGGCTGTAGTACAAGTTTCAAGATCGCGCCCACCCACCGCGCTGGAGTCGTAGTCCTCACAAACATGGAAGAGATTGACCCAGACGAACTTGCAACAGAAATCCTGAAGATATTGGTAGCTGAGAAGCCTTAGTGTAAGTGAATGGGCGAAGGGGTTTTAATTCAACAATCAAAAATCAACAATCAAAACTTTTCAGTGTCCCGAGTGGTACGGATGCCCCTTCAAAATCGTAAACGCCCGATAGATCTGCTCCAGCAATACGACCCTCGCCAGTTCATGCGCTAAGGTCATCTTACCGAGTGATATCACCTGCTGCGCCGTCGATCGCGCCTGATCGCTGAACCCATCGGCTCCTCCGATCGCAAATACCAGCGGCAATGGATTCCGGTCTTGATAATCCCTCAGAAACTTCGCGAACTGTTCCGACGAGAATTCCTTCCCGCGCGAATCGAGCAACACCAGCATAGACTTACTCTTCGCCCCTGCCCCAAACTTCGCGAGCAAGTCCCCTTCATCGCGAACCGCCATCCCTTCCACCGCAACATATCGCGAAATGCGCTTTAGATATTCTTCCGTGAGTGAAGAAATTGCCGGCTCTTTCGTCTTGCCTACCCACGCGATCTTCACGCGCCCTTACTTTCTGCCAGAAGCCAGCACGACCGTCGCTCCAAACGCGATCTTCTCCCCGTCCCAGTACTCCGAGACCCGATTCTGGATCTCCGAATCGATCGCCGGCCATTGCTCTTCTGGCACGCGCGCCAGCATCGGACGAAACGGCACCGCTACGGATCGCTGCTGTTCCCAAACTTCTTCGGACGGTCCGGGCCACGCCCACGGCAAAGTCCTCGTCTCTTCTACCACTTCCTGGAACCCGGCACGGCGGAGCACATCCGACAAACTGCCCTCTTCCGCAAATCGAAATGGATTCGGCCCGTTCGGCTCCAGCAAATCGCCACCAACATGCCGATGCACTACGCCCATCGTGCTCTGCCAATACGGTTGTTCAAATGTTCCCCATGCCAGAAAGCAACCCCGCGCCCCAGGACGCAGCACGCGTCGCAATTCACTCAAGGCGCCGACCGGATCGCGAAAGAACATCACGCCAAAGCGCGAAGTCGCCAGATCAAAGCTGTCATCGGAAAACGGCAGCGAATGCGCATCCGCCCGCCGCGTCGTGAAATTCGTCAGCCCGCGAGCCCTGGCTCGTCCTTCAGCGATCTCAAGCAGATCCTGGCTGAGATCCAGCGCGATCACGTGACCGTCAGGCCCGACTTGCGTCGCAAGAGTAATGGCGGGTTCGCCCGTCCCGCTGGCCAGATCCAGAACCTTCATTCCGGCCTGCGGCTGGGCGTAGTCGACCAGCGTCTCAGTCGCCGGACGCCCCATCTCCGCCGATTTCGCCTTCCACTTCTCAGAGGCGATCAGCCGATACTGGTTCCCCCAATTCGGCTCGGCGTCAGCTTTGGATGTCATGGGCTTTGGATCAAGACACGGATTTATTTGTGCCAGAAAGGCTGCCAAAGAAACGCGCCTTCAGGCGCTGGTCGTTAAGCTGGCAATCTTAGGCCTTGACTCTTTTTTTCTTCTTCGATGCCGTCGTCCGTGTGGCGGGCTTCCGCGCGCGACTTGCCGTTTTCAAATCCCCAGGCTCCAGCCGCTTCGCCGACTTCCACAGCCGTTCGAGATCGTAAAACTTCCGCGCCTTCTCCGAAAATACGTGGACGACGAAATCGACGTAATCGATCAGTACCCACTCGGCCTGGTTATAACCTTCGACGTGCGTCGGGCGCAGCCCCGCTTTCTTCAGCTGCAATTCCACTTCGTCCGCGATCGCCTGCACTTGCCTCGGATTCGTTCCGCTGCACAGGACGAAGTAATCGGTAAACGCCCCCGAACCTTTTTCCATTTCCAGGATGGTGAGTTCTTCGGCCTTCTTTTCCAGGCACGCATGAATCGCGGCGGCTACTTGCTGCTTGAGTTCGTTTTTCTTCATTCAATAATCAAATCGGTTCTTTTCGGATGGACTCTTTGATGCGTACATCGTACCGAGGCACGCTTCGGAGGCTTTGTACCAGGGCACGGATTTATCCGTGCCGTCCAGGCGCCGCCAAAAACCAATGCGCCTTCAGGCGCTGGCTACGCGCACTAGCTGCCCGACTTCTTTTCGGCCGCAGCCAGCTGCCGCAGCTTCGCCATAGTCGCCGCCGACGGATCCTTTCGCTTCGCGTTCTTTACCCGCCGCTTCGTTTTTGTGACGTAATGATTCTGTGCCATGAAGATGTCCTTTTGTTGAGTCTGAAAAAAATGCGAACGTGAGATTCCAGTCCGCGTATCCATTGTAACCGAGCCTCCTGGGAGTCCTGTTGAAGACACCGCGAATCGACGGCCAGCGGCCAGCAATGAACGACTAATGCGGATGACTGGCAACTGATGACTGATGTCCACCGGCTAACGGCCGCCCTTTATACAGTCCCATCTTCCCGATATACTCCCCGACCGGCGCATCCACGAACCGTCCCAACGCCTTCCCACCCGCAACCGCCTGCCGGATCGCCGTACCCGACGCCGGTTGACGCAAATCTCCCATCAGATGAATCGTCACTCCCGGCAGAACCAGGTCGCCCGTAGCAGCTTGCTTGTGAAACGGCTTCGTCACTTCCGCCCTCGGACGCAGGCTCTCAGGAAGCGCATTCGCCACGTCTGCCAGAGAATATCCCGGACGCCCCGCCACGATAAAGGCGCACTCTCGAAACATCGCTTCCGCCTGATGCCACTTCGCAATCTCCGCGAACGCGTCCATCCCGATCAGGAAAAACAGCCGGTCGCTCTTTTTGAAAGACTGCTTCAATCGCCGCACTGTGTCGATCGTATAATTCGGCTTCTCCTTCTTCGATCCAGCCTCTTCCGGCGCTTCTAATAACGACGGAAGAAACGCCTTCTCCTCCGCAGTCGCCAGCGCCAGCATCGCAAATCGGTGGACAAACGGAGCCAGCGGCTGCGTCTGCTTATGCGGAGGCACATTCGCCGGGACAAAGTAAACCCGATGCAGCTTGCACCGCTCCAGCGCCGCCCGTGCCAGTGCCATGTGCCCGTGATGCACGGGATCAAACGTCCCGCCAAATAGTCCAATGTTCATCGAATTGTCACGCCCCGTTCTCTCGACAGGTATCGAGTTGCCCGTCTAAGTGGACCTTCCGCATTGTCCCATCGGACACCGCTCTCTACGAATCAGGACATCACAAAACATCCCACCACAAGATGAACTCCTGTAACTACCACTGTTTCCCATTTTGGAACTAGGATGGTTGACATGCGAGTAACCCTCCCCCTACTTCGCATCCCGCCCGCCCGCGCGCCTATTCTGCGCTATGGCGTCGCAGTTCTCAGCACGGCCCTGGCTCTGATTGCCACGATCCTGCTCGCGGACGTCTCCGAAAGCCGTCTCGCTCTTTTTGCCGTCGCAGTCATGGTAAGCGCGTGGTACGGCGGCTGGAAACCGGGCGTCGTCGCCACCGCATTCGCGCTAACGGTGAGCACCTATTTCGCTCTCGTCGGAGACCATACACCCGGCCAGCTACGCGACGCTATTTTTCGCCTTTCCTTGTTTTTCTTTGTGGCGATGCTGATCTGCTGGCTCAATGCGGCACTGCGTGCCGCGCAGGAGAATCTCCGCCGCTCCGAGGCCAACTTCCGCTCGCTGGTGACCAATGCGCCCTACGGAATCTGCAGCTGCGATTCGACCGGCAAGATTCTAGAGGCCAACCCAGCCTTCCTCGGCTTGCTCGGCTTGACCTCCAAAGACGAACTTGTCGGACAACACATTTACAGCCTCTACGCCGATACCGATCAGTGGTTCGACCTGGCCGATCATCTGCGCTCCTCGGCTCCATTCAAGGGTCTCAACGCCGAGTGGAAGCGCAAGAACGGCACAACGGTCGTTCGGGTTTCCGGACGGTCCGTCACCAACGGCCGCGGCGAAGGCGTCGTCTTCGAAGTCTTTGCCGAAGACGTCACCGAGCGCCGCGCTCTCGAGCAGCAGCTGCGCCAATCGCAGAAGATGGAAGCCGTCGGCCGCCTCGCCGGAGGCATCGCCCACGACTTCAACAATCTTCTGATGGTCATCTCCGGATACTCCGAATTTCTACTCGAGCGCCTCGGCGCAGAGCCTCACCTCCGCGGGCCTGCGCAGGAAATCGCCAGCGCCGCCGAACGCGCCTCCTCGCTCACCCGCCAGCTGCTCGCCTTCAGCCGCAAGCAGATGCTGGCTCCGCGCATCGTCAACCTCAACGACATCGCCACCGAGAACCTGAAGATGCTCAACCGCATGATCGGCGAGGATATCGATCTCGTCATGGTTCCCGCCAAGAATCTCTGGCCGGTTCGCGCCGATGCGGGACAGATCGATCAGGTCATCATGAATCTCGCCGTGAATGCCCGCGACGCAATGCCCTCCGGCGGCAAGCTCACGATCGAGACTGGGAACGTCACCCTCGACGAAGATTACGCCCGCCTTCACGCTCCGCTGAAGCCCGGAGATTACGTGATGGTCGCCATCAGCGACACGGGCGTCGGCATGGACCCCGACACTCAGTCGCACATCTTCGAACCTTTCTTCACCACCAAAGGTACGAAGGGCACAGGCCTCGGCCTCTCCACCGTCTACGGCATCATCAAGCAGAGCGGCGGATACATCTGGGTCTACAGCGAAATCAGTCGCGGCACAACGTTCAAGATCTATCTTCCGCGCGTCGCTTCGGTCGGCGAGGCAGCGGCGCAGGTCGCCGCGCCGGCTCTCATGCAGAAAGTCGAGCCCGGCACAGAGACTATTCTTCTCGTCGAGGACGAGGCTAACCTTCGCTATCTCGCTCGGCAGTATCTCGAGAAGCAAGGATACAAGGTGATCGAAGCCGCCGACGGCGCTGTCGCCATGCAGATCGCCGTCGCGCACGAGGCCGTGATCCATCTTCTGCTCACCGACGTCATCATGCCGGGCATGAACGGACGCGAGCTGGCGCAGCGCATCGTCGAGATTCGTCCCAACGTGAAAGTTCTCTACATGTCCGGCTACACCGAAAACGTGATCGGACACAACGGCATGCTGGACGCCGGTGTTCGCCTGCTCCAGAAGCCTTTCAACCTTCGCGATCTCAAGAGCATGGTTCGCGAAGTGCTCGATGCAACTCCAACTCCCCCGGAGGTACTCATGTCTTCGCAGTCTGCCGAACCACTGCCCACGGCGCAGGCCCGGACCGTTCCACCGTCCCGCGCCCAAAGATTCCAGCTTCACTTGCCGCTGCGTTATCGCCGCCTTGGCGAATCGCAATGGCACGTGGGCACCACCGAAAACATCAGCCGCTCTGGATTGCTCTTCCAGGCCGACGAATCGCTGCAACCCAGCTCGCAACTGGAAATCAATCTCGTGCTGCCAGCGGAAATTGCCGGATTGTCAGGAACAGAAGTGGTCTGCCGCGGAGAAGTCGTCCGCACGGTCGAGCGCAAGGGTGAAGCGCTCAGTCCGGCGCTCGCAGCGCGCATTCTGCAGTACCACTTCCAGCACGGACCATTGCCGAGAGCGTAAGATGCCAATCGGGTTTTGTGGGTGTTGATCTGGGAAAAGGCGGCCTACGAAGGCCGCCTTTGTTCTTGGCCGGAATCTTCGCGGGAAGCTGGCGACTTGATGGATTCGACTCGTGTGAAGGTGCGCGGGGGCGTCGCCCGCGCGACAGTCGGCGAGAACGCCGGCAGCTACGGTCTTAGCGGCGAAAAAATAGTTGAGCTTCCGGAACGGCTTCGCGTTCGCGAGATTAGCGGGTAGGTACCCCTCCCCCCTAGCGGTCTATTGGAATCATCGTGTTAGCGAAGAATTGCGAAATAATCTCTTGTTTTCAATATTTTGCGGACAAAATCTTGAAAACAAATGCGTTATTAATTGGACCTTTGCGCAGTTTTTTCTGATCAGTTCACGTAAAATATTGCTTTCAAAGAACTTATCGGATTCAACCGCCAGGCTGTGTCTGCAAAATATTGAGCCGCAAGCACTTACAGGTAAAATTTTGATGCATATGAACTTACAAAGAGCTGGAAATTCCGAGGCCGACATTCGCGGTCGCTGACATGATCGGAGTTCGAGGCTGTGGAAGGCAAGGTCAGATGTCACACCGCGCCTGTGGAAAGGGACTTCAGGTGGAGCTCTGAAAGCCGGCGCGCCGCCCTAGAATTCGAGCCGCAATTGAAAGGCGATCATGCGGGGACTGCTGTCGCCGCCAAGTCCTACGCCCAACAGCCCCGTGGGAGGCGACGTTGTGTAAGTGAGTGCGCCAAAGCCTGTCTGCGTCGATGGCTTGCCCGGTGTTCCTGCCAGCACCATGCTCGGCAATCCGAAGTTGGGATGATTGAAGATGTTGAAGAACTGCGCGTCAAAACGCAGCTTAAAGTGATCGCTCACAGGGAGCCACTTCGTCAGGTAGAAGTCGCTCCATACGAAATCCGGGCCGCGAAGAGCGTTGCGGGCAAGATTTCCAAACTGGCAATTCTGCGGATTGTCGCCGCCGTTGCACGCCCCCGTGCTTGGATCGACTGCTGAAACAAACGCGTCTGGGTTGAGCCACTGGAGTGTTCCGGGCTGGGTGACTCCCAGGATTGAATGATGCTGGTAGAGCGGAACGCCTGGCAGCACGCTGGCGAACTGTGGACCGCTGCCCTGCAAAATTCCATTGCCACTCGCCGAATAGGGCGTGCTCAGAACAGAGAATGGGACTCCGCTGTGCCAGAACGCTGTGCCGGAGATCTGCCAGCCGTTGAAGACATATCCCGCCAGATGATCGCGCAACCTCAGCGGAAGGTCGTACACATACTGCGCGGTCAGATTGTGCCGGATGTCGTAATCACAGTTCCCGTAGTCGCGAGCGAGATCTCCCGGCAAGGGCGAGAGAATTCCTCCCGCCGAGAACTGAAGAAACCCTCCGTTGGAGACCGTGTCGAGACAGTGACTCCAGGTGTAGTTCACTTGTCCCTGTAATCCATGGTTCATGCGCTTGTTGGCGGTGAGCTGCAGGCCACTGTAGTGGCTGTTCGCGCCAGTGGAAAGCTGTGCGACCGCGCCGAAGCGGGCATCGGTCGGTTGCATGTACGGAAACGGCGCAAAGCATCCCGGGCAGACGGTCTGGTATCCGTTCACCTGCGTGAGATAAGGCTGATTCACGGCTCGGGTGCCGACAAACTGCGCCTGTACGCTTGCAGTCGTTCCTATCTGGTGCTCGATGCCCAAACTCCATTGCATGAAGTAGGGCGCGTGTAGTTTGCCATTGGGCACGGCCGCCATCGCAACGGGCGGCAGGCATGATGCGGGATTAGCAAGCGCGGAAGCGCAGGAAGGCTGCCCCTGAGCGAAGCCGGAACTAAACCTTTGATTGGCGGCGATCGTGGCATCAACCGCGCTGTTCGTCACTCCAGGCGCGATCTCGGTTCCTCCCACAGTTCCGAGCAGGCCACCCTGAAAGGTCTGCGTATACGGTGGATTGGTGCCAATCAGATCGACAACATCACCGGGCAGGAGATCGCTGAACAATCCGAAACCGCTTCTTAGTATGGTTTTCGGTTCAATCTGCCAAGCGATGGCTGCCCTTGGTTGCAGAATCGCGAGCGGAGTGGAGGAGAATACCGTATCGAGATGAGTTTGAATGGCGCTGCTGAGCGGCTGATTCACGTCATGCGAAATCGAATCGAATGAACCGCGCAAGCGGGCGATTTCATAGTGTGGATTGAGCGGATTCGAATTAAAGGTGTCGCGAAGACCGAACGTCAGGGTCAGCCTGTTGGTGGCCTTCCATGTGTCCTGCGCGTAAAGATCTATGTTGAGGAAATTGAATGGCTCGTTCGCGTGGCTCGGAAATGTCTTTGTTGCCGTGGATGCGACGCCGTAGATAAATTGCGGCAAGTCGGTGTAGGTGACCAGCGGCACTGTACCTTGTCCAAAATCGTAGTCGTTCAATCGAAAGATTCGGATATTCGTACCGAATCTGATCTCGTGCGAACCGTGACTCCAGGCAAGATTGTCATTGATGAAGAAGCGGGAAGCCTTTCGTCCCTGAAGCCAGGTGTTGTTGAGACCGCCCACGGTCGTAAACGGGGCATTGGCGCCGCTGCCCTGCAGCACGATGGGAAAAGCAGAGAGGGTCTTCTGAAAATCGGCGGGCGCAAATAAGCTCGAATACCAGGAAAATGCGGGATTGAAGTAGTTCACAAGATTTTGCGAAAAGACATGCGTGTATCCAGATGCGAATGAATAGAGCGGCTGCGGTGAAATGGAATTGAACAGGGGATTGATTGGATCTGTATACGCTGCCTGCAATCCGGTGTCAGCTTGAAAGCGGAACCACGCGGTATTGTTCGTATTAAGGTTGTAGTCGATGCGAGCAGTCTGCACCTGCTCGCGGTCATCGCTGGAATGGGAAACGCTCTGCCGATTGGCGCAACCGTCGCCGTTCGGGACCGCTCCGGTCGCGGCAGAACCATCGCTGTTGAAAGGGCAGGCTAAGACCGCCAGCGGCACGCCTTCCGTGTTTCCATACAACGAGAACATGTTTTGGTAAAAGGGCACTTGTTGCGGCGCTGGCGCGTATCTTGTTCCCGTGATGGGGTCGGTTCCTCCGAGCGGAAGTTGCTGCAGAACGTAGTGCTGAAAGGCAGGAGTTGGAACCGTGGTGGGCGTGACGATAGGCAGGGCGATGCGCACCCATTCGCCATCGAAGAAGAAGAACAGCTTGTCGTGAAGGATCGGGCCGCCTAGGCTGCCTCCGAAGTGATTCACGGTCGAACGCGGCTTATCGTTGCCCGGCGTAGCATTCGTAAAATAGTCCGCCGCGTTGAGAATCGAACCGTTCCACAGTTCGTAGAGGTTTCCGTGGAACTGGTTCGTGCCCGATTTCGTGACGTAATTGACCTGTGAGGCTCCGTAACGGCCTTGATCGACGGAATAAGAGAGCGTGTTGACAGTGACTTCGGAGATTGAATTCAGACCCAAGACAAGGTTGGTAGAGAGGCCGCTGTTCAGGTTCGTCAGAGGGTCATTTGTTTCGAGTCCATCGACGATATAGCCGTTCGAGAGTGCGGGCAACCCGTTGAACTCAACGTTTCCATATCCGTTGGTGCCGCCGACAAAATCATTTCCGCTTCCCGCGGTGTTAATGAGTGCGCCCGGCGCGAACTGCAAAGGATAGGTTAGGTCTCCGCCCGGGTTCGGCAGGTTTTCGAGCGTGGGTGCAGCCAGAGTTGTCGAAGTGTTCGCATTGCTGGGATTGATGATTGGAGCTTGCGAGCTGACTTCGACAGTTTGATTCGAATGAGCGATCTGCAGCGTGAAGTTAACGGTTTGTTTCTGCCCCAGGCCAGAGAAGACGTTGTTCGCGGTCTGTGGTTCGAAACCCTGCGATTCAATTTCGACCCTGTATGCACCCGGCTTCAGCTGCGGAAAATTAAATCGCCCTGCCGCGTCAGTTTTCGCGATCCGCTTTGATCCGGTCTCGAGGCTTATGACGGTGACGGTTGCACCAGTCACCACTGCTCCTGTGGAATCCGTAGCCTGCCCTTGAATGGCGCTCGTGGTCTCACCCTGCGCTAGCGCATGGATTGAGAGCAGGCACAAGAAGGCAACGCCAAAGAAAACTCGTGAAGCTTGCATTTCGAACCCCACAAACCAGACTGCGATCAATGCGGGCACATTAATCGTGGCTGATGCTTCATAGTTAACCATAGTTAACGCACGAAGTCCAGAATTGTGGGGATGTGGGTGATGTCAAGCTGCTTGTGTAAATAGGTTGAGGGTGCGGGTTTTCCATTCCAGGTTGAAACGCTGGAAAATGGAGTAGATGATGCGGTCCACGCTTTCCACGTTCAC